>JAEEGH010000682.1_pt1 | contig 110490 bp, 91 predicted proteins | sample 9134181 | NCBI WGS metagenome assembly JAEEGH01 (sample SAMN16246544, study PRJNA631951) | gut metagenome | biome: gut microbiome; feature: rumen; material: DP-attached | host: Bos | place: Iran: Karaj | collected 2018-10
CTGGGAGTGCCTGGAGCGGGCGCGCTTTTCCTTCTCGAACACGGCCTGCGTTTCGGCTTCCGTCTTTTCGAACTTCACCACGTTGGTGATGGAGAGACTCATGGTCACTCCTTCCACGTCGTGGTCCGTGCCCATATAGGCAAAGCTCCAGCCTTCTTCCTTGAGATGCCCGATCAGTGCCTGGACGGCCTTCAGGGAGTATTCCGTGGAGCTGTTCTCCAGCCCGTCGGTGATGATGGTCACAATCACGGAAACGTTGGGGTCCCCGTGCAGCTCCTTCTGCAGGCGCGTGAGCGTTTTGCCGATGGCGTCGTACAGGGGAGTGCAGGCCCCCGGCACATAGGTCTCCGCCGTGAGGATGGCGGCCTTGGCCGGGTCCTCGTTCCAATATACATTGTCGATGGAGCTGCTGTCGAAGAGCACCAGCGTCATGAAATGCTCCTGCGTCTCCGCATATTTCCTGGCATCGGCCTTTACACCGCCCAGCACCTCGTTATAGCCCTGGATGGCCGATTTCTGGATGTCCCACATGGAACCGCTGCGGTCCATGATGATTACGTTGTAAACTTTGGTTTTGCTGCTTGTGTTTTCCATGGCTTTGTGTTTTTTAACTGTTAAATGCGTCATTTCGACACAAAGGTAAGAACAATAATCGAACCAAACAAATATTTCGCGTTATTTTGACACAAATTTTTGAATTTTGAAACAAAAAACCTAAATTTGCCTCTGCTATGGCTAAGAATTACACATTTGTCAGGGGCGCTGCGTTCCCTTATCAGTACAAGTATGAGCATCCTGCCGTTACCACGGATTGCGTCATCTTTACCTACGAAGACTGGAAACTGAAGGTCCTGCTGGTGAAACGCGGGGGAGAGCCGTACAAAGGGGAGTGGGCCCTTCCGGGCGGATTCCTCCGCAGCGACGAGACGGCCAGGGAAGGTGCCCTCCGTGAACTGAAGGAGGAGACCGCGCTGGAAGCATCGGCCATCGGCGAGCTGGGCGTCTTCTCCAAGCCGGACCGGGACCCGCGCGAGCGCGTGATTACCATAGCCTACTATGCGCTGGTGAAGCCCTCGGAGGTGATGGGCGGCGACGATGCCGATGAAGCCGCCTGGTTCTCCATCGACTCCCTGCCGCAGCTGGCCTTCGACCATGCCGATATCATCAAATCGGCCCTGGAGCGCCTTCGGAGGGACATTCACTTCGAGCCCATCGGCTTCGACCTCCTGGACGAGGAATTCACCATTCCGGACCTGCAGCGGCTGTATGAGATTATCCTGGGCGTCAAGTTCGACCGCCGCAATTTCCAGCGGAAGATCATGGCTTCCGGCATCCTGGAGGAGGCCGATGGACCGGTGGCGTTCAGCGGTGCCGCGCCGGAGCCGCCTCTGATGGCCATGAAGTGCGCACCTATAGCCGATACGGAAGTGGACTACTGCGCCGCGCCGGAATCGGCAAAGCACATGACCGAGATAAAGCCCCGGCATCGGCCCGGGCGCATCGCTTCGCTCTTCCGGCTGAACAAGGTCAAGTACGAGGAGATGAAAGAAGAAGGGGGCAAATTCGAGTTCTAACGGATCTGCCTCATTACGATGCAGAATTATACCACACTTCTATCTCCCTGAACAAAACTATACTGCTCAATGACTTTGATGCCTTCATAGACGGCGAAACCCTTTCGGCCGCTGGGGAGGGTGATGCCGCCGTAATGCCGTCCGGGCAGCTTCCCGGCGGCCTTGGCGCGGCGGAGGGCTTCTTCCGGGGATGTGCAGTAAAAAGTGGTCATGGCAGGGTAGTTTCCTGCAAAGATGGCAGGAGCATGCGCCATGATGCTGCCGAAGCCGGAAGGTTTCGCGAAGGTGAAAACCGGGGTCTGTCGGATTATAGTTTGAAAAAAAACACATTTTTTTGAAACATCGCTTGCGATATAAAAAATTTGTCGTATATTTGCATCGTGAACGATATAAATAACAACTAAAAATATAAAATCATGGATTTCACTACTACAATTCAGATCTCTCAGATGATCGTCAACGAGCTTGCCGGAAGCTCATTCGTACACAAGATGCAGGGACAGCTTTTCAAGAGCCAGGGCTTCACCAAACTTGGCCAGAAGTACATGGACCATTACACGGAAGAGATGGGCTGGGTGGAGAAGTACACGGACCGTCTGCTGGACCTGGGCGTTGTCCCCGAGGTTAAGGTGAGCAGCGAGGCTGCCCTTATCGAGGACCCCAAGGCTTATCTGGAGGCCGATCTCAAGCTTCAGAAGGAAGGCGTTGAGAAGCTCTACAAGGCCATGCCCGCCCTGGCGGCCGACCCCACTACCTACGACCTCACCAAGGCTTATCTGCTGGACGAGGAAGAGGACCTTTACTGGGACGAGGAACAGCTTGGTCTCATTGAAAAGATCGGCTATCAGAACTGGCTTGTAAAACAACTGTAATATGGCAAAGATTTACGACTTCAAGACCACCAATAACAAAGGTGCAGAGGTGGATTTCGCCCAGTTCGAGGGCAAAGTCCTGATGATAGTCAACACTGCTTCCAAGTGCGGTTTCACCCCGCAGTACGACGGTCTGGAGGCCCTGTATCAGGCCTATAAGGACAAAGGACTGGTTATCCTGGGCTTTCCCTGCGACCAGTTCGCCGGCCAGGAACCCGGTTCCAACGAGGATATTGCCGAATTCTGCCGCCTGAACCACGGCGTTACCTTCCCGCTCATGGCCAAGACCGAAGTCAACGGCGCCAATGCAGAACCCGTATTCGAGTATCTGAAGGCCCAGGCCCCCGCGGAAGAGTACAGCGGCCTCAAGGCCAAGGCCACGGCAAAATTGCTCAAAGGCCTTAGCAAGAGCATGGAGAAGGACAGTGACATCCGCTGGAACTTTACCAAGTTCCTGGTGAACCGCGACGGCACCGTGATCAAACGTTATGCTCCCACCACCACTCCGGAGGAGATTGAGAAGGACATCAAGGGAATGTTATGATCAAAGAGGAGTTCAGGCTGGACAACCAGCTCTGTTTCCGGCTTTACACGGCCTCGCGTCTTATAACGCAGGCCTATCATCCCTTGCTCAGTGAGCAGGGGATAACCTATCCTCAGTACCTGGTGCTTATGGTCCTTTGGGAGAAGGATGCCCAGCCGGTGAACGATATTGCCAAGCGCCTGCTCCTGGAGACGAACACGGTTACGCCCCTGCTTCAGCGTATGGAGAAGGAGGGTATCGTGGTTCGCGCAAAAGGCCGTGAGGACGCCCGACAGATGATTGTTTCCCTTACCCGGAAGGGCAAGGAGCTTCAGGATAAGCTTTCCTGTGTCCCCTTTGCCGTGGGCGAGGCCGTCATGTGCGAAAGCGTTACGCCCGAAACCGCCCCGGAACTGTTCAGGATGCTGGACGACATAATAGGGAAACTTAGTAAACGCTGCCATGAATAAAGTTGCCGCGCTCCTGAAGAAATGGGCCGATACCAGCCTGGTGCTGCGTATCCTCATCGGCCTTATCATTGGTGCCGTCCTGGGCCTTGTGGCTCCGGGGTGGACCTGGCTGGGCATGCTGGGGACCATTTTCGTAAGTGCCCTCAAGGCCATTGCACCCGTGCTGGTGGCCATCCTGGTGATGGCGTCCATCGCCAGGGCCGGCGGCGGGCTGGGTCCCCGTTTCCGGACGGTGATAGCCCTTTACATCGTAAGCACCCTGGGCGCCGCGCTGGTGGCGGTGGTGGGAAGCACCTGTTTCCCCGTTACCCTCCAGTTGCAGGATGTGGCCGAGGGGAGCGCTCCCAGCGCCCTCACGGACGTGTTCACCAACCTGCTCACCAACATGGTGGCCAATCCGCTGGCTTCAACGGCATCGGCCAATTATATCGGCATCCTCTTCTGGGCCGTCCTGCTGGGACTGGGCCTTAAGAAACTGGCCTCGCAGGGGACCATCAGGATGATATCGGACCTGGCCGATGTGATGGCGCTGGTGGTGAGATGGGTCATTCAGTTCGCGCCTTTCGGCATCCTGGGCCTGGTGTTTTCGGCCGTGTCGGAAAGCGGGCTGGAGATCTTTACCACCTATGGGAGACTCATCCTGCTGCTGGTGGGCTGTATGCTTTTCAACACGCTGCTGCTCAATCCCTTGTGGTCTTTTGTCGCCACCCGGAAAAATCCCTATCCGCTGCTGTGGACCTGCCTCAAGGAGAGCGGACTCCAGGCATTCTTTACCCGCTCATCGGCCGCTAACATCCCCATCAACATGGCCCTTTGTAAAAAGCTGGGGCTGGACGAGGACTTCTATTCCGTGAGCATTCCGCTGGGCGCCACCATCAATATGAACGGCGCGGCCGTTACCATTACGGTGATGACCATGGCCGTGGCCCATACGGTGGGCGTAGAGGTGAGTTTCGTAAGCGCCCTGCTGCTCAGCGTCATCTCCACCCTGGGGGCCTGCGGCGCTTCCGGTGTGGCCGGAGGGTCGCTCCTGCTCATCCCCATGGCCTGCTCTTTCCTGGGAATAGGGAACGACGTGGCCATGCAGGCCGTGGCCGTGGGCTTTATCATCGGCGTAGTCCAGGATTCCGTGGAAACGGCGCTCAATTCCAGCGGCGACGCCTTCTTCACCGCCACGGCGGAATTCCGCGACAGGAAAAAAACAACCGGCCAACCCCTTGGGTGACCGGTTGTTTAACCTTTTAAGCGCAGAACTTATTTCTTGCGGCTCTTGTATCTCTGATAGAACATATCCACACGACCGGCGGTATCCACCAGCTTCACCTTACCCGTGTAGAACGGGTGGGAAGTGTTGGAAATCTCCAGCTTCACCAGCGGGTACTCGACGCCTTCCACGGTAAGGGTTTCCTTGGAAGGGGCGCAGGAACGCGTGATGAACACGGTGTCATTTGACATATCCTTGAAAGCTACAAGACGGTAGGTTTCGGGATGGATTCCTTTCTTCATTTTACGTAAAAAATAATTGTTAACAATTTTGGACCGCAAAGATAGTATTATTCTTTGGGAAATCCAAATCTTTATTGCAACTTCGTGTAGGCCACCTTGCCCACCAGGGTGGTAGGGAGGGAGTCCCTGTATTCCCACTGCCGGGGCATGGCATACTTGGCAATGTGTTTGCGGCAATGCTCCTCTATGCTGGCCCTCACCTGGGGCGTGTCTTCCACTCCGTCCTTGAGCACGATGAAAGCTTTCACCACCTGCATCTTCAGCGGATCCGGAACCCCTATCACGCAGCTTCTCTGCACGGCGGGATGGCCTTCCAGGATGTTCTCCACCTGGGAAGGATACACATTGTAGCCGCTTGTCACAATCATGCGCTTGATGCGCTGGCGGAAGAAGATGAAACCTTCTTCGTCCATCATGCCCAGGTCTCCGGTATGGAGCCACACATGGCCGTCGGCATGCTTGCGCAGAGTCTGCGCGTTCTCTTCCTCGTGGTTGATATAGCCCAGCATCATGGACGGTCCGGTGAGGCAGATCTCTCCTTCCTCGCCGTAAGGAACTTCCTCAACGGTGCCGGGACGGCAGATCTGGTAATAGGTGTCCGGATAGGGTAGGCCGATACTCCCTTCCTTCTCCTTGTTGTAGGGAGTGAGGCAGGATGCCGTCACACATTCGGTGGTGCCGTAACCCTCGCGGACGCGGATGGTGGCCTTGTGGTCGGCGAGGAACTGGTCGAACTTCTTCTTAAGCTCTATGGTGAGGGAGTCTCCGCCGGAGAAAACGCCTCGCAGGCAGCTCAAATCGGCCCCGTCCAAGTAGCGGTTGCGGGTGATGGCCTCGAAGAGGGTGGGCACGCCGGCGATGAAGTTGGGCTGGGTTTTCCGGATGAGCTTGGCGTAACTCTTCACATTGAAGCGGGGTACCAGGATGGCCGTGGCACCGCACACCAGCACGGTATGGATGCATACGCCCAGGCCGAATCCGTGGAAGACCGGCATGGCCGCCAGCATCTTGCCGTGGCGCACAGGTTCGTGGCACATGGCCTCCGTCTGGCGGGCTAGGGCGTTGAAATTGAGGTCGCTGAGCATGATGCCCTTGGTGGTGCCGGTGGTGCCGCCGGAGAAAAGCACAACGGCTTCCGTAAGCGGGTCCTTATCCGGGTAAACGGTATCCTTGGCGCCTTCGCCCGCGGCTATGAAGTGCTTCCAGAGCAGCACGCTGCCGTCCTCCACCACTTTGGGGAATTTCCGCTCCGTAAGGAGTTTCTGGCCGATGGAAAGCGGGAAGGGGAGTTCTTCGGACACCCGGGCGATGATGAGCTTGCCGATGGGGCGCAGCTGCTTCACTTCCAGGAATTTGGCATAGAACTGGTCCAGGGTTACGGCTATGTCGCAGTTGGCCTCGTTGAGGAAGAAAGCGATCTCCGCAACGGCCGACAAGGGGTGCACCATGGAGGCCACGGCCCCGATCCGGTTCAGTCCGTACAGGCAGTAGATGGCCTGCGGAACGTTGGGCAGGCATACCAGTACGCGCTGGCCCTGCCGTACGCCCAGGGCATAGAAAGCGCGGGCCACGCGGTCGATTTCGGCCACCATCTCCTTGTAGGGGATGGATCGGCCCATGAAGGTGAGGGCGGGGAAATCCGGCTGGCTGTCTGCCATTTCCATCACGGCGCCGGACATGGACTTGTCGCTGTATTCCAGGTGGAAGGGGACATCGCCATAGCTCCCCAGCCAGGGTGTCTTAATATTTTCCAGGTTAAAACGCATAATTATTCAATTTCGATAGGGCTTGCCGCCGGCAGGTCCAGCAGCTCGGGATGGGCAAAGATGTGCCGTACCAGGCGCAGGGTCTTGGCAAAGTAATAGCCATCGGCGATGCGCTCGTCCACAGTGAGGCCCAGCTTGATGGTGTTGCGCATCTCATAGGTGCCATCTTCCTTCCAGAACGGCCGCATCTTCTTCTCGCCGATAACCATGAAGAAGGAGATATTGCCCCACTCGAAGAGATGGTGGTAATCGGCATTCATCTTGATGCTGCCCAGATTGGACACGAAGCAGCTGGAATAGCAGGGGTCATCGGCCGCTAGCGATTTGGGATAGCAGCCGTAGTATTCCATCTTCTTGAGCGTCCAGCCCAGCAGGCGGAACAGCGGACGCGGAAGGTGGGTGAGGAACTTGAGCGAATTGTCCACACCCACGGCTTCGCCTTTGCCTCGGACCTTGGTCACGAAGTCCTGCACATAGGAGTGAACCTGCTCCATGGGGGAGCCGCCTTCCCGGTCCAGCGTGAACTTGGCCATGGATTCGGTACCCTCGTCGGAGAACTGGCGTTTCACGTTGAAGGCAATCTGGATTTCCTTGCGCTCATAGAAACGGTGGCCGGCAATGAAGTAATTCATCTTGGGACGCAGGTAGATGGCCTTGGCCACGGCGGCCGATATGAAATGGAACCAGGTGTACTTGAATTCCGGATTATCGGCATTCTTCTTAGCCAGGTATTTGTCCACTTCGGTGAGGTCCATCACTTCTCCCAGGACCGCCTCGTTAATGGTGCGGTCGCCAAAGAAATAGGGCATCATCACATGGACGGGATCCAGGCCGCCGATATACCAGCCGTCCCAACGGTCGCGGCGATTTTTCTTTCTTTCTTGCATCAGGTTCAGGTATTATAAGGTTTTTATTTCATTCTGTAGGGTTGGTCGTCGTAGAGCAGGTAGCGCTTGGCTTTCCGTATCCATTTCTGCTCATCCAGTTTCACGTGCTCCTGCACCACGTCAAAGGAAATGGACTGCCGCAGGTAGGCTTCCAGCACCGGATCGGCCAGCTTGGTCCAGAAGGCGGGTTCAAACTCAAAGGCGGAATAGTGCTCCGTGAACCAGCGCATCAGATGCAGGGTGTGCAGCAGGCTGTGATAGTCTTCTCCCGGAACCAGCATGATTTGGAAGCCGAAGCAGCGCTCGCCGGCGTAGCGGCCCGCCGCAGGGGTGAAGGAGCAGGGCCTTAGCAGGGCGCCCGGAGCCTGCGGAAGTTCCTGGGGATGAAGGGGTTTCACGAACGGTGCACCTATATATTCGTACGGCCTGGCCGTGCCGATACCGGGCGTAATGGTGGTATTGTTCCAAAGGCCGCCGCCGCTGTACAGGTAGCTGCTGAACAGCCCCGGGATGTCGCTGGCCGGCGCAATGGTCCACGGCATAAGCTGCCGCACCGAATCCGTAGCCCGGGCCGATATCACGTGGATGGGGAACTTGGCCCCTATTTCCGAGGCATACAGGTTCACCAGTTCTCCCAGCGTGAGGCCGTGCCGGTGAGCCACTTTGGGAACGAACATCTCTCCCGCCACCGACGGGATGCTGCCTTCCACCACCCGCCCGCTGGGGTTGATGTGGTCCACAATGTAGAGGGAAGGGGCTTCGTCGTCCAGCAGCTTGAGCATTTCCATGAGCTGCATCACGTCCTTGGTGTAGTTGAAGTACCGCACCCCCACATCCTGGATCTCCACCACCACGGCATTCAGCTCCCGCAGCTGGTCGGCCTCAAAGGCAATGTGGTTGGTCCCCGGCGTGAGCTCCGCCTCCCGCGGGTTGAACACCGTAACCAGATTCTTCCGTTCCCGGAAGATATCGTACATCCATCGGCCCCGGGCGGTGTCCCAGCAGTTCTGCGTGCAGAAGCACCCCACCTTGCCATAGAGCAAGGCCCGGTCCAGCTGATCCTCCAGCGGTGTGGTCCTGAATGAGAACATAATCTATCGGTCGGGAAGGAATACTTGTATCTCAAACCGTCGCTTCGCGACCCTCCCCAGAGGGGACCCCTCCTCTTACAGGCCCGAGGGTGGGCATGGGTTTGAGATACAAATATTCCTTCCGTTATTTACGCATTAATAATCTTATTAGCTACAGCAATTACCTCGTTACCAAGCGCTTCTGCATCGGCCATGGTGCTGGCTTCGGAGTAGATGCGGATGATGGGTTCCGTGTTGGATTTGCGCAGATGGACCCAGGTCTTGTTGGCTTCGAAGTTGATCTTTACGCCGTCTATGTCGTTGATGTTTTCCTTGGCGTAGATGACTTTGAGCTCGCTCAGGATCTTCTCTATGAGGGCGCTGTCGCTTAGCTGGATCTTGTTCTTGGCAATGAAATACTGCGGGTACGTCTTCTTTAACTCGCTCACTTTCATCTTCTTATGTGCCAGGTTGCTAAGGAACAGGGCCACGCCCACCATGGCGTCGCGGCCGGCATGGATGGCGGGGTAGATGACGCCGCCGTTGCCTTCGCCGCCTATGAGGGCTCCCACCTCGTGCATCTTGGTGGTCACGTTCACCTCACCCACGGCTGCTGCGTAGTACTTGCCGCCGTGCTTTTCCGTCACGTCGCGAAGGGCGCGGGTGGAGGAGAGGTTGCTCACCGTGGCGATGGGCTTTCCTTCCTTCTGGGCCAGTTCGCAGAGATAATCGGCCACACTCACAAGGGTATATTCTTCAACGAAGGGTTCTCCGTTCTCGCAGATGAAGGCCAGGCGGTCCACATCCGGGTCCACGGAAACGCCCAGGTCGGCCTTTTCCTTCTTTACGGTTTCGCACAGGTCCACCAGGTTGGCGGGCAGCGGTTCCGGATTGTGCGCAAAGTCCCCGGTGGGGTTGCAGTTGAGGCCGATGCACTTGACGCCCAGGCGCTTAAGCAGGCGCGGCATGATGATGCCGCCCACGGAGTTCACGGCGTCCACCACAACGGTGAAGTGCGCCGCCTTGATGGCATCCACATCCACGGCCGGGAGGGCCAGCACCGCATCCAGGTGCTTGTCCGTGAAGTCTTCCTCCTCGATGCTGCCCAGCTGGTCCACTTCGGCAAAATTGAAATCTTCCTTCTCGGCCAGGTCCAGGACGGCCTGTCCTTCCACGGCGGTGAGGAATTCACCCTTGTCGTTCAGGAGCTTGAGGGCGTTCCACTGGCGCGGATTGTGGCTGGCGGTGAGGATGATACCACCGTCGGCATTGGCAAAGAGGACGGCCATTTCCGTGGTGGGGGTGGAGGCGAAACCGCACTTTACCACGTCTATTCCGCAGCCCACCAAGGTGCCCACGACCAGTTGTTCCACCATGTCTCCCGACATGCGGGCGTCCTTGCCCACAACCACTTTGTAGCGTTCGCCGTTGGGCGAAGGTTTCCGCTGGGGGAGGGTGGCGGCATAGGCCGCGGTGAACTTGACAACATCAATGGGAGTGAGGGCTCCGCCGGGTGCTCCGCCAATGGTACCCCGGATGCCGGAGATGGATTTGATGAGGGTCATATTAGAAAAAGTTTAGGTTTAATCTTCATTTAATCTTACAAATATATTAAATTTGCGCCCCATTTACAAATTGAAAGCACCATGCAAGGAATCTGGACCATAGTAATGCTCGTTTTCTCGAATGTCTTCATGACGTTCGCGTGGTACGGCCATCTCAAGCTGCAGGAGATGAAAATCTCCACGGGCTGGCCGCTTATCCTCATCATCCTGTTCTCCTGGGGCATCGCATTTTTCGAGTACTGCCTCACCGTTCCGGCCAACCGCATCGGCTTCCAGGGCAACGGCGGTCCTTTTAACCTCATGCAGCTCAAGGTGATCCAGGAAGTGATTTCCCTCACTGTCTTTACGGTAATAGTCACCATCCTGTTCAAGGGACAACCCGTGCAGTGGAACCATCTGGCCGCATTCGCCTGCATGGTCCTGGCAGTATTTTTCGTGTTCCTGAAATAAAAATTTGCAGATTCGATTTTTTATCGTACCTTTGCACTCCAACCCGCTGGGTTCGTATAACGGTTAGTACTCGAGATTCTCAATCTCGCAATAGGAGTTCGATTCTCCTACCCAGTACCAAAAACCCCTCTACAATGCTTTGTAGAGGGGTTTTTATGTAATATGCGTGTCTTTTATGGTTTCAGAAGCGGCAGCCTATTCCGCCGTGGACCAGGCTGGCGATGGGGCCGATGGTGAGCTCCGTGAATCCATAAAGATGCCTGCCGCCCACCCGGACGCCGATGGGCGTGAGTTCCGGAAGGGGGATTGGTTCCGTGAGGGGGTTCCCTTTGCCAGCGATGAATCCCAGGCCGCCCCCGGAGTACAGTTCCGCCGTCCGGCCCGGATTCCAGATATGGAAACATTGGAACGTGAAGGAGAAGACGGAAGCGCTGGTGGTTTTGAGGTAATGGCCGTCGCTTAAGTCGTACCTGGGTTTTCCTTCCGGATCCGTGCCGAAGACCGAATACTGGGTAAGCTTATAATAACGCCAGGAAGCTCCTACGGTGAAACGGAATTCCGTCCATCTGCGGACACGGTATGCTCCGCTCACACTGAAAGCCGGCCCGTACGGGTTCATTATTTGACCGGCTTCCTGTCCAAGCTGTGCCAGTTCTTCCTTTATGGCGCGGGTGGGAATCATGGCCATGTGGTAAGGTATGAATCCGGCACCCATCTCTATGGACCAGTTTCTCTGGGGATACTCGGCCTTTTGCTGGGCACGGGAATAGAGGCCAGTCCCCAGCAGGATGGCAAGCAGAATAAAGGGTTTTCTAATCATTTGGAGTACAGTTTGATCACGATCTCGCGTTCCCGAAGGTCGGTGAGGGTGGTATCCTTCCTCATATACAGGCCTTCACCATCCTCAAAATAGAGGAACGGGCCCTCTATATTCCTCTGATACGGAATCCTTACGCTACACTTGCCATCCGGTCCGGTAACTCCCAGCTCGTGTTCCCATCCCGATCCTGAGTAGCCGCTAACGGTGGCCGATATACGGACACCCTCTATGGGCGCCCCGGTGCTGGCGGAAACAAGCGAGAATGACATGGGAGCTTCACCCCTTTCCTGATACATGGGCGGTTCCGGCATGCCATAGCAGGCCTGGAAAACGAAGAGCGCTCCGGTGAGGGAGATTCCTTTGAGAAGATGGTGCAAGATTTTCATGATGGCGTCTTTTACTAGTGAAACCCTCTTTTGTCGTTAACTTGCACAAAAATAAGAAAATTCGGCATATATTTGCAAAAAACAGGCGATGAATCCGTTCCTTTTCCGGCTTTTCAGGGACAACGAAGTAAAAGTCCATGAACTCAATTACCTCTTCTGGGAGTGCACCACAAGGTGTAACTTCCACTGCCGGCATTGTGGGAGTGACTGCGGCATGGCCGCGCGGGAGAAGGATATGCCGCTGGAAGATTTCCTCTCGGCCGTGGACACCATCCCCGTAAAGCATCGGCCCAAGGAATTCTGCGTGGTACTCACCGGCGGGGAGCCGCTTCTGCGGCCGGATATCCTCACTGTGGGGAAGGAGCTTCGCAAAAGGGGGCTGCTCTGGGGCATGGTCTCCAACGGCTGGCTGTACAATGACGAGATGCACCTGAAGCTGATGGATGCCGGAATGGGCGCCGTAACCGTGAGCCTGGACGGTCTGGAGGCCTCCCACGACTGGATGCGGGGCATTCCGGGCAGCTATCAGCGGGCTCTGGGGGCCATCAACGCCTTCGCCAGGGACCCCAGGCTCAATGCCGATGTGGTTACGTGCGTGAATAAGCGGAACCTTTCCGAACTGCCGGAAATCCATAAGGTCTTATCGGCCACGGGCCTAAAGCAGTGGCGGCTTTTCACCATCATTCCCATCGGCCGGGCCGCCCACGATCCGGACATGCTCCTTAGCAATGAGGAGTTTGTGCAGCTCATGGAATTCATCCGGGAGAAGCGGGAGCAGGGCGGGCCCATGAGAGTCACCTTCAGCTGCGAAGGCTATCTGGGCCGATACGAGGAAAAGGTGCGCCCGGTGCGCCATTTCTGCCACGCCGGGGTGAACATAGCTTCCGTGCTCATAGACGGCCGCATCTGCGCCTGTCCCAATATAGACAGGGACCGTTTCTCGCAGGGAAACATCTACCAGGACAGCCTGTGGGAGGTATGGCAGAACCGCTTCCAGCCCTTCCGGGACCACAGCTGGGCCCGCACGGGCATCTGCGCCGGCTGCAAACAGTGGAAAAACTGCCTGGGCGGCGGCATGCACAACTGGCACGGCACATCGGCCGATGTCCTCCAATGCCATTACGGTAAGACCCTGTAAATCCATCGTTTCGGCCCAATTAAAAAATATTAAAAAAATTTGCACGGAATGCGAAATTATCACTATTTTTGTACCCCGTGAGTAGTGTAAACAGCATCCCCTTTTGCTCGTTTATGTCCGCACGGCCGGACATCGCTTCTCCAGCAATAGACTTTAATGCTTCCGGTTCTCCCGCTTGGGGAACCGGCTTTTTTTATGTATGAGAGCTGGGACGAATATGCTTAATAAACAAACAACTATATGAATCCGAAATACATCTTCATCACAGGAGGCGTCGCCTCCTCGCTGGGAAAAGGAATCATTGCTTCTTCCCTGGCCAAACTGCTCAAGGCAAGGGGACTGCGGGTGACCATCCAGAAGTTTGACCCGTACATCAACATAGACCCCGGCACGCTCAATCCCTATGAGCACGGAGAGTGTTATGTTACGGAAGACGGAGCGGAGACGGACCTGGACCTGGGTCATTACGAGCGTTTCCTGGGCGTGTATACCTCCCAGGCCAATAATGTGACCACCGGAAGGATCTACTATACGGTTATCACCAAGGAACGCGAAGGCGCCTATCTGGGAAAGACCGTGCAGATTGTCCCGCACATCACCGATGAAATCAAGCGCCGGATGCTGCTGCTGGGCCAGAGCGGAGAATATGACGTGATTCTCACGGAGATTGGCGGCACCGTGGGCGACATGGAGTCGCAACCCTTCGTGGAAGCCGTCCGTCAGCTGCAGTGGGAACTGCCGGAAGAGGATTGCATGAGCATCCACCTCACCTATATCCCTTACCTGGCCGCCGCCAAGGAATTGAAAACCAAGCCCACCCAGCACTCTGTCCAGATGCTTCAGCACAGCGGGGTAACCCCGGACGTGATTGTATGCCGGACGGAGCATCCGCTCACTCCGGAACTGCGCCGCAAAATAGCCCTGTTCTGCAATGTGAAGCCAGGCCATGTGATTCAGAGCATAGATGCCTGGAGCATTTACCAGGTGCCGTTGAACATGCACGGGGAACACTTGGACGAACTGGCCGTGCGCAAGCTCCAGATAGAGAATTTCAACCAGCCGGACCTGGAAAGGTGGAAGGAATTCCTGTACCGCCTCCAGCATCCGGAGCACGAGGTGAACATTACCCTGGTGGGCAAGTACGTAGAGCTGCAGGATGCCTATAAATCCATCCTGGAAGCCTTTGTGCACGCCGGGGCGGCCAATCGCTGCAAAGTGAACGTACGCACGCTCCAGAGCGAGCTGGTGAATGCCGATAATGTGGCGGAGCTCCTCAAGGGGGCCGACGGCGTGCTGGTGGCACCCGGATTCGGGGAGCGCGGACTGGAAGGGAAGGTGTGCGCCGTGCAATACGTGCGGGAGAAGGGCATCCCGTTCTTGGGGATCTGCCTGGGCATGCAGATGTGCGTAGTGGAGTTCGCCCGCCACATCCTGGGCTGGGCCGATGCCGCCTCTACGGAGCTGAATCCCCAGGCCGGCCATCCGGTCATCTGCCTCATGGAGGACCAGAAGAAGACCACGGTCAAGGGGGGCACCATGCGGCTGGGCGCTTATGCCTGCCAGCTGGAGCCGGGCTCCCTGGCGGCCAGGCTTTACGGCAAGACCGACATCCGGGAGCGCCACAGGCACCGTTATGAATTCAACTCCAGCTATCTGGACGATTTCCAGAAAGCCGGACTCAAAGCTACGGGCCGGAATCCGGAATCCGGCCTGGTGGAAGTGGTGGAGCTGCCTTCCCATCCCTTCTTCATCGGCACGCAGTTCCATCCGGAATACAAGAGTACACCCGAGCATCCCCATCCCCTGTTCCACGGGCTGGTGGCTGCCGCGTTAAAAAATAAGGCTGGAAAATGATTAAAATTTAACTATATGGAAAAGAATAAGTTAGACGTAGTGCTCGGCCTCCAGTGGGGCGACGAGGGAAAAGGAAAGGTGGTGGATGTGCTCACTCCTTCCTACAAGGTGGTCGCCCGTTTCCAGGGCGGCCCCAACGCAGGGCATTCCCTGGTGTTCGGCAGCGACAGTTTTGTGCTGCATACGGTTCCTTCCGGCATTTTCCGGGAAGGGACGGTGAATGTGATTGGAAACGGTGTAGTCATCGATCCGGTGATCCTGATGGAGGAGATCCATGCCATTGAGCAGATAGCCGGAGACATCAGCGGGAAGCTGGTTATCTCCAAGCGTGCCCATCTCATCCTGCCCACCCACCGGATGCTGGATGCCGCCAGCGAGGCTGCCAAGGGAAAATCCAAGATCGGCTCCACGTTAAAGGGTATCGGCCCCACCTATATGGACAAGACCGGCCGGAACGGCCTCCGTGTGGGGGATATCCTCTCAGGAGCGTTTGCCGATAAGTACAACGCCCTCAAGCAGAAGCATTTCGGCCTCCTGGCCCAGTACGATTTCTCCTTCGATATCACCGAATACGAGCAGCAATGGATGGCTTCGGTGGAGGAACTGAAGCGTTTCCCCTTCATCGACAGCGAAGTATACCTGAACCGGATCCTGGATGAGGGCACCCCCATCCTGGCCGAGGGCGCACAGGGCTCCCTGCTGGATATCGACTTTGGCACCTATCCGTTTGTGACCTCCTCCAATACGCTGGCCGCCGGGGTCTGCACCGGACTGGGCGTGGCTCCAAGCCGTGTGGGCAAGGTGTTCGGCATTTTCAAAGCCTACTGCACCCGCGTGGGAAGCGGTCCTTTCCCTACGGAACTCTTTGACGAGGATGGCGAGCGCCTGCGGGCTATCGGCCATGAGTACGGCGCCACCACCGGACGTCCCCGCCGCACCGGCTGGCTGGACATGGTGGCCCTCAAGTACACTGTAATGATGAACGGCGTTACGGACCTCATTATGATGAAGTCGGACGTGCTGGACGGCTTTGACACCGTGAAGGTGGCCGTTGCCTACAAGGAAGGGGACAAGGTGCTGGAAAGCTTCCCTTACGACGGAGGCAAAGACGTTACGCCCGTCTATAAAGAATTCCCCGGATGGAAGACTCCGCTCAGCGGCCTGCGCCGTGACGAAGAGTTCCCCGAGGCATTCAAAAATTATATGGCTTTCATTGAGGCGGAAACCGGCTGCCGGATCAAGATCGTATCCGTGGGACCGGACCGCGAGGCTACCGTGGTGCGCTATTGAATCCCCACACGGGAGAAGATCTCATCCACATTCTTGAAATAATAATCCAGGGTAAAGCAACTGTCCAGTTCTTCCCTGGTTATTTTTTCCATTACGGCCGGTGAAGCCTCCAGCAGCGTCTTGTAGTCCTTGTTCTGCGTCCAGGCCTCCATGGCGATGGGCTGCACCGTGTCGTAGGCCTGCTCGCGGGAGAGACCCTTGGCGATGAGGGCGTTCATCACCCGCTGGGCGAAGATGACGCCCCGGGTGCGGTAGATGTTGGAGAGCATGGTCTCCGGATATACCACCAGGTTTTCCAGGATGCCCTTGAAACGCTGCAGCATATAGTCCAGGAGCTCCGTGGCGTCCGGAAGCACAATGCGTTCCGTGCTGGAGTGGGAAATGTCCCGCTCGTGCCAAAGGGCCACATTCTCGTACGAGGTGGCCATATAGCCGCGCATTACGCGGGCGCAGCCGCAGATGTTCTCGCTGGAGATGGGATTGCGCTTGTGGGGCATGGCGCTGGAGCCTTTCTGTCCCTTCCGGAAGGCTTCTTCCACCTCACGGACTTCCGTGCGCTGGAGGTTGCGGACCTCGAAGGCCATCTGCTCCAGGGTGGAGGCGATGAGGGCCAGGGTGCCCACGTAGCAGGCGTGGCGGTCCCGCTGCAGCACCTGGGTGGAGATGGCGGCCGATTCAATGCCCAGCTTCCCGCACACATAGTCCTGGATGAAGGGAGGGATGTTGGCGAAGTTGCCCACGGCGCCGCTCATCTTACCGGCTTCCACGCCGGCGGCGGCCGTTTCGAAGCGCTGGATGTTGCGCTTCATCTCCTGGTACCACAGGGCCCATTTGAGGCCGAAGCAGGTTATATCGGCATGGATGCCGTGCGTACGGCCGATGCAGGGGGTTTCCTTGAATTCCAGTGCGCGGCGGCGGAGCACTTCCAGGAATTCCTCCAGGTCTTTGCGGAGGATGGCGTTGGCCTGCTTGAGCAGGTAACCGTTGGCCGTATCCACCACGTCCGTGGAGGTGAGGCCGTAGTGTACCCACTTGCGTTCTTCTCCCAGGCTCTCGCTCACGGCGCGGGTGAAAGCCACCACGTCGTGACGGGTCTGTTCCTCTATCTCCTGGATGCGCTTGACGTTGAAGCGGGCATTGGCGCGGATCTTCTCCACGTCCTCCGCCGGAATCACGCCCAGCTTGCTCCAGGCCTCGCAGGAGAGGGTTTCCACTTCCAGGTACGCACCGAACTTGTTCTCCTCCGTCCAGACGTCCCGCATCACTTTTCTGGAATAGCGCTCTATCATGTCTATTTGTTTTGAAGGAAGTTAAGGATATTGCGTTCTATACGGGCGGGAACATCTTCGCATTCCGTGCGCTCGAAGGGCTTGTCGCTTAACTTCTCGTATAGTTCAATGTAGCGTTCCGTGATGCCGTTCACCACTTCCGGGGTCATTTCCGGCACCTTCTGGCCTTCCTTGCCCTGGAAGCCGCCGGCCATGAGCCATTCGCGGACAAACTCCTTGGAGAGCTGCTTCTGGTGTTCCCCTTTGGCCAGGCGCTCCTCGTAGCCCTCGGCATAGAAATAGCGGGAAGAATCCGGCGTATGGATTTCGTCCATAAGGTAGATCTGGCCGTCCCGCTTGCCGAACTCGTACTTGGTATCTACCAGGATGAGGCCTTTCTTGGCGGCAATCTCCGTCCCTCTCTGGAACAGGGCCAGGGTGTATTTCTCCAGCTGCTCGTATTCATCGGCCGGCACAATACCGCGGGCGATGATCTCTTCCTTGGAGATGTCCTCGTCGTGGCCTTCGGCCGCCTTGGTGGTGGGGGTTATGATGGGATGGGGGAGTTTCTGGTTTTCCTTGAGCCCTTCCGGGAGCGTGACGCCGCAGAGGGTCCGGTTCCCGGCCTTGTATTCCCGCCAGGCGTGGCCGGCCAGATAGCCGCGCACTACCATTTCCACCTTATAGGGTTCGCAGCGGTAGCCGATGGTTACCATAGGGTCCACGGTGGCCACTTTCCAGTTGGGAAGGATGTCTTCCGTGAGGTCCAGGAACTGGGCTGCAATCTGGTTAAGGACCTGTCCCTTATAGGGAATGCCCTCCGGCAGCACTACGTCGAAGGCGGAAATGCGGTCTGTGGCGACCATGACGATGTATCCGTTGCGCAAGCTATATACGTCACGGACTTTTCCCGTGTATTTGGACTGTTCACCGGGAAGTTGGAACTGGGTTTTGACAACTGCTTTCATGGGAATTGATTTATCATACAAAGATAATCATTCCTCATGGAAAAGCCTTGTCTTTTTCGGCTTTTTTACTGGAACAGGGAAAGATCTATTCCGTAGCCCATGACCTCGTAGCCTTTGGCGTTGAGGTGGAGCCAGTCGTTCTCGTACAGGTAGGCCGGATCCAGGCGGTCCGGGTCATCGGCCGATGCCACCATGCGGTCAAAATCTATTACGCCGTCAAAGACGCCGCCGCTACGGATCCAGTGGTTCAGCTGCTGTCGTCCGGCCTCGTGATCCTCTGAGTAATAGCCGTTTCCCTTGACGGGCGTTACCGTTGCGCCAAAGACTTTGATGCCCTTTTCGTGCGCCTCGGCCACAATCCGGGTCCAGACCTCCTGGATTTCGGAGGCGGTCCTGATGCCGTCCCGGCTGCCGCCCAGGTCGTTGGTGCCCTCGAAGAGGATGATGTACTTGACGCCCTCGTGGCCGAAGAGGTCCCGCGCATAGCGGCTCTCCCCGGTGGGCCCCAGGCCGCCGCGCAGGATACAGTTCCCGCCCAGGCCGAAGTTGAGCACGGAGATGTTCATTCCGGCCTCCAGGAGGGAGCGGGAAAGCTGGTCCGTCCAGCGGTCCTGCCCGTTGGTGGTGGTGCCGCGGCCGTCCGTGATGGAGTCTCCCAGCACGGCGATGGCCGAAGCGGGCTTTAAAGGCCGGACGTCAATGGAACTGATTGTGTACCAATGCGCCGTGACGGCCGCCGGAGCAGAGAAATCCGTAGTATTTCCCAGTGCGATGTAGGACGAAGTCCGGGAGCCCGGATGGCTGGTTAGCGTAACGGCCGAGATGTTTCCGTAATGGATGGTAATGGCCAGGTTCTCCCTGTCCCGGAGCTTGAAGCGGACCGGGTCTGAGACAACCTCTTCGCCGGGTTCCATGGTGAAGGAGCGGGAACCGCCGAAGGTGAGTTCGACGGAGCTTCCTTCCACAATGTCCGGGGAGGCGCCCATGGTTTGGGCTTCGGCAATTTCCACGCCCAGGATTTCCGTGGCGTCCGTGTTGAAAAGGTTGCTCAGGTGCAGCCGCAGCTCCGTTCCGCCCACGGAAACCTGCACTATCTGCCGGAAGGAATTGCCGGCGAGGCCCGGCTCCGGCGGACGGTTATGCGGTTCGGCAATCTGGAGGGCGGTGGCCCAGGTGGTTACCCAATCGGGCTTCTGGCAGGCGGTGATGCAGCAGGCGGCAACAGCCATTGCCAGGGTAAGGAATATCTTTCTCATGGCCTATTATTATTGTCTTCTGCGGAACGGGCGGATCTTTTCCAGAATCACCCGGGACTCGTCGTCAAACATGGGCATACCCATTTCGTCGGAGCGGAGCAGTTTCCCCATGAGGGTGTCGATGGGGACTCTCAGCGGGCGCACATCCTCCGGGAGGGGCAGTCCGTTAAGTTTCTGGAAATAGCCTATGCAGGCGTCCCGCCACCATTCGGCGTCGTTACGCTGGATGAGCAGCTTGACCTGGGCCTCGTTGAAAATGGCCGGCGCAACATACGGTTTCAGGCTTTCCCAGAGGGCCCGGAAGCCTTCCACCTGGCTGATTCCCGTATCGTAGTGCAGGCAGAGTTCTTCCCACAGGGTGCGTCCGGAGGCCATTTTGTAGTCCCAGGGCAGGTGGTGGAACCATAGGATCAGATTCTCCGGGCAGGTCTCCAGGTTGGCATAGGTGGATGAGAGCGGCTCGTTGTACTGGGCCACGTTGTTGGACCCGGTGGCGGTGCGGTCAAAGCCGATACCCTCTGCATCGGCCTGATGATAGTAGGCGGGCTGCCAGTCCGGGCGGGGCGGCATCCTGTCCCAGGGGATGGGACCGTAGTGCGTGCCGCCGAACAGGTGGTGCAGGCCCAGCGGCATCTCGTAGTTCACCACCGCCTCGCGGGAGTCCATCAGGAGCCCGCGGAGCGGATTCACGAAGCGGGCGGTGAAGGCGCCCTCGCCCATGCCGTCCGGCACCAGGAAGGTTTGCCGGATCCATTCATCGGCCACCTCTTCTGCGCTAAGGAAGGGATTCCAGGCCATCCGGCCGAAGGCGTACCAGTTGGCCTGGGCCAGGACATAACCGCAGAAATTGGGGTCCTGTCCGGTATTGGCCACGCCGGCTATGCCGGTGACCATCCGGGCTACGGTGGAGCCTTCCCCGTCGCGGTAGGTGTCGCTCTGCAGGCATTCCTCCCAGGTGGTGCCGTGGTAGGCCACGTGGTTGGAGAAACCCAGGTACTCCTGCGTAATCTGGAACTCCATCATCATCCGGGTGTTCTTCAGCCTGCCGAAGAGGGGACTGAAGGGCTCCCGGGGCTGGAAATCCACCGGGCCGTTCTTGATCTGGACAATCACATTATCGGCAAACTGGCCGTCCAGCGGCAGGAATTCCTCCAGGGCCTGGTTGGCGCGGTCCGGGCTTTCCGGAGCATACACGAAAGCCCGCCACATAACGATGCCGCCGTAAGGGGCCAGAGCCTCCGCCAGCATATTGGCGCCGTCGGCGTGGGTGCGGCCATAATCCTGCGGACCGGCCTGGCCTTCCGAATTGGCTTTCACCAGGAAACCGCCGAAGTCCGGGATGGCGGCGTAAATCTCTGCCGCCTTGTCCTTCCACCATTGGCGTACGGAAGGGTCCAGCGGGTCTCCGCTCTTGAGCCCGTCCAGGGCGATGGGGCTGGTCCACTTGATGGCTATGTAGGCCTTGATGCCGTATTCGCGGAGGATATCGGCAATCTTCGCCACGCGGGCGATATGCTCCGCATCCAGCATGAGGGGATTGGAATTCACGTTGTTAAGCACGGCACCGTTGAGGCCGATGGAGGCACAAAGCTCCCCATAGTGGCGGATGCGTTCTTCCGGGATTTCCGGACTGGTCCATTCCCACATGGAAGGGCCGGCATAGCCGCGTTCCACCGTGTCGTCCAGGTTGTCCCAGTGGTTCAGCAGGCGAAGATTGTAAAACGGCTTTTCCTGCACGTCCATGCCCTTATTTGCCTGTCCCAGCACCTCCAGGCGCTGCAGGGCGTATACACCGTATCGCAGTCCGTTGGCCGATCCGGCATCGATATGCCGAACGCTGCCGGCGTCGTAGATATGGTAGCCTTCGGCGGGAAGCGCCGGATCGATGGCCGTTTCCACGGAGGCTAAAACTTCCTGGTACGGCCTTCCGGCGGCCAGCCACAGGTCTGTTCCGTCCTGGTCTTTGGGTTGGGGTTTGGTGCAGCCGGCTGCAAGTAATGCGGCGGCAAAGAGGGGTAAAAGAAAATTCCGCATAGGTTCAGTGCTATTTCTACAAAAATACGAATTATTTCCTAAATTTGTGCTAATAACACCAAGCAAGCTGCCATGATACGCCACATCTTTCTTTCCGTCTTAGTAACCTTCTTGTGTTCCTTTCCGTCCCTGGCCATCGACCATCCTGGCATAACGGAGCCGGGAAAAGCCTCCGGGCGTTTTACCCTCATCGACCAGGGCGTTCCCGTGGCCGTGGTTGTGGATCCGGCCGATGCCAAGGGCGTGCTCCTGGCAGCGGACAATCTCCGGGAAGACTTTGCCCGCGTTTGCGGCAAAAGAGCCCCGGAAACGGGCTCCCGGGCCATCCTGGCCGGCACGGTGGACAGTCCGCTCATCAAAAGGCTGGTGGCGGAGGGGCTGCTGGACGTATCGGCCATCAAAGGGCAATACGAAAGCTACATCCTGGCCGCGCCCGTGAAGGTTCCGGGCTACGAGGAGGCGGTGGTGATTGCCGGAGCGGATATGCGCGGGGCCATCTACGGCATCTATGAGGTTTCGGAGCAGATTGGCGTTTCGCCCTGGTATTACTGGGCCGATGTCCCTGTCCGTCACCGGGAGAACCTCTCCCTGGCGGAGGGCGTCTATGTGGCCCCGCAGCCGGCCGTGCGCTACCGGGGCATCTTCCTGAACGACGAGGCCCCCTGCCTCACCGGCTGGGTGAAAAATACCTTTGGGACGGACTATGGGGACCACCGCTTTTACGCGCAGGTTTTCGAGCTCCTGCTGCGTCTGAAGGCCAATTTCCTCTGGCCCGCCATGTGGGGCTGGTCCTTCTATGCCGATGACCCGGAAAACAGCCGTACGGCCAGTGAGATGGGCATTATCATGGGCACCTCCCACCACGAACCCATGGCCCGGAACCACCAGGAATGGGTGCGCAAGGACGGGTCGGACGGCGCCTGGGATTACACCGTGAACAAGAAGAACCTGGACCGCTTCTTCACGGAGGGCATGGAGCGCGCCAAAGATACGGAGGACCTTATCACCATCGGCATGCGGGGAGACGGGGACGCCGCCCTGGGCAAGGAAGGGGAGGAGGCTAAATACATCAGCCTGCTGGAGAGCATCATCAACAACCAGCGCAAGATTATCAAGAAGGTAACTAAGCGCCCGGCCAAGGAGCGTCCGCAGGTGTGGGCCTTGTATAAAGAGGTGCAGCAGTATTACGACCTGGGGCTCCGCGTCCCGGACGACGTGACCATCCTCCTCAGCGACGACAACTGGGGGGACGTGCGCAAGCTTCCCACCGCTCAGGAGCGGAAGCGTAAAGGCGGCTGGGGCATCTACTACCATGTGGACTATGTGGGTGCGCCCCGAAACTCCAAATGGCTGAATATCACGCCCATCCAGAACATGTGGGAGCAGCTGCAGCTCACCTATGCCTACGGAGTGGACCGGCTCTGGGTGCTCAATGTGGGGGACTTGAAGCCGATGGAATACCCCATCGACCTGTTCCTGGAGATGGCCCGCAGGCCGGAGGCCTTTACGGTGGAAAACCTCCTGGACCACACCCGCGCCTTCTGCGCCCGTGCCTTTGGGGAGGACCAGGCCGATGAAGCCGCCCGCATCCTGAACCTCTACAGCAAATACAGCGGCCGCACCACGGCGGAAATGATGGACCGTACCACGTATAACCTGGAAACCGGCGAGTTCAAACAGGTGGCCGATGAATTCGCCCGCCTGGAGGCGGAGGCCCTCCGGCAGTTCATGACACTGGACCCTGCCTGCCGGGATGCCTATCGGCAAATAATCCTCTTCCCGGTGCAGGCGCTTTCCAATATATATGAAATGTATTACGCCCAGGCCATGAACCATGACCTGTATGCCAAGGGAGACCCGGCCGCCAACGAGTGGGCTTCCGTAGTGGAACGCTGCTTTGAGCGCGACGCCTTCCTCATGGACCAGTACAACAAGGAAATGTCCGGCGGAAAATGGGACGGCATGATGACGCAGAAGCACATCGGCTACCGCAGCTGGAACGACAATTTCCCGGCCGACCGCCTGCCGGAAGTAAAACGGATAGAGACAGTTACGCCAGGCGGATTCTCCTTTGCCGCTCCGCGTTCCGGCTTTACGTCCATTGAGGCGGAGCATTTCTTCCAGGCCGATGACGCCGCCGGAGCCCGCTGGACGGTAATCCCGTATATGGGCCGTACGCTCAGCGGGGTGGCGCTGATGCCCTATACAGAACCCACCGAAGGCGCCGCGCTCCGTTACCGGGTGCAGATTCCGGAAGGGGTGGGCAGCGTGAAAGTGCACGTGATAAGCAAGAGTACCCTGGCCTTCAACAACACCGGTCACCGCTATCTGGTGGAACTGGATGGCAGCTCTAAGACGCAGTTTTTCAACGAGCGCCTTAACGAGGACCCGCAGAACATCTATTCAGTCTATTATCCCACCGTAGCGCGCCGGGTGGTGGAGACCGTTACCGAGCTCCCTGCATCGGCCGGTTGGAAGGAACTGATCCTGAGGCCGCTGGACCCCGGCATCGTCTTCGAGAAGATAGTCCTGGATTTCGGCGGCTACCAGCCGTCCTTCCTCTTTGGGACCGAGTCCCCGGCGCTCAAGGCCGAATAAGCCGGCGCACATAAAAAAGTTTCGCACGGAGTGCTGGCAGCAACTCCGTGCGAAATCTTTTAATGCCAGTTAACCTTTACAGGTATCTCACCAGATCTTCAATGGGTTTCCGGTCCCCGTGCAGCTTCGTGGGGTCGCCTTCCTTCTCGGCCGGATAGCCGATGGCGAGGAGGGCATACACGCCGTGCTCCTTGGTTTCCGGCAGCACTTCCCGCACCTCGTGGGGGTCGAAGTCCCAGATCCACATGTTGGCCAGACCGGCATCCGTTGCCGTGAGCATCAGATGCGTGAGGACGATGGCGGCGTCCGTCTTGGCGGCATTTACGCCGTCGGTGGGACGGACCCAGGCTTCCTCGTTCCGGCAGCCCACGATGAGGACGATGGGTGCTCCGTAGCAGGGGTGAACCTTATGCAGCTTGGCAAGCGCCTCTTCGCTCCTTACCACCCAGATGCGCACCGGCTGGCAGTTAAAGGCCGAAGGGGCCATGCGGCCGGCTTCCAGGATCATCTGCAGCTTGGAGTCGGAAACGGGAAAATTGGAGAAGGAGTGGCAGGAGTAACGGCTCTCCAGGATGCGCATGAACGCATCGGATCCGTATTTGTATTTGGTAATCTTCTGGTCCACGTCGGAAAAGGCGGCGCGGTTCATGATCTTGCTGATATTGCTGAAGAAATTGATTTTCATCTCTATTCCGTTTTACAATGTACTATTATACACCCATGATACTCTTCACCAGGAAGTAAACCAAAGGTACGGTGATGATGAACACGCCTATGATGTCCAGAATCACACCGGCCTTGATCATCTTGGTAATGGGTATATAACCCGAAGAGTAGGTGATGGCATTGGGCGGAGTGGATACCGGCAGCATGAAAGCAAGGGAGGTGCACAGAGCCATGACCACGCACACCGGCAGCGGGCTGAAGCCCAGCGAAACGGCCGTAGCAATGGCGATGGGGCCCATCAGGTTGGCCACTGCGGTATTGGAGGTGAGCTCCGACAGGAGCAGGGCGGTGACGGCGAACAGCATGAGGAATACGTATTCCGAAGGCTGGCCGCCCAGGGCGCTGGTGAGGGATTCGCCTATCCACTGGGACAGGCCGGTGGAGAACACCATGCCGCCGATGGACAGACCGCCGCCGAACAGCAGCAGCGTACCCCAGTCGATACCCTTCACACCGTCTTTCCAGCTCATGGTCATCTCTCCCTTCTTGAGGTCTACGGGCAGCAGGAACATGAGCAGGCCACCCACCATGGCGGCGATGGCTTCCGGGAAGAGTTTGTTATAGGACTTGATGAAGTCTGCGCTGATGGCATCCGGCGAAATATTCTGGATGGCGCTGAGGATGCCGGGGAATACCCACATGACCACGGCCACGCAGAAAGCGATGAGGGTGTTCTTCTGGGCGCGGGTCCATTTGCCCAGGCCCCGCTTGTGCTCCTGGATGAATTCCTGGGCGCCGTCGATGTGCTTCACATCGGCCGGGAACATCTTCTGGAGTACGAAGTAAGTGACGAGGAAATAGAGCATCATGGCGATGAAGCCCCACACCATCCAGTTGAAGAAGGTGATCTGAGGGGCCTCGGGGGCAAGCTCCCGGAGGAAGCCAATCATGATGATATTGGGAGGGGTGCCGATGGGCGTGAGTACGCCGCCGATGGAACAGGCATATGCGGTCATGAGCATGAGGCCTGTGGCATATTTATATTTAGTCAAGTCGATCTGCTTCCCATTGGCAGCCATCATCTCACGGATGGCCTCCAGCAGGCCCAGGGCGATGGGGAACATCATGGCGGCGGTGGCAGTGTTGCTGATCCAGCCGGAGCACAGCATGCAGGCCAGGCCGATGGCCAGGAAAATCCTGCGGGGTGAATCTCCTACCCATTTCATGGACATGATGCCATAGGCGATGCGTTTGTCCAGTCCGTTGACCATCATGCCTTTGGCAATGAGGAAACCGCCCATGAAGAGGAAGATCATAGGGTTGGCGAAGGCCTTGAAGGCATCTGTCGCGGAGGCTACTCCCGTAACTACGCAGAGCACGGGGGCGATCAGGGATGTGACGGGAATGGGAACCGGTTCGCAGATCCACCAGAATGCCACAAAGGTTACGATGGCCAGAAGTTTGTGGGCTTCCGGATTGTCTGCCAGTCCGGCAATGGGGAGGAAATAGACAAGCAGGGCACATATGGGCCCGAAGATCGCTCCGATCATGTGTCTTTTGCGATCAAAAGAAGATTCTTGTGCAGCTTGAGCTTTCATGGTTATACTGCATTAGTTATTAGTTTCTCTCCTACAAATATAATGTAATTGAACTAAGCATCCAAAAAATTTTTAATATATTTATTTGAATCATTGGACATTCCCTTGTCGGGAAAAAACAGGGAAGGTGGCTCGTTCGAGTCACCTTCCCTGGCCTTTTGGGCAAAAAGTATTATTTGAAGTTCAGACTGATGTCGGCAGGAATCTTCTCAAGCCTGAGGTTGACATTGTCTTCGTAATAGTTTTCGCTTCGCTTGGAGTACTTGGCTTCAAACTCCTCGGCAAAGGCCCGGTCTCCGGTGGCCTGGGTCTTGAGCACAAGGGCCGTAAGGTCTGACAAAGCGGCTTCCATTACGTTCAGATTCAGTTCGTACTGCCCGGAAGGCTTGCGCTTGAAAGCGCCGGCTTCCAGGAGGTAGTTATAGATGATCACGCTGCTGCGGCCCAGCGAGGATGCCTCCCCGAAACGTTCGGAACGGACCAGGGATGCGAAGAAGGTGATAAGGGCATCCTCCTTGGCGAAGAAATGGTTGCGGATGTTGAAATGGCTCTGCAGCTTGCTCACCAGAAGCACTCCGGCGGTATTGGCCTTCAGCTCCTCAAAGGTGGCGGCGGTGCTTCCCAGCGCGTCTTCCACGCTGCCCAGCCCGTTGACGGTCTCCTTCACACCCAAGCCGTGCGCCACCTCACGGAACACGATGTTCCAGAAGAACGCATCACGGGAAAGGTGCTCGGCCGTCTCCGAGTCCAGAAGGCGGAGGCCGGTGGGATATACGATGTAATTATATTTGGCCTCGATGACATTCTGCAGCAGGATGGTACGGGTGCCGCGGTCCCGCTGGACATCGGCGTCGAAGGGCAGGTTCAGGGCGATGACCTTTACACCGGCATTCGCCTTTCCGGCGTAATACAGGGCGTCGCAGGAGAAGATATTGGAACCGGTGCCCGGCTGGAAGGTCTTGTATTCCGCTTCGCCGGGAAGATAATCCTGCAGCTCGCCGATGCGGGACACATACTGCATCAGCTCTTTGGTCTTGGTCTCATTCTTCAAAAGGACGTAAGCCTCGTAGGAGCGCTTGATGCCCAGCAGCTGGTCGTCGGTGACCTCGTTGGGGCCGATGACAAGGTCCATCTTGCTGTCGTCCATATCCAGCCAGGCCAGGGAGCTCTCATAGTAGTTGTCTGTCTTGAGGGCCTCCACCTTGGCCAGCAGGTAGTCCCTTACGCTGGGCTTGATGGTGACATCGGCCGCTACGTTCAGGTAATTAACGATTTTTTCGATATGGTCCTTGTAGGCATCGTGATACCAGATGGTTTTAAGCGAGCCGTCGGGTGCGCGGCGGATCAGGGTATAGGGACTGTGCTTGTCCGGATTATCCCAGGCGGCGAATTCCTCCTCCGTCATGTCGGCCGGATAGAAACCGGCTCCGGCGGGACGGGGGCCGTATCCATCCACAAACGACTCTCCGCTGGTGCGGTCCCAGGGGCCGTAATTGATTTCTGCGAAGGTCTTCTGGGCGGGATCTTCAATGCCATCCAGCAGTGCCTGCCTGTCACCGAAATACTGTTCCCAGTAGATGGCGTCCACTTCGTCCGCGGCGTGGCGGTAAAGCTTCAGCACTTCTTTTCCGTTGTCGGAGATGCCGCTCAGGTCCGGCGCCTTGAAACTGACCAGGGCATAATCCGCCACCTTGCGTTCGAAGGGAGAATTATTGGACGTTTCGTTTTTGCAGGACACGGCCACGGCGAGCGCAAGGACTGCCAAATAGATACTCTTTTTCATATTGAAATAGTTTTTCATATCAAGATACAAATTTACCAAAAATTATATAATATGCAGCGACCCTGCGGCGAATAATACCAGATATCCCAGAAGGATGCTGATACTGCCTATGATAATTCCCATTTTGGCCATGTCTTTCTGCTGGATGAGATTGGTGGCATAGGCCAGGGAGTTCGGAGGGGTGGAGATGGGCAGGATCATGGCGCTGCTGGCGGCGATGGCTACGCCGATAAGTACGGTGGAGGTTCCACCGATAGCCGCCAGCTTGTCACCCATGGCCGTGCAGACCACTACCAGGATGGGCATAAGCAATGCCGCGGTGGCGGAGTGGGAGATAAGGTTGGAAAGGCCGTAGCACAGCAGACCGGAAAGGATGACGACCAGCAGCGGGGAGAAATCTCCGAAGGGGATGGCCCTCACCACCAGGGAAGCCAGTCCGGAGCCGTTCATGGCATAGCCCAGGGCAAAGCCGCCGGCGACCATCCAGATGACGGACCAGTTGATTTCTTCCAGGTCGTACTTGGAAACGATACCGGTCATGGCAAAGACCGCAAAGGGAATCAGGGCCACGGTGTAGGTGTTGATGCCGGTGAGGGCGTCCATCATCCACAGCAGGATGGTGATGACCATGGTAACGATGACAAGGGTGGATTTGCGGTCCCGCTGCATCTCTCCTTCTATTTTCAGCTCGATGGTTTTCTGGGAGAAGGGGAAGATCTTCTTGAGCAGGAACCAGGCGATGAAAATCATCACGATCACCAGCGGCACCATGAAAATCATCCACTGACCGAATCCGATGCCCAGGTTCAGGCCTTCGGGATCGTTAAGGTATTTAAGGGCTATGGTGTTGGGAGGTGTGCCGATGGGAGTCCCGATACCGCCCAGGTTGGCGGCGATAGGGATGCTGAGCGCCATGGCGATGCGCCCCTTGCCGCCCTCGGGCAGCTGTTTGAACACAGGCGTGAGGAAGGTGAGCATCATGGCCGTGGTGGCGGTGTTGCTGATGAACATGGAGAACAGGGCCGTTACCAGCATGAAGCCCAGGAGGATGTTTTCACTCTTTTTCCCGAACGGGGTAAGCAGGACCTTTGCCAGATGGACGTCGAGGCCGATCTTGGTGGTTGCTATAGCCAGGACGAAGCCGCCGATGAACAGCATCACTACCGGATCGGCGAAACTGGCCATGATCTGCTTGTAGCTGAGCAGTTGCCCGGCCGATTCCGGATCGCAGATCCATTTGATCCCGGAGTCGGAAGCGAACAGCAGCAGGAAAACCATGATGGAAACCGATGTAGCCCAGGCGGGGACAAGTTCAAATACCCACATGAGCGTGGCATAGACAAAGATGGCGATAATCCTCTGCTGCACCTGGGTGAGGCCTTCGATTCCAAAGGATTCCGTGGGAAGGAACCAGAGGATGAGGACGATGGCGGCGACAAAGATGAGGCCGATGCTTTTCTTCTTCAGAAGGGCGGGGTTGAACCTATTGTTCTGACGCAACTTGTGCATCTGTTCAACCATATTGAAACCTGTAAAATTCTTGAACATGGTATAAGATGTCAGTTGCGTTGATTATTCATATACGAAACGAAGGTCCACGGGAATGCCGGCTCTTTCCAGCGTCCGTTTGTCGGACAGGCTCTCCGGACCGGCGATACCGTATTTGGCGATACCCTGGTGGGCGGCCTCTATGTCGCCGTGGGCCTGGATATCCAGGATCCTGGCTCCAAGGGTTTCCAGGGCCTGCCAGGTCTTGTCATAGTCTATGCTGTATCGGCCGGAAGGATTCCAGACGATGGCCTTGCTCTCCAGCAGGTAATTATAGACGATGATGTTGGCGATACCCGTAGGATCCCCGGCACCGAAACGGGTGGAGCGGATGGTATTGGTTACGAAAGTAGCAAGTACGTCCTCCTTTTGGAAGAGCGCCGAAATGTTATAGGACTCGGCCTCCTGGGCACAGAGCCAGGCGCCCAGCACATTGGACTTGGCCTTTTCCATGGCCAGGGCTTCATTTCCCAAAGCCTCGGCTACGGAGCCCTTCCCGTTTACAGTCTCCTTCACGCCCAAGCCTTTGGCAATCTCGCGGAATACGATGAGCCAGTAAAAGGCGCTGGCGTCCACGTGGGGCTGGAAGGCGTCTTCCAGCAGCAGGCTGCCAACCGGGTGGACGGTACGGTTGAACTTCTCGCGGATGATATTGTCAAAGATAATGGTGCGGGTTCCCAGTTCTTCCTGGACCCTGGCATCATAAGGGAAATTGATGCCGATAACCTTGAAGCCGGCATTGGTATAGCCGCTGCAGTAGAGGACGTTGCAGGAGAAGATATCGGACTCGGAGCCGGGAACGAAACTGCGGTTGGCCGGATCCCCGGGAAGCATCTGCTGGAACTCCGCCATACGGGACGACAGGGCGTTCAACTCTTCGGTACGTTGAAGGTTCTTCAGGAGGACATAGGCCCCGTAGGAAGCTTTTTTCCCGTAGAGGGCATCGTCCACGGCCTCGATAGGGCCGATGACGAGGTCCATCTTGCTGTCGTTCATCTGCAGCCAGGCCTTCTCGCTTTCGTAATAATCGTCGGTCTTCAGGCCTTCTGCCATTTTGAGGAGGTAGTTCCTCACGCTCTCCTTGATGGTGACATCGGCCGCACGCTGCAGGTAAGACTCTATCTGGCCGATCTGCCGGGAATAGGCGTCATGATACCAGACCGTCTTCAGGGTGTCGCCGTCACGGACGATCAGGGTGAAGGGGCTCTGCTTCAGGGAATCATCGAAGGCCGCAAATTCATCGGCGGTCATATCCGAAGGATAAAAACGGGCACCTGCGGGCTTCCGGCCGTATCCCGGCAGGAAAGCCTTCCCGTCAATACGGTCCCAGGGACCATAGTTGATTTCGGCATACAGCCGCTCGGAATCATCGGCACACTGGGCCAGGAGCGTCTCTTTTTCGCCGAAATTCTGCAGCCAGTAAATCTTGTCAACCTCGTCGGCGGCTTTCCGGTACAGATTCAATACTTCTTTCCCGTTTTCGCTGATGCCGGACAGGTCTGGTGCGGGAATACTCACCAGGGCATATTTTTCTACCAACTTACCCGTGTCAACGCGTTTCTGCGTGCAGGAAACGGCGCTCAGGGCTAAGATTAAAAATGCAATTACAAGTCTTTTCATAACGCTACTTTAAAAAAGCGTGCAAAGGTAGCCATTTGATTGGAGTATTTTTATCGTCAATTAAGGTTTATTTCGATAAAATAATTAGATAATATCGATAAATATGGCTACATTTGTGCATAAAACCTCTGTTATGGAATTGCGGCAATTGAAATACTTCGTGGAGGTGGGGCGGCTCAAAAGCTACTCCCAGGCCTCTAAAACCTTGTTTATCACCCAAAGTACCATCTCCCAGCAAATCCAAAAACTGGAAGAGGAGCTGGGGGTTGAACTCCTTACGCGTGACACCCGGCACGTCGCCCTCAGCGACTATGGGGAGCAGTTCTATCCCTGCGCCGTGCAGGTCCTGGAAGATGCGAAGGCCGGGGTAGACCGCATCCGGGATGTGAAAAACCTGCATGTGGGTACTTTGAGCGTGGGCTCCACCTATTCCTTCAGCCCGCTCATGATGCAGACGGTGATGGAGTTCCAGAGGATCCGCCCGCATATCCGTCTGAACCTGGTGATCACTTCCAAGGAAGAACTGCTGCAAAGGCTCCTGAACCGCGAACTGGACCTGGCCCTTACATACAAATCCCCAATAGGGGACGAACGTCTGGAATCCCGCTTCCTCTTCCACAGCCGCCTCTGCCTGGTAGGACGCATCGGCGAGCTTGCCGGCTGCGGACCGCAGGTCTCCGTCCAGGACCTGGCCAGGTTCCCCCTGGCCTTGCCGGCCAAAGGGCTTCAGGCCCGCGATACCCTGGAATCGATCCTTTTCACCGAAAACGTCAATCTGGACATCCGCCTGGAAATCAACAGCATCCGGGTCCTGCTGGACCTGGTGGCCAACAGCCCGCTGGTCACCACCCTGTCCGAGGAGGCCATCCACCAGGTGAGGGGCTTCCAGGCCATCCCCATCAACCATCCCGACAGCAGGATGGACGGATGTTACCACTATTTAAAAGGTTCTTATCTTAAGAGATCGGCCCAAAAGTTCGTGGAGCTGCTGCAGGATAACAACTCTTTCAACCAGACCTTCGCTCCCTCGCATCAGTGACAGGCCGGGAAAGCCTCCTTCAGGACAGTTTCCCGGTCTTGGGGACCGGATTCCCGGAAGCGGCCCTCCCGGGTGATGGTGAGGACGCGGTGGACTACCTGGAGGGCGTCGTGGAGGTCGTGGGAGGAGAAGATTACGGCCGTGCCGGTGCGCTCGGCCACCTGGCGCAGCGTACGCAGCACCATAAGCCGGTTTTCTACGTCAAGGAAGGCAGTGGGCTCGTCCAGCAGGAGCAATCCTGCCTGGCGGGTAAGTCCCACGGCAATGCAGGCCTTCTGGAATTCCCCGTCGCTCAAGGTGGAGATATCCCTGTCGGCAAGGGGCTTTAATCCAAGTTGTTCCAGTGCATCCTCCAGCCTCTCTTCCGTGTCTTTCCTTAATCTTCCGGCCCAGTCGCTTTCCTTGTAGCAGCCCGTTCTCACAAACTCCCGAAGCGTAAAACCTTTGACTTTGGGAATCCCGGTGGGAATCAATACGCATTTAGCGGAGGCAGGCATACCCTCCAAAACCGCCTCCGCTTCGCTCCGGCCCCTCCCACTGCCTTTGGCAGCGGGCCCCTCCCTCTTACAGGGCCGAGGGTGGCCATGGGTTTTGGAGGGTATGCCTGCCTCCGTCAAAGAACGTAACAAGGTGGTTTTCCCACAGCCGTTGGGCCCTGCCAGCAGCAGGCATTCGCCGGGGGCCACCGTGAAGGCGATGTCCCGGACCAGGATGTGTTCCCCGTAGCCGATATGGTCAATGTTCACTTGCATGGCACAGATACCAGATTATGAAGGGAATACCAATGAGTGCCAGCGTACTTCCGGCCGGGAGGGGGATGGGCCAAAGGTTGGCCAGGATATCGGCCGCGAGGGAGAGGCAGGCGCCGGTGGCCAGGGTGGCGGGAAGCACTTTCGCGTGGGCCGATGAACCGCTTAGGCGGCGGGAGAGGTGCGGCGCTACGATACCCACGAAACCCAGGGGGCCGCAGAAGGCTGTGACGATGCCGGTCATGAGGCTGGCCGACAGCATGGAGAGGGTGCGGATCCGCCGGAGCGGCGCACCGGAAAAACTGGCGTAGTTTTCTCCGAAGAGGATGATATCCAAGCCTTTCCGGTTCCAGACGGCCAGCACCAGGCCGGTCAGCAGCGCCGCGGCCATGATGGCCAGTTCCACCGGTCGGGTGCCGGAAAAACTGCCTGCCATCCAGCTGTAGAACAGCTTGAGACTTTCCTCGCCGGCCGAATACTGCAGGATGGAACTGAGGGCGCTGAACACGAAACCCAGCATCACGCCCAGGATAAGGAGCGTGGTGGAGCGTAGCCGTGTGCTCAGCACCACAATGAGCAGGGAAGTGAGGAAGGCGCCCCCAAAGGCGGCCAGGGCCATGCTCATGCCGGAGAACCAGGCGGCCGATGTGCCCAGGGCCAGGGCCACGATGGCGGCTCCCAGGCCTGCGCCGCCGCTCACGCCCATGATATGGGGATCGGCCAGGGGATTGCGGAAAAGGGCCTGCATCTGCATGCCCGAGAGGGCAAGGGAGGCTCCGGCAATCAGGGCGGTGAGCATCCGGGGCAGGCGGAGGTTCCACAGGAGCACGCCGCCCACGGGGCCGAAGCCGTTGCCCGTGAGAAGGTCCAGCGCGGCCAGCAGGAGCAGTGCGATGCAGAGGATGGGCCCGAAGCGTTTCATAGCTTACGGGAAGGGATGAGGGCCATGACCAGGCCGATCCCGGCTACGCCCACGATGGTCCAGAGGACGTCTGCAGCCTTGAGGACCACCGGATAGGCCTGTACGATGAAGTTGCCCGGCATGGCAATTAGGCCGAAGCGGTCCTGCAGCCACACGATCACAATGCCCAGCACCAGGCCGATGGCCATGCCCAGCAGCGAGACCAGCCAGCCTTCCCAGAGGAAGATGCTGCGGATGAGCCCCTCCGGGGCGCCCATGCTGCGGAGCGTACCTATGTCGCCCTGCTTTTCGATGACCAGCATCTTGAGGGCGCTGTAGATGTTGAAGGCGATGATGAGAACCACGAAGACCAGGATAAGGTAGATGGCCAGTTTTTCGTAGCGCATCATCTTGTAGATGGATTCCTCCTGCTGGTATCGGTCCAGCACCCGGAAACCGCTTCCCAGGCGCTCCTGCAGGGCTTTCGCCACCTTGGAGGCCGATCCCGGCGCCACGTCCAGCTCGATGGAGGAGACTTCGTTGGGATATTCCAGCAGTTCCCGCATCACTTCTATGGGTACCACAACCAGGCGGGCGTCCACATCGGCATTCACGGAGAAGACCCCGGAAGGGCGCAGGCTCACGCTGCGGAGCGAAGCGGTGGGATTGGAAAGGGACACTTCCTCGTTCCGGGAAGGGTAGTGGATTTCCAGCGGGGAAACGAAGCGGGGACTAAGGCTAAGCGTATAGGATATCCCTGCGCCCACAACCGCCTGGGGCAGGCTGCCGTTGTGGAGGCTCCATTCCCCGTCCACCAGATGATCCTGCAGCGGGAATTCCTCTTCGGCCACGGCGTCCAGGCCGCGGACGCGGGAGAGGCACTGCTTGCCGTCGTAGGAAAGGAAGACCTGGTCTTCCAGCACGCTGTAGAAGGACAGGATGTCTTCCTGCTCCCGGGCCCAGGCAAAGGCCGATGAATCCGGCACGAACACCTTGCCCTGGACGGGACGGACGGACAGGTCGGCATGCAGGTCGGTCAGGCTCTCGTCCACCAGGCGGTTGAAGCCGTTGAATACGGAGAGGATGATAATAAGTGCCGCTGTACCCACGGCCATACCCGCAACCCCGATGCCCGAAATCATGTTGATCACATTGTACGATTTCCGGGCGAACAGATAGCGGAAGGCGAATCTGATGGGCAGGCCTGTCATTCTGAGCGTAGCGAAGAATCTATTTCTTCAGCAATTCTTCAATATGCTGGGCATAGTCCAGGGAGGTGTCCAGGAGGAAATTCAGTTCCGGAACAATGCGGAGCTGCCGGCCCACCACGTGGCCCAGTTCTCCGCGCAGGGCGTGCAGGTTTTCGTTGAGGAGGTCCATCACCGTACCCTGCTTTTCCGACGGGAAGATGCTCACGAACACCTTGGCCACAGACAGGTCCGGACTCACGCGGACCTCGCTCACGGTGACCAGGGCGCCGTCAAAGGCGGCCATGCCCTTGGCCCGGATAATCTCCGCCAGGGCTTTCTGCAGCTCCCGCGCCACCTTCAATTGTCTTGTGCTGGCAGGCTTTTCCATTATGCGATGTTGATGATAAAGTAGTTCTTCTTTCCTTTCTGGGCCAGGATGTAGTGACCGTTCACTATATCGGCCTCGGTAACATCGGCATTGATGTCCGTCACCTTGTCCTTGTTGATGGAGATGCCGCCGCCCTGGATCATCTTGCGGGCCTCGCCCTTGGAGGGGAGGATGGCGGTCTTCACGGCCAGGAAGTCCATGACGTTGCAGGGCAGGTCGGCCTTGCTCACGGTGAAGGAGGGGACATCGGCGAAAACGGCCAGGAAAGTGCGCTCGTCCAGTTTCCGGAGGGCTTCCGAGTTGCCGCCGAAGAGCATCTGGGACGCCTCGATGGTCTTGTCCAGCGCCTCCTGTCCGTGGCACATCACGGTAACCTCACGGGCCAGCACCTTCTGCAGTTCGCGGGCGCCGGGATTCTCCCGGTGACGCTCGATGAGCCCTTCTATGGTCTCCCGGTCCAGCATGGTGAAGATCTTGATGTAACTCTCTGCGTCCACATCACTTACATTCAGCCAGAACTGGTAGAACTCATAGGGGCTGGTCTTTTCGGGATCCAGCCAGATATTGCCTTTTTCGGTCTTGCCGAACTTGGTGCCGTCGGCCTTGCGGATGAGCGGGCAGGTGAGGGCGAAAGCCTCGCCGCCGTCCATGCGGCGGATGAGTTCCGTGCCGGTGGTGATGTTGCCCCACTGGTCGGAGCCGCCCAGTTGCAGCACGCAGCCCTTGTTCTTCCAGAGCCAGTAGAAATCGTAGCCCTGCATGAGCTGGTAGCTGAATTCGGTGAAGGACATGCCTTCGCTGGATTCGCGGGACAGGCGCTTCTTCACGCTGTCCTTGGCCATCATGTAGTTAACGGTGATGTGCTTGCCGATATCGCGGATGAAGTTGATGAAGGAATAGTCCTTCATCCAGTCGTAGTTGTTCACCAGTTCGGCCTTGTTGGGGGCATCCGACTCAAAGTCCAGGAAGCGGGAGAGCTGGGCCTTGAGGCAGGCCACGTTGTGGCTGAGCGTAGCTTCGTCCAGGAGGTTCCTCTCGGCCGATTTCATGGACGGGTCCCCGATCATGCCGGTAGCGCCGCCCACCAGGGCGAAAGGCTTGTGCCCGCAGTTCTGGAAATGCTTCAGTATCATTACACTAACCAAATGGCCGATGTGCAGGGAATCGGCCGTGGGGTCAATGCCCACATAGGCCGCCTGCGGCCCTTCCATCAGTTTCTCTTCCGTTCCGGGCATGATGTCCTGGATCATCCCGCGCCATTTGAGTTCCTCTACAAAATTCTTCATATGGTTTTCCGTTTATCTCGAATTAACCTACAAAGATACAAATAATCTTATAATTATGCTCGTTATGCTCGTTATGCCGTTTGCCGCCCGTCTTCAGGACTGAATTCCCGGGAATCCGGTCTTGAAGGCGGGCGATAGCACTGCCACAGGACCAAAAATCGGCCAAAAGGGTCTTGGTGGCGGGCACGGAGAAGAATCATGACCTTATTTTTGTATATTTGTAGCGAAATAAAAGAATCTAACCATGAAAACCAGACTCCTTTTCCTCCCCGCCATCCTTTCCGCCGCCCTTTTGCTAATTTCCTGCGACAGTAAGAAAGAAATCGCCGACCTTCCCCGGGCCAAAACCCCGGAAAGCATCCAACAGGCCGTGGACGCCGTCCTCGCCGGCGACAAGGCCGACGATTCCGTCCTTTTCGAGAGCCTGATGGTCCTCAAGCATGGCAAGGTGCTGTATGAGGGCTGGTATGGAGATGCCGCCCCGGACAAGCCCCACGCCATGCATTCGGTGAGCAAATCCTTCACCGCCACCGCCGTGGGAATGGCAGTGGATGAAGGTCTGCTGAAGGTTACCGACAAACTGGTGGATTTCTTCCCGGACAATCTTCCCGAGGAGGTATCCGACAACCTGAAGGCTGTGACCGTTCACGATCTGCTCACCATGAACTGCGGACAGGAAACGGAGGCCCGTTTCCGGAACAGCGACCAGGATTGGGTGACCAGTTTCCTGGCACACCCGTTCGTGCACGAACCGGGAACGTGGTACTGCTACAATTCCCTTGGCACCTACATGCTTTCCGCCATCGTCCAGAAACTCACCGGCGAGAAAGTGCTTGATTACCTGACGCCGCGCCTTTTTGAGCCGCTCCATATCGAGATTCCCCAGTGGGACGAGAGCCCTCAGGGCATCAACGCCGGCGGCTGGGGACTCCAGCTCAAGACCGAAGACATGGCCAAATTCGGCCAGCTGTTCCTCCAGAAGGGTGTGTGGAACGGCAAACGGCTGGTGAGTGAAGCCTGGGTCAACGAGGCTTCCAAATACCAGGTTCCGTCCGTCCCTGCCGGCACACGCCCGGACCAGGCGGCCGAAAGGGGCCTTACCCCGGAGAACTGTACCTTCATGCTGGGATACGGTTACCAGATGTGGCGTTGCCCGGACAATGCGTACCGTGCCGACGGAGCCCGGGGACAGTACATCATCATCGTCCCGGACAGTGACGCAGTCATAGCCTGCACGGCCAACTCCGCCAACCTCCAGGCCGAACAGAATCTCATCTACGAGCATCTCTTCCCGGCCCTGGCCGCACTTAAATAGCCTGGCCGGACAGCGCCTTAGACTTTTTTGCGCCAGAAACGGGCGGTGATATCCTCCGCCCGCCCCTCCATCACATGGTAGAGGCGCTGGTTGGTATGGGGATTGTCCAGGGGGCCGAAGGCAGGCTTGTAGGGGCCCAGCTTGATGTAGTCGAAACATTCCCAGAAGGGAGCCTCCACCGCCTCCCGGCCACTGTAAAGGGCCACCTCCAGGCCGATGGACCGGACATGGCGGGCCAGTGCCAGCAGCGCATCCGGGTCCCTTCCCTCGCCCAGGAAGAGGAAGCAGTTCACCCCGAAATTGTCCGCCACCAGCGCATCGATGATATCGGCCGTAAGCTCCTCGCCGATATCCTTTCTCAGGAACGGGGAATGGCACCCTTCGCAGTTTCCCCGGCAATGGGATATGTCCACCGCCAGGGAAACCCGGTCCGGGATCTCCTCCAGGACCACGGATGTCATTTCCGGTACGTACTTAATCAATGTAGAAGCGCTTTTGCGCCTCTTCCTGTCGCATTTCGCTGAAGGAAGAGATGCGCTTGAGATAGCCTATGACGCGGGTAAGATAGTCCAGATTCTGGCTGCCGCACTTGGGGCATACGCTGAGCGTATCCTTGGAGATGTAACCGCAGTCGTTGCACACGGTGTTGCGGCAGTTGAAGGTGAAGTAGTTGGTGCCGTAGTGGGCGGCCGTGTTGAGGAGCTGGCGGTACTGGTCCTTGGACAGGTGCTCCGCAATGTTCATGTGCAGGGCGCTGCCGCCGTCCAGGTACTTCACGAAATCCTCCCCGTGCAGCTTGAACTTGTCTATCATGGACAGGCTCTCGTCTTCCGGATTGTAGAAATAAGAGCTGTACATGTTGTGCCTGGAGCTCACAAAATAGCCGTCCTTCTTGTCCCACTTGTAGTTTTTGCCGGAAAGGTTCTCGCCGGGCACGAACTCCGTGTTGAACATGCAATCCTTGGTGCGGTCTTTCCTGTTGGCCACGTTGATGGTCTCCAGCAGCATATTCACAAACTCCTTGTAGGCGGCATTGGGGGAAATCTTGAGACCCAGGAACTCCGCGGCGTCCGTGAGGCCGTTCACGCCCACGGTGAGGTACTGCTTGCGCATATCGATGAAACCGGCCCTGTACACATCCAGCATATCGGCCTTGAGGAAGTCCTTGATAATCTCGTTGAAGGCGGTCTGGTACTTGTGCACGCGCACGGTCTGCTCCGTAACGGCTTCCGTAATGTACTTATACAGGACCTCCTTATCGTAGGAGTTCTGCTTAAGGGCCCGGTCCGGGGCGATGGCCTCGCCCTTCTCCTGCTTGAAATACTTGCGGGCGGCATCCTGGATGAGGCGGTTGAGGTTGATGGTCATCACGCTCTTGGAGCCGGTGGCCACGGAGGCCGTACCCATGGAGTACTGGTGGGTGGTGTGGTTGTGCTCCTCGTCGTCCAGGTCCTTGAGGGAATTGCGCAGGCGGCAGCAGCTGGAAAGGCTGTCCGGGCTGTTGGAGATGTAGCAGAAAAAACTGTGCCCCTTGGCCCACATCTCGGCGGTGAAGTCGGCATACTCCTTGTCGGCAAAGTCGTCTCCGCCGTCGGTGAGCAGGGCCATGGTCTCCACCGGGAAGGTGAGGATATAGTGGTTCCGCTCCTCGTTAAACCATTCCATGAAATGCTTCTGCAGCCAGGAAAGCGTCTCCCAGACGGGGGCCGATCCGTCCGGGAAGCGGAAATCCCCGAAGACGCCCTCGAAGTACGGCTTGTCAAAATAGCCGATATTCCAGAACACCGTCTGGTAACCGCGGTTGCCGGCAGGCATGTTCATGGAATGGACCACCTGCTGGAAACAGTTGTCAATCACCTTCCTGAGGGTACGGGCCTTGGCGTTCTTCTCCACCACCTCGTCCAGGCGGCCGAGGTAATCGTTGCCATAGTCCTTGCGGATGAAATAGTCCAGGTACATGAGGAATTCCGGCGTGGCCACGGCGCCCATGAACTGGGAGGAGATGGAGTACACCAGGTTGATGAATTCCCCGCAGAAACTCTTGAGGTCCGTGGGGGCGATGGATACGCCGCCCAGTTCCCTGAGGCCGCTCACCAGGAAAGGATACATGGTGATGGCAACGCAGTACGGATAGCCGGGGGTACCGCTTTCGTCGTGCTTGTACAGGACGTGGGACTCCAGGTCCGCGATATACTGCTGGGCCAGGTTCTTGCCATACAGGGCTTTGATCTTGTCCTGCATGATATAGCGGTTCTGCTTGATGTTGTTCTCCTTATAAAGCTCGTTTCCCAGCGTTACTATGTTCTTGTGCGTAATATTGGCGTTGGAGTCGAACTTGGAACCGGTGGCGGCGTTGGAGGCATTGATATAGTCCTTGATAAAGTCCCGCTTCTTGCGGAGATCCATACCGCGGTCGAAGGTTTCGATATATTCCAGGGCGGCCTTCTTGTTGATGGACATGAGGGATTCCACCACCTGGCGGCGGATCTCCTGGCTGGACATCCTGTCATAGATGAACAGGTTGTCCACCACCGAAACCACCACGTCTTCCGGAACCGGCTGACCTGTGGACACATAGGCCTGGCGGATGCCGTTCATCAGTTTCTCTTTATCGAAATCCTCGTAGGAACCATTGGTTTTACGAACTTCCATAGTATTGATTATTAATCACTTACAATTTAAAAATACGAGCAAGGGGTGAAAATGCACGGACTGCCGCAGGGGCAATCCGCCATTTCTGGATACAAAGTTACGGGCTTATACGATGAATCCCCCGCCACCCCGTGGAAAGTTTTCCACAAACTTTTCAACACGGCAACTTCCTATCTTCATGGCCTCTGACGAAAGAGATGGTAAGTGCACCTATCGTCCCACTTTCCGGGACGATAGGTGCACTAAGGAAACAGAACGATACATTCAGATTGGCCGAAGTGATGGAGATGTCCCTTTTTTCAGGACATCTCCTGCATTTTAGGCCGATTTTGACGGAGATGTCCTTATTTTTGGGACATCTCCATCACTAAGTCCTGTAGCTTCGAAATCTCCCGCGCCCAGCATTGGTCACAAAAGGAAAGTGACCGGTCCCGCTCATCGGTATATCGGCGCGAATGCTTATATTTGTATTCGTTAATTAGGAATCAAGAATATGGATAGTTTTATTGAAGCATTATTGAGCGGCAAGACCGACAGGATACCGGATGAATACGACTGGTTTGCCCCACTTATCGGCGATTGGGACTGCGACTATTACGATGAGCCTGAAGTGGGCCATAAGCGCCATGTCAGGGGAGAATGGCTTTTTCGCAGGATTCTGGAAGGCACTGGCATACAGGACATTTTTATCTTCCCGTCACGGGCCACGAAGGAGTCCGAGCCGCAGCCAGACGGTGAATATGGCTCATCATTCCGGATGTTCAACAAAGCCAAGCAGTGTTACGATGTAACTTATACCTGCGACCATGCCATGAAAAGGCTGTGCTTCACCAAACTGGATAACAAATTGGTGGGGAAGGTGCTCTCTGAAGAGAATGCCTATTGGATTTTCTCAGACATAACCGCGGACAGTTTCAGATGGGAGAATATCAGGATGAAAGACAACGGAGAAAAGTTCCTTGTTTGTGAAATTTTCGGCAAGCGAATAAGGTAAGGCGTCAAGAAGCTGATCTTCCAGACACCTTGGTATGATAACGGTGAGTATGCGGGTTATATGGAGCTGTCAATGGTCCTGCCGGAGAACCTGTCCCAACCGGGTCAGGAAACCTTAAGGAAATAACGTGCTGAAATTTGTGTGAAGAAAGCAAATCCCCAAGAATGTTTCGTATCTTTGCACGCATTTTAATGGTTGGTTTTTGAAAGCATGAAACGTCTCCTGGGTATCATATTGCTTGCAGCGGGTATTCTCTCCTGTTCTCAGAACCGGGGAAAAATGGCCGATGCAGAGCCGGAACCCCAGCAAGATACGGTGTATCCGCTGGGTTTCTGCACGGACTCTTTCCGTGTGGTTGCCGGCAGGATTTCCAGCGGGGACAATTTCATCGGATGGCTAACCCGCCTGGGAGTGTCCCAGCAGGACGCCCATGCGCTTACGCAGGTCTGTGACACGGTTTTCGATGTGCGAAGGCTCCGTGCCGGCAACAGTTGGAAGGCCTATTATCAGGATTCCACCCTTGTCCGCTATGTCGTCTACGACAACAACCGGGAGCGCCAGACGGTGTTCAGCGTGCGGGACAGCCTGGCCGTCTGGACCTACGACAAGCCCGTGGAAAGGGTGGTAAAAGCGGCCGATGTAACCATCCGTTCTTCCCTATGGAACGATATGGTGGCCGCCGGCGCCCCTACGGAGCTCATCGTGGAGATCTCCGACGTTTATGCCTGGACGGTGGACTTCTTCGGCCTGCAGAAAGGGGACCGCTTCCGCATCCTCTATCAGGAGAAGCTGTGCGAGGGGGAATCCATCGGCATAGAGAAAGTGGAATATGCCGAATTCCTCCGGGATACCACCTGCCTGAAAGCCGTGTTCTTCGACCAGGGAGACGGCGGGAATACGTATTGGAACGAGCGGGGAGAGAGCATGCGGAAGGCCTTCCTGAAGGCGCCGCTCAAATTCACCCGCATTTCCTCCGGCTATTCCCTTCACCGGAAGCATCCCGTTTACGGGACGGTCCGGGCCCATACGGGCGTGGACTATGCCGCCCCCAGCGGAACGCCGGTGATGAGTATCGGCGATGGGACGGTGCTCAGTGCCGGATGGGGGAGCGGCGGAGCCGGGAACATGGTCAAGATCCGGCATAACTCCGTCTATACCACCGCCTACCTGCATCTGTCCAAGATGGCCGTGAAAGCCGGACAGCGGGTATCGCAGGGACAGGTTATCGGCTATGTGGGCATGACGGGCACGGCTACGGGGCCGCACCTGGACTTCCGCGTATGGATGAACGGTTCTCCCATCAACCCCCTCAAACTGGAGTCTCCGCCCAGCGAACCTGTACTTCCGGAGAACCTCCCGGCCCTGGATTCCCTGTGCCGCGGGAGGAAGGCATCCCTGGATTCCTTGCTTCAATAGGACATTTTACGCCTGATTGGGTTGTTTTTATCGTAATTATTCCTTAACTTGCGATGAAAATAACCAACTAATCATGAAGCACCTTCCTTTTTTATTCGTTTCCCTGGCCCTGTGTCTGGTGGGCTGCCAGTCTGCCCAGGAGGATCTGAAGCTCAACGACTTGGAGTATTTTGAGCGTCAGGGCGTAAATGTCCTGGTATACAACAATCCCTTCTCGGGAGGCTTTAACGACGAGAAGGACTCCGGAATTGAAATCGTGCACCATGGCGTTCGCACCGTCCAGGGCGGCGCCGTCCGTCTCAGCGTAACGCCGGAGCAGTGGGACCTGGTTCCCAAGATGACTTCCCGTACGGTGGACAAGGAGAAGGGCTGTGTGGAGATCGGCCTCCGCTATGAGGATTATGATTTCGACTCCCGCATTGTGGTAACGGCTCATGGAACAGCCTTTGACATCGATGTTTATTTGGACAAACCCGTCCCGGAAAAACTGGCCGGAGAAGCCGGTTTCAACCTGGAGTTCCTGCCTTCCCAGTATTGGGGCAAGGCATATCTGATGGACGGTCGTCCTAACCGTATCCCGCGTTATGCGGTGAGCGATACGCGCACGCGTCCCAACGAGGAGAAAGTGCGTCAGTTCAAGGGCTACAGGACGTATGACGACAGAGGTACCGGCATGTTTGTGGAACCCCTCCCGCTGGAGGAAGGCCACACCCTGCTGCTGGCCCCGGATACGCCGGAGCGTATGATCAAGATCACTTCGGAGAATCTCCTGCAGCTGTACGATGGCCGGATGCTGGCCCAGAACGGCTGGATGGTGCTCCGCAGCGTCCTTCCCGCCGGCACCACCGGCAAGGTGGTCTCCTGGACCGTGGAGCCCAATGCGGTGCCCGGCTGGATCCGCGAACCCAATATCGGCCTGTCCCAGGTGGGTTATGTGCCGGATCAGCCCAAGGTGGCCGTCATCGAACTGGACAAGAAGGACAAGATGAAATCATCGGCCTCCCTGTGCAAGGTGGAAGAGGACGGCAGCGTGAAGGAAGTCTTCACCGGCAAGGTGGAGATGTGGGGACCTTACTATAAGTATAACTACGCCCGCTTCGACTTCTCTTCCGTGAAGGAATCCGGCGTGTACTTTATCCGCTATGGGGAATGGGAGACCAACAATTTCATCATCGACCCCAGCGTGTACGACAAGATTACGGTGGCCACCAGCGATGTGTGGATCCCCATCCATATGAACCACATGATGGTGAACGAGGCATACCGCATCTGGCACGGCGAGCCGTTCAAGGAGGGTTATCTCCAGGCTCCGCCCAGCACGGACCACTTCGACCTGCACTGGCAGGGTCCCACCACGGACACCAAGTACAAGGCGCTGGAACTCATTCCGGGCCTCAACGTGGGCGGTTTCTTTGACGCAGGTGACTTTGACATTGAAACGGGTTCCAACATCTCCGTGGTGCAGAACCTCATCTCCCTGTGGGAGCAGTTCCATCCGCAGCGGGACGAAACTTTCGTGAGCGAGGAGCAGCGTTATGTAGACCTGCACCGGCCGGACGGCGTGCCGGATATCCTCCAGTACATCAAGCACGGAATGCTTAACCTGGTGGCCCAGGCAGAGCAGATCGGCCATATGTCCCAGACGCTTTCCAACTCGGTGCTGGACAATTACCATCACCTGGGAGACGCCGCCGCCATTACGGACGGCCTGCATTACGACCCCAGGCTCAAGCCGTACCAGAAGTCGGCCGACGGGAAATCCAGCGGCACCCCCGATGACCTTTGGGCCTTCACCAGCCGGGATCCCAACCGGGACCTGCAGGCAGCTACCGTCTTCGCCGCCGCCAGCCGTGTGCTCAAGGGATACGATGACGACCTGGCCAACCGGGCACTGAAGGAGTCCAAGCGGCTGCAGAAAGAGGCCACCGCCCTCCTGGCTTCGGCTCCGGATAACGGACGCCGCGGCGGCAGGGGAGGCACCGGCAACATTTCCGCCCCGCTGCAGCTGTATGTCTCTACCGGCGAGAAGCAGTATCTGGACCAGTTCGAGTCGCTGCTGTGGCCCACCCTGGAGCGCAATGCCATGTTCGCCATCGACGTGGCCCTGGGCGCCATCCCTTATTTCGACGATTCCTACAAGGAGAAACTCCGTCCGTACATCGAGCAGTATAAGGAGTATGTGGAAGGCCTTGCCAAGGATAATCCGTACGGTATTCCCATCGGCCTTGGCAACTGGGCCGGCGGCGGTCAGGTGACCGGTTTCGGTACCACCGTCTGCAACGCATGCCGTTATTTCCCGGACATCATCCCCATCGAGTACGCATACCTGGCTCCCGCCTGGCTGTACGGTACCCACCCTTACCACAACAAGTCCTGGGTGGCCACCGTGGGCGCAACCCGTCCCAAGGATGTCTTCTACGGAAACAACCGGGCCGATTTCTCCTTTATCCCCGGCAACATGGCTCCCGGCCTGCTGTTCCGTCATCCGGACCACTTCGAGAATTACGACGACTGGCCGTTCCTGTGGGGACAGAACGAGGGCACCATCGCCGGCAACGTAGGCTACCTCATCTTCGCTACCACCTTCCAGCACCTGCTGGCAGGGAAGTAGTATCCACTCTTCATGAACGACATATTCCAGGGACTGAACAACAGGCAGCGGGAAGCCGTAGAATCTACGGAGGGGCGGATCCGTGTGGTGGCCGGAGCCGGAACGGGCAAGACCAAGGCGCTTACCCACCGGTATGCATACATTGTGAATGTCCTGGGCGTGGACCCTGCCAACATCCTCTGCCTCACTTTCACCAACAAGGCGGCGGCCCAGATGCGCAGCCGTATCTCGGAGATGGTCCAGAGCGGGGACTACAACGACTTCGTGTGCACCCTGCACGGCTTTTGCGTGAAGTTCCTCCGCCAGGAAATCTACCGCCTGGGCTTTCCCAAGGGTTTCAGCATCCTGGATGAGGAGGACAGCAAGGCCATTGCCAAGCAGGCCATGGACGAGATGGGCCTCAAGCGCACGGAAAAGACCGTAAAGCAGTTCCTGGAAGCCGTGGGGGCCGATAAGGCCCTTAACGGATACATCCCGGCGTATATGCTGCCGGGCTGCAGGATAACGGACGAGATGCGGCGGAGTTCCCGCCTGGCCGCTTATGTGGCGCGCCAGCTGAAGCATTATGCACTGGACTTCGACGACCTGATGAATGTGACCAAGTACATCCTGGACCATTTCCCGGAGGCCTGCGAGCACTGGCAGAACATGCTCAACTACATAATGGTGGACGAGGCGCAGGACTGCAACCTGGACGACTGGGACCTGGTGGAACGCTTGGCGGCCAAACACCGGAACCTCTTTGTGGTGGGGGACCCGGACCAGTGCATCTACGAGTGGCGCGGCGCCCGCCCGGACCTGTTCGTGAACTTCGCGGCCGATAAGACCATCGTCCTGGACGAAAACTACCGCAGCACCCCGCGTATCCTCGATATTGCCAACTGCGTGATAGCCAATAACCAGAACCGCATCCCCAAGGACCTCTTCACCCGGAAGCCGGACGGCCGTGCGGTAATCCATTTCCACGGGAAGAGCGAGAAGGAGGAGATGGAATGGATAGTCTCCCAGATAAAGATACTCCTGGGCGGCGGCGCCGGAATCAACGACATTGCTATCCTGTACCGGAGCACCTACCAGTCCCGCGCCTTGGAGCAGGAACTGCTGAACGCACATTTGGAGTACACCATCTGGGGCGGTACGCGTTTCTTTGAGCGCAAGGAAATCAAGGACGCCCTCAGTTACCTCCGGCTGGTGAGCAACCAGGACGACAATCTTTCCTTTGAGCGCATCATCAACGTACCCTCCCGGAAACTGGGGAAGACCTTCCTGGACAAGGTGAGGGCAACGGCCGATGCGCAGGGTATCTCCCTGTACAGCGCCCTGCAGATCCATTTTCCGGACAAGGCGGCGGGTTTCATCGGCCTCATTGAAGATGCCAGGCAATTTGCCCGGGAGAACCGCGTGAGTGACTTGCTTAACCGCATCCTGGACGCTTCCGGCTATAAGAAGATGGTGCGGGAAGACCAGGACGAGGACCGCCTGGAGAACCTGGACGAACTGCTCAACTCCATCCGCTTCTATGAGAGCATCCGTACGCCGGAGGAGAGCACGCTGGCCGATTATCTGCAGGACGTGGCCCTCTACACCAACGACGACCATCGACGGGACACGCCCACACTCAAGCTCATGACCATCCATCAGGCGAAGGGCCTGGAATTCCCGTACGTATTCGTTACCGGCCTCAGCGAAGGCATCTTCCCCAACATGCGCACCATCCGCGAGGGCAAGAAAAACGGCGAGGAAGAGGAGCGGCGGCTCATGTACGTGGCCATTACCAGGGCCGAATCCGCACTCTTCCTCACGGAGTCCGAAGGCTTCAATATCTCCACCAAGACCAACAAGTACCCGTCCCGTTTCCTGGCGGAGATTAAGCGGGAACTGGTTGTGACCGAGGGCGTAATCCCGCCGGAGTTGTGGCGGGGCACCCGGAACCTCAGCCACGTGCTGGACCAGGAGGATTATTTTGAGACCGAAAGGGCGGAATACAACAGCCCCTTCCGGGTGGGAGACACGGTGACGCACCCCGTCTTCGGCGAAGGCGTCATCCTGTCGGCCAACAAGGACTTCTCCAGCTTCGAGGTGCAGTTTGACAGCGGGAACACCCGTACCCTCAGGGCCGGTTTCCTCAAACAGGCCGACTTGCCGGAGTAAACGCGCTTCCGGGCACATTTTTTGCCCGTTTTGTAGCCGAAACACTAAAACAACACTGCAATATGAAACGGTTCATAATCATAGTATCGGCCCTTCTGGCGGCTGTGGGATGCGGGACGCTGGGGCAGACCCCGGAGGAGCGGCAGGCAGAGGCCATGCAGGTCCGGCAGCGGCTGGACAGCCGGGCGTATGTCATTGACATCAACTATATGATCCCTCTTCGCGGCTCCGCCCGGGCGCTCACCAGCCCGTACTCCATCACCATAGACGGAAGCGTCATCTATTCGCACCTCCCTTATACCGGGGTGGTGTACAACGTCCCCTACGGCGGCGGCAAGGTCCTCAATTTCAAGGACGACATTGACGAATATGCCGATAACGGATACCAGAACGGCCGCCGTACCATTGTACTGGCCACCAATAACGACGAGGATCTCCTCATCTATTCAATCTCTATAAGCGAAGACGGCCGGGCCGATGTCCATGTGCGGTGTAAAAACCGCGAAAGCATCAGCTTCCGCGGCATCCTGAATCCCGACGAAGACGTTCCCTCGGCAAAGAAGGGGGAGTAGAGGAATTCTGCTGAATCTCAGTTGGAGCGGGGAAGGGGCCGGGGAACGACGTTCGTCGCTATGGCGGTTTTCCAACTGGAGGACTTGCCTGTGAAATGTCTCTTCCCTCCCTTTGAATTCCCGTCGTGCGCTTGCAGTTGAAACCTATCCCTCCGTTGCGCCGCTTTCGCTAATCACAGGCATCCTCTCGGGCTTCGCCCTTAGGACCGCCCTCCATTTGGCCGCCACTTAACGCTCCTCTCTATTGTTCCCCGGCCCCTTCCCCGCTCCGACTGCTCAAATCCGGTATGTACATGTAAATTGATGTGAGGGGCCGATATTGTGTACATACCTCCTGCAAATCCTTTCTATTGCGGGTTTTCCGGGAGATATGTACGTAAAAAACGCAATTGAAGACGGTTTGATTGTACATACGGGATATGATGGATCAATGCAAAAACCCGGTTGTTAGTTTTGTTCAACGGGGCCGGTGTGAGAAATATACGCAGCAGGTCCCCATCACCACTGTCGCAGGTCTCTTCTATGACCGCAGCAGGTCCGAAAAGAGTCAGGGTACCTGAGACGCTATATTACGTGTAAGGCCGATTCCCGTCGCAGGTCTCCCAATCCATATTGGACCAGCGACGGTCATAGTCTGGGGTATAGGTGCAAAAAGTTTGAATGATGCCGGAGTGGGGAAGGGGGCGACGAACGTCGTTTCCCGCTCCCTTCCCCGCTCCGGCCTAATCATGGCTCAATGTATACATACCGGGTAATTACATGCGCTAGGCGGAATTGAGCGGTTTTTATTTTAAGCTTTGTCGGTCAAATAGATGTCCAACTTCCCGCTCAAAACATCCTGACGTATGAGATTTGAGACTTGCAGCAATTCCGGGATGTTTGTCTTGACCGTATTGAAGATGCCTTCTGTATCTACCTCACCATACTCGTGTGAAAGGAAGTTACGCATCCCAAAGACTGCATCCCAGGGGATGGTCTTGTAGGATTTGAAAAAGTTTTTTCCGCATATGTTGCGTATTTTAACAAAGCTTTCCGTTACGTATTGCAGGCTCATTCCGCAAGCGCGGAAAACCGTGAGCCCGGAGATGTTGGAGACAAAGTCATCCGGCTTAGTGATGCCATTGCTCATTTCAACTAAAAGATCCATTTCTTTTATGCCGGCATTGAGCAGAGACAGAATGCGTTCTTTCTTAGGATACATAAATAACCTCCTTGTCAAGACGTTTTTTAAACGATTCCGGGAAACTGGACTTGGAAGAAATGAGGTCTACCCGCCTTCCAAATACGATTTCCAATTGATTAACAATGGTTGAATACAGGAAAAGGTTAGGTTTGGTAAGGCTTATGACAATGTCAATATCACTGTCCTCCCTGGCTTCGTCCCTGGCAAAGCTCCCAAACAGGCCGATCCTTTCGATGCCGAACGCGGATTTGTTGCATGAATAGTAAACTTTTAGTATGGAAAGGATGTAATTCTTTCCAAAGGTGTTGTTATTTCTGACATCTTCATAATGAACTACAGCCTTGTATCCCAAGGCATCCAGCACACGGTTGAAGGTGGCGGGACTTCCCAGTTTTCTGTTTTCCATGCGGGAGATCTGTGATTTGCTCATCCCGGCCAGAATGCCCACCTGTTCTTGTGTCATTCCCCGAATCTTTCGTAAGCGTTTAATGTTTGCTGCAGAATCCATATTATTCGTTTTCTAGCTTGACAAATATATATATAGTTTAATAAATATGCAACTTTATATTATAAAAAATGAAAAGGCAGGTCGAACGACCTGCCTTTGTGCACTCTTAGGGACTCGAACCCTAGACCCGCTGATTAAGAGTCAGCTGCTCTACCAGCTGAGCTAAGAGTGCTGGTATCTCTCTAACTAGAAGACTCGCTTCTTTGTGACTCGTTCGGGGCTCGAACCCGAGACCCCAACATTAAAAGTGTTGTGCTCTACCTACTGAGCTAACGAGTCTTCCATTACCTCGTTTTCCGAAACGGGATTGCAAAGGTATAAACTTTTTTGGATATTCCCAAAAATATTTAAGAATTTTTACGCGCTGAATTCCTTGATGTGTTGTTCCTGGGATAGGCGGCAAATAAGGAGCCGGTCCTTGGATTCCGCAACAATATATCCTTCAAGTCCTTCCACAACAACGCGCTTTTCATCGGATGTGTGAACGAAACAGTCCTGGCAGCCGAACAGGCGCACGTCGCCGCCCACTACGCAGTTCCCTTCGGCATCCGGCTCCAGGTGCGTCTTGATGGAGCCCCAGCTGCCCAGGTCGCTCCAGGCCAGGTCTTCGGCAATCACATAGATGCGCGGGCTCTTTTCCATGACGGCATAGTCGATGGAGATCTTTTCGCAGGTGGGGAAGAGGTGGCGGAGTTCCGGAGTCTCCTTTTCCGTGAAGAAGGACGGTGCCAGCCGGTCCATCACATCGGCAATCTGCGGGGCATAGGCCCTCAGTTCCGTGACGATGGTGTCCACGTTCCACACAAAGATGCCGGCGTTCCAGAAATAGTGGCCGTCTTCCAGATAGCCGATGGCCGTGTCCAGATCCGGCTTTTCCTTGAATTCGCTCACCTTAACCAGCTGGCCGTGGAGGGCCTCTGTGGCGTGGATGTAGCCATATCCCGTCTCCGGGCGGGTGGGGGCGATGCCCACCGTTACGATGGCGTCCCGTTTCTCCGTGAAGTCCAGGGCCTTCTGGATGGTTTCGGCGAATTCGGCCGTCTTGAGCACCAGGGCATCGGCCGGGGTTACCACTATGTTGGCCTCCGGATCCTTTTTCTGGATTTTCCAGGAGGCATAGGCAATGCAGGGGGCCGTATTGCGGCCTTCCGGTTCGGCCAGGATCTGGTCGGCGGGAATGGCGGGGAGCTGCTCCTTTACCAGGTCCACGTACTTTTCTCCCGTCACCACCCAGAAATGGTCCGGTGCGCACACCGGCGCAAAACGGTCCACCGTGAGCTGGATGAGGCTGCGGCCAACGCCCAGCACGTCAATGAATTGTTTGGGTACTTCGGGCGTGGAGAGGGGCCACAGGCGGCTGCCCACGCCGCCGGCCATTATCACTACGTGTGTATTCATAGTCATTAATTACGGTCTATCCCTAAAGGGGTTACAATTTTACGGAAAAATCCCTGCAATTCAAATTTTATTTTTGTAAATTTGCTAATCGAACCCTGGACACTATAACTCTTAACTTAATTAATACTAGCATTATGGCATCCATTACCGACATCATTTCCTCACTGGTCAAGTCAGAGACCGCCAGCGTGAGCATTCCCTCCAATGTGAAAGACCAGGTCCTGGGCGGCCTGGGCAACTCCATCCTGGGAAGCCTTACCCAAACCGTAGCCAAGCCGGGTGGCGTGGACCTGGTGAAGGGCCTGCTCACAGGTTCTTCCAATGCTTCTTCCAGCCCCATCACCGCACTGGCCGGCAGCCTGTTCAAGAACAATGTCCTTTCCAAGCTGGACCTGGGCAAGCTGGCCCCCGTTCTGGCCGGCCTCATCCCCGTGATTATGGGCAAGCTGGGCGGCATCCTCAAGGACCGGGATGGTGACGGCGACGTAGACCTCAACGATATCATCCTCACCCTCAAGGGCGGCGGCCAGAAGGCGGCTCCTGCTGCCGGTGGCCTGGGCGGCGGCCTGCTGGGCGCAGCCACCAGCATCCTGGGAGGCATTCTGGGCGGCAAGAAATAGGAAGGTTTTTCAACTCTTTTACAATTGGGGTGTGCCGCGCGGTGCACCCTAATGTTTTTTTGCGTATATTTACGGCTCAAAAACGTAGTGTATGAAAAAATTACTGATTCTGGCCGCGGCCGTGCTCGCACTGGCATCCTGCGGCAACAAGTACCAGACCGTGAAGGGAGACCCCCTGCAGGCAAAGATCTACACCCTGGACAACGGTCTCAAGATTTACATGACAGTTAACAAGGACGAGCCCCGCATCCAGACCTATATCGCGGTGCGCTCCGGCGGTAAGAACGACCCTGCCGACAACACCGGCCTGGCCCACTACCTGGAGCACATGATGTTCAAGGGGACGGAGCAGTTCGGCACCCAGGACTATGCGGCCGAAAAGCCCATGCTGGACCAGATTGATTCCCTCTTCGAGGTATATCGCACCCTCACGGGTCCCGGCGAGCGCAACGCCCTTTACCACCAGATAGATTCCATCAGCTACGAGGCCTCCAAGATTGCCATCCCCAACGAGTACGACAAGCTGATGTCCATCATCGGCTCGGAGGGCTCCAACGCCTATACCAGCACGGACGTCACCTGCTATGTGGAGGAAATCCCGTCCAACCAGCTGGAAAACTGGGCCCGCATCGAGGCCGACCGCTTCATGAACTGCGTCTTCCGCGGTTTCCACACGGAGCTGGAGGCGGTGTATGAAGAGAAGAACATGGGTATGGCCTCCGGCAGTGAAAATGCCTCCGAGGCCCTGGATTCCATGCTTTTCCAGGGACACCCGTACGGCACGCAGACCGTGATCGGCACGCAGGACCACCTGAAGAATCCTTCCCTGAAGGCCATCCGCAAGCAGAAGGACACCTACTATGTGCCCAACAACGTGGCCATCTGCCTGTCCGGCGACTTCGATCCGGACCAGGTGGTGAAGGTTGTGAAGAAATACTTTGGCAGCTGGAAGGCCAATCCGGACCTCCCGGTATGGAAATCGCCCAAGGCCGTGGACCTCACCCGGCCCGCCGAGAAGGAAGTGTGGGGCAACGAGGCCGATTTCGTCCTGATGGCCTGGCGCACTCCCGGCGCCAGCGACACCGAGAGTGACGTGACCGACATTGCCGGAGACATCCTGTACAACGGCATGGCCGGCCTGGTGGACCTGGATGTGATCCAGAAGCAGGCCGTACTGGACGCCATGGTATACCCCTATACCCAGGCCGACTACGGCGAATTTATGGTCCAGGCCCTGCCCAAGCAGGGCCAGAGCCTGGAGGAGGTGCGCGACATCTTCCTGGCCGAAATGGCCAAGCTCCGCGCCGGCGAATTCTCCGAAGAGCTGGTGGAGGCCGCCAAGGCCAACTACAAACTGCAGCAGATGCGGAGCCTTACCAGCAACAGCCGCCGGGCCGATAAGTTTGTGGACAGCTTCATTAACGGAACCACTTGGGAATCAGAGGTCCGGAAGATGGACCGCATTGCCGCCCTCACCAAGGAGGACATTGTGGCCTGGGCCAATAAGTACATCAAGGCCGACAATTACGCCATCGTGTACAAGCACAACGGCAAGAACCCCAACGAGAAGAAGATCGAAGCCCCCAGGATCACGCCCATCGTGACCAACCGTGACAAGCAGAGCGCCTTCCTGCAGGAGATTGCCGCCAATGAGCCCGCCCCCATCGAACCGGTATTCGTGAACTTCGAAAAGGATATGTCCGTGCTCAAGATGGGCGAGGTGGAACTCCTCTACAAGAAGAACGACAAGAACGATATCGCCCAGCTGAGCTTCATCTACGACCGCGGCAGCGATGACGACCCGCTCCTGAGCCTGGCTTCCAGCTACATCACCTATCTGGGAACGCCCGGGAAGAGCGCTGCCGATATAGCTACGGAAATGTACGGCCTGGCCTGCAGCGCCGATGTCCGTGTGAGCGGCAATACCACTACGCTCAACGTGAGCGGCCTCAGCGAGAATATCGGCAAGGCCCTCGCCATCGAGGAAGGCCTGGTGGAGGGTGCCGTGGCCGATCCGGAAGTCCTCTCCGAACTGAAGGCCGACCTCCTCCGCAGCCGCCTGGACTCCAAGATGAACCAGCGCGCCTGCAACAGCGCCCTGCAGACCTACGTGATGTACGGTCCGGAATACATTGCCAAACGCACCCTGGACAACGCCGCCGTGGCCGCCGTTTCCTCCGAGGAGCTGCTGGCCGCCCTGCGCGACCTTTCCGGCAAGAAGCACACCATCCTTTATTACGGCCCTGCATCGGCCGATGAGGTGAAAGCCCTGCTCTCTTCCCACAAGACGGAAGGCCTGGAGCCCCTGGAGAAATCCCATCCCGTGAAGCAGGTCACGCCCGACAAGCGCGTGGTGCTGGCTCCTTATACCGCCCGCCAGTTCAACTACATGCAGTATTCCAACCGCGGAGAACAGCTGGATCTGTCGCAGGATCCGTACATCGACCTCTTCAACGAGTACTACGGCGGCGGCATGAACGCCATCGTATTCCAGGAAATGCGGGAATCCCGCGCCCTGGCCTATAGCGCCGGCGCCTTCCTGAGCGGTCCTTCCTACAAGGGCGATACCTATGGCTTCCGTGCCACCATCGCTTCCCAGAACGACAAGCTCCGCAAGGCCGTGGAAGGTTTCGACGAGATTATCGAGAACCTGCCGCTGGCTTCGGAGAACCTGGAGATTGCCAAGACCTCCATCCTGGGCAGGCTGCGCACCCAGCGCACCATCGGCGCCGCCGTGCTTAACAGCTACCTGAACGCCCGGGAACTGGGCATCACCGAGCCGCGCGACAAGCAGGTGTACGAGAAGGTGGCTTCCCTCACCATGGGAGACCTCCTGGAGACCCACGCCCGCTGGATCAAGGACCGCACCTACTGGTACGCCATCCTGGGAGACCCGTCCGACCTGGACATGGACTTCCTCAAGTCCCTGGGCCCGGTGCAGCAGGTATCCCTGGAAGAGATCTTCGGCTACTAGCCTGAAGGAAGGATAACTGAAGATAGATAAATAGATAAAGTATAAATTTGCCGGGGGCATCGGCCTTTTCCTGCCCCCGGCAAATCTATACTCTATCTACACTGTTATCAGTTATCTACACTGTTTTCAGGTTTCCGCTTGATATTCCAAGATATCGCCCGGTTGGCAGTCCAGTGCCTTGCAAATGGCCTCCATGGTTGACAGACGGATGGCCTTGGCTTTGCCGCACTTCAGGATGGAAAGGTTGGCTGGGGTGATGCCGACTCTCTCCGCCAGCTCGCCGGAGGACATTTTCCGGCGGGCCAGCATTACATCTATATTGGTGATGATCGGCATAATCCCTTACTTTTCTTCCTCTGCGGGCTGCTCTTCCGGCTGCTGCTTACCCTTCAGGTACGAAGGAAGCTCCATGCCGGCCATCTTGAAGAGTTCGTCCAGCGGGGGAACGCTCTTCATCATCCCGGAGATGAAATTGGACGTGGCGGTTTTGCCGTCGGTGCCGTTGCCGGTATCCCAGACGGTTACCTTGTCAATGTTGATGCCCTTCACGGCCTCTACCTGGGTCTTCACCAGTTCGGGCAGTTTATCGGCAATCATCATCAGTACGGCCTTCTGGGCATCGCCTTCGGCGGCGCCCACCAGGTTCTTGAAACCGTCGGCCTGCTTGGTGAGGATTTCCAGCATACCCTTTGCCTGGGCGTCCATCTTGGCGAAGATAGCGTCGGCCTCACCCTTTGCCTTGCGGCGGATCTGCTCGGCTTCTGCCTCGGCCTCGATGATCTTCTTCTGCTTGTCAATCTCTGCAGCCACAACGATGTTGGCCTTCTGGGTGGCCTGCTCGCGTTCTGCACGGGCCAGTTCGGCGTCGCGCTCACTCTGGTAGGCTTCCTCCAGGGCCTTGGCGGCCTGCACCTTTTCTGCGGCCACGGCCAGGCGGTCCGCTTCTGCGGTCTTCTGGCGGCGGAGGGCGTCGGAATTGGCAATCTCGATCTTGGCGCTGTTTTCACCCTTCACGGCGTCTGCGTCGGCGGCGGCCACGTTTACACGGGTGTCCTTGTCGGCCATGGCCTTACCGGTTTCACCGTAACGGTTCTGCTCTGCCACGCTCTTCTTGGCGTCGTTGATGGCTTTGGCGGCGGCTTCCTTACCCAGGGCCTCGATGTAGCCGGATTCGTCGCGGATATCGGTGACGTTCACGTTGATGAGCTTGAGGCCGATCTTGCGGAGTTCGGCTTCCACGTTGGTGGAAACGTTTGCGAGGAACTTGTCGCGGTCGGCATTGATTTCCTCGATGTCCATGGTGGCGATCACCAGACGCAGCTGGCCGAAGAGGATATCCGTGGCGATGTTCTGGATGCTGTCCACGCTAAGGCCCAGGAGGCGCTCCGCGGCGTTGGTCATATTCTCCGGCTCCGTGGAGATACCCACGGTGAAGCGGCAGGGAACATCCACGCGGATATTCTGCTTGGACAGGGCGTTGGTAAGGTTGCACTCGATGCTGATGGGCTTGAGGTCCAGGAAGGCATAGTCCTGGAACACAGGCCAGATGAAGGCGGCACCGCCGTGGATGCAGCGGGCGCTGGAAATGGAACCGGTGGCGTTCTTGCCGGTTTTACCGTAGATGACAAGGATCTTGTCCGACGGGCAGCGGCGATAGCGCCTGAGGATGGCCGCCAGGGTGACGAACACCACGGCCACGATGATAAGGATCAGATACAGCTGGTTCATATTAAATGGTATAAGTGTTTGTTTCTTCTACTAACAGGGTGTTGGCGTCTACAACGTCCACTACACGGATGGAGGAGCCGGTCTTGAGGGCCTGTTCACTTTCGGTGATGGCGTCGTATTCGCGCACGGCGCCGGCGATGGTGATCTGTACCTTGCCCATACCGCTCCGGGCGGCGGGGATGGTAAGATACACCTTGCCCTCACAGCCGGCGGCCGATTTCTGGAGGTTGATGTTGCCGCTCTGCTGCATGCCGGAGAGCCACTTGAACAGGTACATCACGGCGGCCACCAGGGCTACGCCGATAATGACGGACACCAGGATGAGCAGGCCGGTGGAGGGGATGTTGTCCTGCAGCAGGATGGCGCTCCATCCAAAACCCAGCAGGAAATTCACGAAGTTGCGGAAGGTGTACAGGTTGGAGCCGCCTTCTATATTGGAAAGGTCTGCCCCGTCCATGGACGTATCCACATCTACGTCGAAGTTCGTGTCGGCGTCGGCCCCTACGAAGGTCATGATGCTCTGGATAATGAATATGAGCGAGGCCGCGAGGGTGACGCCCCAGAGGATTTTCATAATAAGGCTGAGTCCAGCCCACCAAGATGCGATCATAGCTGTTTAGTTTTTGGTTTCTTTTGCAAAGATAGTAATTATTTATTGATTTGCAACAAAAATTTATAAAAATTGCGAAAATAATCTAAAATGGGTCAAAAATGCACTTTGGGAGTGCTTGACAGCTTTGATAATTCAGGAAGGATGGTTAAATTTGTAAGCTATGTTAAAGATACTAAAGGCGTCTGCCGGTTCCGGCAAAACATACAAGCTGGCCTTGGAATATATCCGCCTGGTGGTGTCCTCCGACAGGGCGGACGCCTATCGGCATATCCTGGCCGTCACCTTTACCAATAAGGCTACGGACGAGATGAAGCGCCGGATCCTCAAGGAACTGGCGGTGCTGGCAGAGGATCCGGAGGTATCGCCTTATTATAAGGAACTGCTGGCCGTTGCCGATAAGGAAACCCTGCAGCGGCGGGCATCGGCCCAGCTCTCGGGCATCCTTCACGACTATTCTTCCTTTGCGGTTTCCACCATCGACCGCTTTTTCCAGCAGACGCTGCGGGCTTTTTCCCGGGAGATAGGGCAGTATGCCTCCTACCAGGTCCAGCTGGACCGGAAAGCCCTGGTGGACGAAAGTGTGGACCGGGTGCTGGACAGTCTCACGGAAGAGGATAAAACCCTTCTGGACTGGCTTACGCGCGGGGTGAAAGAGGATCTGGAGAGCGGCCGGGGCCTTTCGCTGGAGAGCCGCCTGCAGGAGGTGGGGGAGAGCCTGCAAACCCTGCCGGATGGCCGGCTGGATTTCCCCCGGGAGCGCCTGGAAACCCTGCATAAGCATTGCAGGCAGTTGCAGGAGGAGTTTCCGCTGCAGGTAGAGGAGGCGGCCAAAAAGGTGCTGGAAGTCCTGAAGGACCACGGGATTACCCCCGCAGAGAGTAACGGCGGTTTCCTCAAGGCCCTGTACAATTATCTGGAGCCGGAGCCGCGGGCCCAGGTGAAAGACCTTACGTCTGCTTTCCGCGGCAAGGCGGCGGACTCTTCCAAATGGTTCGCCAAGAGCCGGGATGCCCTGCGCCTGGAGATGGAAGGTTCGCTGGAAGGCCCCCTGGATGCCTTCTGCGCCCTTTTTGACCAGCCCTATAAGGAATACCTCACCGCCCGTGTGATCCAGGGACAGCTCTACAGCCTGGGCGTGGCGGAGGAACTCCGGCAGGCCTTCGTCCAAATCCAGAAGGAGAAGAACGTGCTGTCACTGGAGGATTCCAATACCATCCTGCATGGCATCATAGACGGGACGGAAACCCCGTTCATCTACGAAAAGCTGGGCGTCCGCTTTGAGGATTTCCTCCTGGACGAGTTCCAGGACACCTCCCGCATCCAATGGGAGAATTTCAGCCCGCTGCTGCACAATGCCGATGCCTCCGGCTTCGCCTCCCTGGTGGTGGGCGATGTGAAGCAGTCCATCTACCGCTGGAGAGGATCGGACTGGGACCTGCTGGGGAGCCGCCTGCAGAAGGAATTCGGCCTTTCGGACCAGGAGGTGGAGAAGTTGGATCAAAACTTCCGCACCTGCCGCACCATCGTGGATTTCAACAACCGTTTCTTCGGCTTTGCGGCGGAGCAGCTGGACCGTGCCCTGGGCGGTCCCGTGGTGAGCCCCCTCTATGCCGATGTGGACCAGCATCCCTGCTTCAAAGACCCCCATCCCGGCTGGGTGGAGGTCCGTTTTACGGAGGACCAGATGGAAGAGGTCCTCTCCACGCTCCGGGACCTGCAGGAGCAGGGTGCGCAGTGGGGTGACGTGGCCATCCTGGTGCGGGACAACCGCTCCGGGGCCGATATAGCCGCCCGGCTCATCCAGGAGGAGATCCCGGTGGTGTCGGACGACTCGCTCTTTGTGAAAACTTCCGTCACGGTGCGCCGCCTGGTCTCCCAGATGTCGCTTTGCGACAAGCCGGACAATCCGGAAAAACCCTCCGTGGCCGCTTTCCTGGCCGGCTCCCTGGACGTGCAGATACCGGAGCACTTCCATTCGCTCACGGACCTGGCCGAAGCCCTGCTGCGGGATCTCCGGGAGGCGGACCCGTCCCGCTTCCAGGCCGAAGTGCCCTATATCCAGTCCTTCATGGACTATTTGCAGGACTGGGTGGCCACGGGAGGCAACAACCTGGGCGCCTTCCTTCGGGCCTGGGAGGACGCGGATCCCAAGATCGCTTCGCCCCGGACGGAGAGTTCGGTGCGCATCATGACGGTGCACAAGGCCAAGGGACTGGAATTCCCCTTTGTTATCTTCCCCTTTGCGGAAAAGGTGGGCCTGTACAAGAATACGCAGAAGTGGTGCGGATGCGGGGAGGATGTCTTTTATGTGGACTTGGGCAGCGGATCGGCCCGGACACTGTTTGACGGGGATTATCTGGAGGAAAACCGGCTGCAGGCGGTGGACAACATCAATGTCTTCTACGTGGCCATGACGCGTCCCAAGTACGGCCTCAAAGTGATAGCCGCCCCTCCTTCCCAGACCTTCCTGAAGGCCCTTTCCGGCGGGGAAGTGTCCTCCTGGGGCAATCTGGCCAATCTGCTGTATGCCTTTGTGGGCGGTTCCGCCTTCCAGGCCGGGGAGCCCTATCCTTTCCGTTCGCTGGAGCGGGAGCAGGAAGATGCGGAGGTACTGGAAACGGGCTATCCGTCGTATCCCGCCGGAACGGGGAACCGCCTCAGATTCAGCCCGGAAGCGGCCGATTATTTTGGGGAGGACGGCAGTTTCGGCCCGGAGGCCAGCCGCCGCATCCGGGGCAATGTCCTGCACCGGATCCTCTCCGATGTCCTGGTTCCGGAGGACATCCCCGCTGCCGTGGAAGCCGCCGTCCGGAGGGGAGAACTGCCATCGGCCCTCCGGGAAGAGACCCTGGCCCTGCTGCGGGAGCGTCTGCACTCCGTTGCCGGGCGCGGCTGGTTCGCGCCCCACGCCAAAGTCCGCTGCGAAGGGGCCATCCTGTCCCCGGAAGGCGGAGAGTACAGGCCAGACCGCGTAATCCTTTTCCCGGACGGCTCCGTGGATATAGTGGATTACAAGTTCGGCGCCCCGGAAGCGGGATACCGCCGCCAGGTGGAGCGTTACAAGGCACTTTACCGGAAAATGGGGTATGCCCCGGTCCGCGGTTTTCTCTGGTATTTTCAGGAAAAAGCGGGCGGGGAAATAGTAGAAGTTTAAGAGGAATTCGTTATCTTTGCAGACAGTCAAGAAAATTGTGAGTCTATGGAAGCAAGTGAGAACAGCATAAAACTCTATTACAATACGGAAGTGGAACGGCTCAAGATGCCGGAATATGGCCGCAACGTGCTCCAGATGGTGGAACAGCTCAAGGATATTCCGGACAAGGAAAAGCGCACCCAGCAGGCCTATGCGGTGGTGAAGGTGATGGAAAGCCTCAATCCGCAGGTGCACCAGCAGGAGAACTGGGCCCAGAAGCTCTGGGACCATCTCTATATGATTGCCGGATATGACCTGGACGTGGATTCGCCCTATCCCGCCCCCATCCCGGAGCAGGTGAACAGCAAGCCGGATCCCATCCCGCTCAATATCAAACCCATCCGCGCCCGTCATTACGGCCGGAACATAGAGAGTATCCTGGACCTCATCGCCAGTGAACCGGAAGGGGAGATGAAGACGGAAATGATCCGTTCCCTGGCCATCTACATGCGTCAGCAATACCTTATCTGGAACAAGGATACGGTGGCCGACGAAACCATCTTTGCCGATATAGAGCGCCTCTCCGGCGGCCGCGTAACCGTGCCCCGGGATCTGGAGCTTTCCAAGATCTCTTCGGACGCCTCCTTCAACCGTCCCGGCCTCAATCTGGGCTTCCAGGGCGGCGGAAAGGCCAAATTCAACCGCAATTACAGGAAAAACGGTAAGAAAAAATGAAATGGGTTCCTAAATGGTGGGAGCGCCTGAGTGAGCGCAAGCAAGCGGGTATCCGTCTTGCCTTCATTGCCGTGGTGCTCATTGTCACGGTCCTCACGCTGGTATCCGTGACGTCCTATTTCTTCACCTGGCGGCAGGATCAGAGCGTGGCAACGGCCGCGGCCGATGCTGCCGTGCAGAACGCCGCCGCTTCGTCGGGTTTCTCCATCGGCCGTTTCCTGGTTACGGAGAGTTTTGGCATCGCAGCCATCCTCGTGGTGGCTTTCCTGGTGGTGTGGAGCGTGAAGCTTTGCTGGAGGGGTTTCCCCTGGAGCCTTAAGAAATGGTTTTTCGGATGTCTCACGGGCGCCTTCCTTTTCTCCTGGATCGCCGCTTTCGTGGGAGACCTCTTCGGCCTGGGCTATGTGTTCGGCAGCGGCCTGGGCGGCCGGGCCGGCGGCACGCTGGTAGACTGGGTGCTCCGGCATGTGGGAGAACTCATCGGCGGCCTGGTCCTCCTGGCCCTGCTGGCTGTGTGGCTGTATTGCCTCAGCAGCCGCTTCTCCAATCTCCTTATGGGAAAGAAGCCGGAACCCGGGCAGGAGCCGGAAACAACGCCGGAGGAAGAACCGGCGGATGAACCTGTAGAAGAACAGGTGGAGGAGACACCTGTTGTTACACCTGCCTTCGTTAGCTCCCTTTCCGGAGAGGAAGAAGCGGAGAAGGAAGAGACTCCCAAGGCCCCCCGCAAGCGCAAAACCGTTGTGGTGCAGCCGGAACAGGAGGGAGAGGGCAAGTTCGAGGTGGTTACGGACGACTCCCTGGAGGAGGAAGTGAAGGAACCGCTCCCGCCCATAGACAACCGCCTGGACCCGCCGGACGGCCTTCCCAAGTATAAGCTGCCGGATATCTCCATTTTGGGAGACTATGCCAATGCCCGTCACGAGGTCTCGCAGGACGAACTTAACCGCAACAACAATAAGATCCGTGCAACCCTGGCCAGCTATAAGATCCAGGTACGGGATGTGACGGCTGTGGTAGGACCCACCGTAACCCTCTATAAGGTATATCCCGCTCCGGGTGTGAAGATATCGGCCATTAAGCAACTGCAGGAAGATATCGGCATTTCGCTCAACGCCAAGGGCGTGCGTATTACCACCCTGTCGGATTCCGTGGGCATCGAGGTGGCCAATGACAAGGCTTCCATCGTGCCGCTCAAGGCCCTGCTCAACAGCCCGGCCTTCCGGGAATCCAAGGCGGAACTGCCCGTGGCCATCGGCTATACCATCTCGCAGGAGGTGAAGGTCTTTGACCTGGCCGATGCCCCGCACCTGCTGGTGGCCGGCGCTACCAAGCAGGGTAAGTCCGTGGGTCTTAACGTGATTGTGGCCTCGCTGCTGTACAGCAAGCACCCGTCGGAACTCAAATTCGTGTTTGTGGACCCCAAGATGGTGGAATTCACCCCGTACGGACGGCTGCTGCACCACTATCTGGCGGTACTGCCCAATGCCACCAGCGAGCAGGAGGAGAAGGACCGTGCCATAGTGAAGAACGCCAAGGATGCCGCCGCCGTGCTGCAGAGCCTGTGCGTGGAAATGGACGCCCGCTACGAACTGCTCTCCCAGGCCATGGTGAACAATGTGAAGCTGTATAACGCCAAATACAAGGAACGCCGCCTGCGTCCGGACCAGGGACACCATTTCCTGCCGTACATCGTTGTGGTAGTGGATGAGTATGCCGACTTGACCATGTCCGTGGGCGCCGGTCCGGAATCCAAGGCCCTGGCCCGCAGCATCACCACTTCCGTGATCCGCCTGGCCCAGAAGGGCCGTGCGGCGGGCCTGCACGTGATCCTGGCCACCCAGCGTCCCACCGTGGATGTGATTACCGGCCTCATCAAGGCCAACTTCCCCATGCGCATCGCTTTCCGCGTCACTTCCCGCATAGACTCGGCCACCATCCTGGACCAGCCGGGGGCCGATAAACTCATCGGCCGGGGCGACATGCTCCTGTACAGCGGCGTGGAGATGGAACGGGTGCAGTGCGCCTTCATCGGAAACGACGAGATCGTAGGCCTCACCCAGGCCGTGGGGGACCAGACCGGATATCAGAAGAGTTACAATACGCCTTATTACCTGCCCGAACCTCCCGCACCGGAAGGAGAAGACAACTCCGGCGGCGGCATGGTGGACATGAAGGCCCTGGACGAACGTTTCGAGGAAGCCGCCAAGATGATCGTCATCAACCAGCGGGGTTCCACCTCGGACCTCCAGCGCCGTCTTGGCATGGGATATGCAAAGGCAGGCAGAGTGATGGATCAGTTGGAGGCCGCGGGCATAGTGGGGCCGCAAAACGGTGCCAAGCCGCGGGAGGTTCTGGTAAAGGACCTCAATGAGCTGGAAGAGATCCTCAAGCACTTTATGGCGTAATTGAAGTGAAAAGATTCCTGCTTTCCCTGGCCGTACTGGCCGCTTGTTCCGGTGCTATGGCACAAACGCGCATCCCGCTCCTGGAGAAGGTGCCGGGACACCGCGTGCAGTGCCGGTATACGTACAGCGTATCCAAGGATGGCGGCGACTTCTCGGAGGTGACCAAAGGCAGCCTGGAAGTGGAAGACAACGCTTTCCGGCTGGATGCCCTGGGGCTGAGGATCATCAGTGACGGCAGCACCCGCTGGACCCTGGATGACGAAGCCCGGGAGGCCGTGGTGGAGGCGGTGGGGGCAGAGGATGTGACGGCCAATCCGGCCCTGCTCATCGGCCATTATGCCGATTATGCCCAGGACCTGGTTGTGAATGCCAGCGGAAAGGACTTCCTGGATGTCACGCTGGTTATGGACAACACCACCCGCGCGCGTTTCTATCTGCAGGATATTGTATTTGAGGAGCCAAAAGGAAAAAGCGACTTCTCTGTGGAGGAGAAATCGCTTCCCAAGGACTATCTGGTGACAGACCTGCGTTAGACGCGGGTCTTTATTCTTTTATGCAGCGTACGCTAAGGGCTAGTGACGTTTTGCTGCCGCTGCCTTTCTGTACGGCGTTGGTGTCTGAATAGATATAGCGGAACTGGGCCAGCGAGGGGTCATCGGCCTCCGTCGCTGTCCAGAACATGGCGTAGTCCATGAATCCCTGCACGTTGGAGTCTCCGCCGCTGCGGTCTACGTAGCCGGCGGGGATGGCGTTGAATTTCTTGGCGTTGGTAATGTCTACGCCCGGCCAGTAAGACCACATCTGCACGTCCAGCATGGTGGCGTTTACCATCAGGTCACAGGCGTTGGTGCCCAGGGCGTCCCACTGCTCTGCGGCGGGCAGGGTCCAGCCTTCCGGGCAGGCCGTCCGGGCCTCCTCCCAGGTGTAATACCGGCCCAGGAGCTTGTCCGTTACGTTGGAGAGGTAGAAGGAGATGCCGCTTTTGGTATTGTACAGATTGCTGGTGAGCCAGGTGGTGCCGTCAATATCGGCAACGAAGTACTTGTTTCCGTCAATTGTTGTGGTGGTCCCTTCCAGGCCGGAGAGGGAATTGTCCGGGTCTATGGCCGCGAAGGAGACGCTTACGGAAGAACTGCTGTAGCCGGAAGCGAATGCGTGGCAGGTGACGGAGATGGAACCGGGATCCAGCGGCGTATAGGTGAATTGGGGATTGGATGCCTTGATGTCGCGGGAAGTGGTGTCCCTAAGGACAGTCTTGGAATCCATGGAGACAACCCAATAAATGCCGATGGGCCCCTCCGGCGTAGTTTTGTCCGAGGTGTTGATGTTGGCAACATCGGCCTTGAAGGTTACGGTTGTGCCGGGAGCCACATAGGGGACGGGCGTTTCCGACAAATCCAGACCCTGGAGGCTGGGCGTATTCACCTTTGAGTCGTCTTTCTTACAGGAAAACGCCAGGCCCAGGCAGAGGAATACAACAAGGTATGCTATGGTTTTTTTCATACTTTTCTGTACAGAATTCACAAATATCGCTATTTTTTCGTAATTTTACACAAATTTCTTGCCATTATGAAGCATCTCCTTCCGTTGCTGGCCCTCTTTCTGGCACTTTCCTGCTCCCGTTCCGGCCATTATATCCAGGTGTCCGGACAGGCCCAGGGGGGAACCTATACCGTGAAACTGAACATGGACGGAGTCCGGGAGAGTCCGGAGGCGGTCCGGGACAGCATCGAGGCGCTGCTCATCCGGATAGATACCACTCTGTCCGGCTATAACAAGCTTTCGCAGCTTTCGCGTTTCAACGGAGGAGAGACCATCCGGCCCAATGCCCTTTTCCTGGAGATGTACAACTTTGCATACCGCATGTGGCAGCGCTCCGGAGGGGCCGTGGACTGCGCTGCAGGCCCGCTTTTCGATGCCTGGGGTTTCGGATTCCGGGAAGGGACCCTGCCCACGGACCAGGAAGTGGCCCGGCTCCGTGAGCAGTGCGGAATGGGCCGGCTGCCCTCGCAGCTGCCCTTGCAGGACGGCCTGCTGGATCCCTCGGCCCTGGACTTCCCGCGCCTCAATTTCAATGCGGTGGCCCAGGGATACAGCTGCGACATCATCGCCCGTTACCTGTATTCGTTGGGCGTGAAGGACATGCTGGTGGATATCGGCGAAATCTGGTGCGACGGCCTCAATCCTTCCGGAGCCTCCTGGGCGGTGGGGATAGACCGTCCGGTGGACCGCGGAGAGGACTCCGTGATCGGGGACGAAGGGCTCACGGGCGTGTGGCTTTCGGAGGGAAAACCCGCCGGCGTGGTTACATCGGGCAATTACCGCAAGTACTATATCAAGGACGGCCGGAAATATGCCCATACCGTGGACCCGCTAAGCGGCTATCCGGTGCAGCATAATCTCCTGAGCGCCACGGTAATTTCTTCGGAAGGCGCAGGCGTGGCCGATGCGGTGGCCACCTGGTGCATGGTGGTGGGCCTGGAAGAGGCGCAGAAGCTGGTGCTGGAAGATGCCACCCTGGAGGCCTGGCTGGTGTATTCGGCCCCGGACGGAACCATGCAGGAATGGGGCTCCCCGGGCTTCCGGATCCGGGAGTAAATTACATCGCGGCAATAATTACCAACGCCTTTTGCAGCCAGTTGCAGAGGGCGTCCGTTGCATTTATAAGGACGCCGGGACACAGGCCGATGGCCCACAGCGTCACCGTTAGGACCGCCGTGGTCATGAGTGCCGTGGTGAGCGGCAGGGCCAGCAGGTTGGTAAGGAGGAAATGGCGGGGAAAGCTGTGGAAGCGCCACCAGGCCAGCGGCGCGGTGAAAAGCTGGCAGCTGATGCTGAGGGCGGCGGCTTTCCAGATGCGTCGGAAGGGATCCCACGCGGGAGACGGGGGATACCAGGCCTCCAGAGGGGGGTATACCAGGAAGATGCCCGCCATGGCCAGATAGGAAAGCTGGAAGCCTAAACTCTTTATGGCCGACGGGTCCAGCACCAGTTGGACCAGGAGGGCCAGGCAGAGCACCCGGGATGCTTTCCGGGGCCTTCCCGTAAGGCGCAGAACCTCGTTGATGAAGATGAACAGGAAGGCGCGGACCAGGGAAGGGGAGGCTCCTGTCATGAGGGTGAAGAAGGCGGCAGCCAGCACGATGGCGCCGAAGCGGAGGCCCCGGGCCAGGGGCGTCTGTCCCGCCACCCGGGTGAGCCGGTCGAAAAGGACATAGATGATGCCCAGGTGGAGGCCGGAGAGGGCCAGGATGTGGGAGGCTCCGCTCTCCCGGAAGGCCGATACGGTCTCCCGCGCCAAAAGGGCGCGATCGCCCGTCAGCAGGGCTGCAAGCAGGGGCGCGGTGCCTTCCGATGGGAAGGGAATATCGGCTATAAGTGCCTTCAGCCTATCTCCGGCTTCCAGGATCCAGGGGGCCGACAGCGGGGAAATGGAGGCATAGGGGAGGGAGGCCAGACCGGCCGAACAGAAGCCCAGCAGCAAAAAGGCGGCGAGGAGCACGGAGACGGAAACCCGTTCCGGCCATTCCAGGAGTTTCCGCCGCAGGAGTACGGGCACGGCGGCGAGCCCCAAAGCCGATGCCGCCGCCCAGCCCTGCCCGGCGGAAAGCGTCACCCCCGCCAGTGCTCCTATCGTAAATGATAGCGAAAGCGCTTCTATGCTTTTCGTCTCTGCCATTTATTACGAAATTACATAATAATTTATTATCTTTGCATGGATATAGAAGAAATATTTTTACACTACCCATAAAGTATGATTATTCTCGTTATTAACTGCGGAAGCTCCTCCATCAAGTATCAGCTTCTGGACATGAAGAACGACGACGTCTTTGACGTTATCGCCAAAGGTATCGCGGAGAAGATCGGCCTGCCTGCCGGTATCCTTCAGTACGCTCCTGCCGGAAAGGAGAAGATTGTGAAAGACGTTCCCATCCCGGACCACAAAGTGGGCATGCAGCTCATCCTGGCGGCTCTCACGGACAAGGAGACCGGTGTGCTGGAATCCCTGGAAGACATCGAGGCGGTGGGGCACCGCATCGTGCAGGGCGGTGATTTCTTCGCCGGTTCCGTCCTCGTGAACGACGATGTGCTGGACAAGATCGCCTTCTGTGCGGATTTCGCTCCGCTGCACAACCCGGCCCACCTGCTGGGCATCCATGCCATGCAGGAGGTGCTGCCCTCTGTTCCGCAGGTGGTTACCTTCGACACGGCTTTCCACCAGACCATGCCGTCCTATGCGTATATGTATGGCCTTCCGTACGATTATTACGAGAAATACCGCGTGCGCCGTTATGGTGCCCACGGCACCTCCCACCAGTTCGTGGCAGGTGAGGGCGCCAAGCTGGCCGGCCTGGACGTTAACAACTGCAAGATCATCACCTGCCACCTGGGCGCCGGCAGCTCCATCTGCGCCATCCAGAACGGCAAGTGTGTGGATACTTCCATGGGCTTCACCCCGCTGGAGGGCATGATCATGGGCACCCGTGTGGGTAACATCGACGCCAACGCTGTCCTTTATCTGGAGAAGAAACTGGGAGTGGGTCCGGACGAGATGACAAACATCCTCAACCGCAAATCCGGCTTCCTGGGCGTTTCCACCAAGACTTCGGATGCCCGTGAGCTCGACGAGCTGGCCAACGGCGGAGACCCCAAGGCCAAGCTGGTGTTCAAGAAGTTCACTTACGACATCATCAAGAATATCGGCTCCTATGTGGCGGCCATGAACGGCGTGGACCTCATCGTGTTCACCGGCGGCATCGGCGAGCATAACAGCCGCCTGCGCCGCCGCGTGCTGGAGAATTTCGCCTATCTGGGCCTCAAGGTGGACTATGAGGCCAATGTGGCTTCCGGAGAGGACACCATCATCACCACGGAGGATTCCGCGGTGAAGGCCGCCCTCATCTGCACCAACGAAGAGCTGGTGATTGCCCGTGATACCATGCATATAGTACTTGAAAACCAAGAATAAACCATGATTACCAATTTCAACGATCTGTTTGCCGAACTGAAGGCAAAAGGCATTTGCAAGAAGATGGTTGCCGCCTGGGGCGTGGACAGCCACACCATCGAGGCCGCATCCCTGGCCAGCGACATGGGTTTTGTGAAAGTGACCCTGGTGGGCGACAAGGACCTCATCGAAAAAGTTTGTCAGGAGTGCAAGATAGACGTGGCCAAATTCGGAATCGTGGACGTGAAGGATGAGCTCAAGGCTGTGGCCGAGGCTGTCCGCATGGTTCACGACGGAGAGGGCGACGTGCTCATGAAGGGCCTCTGCTCCACGGACAAGTTCCTGCGCGCCATCCTTAACAAGGAAGTGGGTCTGCTGCCTCCCAAGGGCCTCCTGAGCCACGTGGGTGTAATAGAGAATCCCAACTACCACAAGCTTATGTTCATTACGGACATGGCCGTGATCCCGCAGCCGGATTTCCGTCAGAAGGTGAAGCTGGCCGGTTTCGTGACCGGTATCGCCCGTTCCTTCGGCATCGCCATGCCCAAGATTGCCTTCATCGCCGCCTCGGAGCAGATGCTGGACAGCATGCCGGCCTGCATAGAGGGCGCCATGCTGGCCAAGATGTGCGACCGTGGCCAGATCAAGGCCATCGGCGACGGCCCGCTGGCCCTGGATGTGGCCATAGACCAGGAGGCTGTCCAGATCAAGAAGCTGCAGAGCCCCGTGGCGGGAGACGCAGACTGCCTGCTGTTCCCCAACATCGAGAGCGCCAACGTGTTCTGGAAGACCAATTCCAAGTTGGCGGTGGGCGTACGCCAGGCCGGTTTCCTGGTGGGTACCAAGGTGCCTTGCATCCTGGCCTCCCGCGCCGATTCGGTAGATGTGAAGTTAAATTCGATTGCTTCGGCAGTCATTTCCGTTAAATAGTTAGTTAGTATGAGAAAGTACATTGTAGCAGGGAACTGGAAGATGAATACCACTGTTCCCGAAGGTGTAGAGCTGGCAAAGGCCGTTGTAGAAAAGGCTAAGGACCTGCCTGCAAATGTGGAACTGGTGGTGGCTCCGCCGTTCACCCACCTGGCCTGCGTGGCCGATGCCCTGAAGGGTTCCAAGGTTAAGCTCAGCGCCCAGAACTGCGCGGACCACGAGAAAGGCGCCTATACCGGCGAAGTGGCCGTGAATATGCTCACTTCCATCGGCTGTGAGTACACCATCCTGGGTCACAGCGAGCGTCGCCAGTATTACGGTGAGACGGACGAGAAGCTGGTGGTGAAGACCCAGCTGGCCCTGGCCGCCGGCCTTAAGGTAATCCTTTGCGTGGGTGAGAACCTGGACGAGCGCGAGGCCGGTAAGCACTTCGAGGTGGTTACCGGGCAAACCAAGGCCGTCCTTTACAACTTCAGTGCAGAGGATATGAAGAACATCGTCATCGCCTATGAGCCCGTATGGGCCATCGGCACGGGCAAAACCGCAACGGCTGCCCAGGCCGAGGAAATCCACGCCTGCATCCGCAACGTCATCGAGGCCAAGTTCGGCGCCCAGGTGGCGGACGACATGACCATCCTCTACGGCGGCTCCTGCAAGCCTTCCAACGCCAAGGAACTCTTTGCCGAGAAGGATATCGACGGCGGCCTCATCGGTGGCGCCGCCCTCAAGGCCGATGACTTCCTGGGCATCGCAACGTCTTTCTAGTCAATCCCTGTCTTTACAATAATGGTCCCGCAAATTTGCGGGACCATTTGTTTTTTTATTTCACCAATCCGGTGGCCTGGTTCCAGACCATCTGGGTGCGGTAGTGATTATCCAGCAGGGGCGTTCCCCGGGACGGGAGATACATGGACAAGCCGGAGAAGACACGGATGTCAAGGGTGATGAAACTGGGGGTGGCCGCCTTGTACGGCAGGCACGAGTTCAGGGCCGATTCCAGGGCCGACTGCTCCTGCTCATCAATGCCGGCGTGGACCAGGATGTCCTTGAGGTCGTAGAAATAGTGTCGGTTGTAACGGAAATATCCCTGGACGTCTTTGTCATCCAGCACGGAGATTTGCGAACGGTACTTTTCAAAAAGGGTCTTGCAGAGCTGTGCCAGGGGCTCCATGGCACGGGTGTCCACGACGGAGATGGTGGCAGAGCGGTACGAGCCGCTGAGGGCATCGTAATACTCGTAAAAATCCCGGCAGACGGCTACCGGATCCGGCTTTTCCTGGAGCAGGTGAGTGGTAAGGGTCTCGTAAATGAATCCTTTGGCCATCACCTCTGCCGGGGAGAAGCACACGATATCCGCCTTCCCGCGGAGGGCATAGGCCAGTTCCACGCAGCCGGCCAGGCAGGCGTCAATGATCAGGTAGTCCAGCTTGTAGGGGAAGGCATCGGCAAAATCCCGCATCTCCATTTCAATGTATTCCTGCCCATAGTAATCCTGTCCAAGGCTCTTGACAGGCGGATCCCCCCCAAGAGGAGGGAACACTTCCTGCGAAGGGAGACGCCTGCTCCCGATGGAAGGGGATGAAGTTGTGCCGGAAGGGATATCTCCGGCATGTTTATACTCGTATTGGGCGGGGTCCAGGTAATATTCGGCAGGGAGCCATCCGGAGGAGTGCGAAGAGAAAACGGCCCCGAAACTCTGCGCCGGGAATTCCTGCTTTACATAGCGGAATACTTCCTGCATGGTTTGCTTTGAGGAAGCGGCGCAATCCTCAGCCCAGGTTTTCAGGGTGTCCCGGTGCGGGCGGCCATCCCGGTCTGCGTAGAAGCGGATAAGGTAGGACGGTGTTTTTGTGGAGTACTCATAGCTGCGGACCGGCTGCCGGGAAAAGACCAGCAATACGTCGTCCGGACCGGAGGACGTCTTTTCCGGGAGCGGGCTCTGCTCCAGGACCGAAATGTTGTCCAGAAGATAATAGGAAAGGTCGTTGAAACCGGCCGAATACAGCAGGAGCACATTACGGGGGGGATACTCCTGTTTCTGGCAGGCAGCCAGCAGCACGATGAGCATGAGCCCTGTGAACCATTTCCCTTTGAAATGCATAAGTCTTCTTTCTATACTATGATGCAAAGGTAATGATAATTATGTTGAAATCGTAAGGAGATAAGATTATTTTGCGGTTAAGAAAAAACTTCTTATCTTTGCGCGCTTAAAAAAGCCGCAAAGGTTTTTTGGTGCAATGGGGTGCTTGAAAAAGAGCACTGAGTAACACATTTTATCTTATTTGAACAATGAAGCATTTTGCACTTAAGGGCGAAATCCGCACCAAGGGCAACAAGGCCGTCATCAAGGCCTTCCGTCGTCAGGGCCTGGTTCCCTGCAACCTGTATGGACTGGGCATGGACAATGTCCTGTTCACCGTTTCCGAGAAAGAGCTTAAGGGTCTCACCCACACTCCCGCCTCCTACATCGTGGATCTGGAGCTGGGCGGCAAGGTGTACACCGCCATCGCTCACGAGTACCAGTGGCATCCGGTAGAGGACAACTGCCTCCACGTGGATTTCCTGGCCGTGGACGAGAAGAAGCCCATCGTTATCAGCGTTCCGCTCAACATCACCGGTCACCCGGTGGGTGTGCAGGCCGGTGGTAAGTTCACCCAGAGCGCCCGCAGCCTCAAGGTATGCGCCCTCATGAAGGACCTCCCGGACCAGCTGGATATCGATGTGACTCCGCTGGAGCTGGACAAGAGAATGGTGGCCGGCGACCTCAAGTTCGACGGCATCCAGATTGTCTCGGACAAGAACACTATCATCTGCAGCGTGAAGACTACCCGTGCCATGCAGCAGGCTGCTCAGGAAGCTGCCAAGGCTGCCGCCGCACAGTAATCGGCCAAACGATGAACTACCTTGTTGTAGGGCTGGGGAACATAGGCGCGGAATACGCCTCCACCCGGCACAACATGGGATTTATGATATTGGATGCCTGGGCCCAGGCATCCAATGTCCTTTTCCGGACGGAACGTTACGGAGACGTGGCCGAGGTCTCTTTCAAGGGCCGGCATTTCACTCTGCTCAAGCCTTCCACGTACATGAACCTGAGCGGCAACGCCGTCCGTTACTGGTTGCAGAAACTCAGTCTGCCGCTGGAGAACCTGGTGGTTATCTCCGACGACCTGAACCTGCCCTTCGGAACGCTCCGCATGCGCACCGGAGGATCGGCCGGCGGACACAATGGCCTGGAGAATATTTCCAGTCTGTTGGAAAGCGACCAGTGGATCCGGATCCGGGTGGGAATCGGCAACGGTTTCTCCCGGGGCGGCCAGGTGGATTTCGTGCTGGGTCAACTCTCTGAGGAGGAAAGGAAGCAAGTGCCGGAATTAGCACAAAAGGTGATCCAGGGTATCAAAGATTTGTCCACCGTGGGACCGCAGCGGGCCATGAACTTTCTAAATGTGCGGGCCAAAAATGACGTTGAAAACGTGTGAAACGGCTCTTTTTCAGGACAAAAAGCAGTTTTTTTTGAAAAAAACTTTGTTTTTGATTTAATTTTGATTACCTTGCACAAAACTTTGTGTATTAAACATTAACGAACCAAAATAAATTTATTGTCACATGAAAGAGCTTGTTGAAAAAATCAATGCCGAATTCGCCGAGTTCGCAAAGAACGCTGAGGCTCAGGTAGTCAAAGGTAACAAGGCCGCCGGCGCACGTGCCCGTAAGGCTGCCCTTGAACTTATGAAGGACCTCAAGGAATTCCGTAAAGTTTCCGTAGACGCCGCCAAATAAGCGAATTCTGGAAATTTGAAAAAAACGTTGCAGAAAATTCATTTTTTCTGCAACGTTTTGTTTTTTATTGCATCTTTATTATAGGTTTAGGTTTTAGTACACGTCAAAAAACCGGTTCTTAAAGTTCTTTTAAGGCCGGTTTTTTTGTTGTCCCGGGTGATGCTCCAGCACATTTTCGTGCCAGGTGGACGTGTCTATGTGGGTGTACAGTTCGGTGGTGAGGATGGATTCGTGCCCCAGCATTTCCTGGACAATACGCAGGTCGGCCCCGTTCTCTATCAGGTGGGTGGCAAAGGAATGGCGGAAGGTATGGGGGGAAATCTCCTTTGAAATGCCGGCGGCCATGGCCTGTTCTTTCACCAGCTTGAAGATGGAGATGCGGCTGAGCGGTTTCCCAAACTTATTGAGGAAGAGGATGTCCTCATCGGCCCGGGAGGCAGGGACGGGACGGTCTTCCAGGTACGCCCGGATGGCATCGGCGGCGGGCTCTCCCAACGGCACCAGGCGCTGTTTGTCGCCTTTCCCCACCACATCCACGAAGCCTTCGTCAAAATGGATGTGGGAGATGCGCAGACCGGCCGCTTCGCTCACGCGGAGGCCGCAGCCATACAGTACTTCCAGGATGGCCCGGTCCCGTTTTCCGGACGCTTTCTTTAAGTCTACGGATTCCAGGATAGCTTCCACTTCCTGCACGCTCAGCACAGAAGGCAGGTACTTGCCCAGTTTGGGCGCGTCCACCCTGTCACAGGGATTGTCCTTCACTTCCCCTTCCTGGACGCACCAGTCAAAAAAGGAGCGGAGGGAACTCACCAGGTGGGCCGTACTCCGCTTGGAGAGTCCGTCGGCCGTCAGCTTTCCCAAGTACTCCTTGATAATCTCCGGGCCGATATCCGAAGGCGCTTTCCCGCAATACTCCAGCAGTCCCCGCACGTCGTGGCAATAGGATGCCACGGTGTTGGGAGACAGCCTCCGCTCCAGCCTTAGATAGTTCCGGTAATCTTTGATCATTATCGTTATTATTTTCTCCTGTTATTTCCCGGTGTATCGGCCTTAGAAATGACAGGAGAAACAACGATTCAACTATAAAGTGCCATATTTCTTACCGTATAGCAGCATCTGTCCCAGATAGTCGTCCGTGTACTGGGGCTCGTAATCCACCACCTTCCCGGCTTTTACCACGGGGACGATTTCCGGATTGATGAAGCCGCCATAGGGCTTGAGATTCAGGGCCTTGTAGCGTTCCAGCACCTCTTTGTGGAGCTCCGGGTCAATGTGGACGGCGTAGGTTTCGATAAGTGCCTTGCCGGCCTCGTAGTCTCCTTCGCTCTTGATGCGCTGGACTTCCGCCAGCAACTCTGCGAACAGCGCACGGAGCTTTACGAAATCATTCACCACGTAATAGGTTTTGCCGTCACGGACCTTTTTCTCAATCACCTTGTCCTGGGCGCCCTTTTCCAGGCACCACTGGGCGATGAGCTTACGGTTCTGCATGTGAGCTTCCGTGTTGGGCCGGCCCAGTTCCACCCGGGTGAACTGCACCATGAGGCCGTTGCGGATGTACTGCTCGTATTCGGCCTTGTAGGCCTCCGGATCCGGCATGATGCCCAGTTCCACCATCTTGGGATCGGCCGTATAATAGAGGCCGAAAAGGTCTGCGCGGGCCTCTTCCAGGGCCGATGCGTATTCTCCCATGGCGGTGGTGCTCACCCCGGGAAGCAGTTGCCCGGAGCCATGGCCCAGGCATTCGTGCAGGTCCGTATGGATTTCATCGGCCACCGTTCCCCACTTCTTGTAGCGCTCGATCTCCTGCTCGCTGTAGGCGAATTCCGAGAGGGTGCTGGTGGGCAGTTCCTGGGCTGCATAGTCGTACGTATGGGTGATGTTTGCAATGGTTACGCTCTTGGAGCCATGTTCCTTCCGGATCCAGTCGGCATTGGGCAGATTGATGCCGATGGGCGTGGACGGATAGCTGTCTCCCGAGAGGCAAACGGCGTTGATCACCTTGGCCGATATGCCCTTGACCACGGCTTTGCGGAAGCGCGGGTCCACCGGAGAGTTGTCCTCGAACCACTGTGCGTTGGCGGAGAGGATTTCCGTACGCTTGGATGCTTCGAAGTCCTTGATATTCACATAGCCTTCCCAGGAGGCCTTGCGGCCCAGCGGGTCGTTGTAGTCCTCGATGAAGCCGTTGATGAAGTCCACCGTGCCCAGCGTATCCTTCACCCATTCAATATTGAATTCGTCCCACTTCCGCAGGTCTCCGGTGTTGTAGTAGTCGATGAGGATGCCCAGGGCGCGCTTCTGGATGTCGTTTTCGGCCACTTCGCGGGCTTTGGCCAGTTCCGCGCAAATCTTCTCCAGGGCAGGGGAGTAGATGCCTCCCACCTTCCAGGGCAGTTCCGTCACCTTGCCATCGGCATCTTTCACCACTTTGGTGTTGAGGCCGTAGGAGATGGGTTCCGGATCCTTGGGGTCTATGATACCGGCATAGTACTTCTCCACTTCCTCCCGGGTGACGCCCTCATAGAAATTGACGGCCGATAGCTTCACTATGTCTCCCGAGGTTTCCGTGGAGCGGCGCTGGGGGTAGATATCCGGGTTGTAGATAATCTCCAGAAGGCCGTCGTCTTCCACACCGGCCTTTTCCAGGAGACTCCCGAAGTACTCCCGGGGACAGGCCGGGAAGAACTTGTCCTCGGCATAATGATGATGGATGCCGTTGGAGAAGAAGAGCCGCTTGGCATAGACCAGGAAGTCCTGATAATCCTGACTTTCCGTGTCTATCCCTTCCGTTTCCAGGATGGCCTCCACGGCGTGGCGGACCCGGAGGTTCTCCTTGCAGTTCTGGTCCCAGAGGATGTCCCGTCCGTACTTGGCTGCTTCGGCCAGGTGGTAGGCGTATTCCTTTTGCTGCAGGCTGAGGTTTTCCCAGCCGGGAATCCGGTACCGCATCACCTTGAGGTCCGCGAAGGAGTCTATGGTATACTTGAAATCTTCTTCCCCGGCCTTGCTGGCGGGTGCATCGCAGCCGGCCAGGATGGCCGCCGCCCCAACAATAATCATCATAATGGATATACGTTTCATGGCAGTATGTCTGTTTAATGCAAATTTATAAATAAAATATTATCTTTGCATAATTGGATAACTGGAAATGCTTCGCAGGACCTTTCATATCATAGGGATGCTGATACTCCTTGTTGGGACAAGCGCCTGTTTTAAAGACGGCAACTTTGACTTCAAGGTTGCCGGGGAAGGGTCTTCCACCTATAAGGCTCCGGTGCGGCAGCCTTCCTCCCCGGATGTGAGGAACGTGCTTCTTTATATCGCCGGCGGCTTCAATTCCCTCTCCGGATACCTGTCGGAAGACATTGGAGACCTGGAATCCGGCACTCTGCCCTCACGGAATTCTCCCACGGAACCGGTGCTGCTTGTATTGTCGCGCCTGCCCCAGGACCCGCAGTTCCAGGATTATTCAGTTCCCATGTCCCCAGTCCTTTTCCGCCTGTATGCCGGTGACGACGGTGCTCCGGTCAGGGATACGATCCGGATTTGGAGCAAGGATACCCCTTTGAGCACCGTGGAATGTATGTCCCAAGCCTTTGAAGCCGTAGAGAAGGCCTTCCCCGGCAACCGGTATGGACTGGTCTTCTCCTCCCACGCTTCCGGCTGGCTCCCGCCGCGTTATTACGACAATCCAAACCTGTTTGAATCCAAGTCCTCCGGTTCGGCCGGAAGGAGGGTATCGGCCCGACCGTTCCCGCCCATCGACCGTAATGACCCTCCCGTGAAGAGTGTGGGGATGGACAATGGAGATCCCATCCTGGAGATGGATCTGGAAGAGTTCGCCGCCTGTATCCCCTTCCATCTGGACTATATCCTTTTTGATGCATGCTTGATGGGCTGTGTGGAGGTGGCCTATGAGCTTCGCGAGGTGACGGACCTGGTGGGCTTTTCCCAGACGGAGGTGCTTGCCAACGGCTTTGACTATGTGAATCTGTCGGGGCATCTTCTCTCGCGGACTCCGGATCCCATCGCCGTCTGTGAGGACTATTTCGACTATTACGACCATCAGACCGGTTCCGGCCGCTCGGCCACCATCTCGGTTGTGGATACACAGGAACTGGAGCCTCTGGCAAAGCTGTGCAGCCAGCTGTTTGAAAAATACCGTGAAATCCTCCAGACCCTGCCGGGCCGCCGCGTCCAGGGCTTTTTCCGTTATGAAAGGCATTTCTTCTACGACATGAAGGATGTCCTTGTCCAGGCCGGTATAACCCCGGAAGAGGAGGCCCAGCTGCAAAGCGCCCTGGACAAGTGTGTCCTGTACAAGGCCAGTACTCCGTCCTTCCTGGGTATCAAGATCAGCCGTTATTCCGGCCTGTCCATGTACCTCCCGTCCATGGGGACCAGCTACCTGAACGATTATTACCGGAACCATCTGGCCTGGAACCGGGACACCCAATTGGTAAAATAACAACTTGAAATATGAATAGTTTTTCCAAGACCGTACTGGCCGTCATCTGCGGTATCCTCATCCTGCATATCATCGGCCTCTTTTTCCTGTTCAGCCTGATAGGCGCAGCTGCCGGCAGCGAAAAGGTCGTCCTTCCCAGAAATGGCGTCCTGGACATCTCCCTGGCCGATTATACCCTGGCCGAACAAACCCAGGACAGCCCCCTCCCGGATGTGGCTTCCCTTAGTTTCGAGATGAACCGCATAGTGGGTCTCTGGGATGCCGTACAGGCCATCGAGGCGGCTGCTGCGGATCCTGCCATCCAGTACATCTTCCTGCGCCCGGACGGCGGCACCGCCGGCATGGCCGGTCTGGAGGAGCTCCGGGCCGCCCTGTTGAACTTCCGCAAGAGCGGCAAGGCGGTGGTGGCCTTCCTGGAGGCGCCCGGCAACGGCAGCTATTACCTGGCCACGGCGGCCGACAAGATCTACCTCAGCAGCTATCATGGGGCCACGTACCAGATGTTCGGCATCACCAGCCAGCAGTTCTTCCTCAAGGACATCCTGGAAAAGCTGGGGGTGAACGTACAGCTTATCCGTCACGGAAAGTACAAGAGCGCGGGTGAGATGTTCATCCGTTCCTCTTCATCGGCCGAAAACCGGGAGCAGTACCAGGCTATGGTAGATGCCTCCTGGAAAACCTTCTCCGGCGCTGTCGCCCAAACCCGCGGCATCACCGAGGAGCAGTTCAACGACATCATTGACAATCTCCGGCTGGTTGTGCCGGAAGACTTCCTGAATTACGGCCTGGTGGACGAACTCATGGACCGTGAAACCCTGGTGAACAAGCTCTGCACCCTGGCTCAGGTGGATAAGCGGGAAGACCTTCATCTGGTAGCTCTTCCGGATTATGTCCAGGCCAAGGTGGTGAACGTGCTGCCCGGCCGGGCCAATGTGGCCGTGCTTTTTGCCGATGGGGACATTGTGGACGGAAAAGGCCAGAACCTGGCCGCCGACAGCTTTGTGCAGGTGATTGACGCCCTGCGCAAAGACAATTCCGTGAAAGCCGTGGTGCTCCGGGTGAATTCGCCCGGCGGCAGCGTTACTGCTTCGGAGAAGATCCGCCACGAACTGGACCTCCTGGGCCGCGAAAAGCCCCTGGTAGCTTCGTACGGAGATTACGCCGCCTCCGGCGGATATTGGATTTCCTGCGGCTGCAGCAGGATCTTTGCCGATGCCACCACCCTCACGGGCTCCATCGGCGTGTTCTCCATGATACCGGATTTTTCCAAGGTGGCCGGAAAACTGGGCGTGGGAGTGGAAAGCGTCTCCTCCAACAAACACGGAGACATCCTGTCCCTCATGAGACCTTTCGATGCCCAGGAGACGGCCTATATGCAGGCCTCGGTGGAGGATATCTACGAGCTCTTTGTGAACCTGGTGGCCAGCAGCCGCGGTATGGAGCCGGCCCGGGTGGACGAAATTGCCCAGGGTCGCGTTTGGGTGGGATCGGAAGCGCTGGAAATCGGCCTTGTAGACGAGGTAGGTACGCTGAAGGATGCCGTTGCCTATGCGGCTTCCCAGGCCGGCCTCCTGTATGAGGGAGACTATAAGGTTGTTTCCTATCCGGCCGTTCCCACGCCCATGGAGCAGGTGATGCTGCTGCTGGGTCCCCTGCAGGAAGAGCCCACCGTACTGGCCGATACGCCGTTTGAGCCCATGGCCCGTTCCCTCAAGGGCCTCCTGGAGGACAACCAGCCCTCCGGCGTATTCGCCCGTTTGCCTTATTATTTGGAAATCAAGTAAATGGAAGAAAAGAAACTTTCGCCCCTCCGCTTCCTCCCGGATGTGCTGGAATTCCCGTGGGGCAGTGTGGAATATCGCCTGGCCGACCTGGGATTCGTAGATTCCATGGCCTCGGAAGGCTGGCTGGGCGGCAACACGCTCAGTGACATCATGCAAACCTATCTGGAGCGGGTGGTGGGAGAGACCTCCTTTGACTGGTACGGTACACAGTTCCCGGTCCTGGTAAAGCGCCTGGACGTAAAAGGCCGTACTTCGCTGCATGTGAATCCGGACGATGAAGTGGCCCAGCAGCGTTACGACGCTTTCGGCAAAACCGCGCTCTGGTATGTGGAGGCCTGCGGCCCCGATGCCCGGCTGTTCCTGGGCTGGAAGCGGGATGTGACTGCCGCCGAATGTTACCAGGCCTGCCTGGACGGTTCCGTCATGGACCTGCTGTATTCGGTGAAACCGGTGCCCGGAGAGAGTTATCTGGTGCTTCCGGGGCAGGTGCATGCCGCCCAGGGGGTGAAACTGCTGGAGATAGCCGAATCTTCGGAACTGGGCTTCCGTTTGTATGACGGGAACCCCGGAGAACGCGAAATCCACCTGGAAGAGGCCTTGGACTTCATTGACTTCAAGGCATACAGGAAGCCGGAAAAAGGGGAGGGGAACCTCCTGGCTGCAACGCCGCAATTCACTGTACATCAAATCTTTCTGCGGGAAACGCTCAAAAGCCATGCTTCCGCGGAGGATTCTTTCCTCATCTATATCTGCACCGCCGGAGCCGCCATCCTCAAGGCCGAAAAGGATTATCAGCTGAAGGCCGGGGACGTGCTGCTGGTGCCTTCCGAAGTCACGGACTTCTTCCTCCTTCCCACTCAGGCCGATACCCGGCTCCTGGAAGTGCGGCTGGACCCCCGTCCGGACAATGACCTTGTGTCGGAACCCGTTGAAGAATAAACTATGGCAGACGAAACCCGTATAGACAAATACCTGTGGGCCATCCGTGCCTTCAAGACGCGGAGCGAAGCCACGGAAGCCTGCAAGGGCGGGAAGGTGAAGGTGGCCGGCGTCCCGGCCAAGCCCTCCCGCGCCGTACAGCCCGGCGATGTGATCCAGTTGCGCAAAGGGGTGGTAACCTACACGTATAAAGTATTGCGCCCGCTGGAGAACCGCGTTGGCGCCAAATTGGTTCCGGATTATGCCGAGAATCTTACGCCGGAATCCGAGCTGGAGAAACTGAAGGCCCCGGTGGAGAGTTTCTTCGTGACGCGGGACCGAGGAAGCGGACGTCCCACCAAGAAGGACCGTCGGGAAATAGAGCAGCTCTGGGACACCCTGGAAGGGGGATTCTGATTACCGTCCGCAAATCATTTTGAAGTCGCACCACTGGCAGGTGCGAGGGTCTTCCGTACGCTGGAAGGGGACGGACGGGTCTGTGAGTTCGTCCAGTGTCCGGGCAAGCCTTTCCTTTACCAGTGCGCTGAAAACGGGGCTTTCGGCCTGGTCTTTCAGCGGCTGGGTGTATAGCCGTGCCGTGCTGTAGATGCTGTTCACCAGGGTCTTGTCCTTGAATGCCGCATCCTGGTGGGCGAAATAGTCGTACAGGAACAGCTGCAGGGCAATCTTGGGCCGCTCACCCCCCGGCGGGGCGAAGAGCTTGTCGGCTATGGCCTGGGCATTCTGGTCCGTGATGGCGATGTCCTCGTCCGTCACCTTGCCGGTCTTATAGTCCAGGATGCGGACCTCCCCGGGGATGTAGCTGTCTATGCGGTCCACGTATCCCTTGAAGCGGAAGCCGTGGAAAGTGGCCCTGCGCTTGCTCTCCAGGCCCAGGACCTGGAATCCGGCCGATCCGCTTCTGGCCAGCAGCTGCCTGTCGTGTTCCAGCGTTTCGGCCACATAGTCCAGCAGCACCTCCTCCAGCACCAGGTTGCGTCCGGTCACTTCCACCGTCTTCATCTCTTCCATCACCCGGGCCCGGATGCGTTTCCGGAGGCCTTTCCGGTCTTTCTTCATCCGCTCTATATCGGCCAGGGGGAGGAGCTTTCCCAAGTAGGGGCTGTAGAGCTCCTGCATCACCTTGTGGAAAACGTTGCCCAGCATGCCGGCGTCCAGGGATTCGGCTATTTCATCGGCCCCCTGGAGCCCTTCCACCACCTGGTAGTAGAACTTGGCGGGACAGGCCAGATAGGCCTGCAGGGCAGTGGCCGACAGTTCTTTTTCCCGGATGATGTCTATGTGCTCCTGCGTCTTGGGGATTTCCGGAACGCCCGTCACGGGATTCATTTCCGCGGCAGCTATGAAATGCTTCACCGGCAGCTTGAAGTCGTACTCCAACTGCTTGATATAGCGGCTTTCCTCTCCGCTTTTCACGCCTTCCGTACGGCTGTCATACACCAGCCACACGTTTTGCGCGCGCTGGATCATGCGGTAGAAATAGTATGCCCACACGGCGTCCTGGTACTCGTGGGTGGGCAGGCCGAAGCCTTTCCGGAGTTCCGGCGGGATGAAGGAAGAGGAGTAACTCTTGCGCGGGAAGCTGCTTTCATTGGCGCTCAGGATCACGAGGTTCCGGAAATCCAGCGCGCGGGTTTCCAGCGGTCCCATGATCTGCAGTCCCTGCAGGGGTTCTCCCCGGAAGGGGACCGACTGCCCTTGCAGCAGGCCGTCCAGTACCCGCAGCCAGGTGGCGGGCTGTAGCGGCAGGTCCATATCGGCCATCATGTTCAGGACCGTATGGTAGCGCTTGGCAAAGTCCAGCTCCAGCATCATCTCTCCCTCCGGTCCCAGCCGGCGTCCCAGGTAGCCCGCAATCTCCGAAAGATATTGCTCCAGCGCATGGTTTTGCCGGGCCGATGCCTCCTTGGGCTCCATGACCACCGGCCGGAAAAGCAGATCCAGCAACGGACCGCCCCGGAGGTCTTCCAGGGGGATGTAGTATTTGGCCTCCCGTTTCACGGCGGCCACTTTATCTGCCTCCTCGGGGGTGAGGATGAGGCGGAACAGGCTGTTGGAGAGGATGGCGCCCACGCTCCGGTGGTAGAAATACCAGCCTTCCTCCCGCTTCCTCAGGTGCATCTGCATCTGTCCCACGGCCTCCATGAAGGTATAGACGGCGCTGTCCCGCATGGGGTAGCCCATGGTCACGTTAATGCTGTCATGCTCCGGCGGGATGGAGTTGAGCAGGGGCAGCAGCAGGCTTTCGTCGGGCAGTACGAAGGCCGTTTCCACGGGGTCTCCGCTAAGCTCTTTAAGGATGATCGGCGCCAGTTTGGCCTGGCCCACGGCCGATGGAACGCTCACTACGCGGATGTCCGGCTTTCCCAGGCCCTCCGGATCCGGTTCAAAGACCGGCGGGAAATCCTTGATATTCTGGGAGAGGAAAAGCGAGGATTTGTTTTGCGGGGCCTGGATTTCTTCCGAAACATAGTCCCAGACAAACTGGGCCAGGCGGGCGTCCCGCATCTTCTGCAGCAGGAGCTGTTCGCAAAGGTTGAGGGCGTTCAGGCCCACAAACACATATTGCTCCGTATCCGGAAAAACGGGTTCCAGGATGTCCCGGACAGGGATTTCGCTTTTGAGCCGCTGGGCCAGGGCCCGGTATACCTTGCCTTCGTAGGCCATGTCCCGTGCGTCCAGTTCGCGGTTGAAACTTTCGTATAAAGGATAAAGGATATTCCACAGGCTCAGGAAGCGCTCCTTGACCGGGCTGGCGTTCCTGTTCTGGAAATGCGCCAGGAAGCTTTCAATGGCTTTCCGCTGCGTTTCCGTCAGATAGGAAAAACTGTCCTGGAGCGCCTTGAAATCGGCCACGTTCCGGAAGAGGGCGCGGGCGTCCACCAGATACTTGTCCACATCCCCGAAATCGGCCAGCAGCATGTCTCCCCAGAAGATGAATTCGTCCAGCGGCTCTGCCTGGGGGTATAGCTCTTTGTAGCAGTCATAAAGCAGCATGAGCAGGCGTACACGGTCCGTGACCTCCGTTCCGTGAACCCGGCAGAAGAAGTCGTTGATGGTGTACAGCTGCGGTACGGCCAGGGGCATGCCGCTTTGCATTACCTTTTCTCCTAAGTACTTGCGAAAGAACACAGTAGAGCGACGGTTGGGCAGCACGAAGCAGATACGGTCCAGGTTTCCCCGCTCAAAATAATACTGTGCGACTTGCTTTAGGAAAGGTGTCATGACAAGCTTTGAAAGATTCTTTGCTAAAGTAGTGATTTTTCAGGAAATTTTCGTTATTTTTGTAAATAGAATTTTAGATTAGAATTCTTCCAAAGTATAACATTTAATTGATAACACATGAAAAAGAAATTCAGATGCCTGGTGTGCGGATACGTATACGAAGGCGAAAACCCTCCCGCAGAATGCCCTGTTTGCCATGCCAAGGCAGAGAAGTTTGTGGAGCTTAAAGAAGAGGAAGGCAAGCCCCAGTGGGCCTGCGAGCATGTCCTGGGCGTTGCCAAGGGCTGTGATCCGGAGGTCTGGGACGGTCTGCAGGACCATTTTAAGGGAGAATGCTCAGAAGTGGGCATGTACCTTGCCATGAGCCGTCAGGCAGAAAGGGAAGGCTATCCGGAAGTGGCCGATGCCTTCAAGCGTTACGCTTTTGAGGAGGCGGACCACGCCGCCCGTATCGCCGAACTCCTGGGAGAGGTGGTATGGGACACCAAGACCAACCTCAAGAAGCGTTATGAGGCAGAAGCCGGTGCCTGCGAAGGCAAACTGGCCATCGCCAAGCGCGCCAAGGAGCTGGGCTATGACGCCATCCACGACACCATCCACGAGATGGCCCGCGACGAAGCCCGCCATGGTGCCGGTTTCCTGGGCCTGTACAACCGTCTGTTCAAGAAGTAACACACACGGCTGTTTATAAACAAAGTTCCCGGGGCGATCGTCCCGGGAACTTTGTTTTAATAGAACTTGGCAATTTCATCCAGGGGCCTGTGTACCGGCACGTTGGGTTCCTGTGCCCGGTAGCCTAAGGCGATGACGGCCAGTACGGTCTCGTTCTCCGGAATGTCAAACAGCTCACGCAGCGCGTCGGCATCGCGCATGCCCATGATGAGTGTATCAAAGCCCATGGCGCGTGCCTTGAGAATGAGGTAGGCGTTGCTGAGGCCGTTGTCATAGGCTCCCCACAGGTCTCCGGTGGCATCTACCGGCTCGCCCTGGAAGAAACCGGATTTGGCCGTTTCGAAGGTGGAGACAATCATCACAGGCGCATTGATGACGCGTTCCTTGTTTCCGCCGATGAGTTCCAATACGGCATTGCGTTTTTCTTCGCCGATGGCAATATAGTACTTGCTGGGCTGCATGTTGGCCCAGGAGGGGGCATTCTGTGTGGCCGTGAGCAGTTCACGGACCTCGGCCTCGGAAATAGTCCTGCCGGCCTTATAGGCGCGGATGCTACGGCGGGAGGCAAATACTTCGTCAAGGGTAGGGGATGATGTCTGGGGGCTGCCGCAGGCCGTCAGGGCCAGGGCGCACAGAAGGATGGATATCTTTTTCATAAGGTTCGTTGTTAACAGCTTGCAAGTTAAGCATTTTCCGGCATCTTACCAAACCGGCAGCTAAAACTTAATCCTGCCCATGTTTTGTTTTTTCCGGCGGATTAGCTAATTTTGCACCTCATTCAGTGTATTCTTGGACTTGTCTTTGAGAAGGAGCATATCCGCTTTCATTATACTGTCGGCCGTTTTGCCGATGGTATTCATCGCTCCTTTCCATCACCACGAAGAACAGCCTCAGACGCTTGTCTCCTGCGAAGACTGCACCCATCACCTGCCGCATCCCGGACACCTCTCACAGGAAACCGGCGCGGACGGCTGTCTGGTGTGCCAGTTGCTCTCCCAGGTATATATGCCCACGGCGGGACCGCTGGTCTGTCTGCATTCTCCGGATGGTGTAACCGTTGTGGGCGGCTTCACCGGTGATGTCATCCCTAGTTTCACCCCCAAAACCTCTCCCAGAGCCCCGCCCGTATCATTCTGTTTTTAGTTAGTATCATTATTCTTAACCCTTAGACAAAACAGAATGAACAAGACAATCATTGTATTGTCGCTGCTATCCGTATGCATGGCAGCGACCGCTCAGGAGAATGTGCCTGATTCATCGGATGTATTCTACAAGCATCTGCAGCTTAACGAAATAGTGGTCACCGGCCTTGCCGGGGACAGCAAAATGAAGGAAATGCCCGCACCGGTCTCGGTGATCCGTCCGGCCGACCTTTCGGCCCGTTCCGGCGGCAATATCATCGATGCCATTGCCGCCGAACCCGGTCTGAGCGAAATCACCACCGGCGGCGGCATCTCCAAGCCCGTTATCCGCGGGTTGGGCTACAACCGCGTAGTCGTAGTCAATGACGGCATCCGGCAGGAGGGCCAGCAGTGGGGAGACGAGCATGGTATAGAGATAGACGGTGCCGGCATCCATTCAGTGGAAATCCTCAAGGGCCCGGCGTCCCTGATGTACGGCTCCGACGCCCTGGCCGGCATCCTTATCTTCCATCCGGAACCCATCCGGGGTCCCGGAGAGTTTGGCGGAAGCCTCAGCTCGGAGTATCAGACCAACAACGGTCTGCTGGCGTATTCGCTGGCCGCCGACGGGAATATCAAGGGCTGGCTTCTGGGCGGGCGTTTTTCGGACAAATATGCCCACGCATACCGGAATTCGCTTAACGGCCAGGTGGCCAACTCCGGCTACCGCGAGCGCGCCGCTTCCGGCATGCTGGGCCGCAACGGCTCCTGGGGCTACACCCGTCTCAGATTCAGTTATTTCCATCTGACACCCGGCATGATAGAGGGGGAAGGGGATAATTTCGGCTATACGCCGGACCTTCCTTTCCAGCATGTCCGCCACTATAAGGTGGTGTCGGACAACACCCTCCATCTGGGGCCCGGTAATCTGAAAGTCATCCTGGGCTGGCAGCAGAACCGCCGGCAGGAGTTTGAAGAAAGTGCCGGGGAGCCCGGCCTGGATTTCCGGCTGAACACCGTCAATTACGACCTGCGCTATCAGGCAAGCTTCAAGGGGGACTGGAAAACCGCCTTCGGCCTGGCCGGTATGGGCCAGAAGAGTGAGAACCTGGGCGAGGAGTATCTGATTCCCGCCTATGGGCTCCTGGATGCCGGAGTTTTTGCCACCGCCACCAAGAGCCTGGGCGCATGGACCCTTTCCGGAGGACTCCGGGCCGATATCCGCTGGCTCCACAGCGAAGCCCTTCCCGGGCGTTTCGAGGATTTCCACCGCCGTTTCCCGGGCATCAGCGCCAGCCTGGGCGCGGTGCGTCCGCTTGGAAAGCATTTCACCTTCCGCGCCAACGTCGCCCGTGGTTTCCGCGCCCCCAACCTCTCCGAACTGGGCTCCAACGGAGAGCATGAAGGCACCTTCCGCTTTGAACTGGGAAACAAAGACCTGAAACCGGAATACAGTCTCCAGGGAGACCTGGGACTGGATTTCACTTCGGAGCACGTCTCCGTCCAGTCGGCCTTCTTCATCAGCCGGATAGACAATTATATCTATTCAGCACGCAACGGCGAGTTCTCCGACGAAGACCTTCCGGTATACGCGTTCCGCAGCGGCCTGGCCCATCTGGGCGGCGGGGAGATCGGCATAGACATCCATCCGGTTCACCAGCTGCACCTTAGCAGCGCCTTTTCCTGTGTGTATGCCCGTGAGAAAGGAGGCGACGACCTTCCGCTCATCCCGGCCCCCCGTCTGTACTCGGAGATCAAGTATGAGTTCACCCATGGCGGCAGCCTTTTCAATAACGCTTTCGTGTCCCTGAACCTGGACTGGAACATGGCCCAGAACCATTTCTATGCCGCAGGAGGGACGGAAACGGCCACGCCTGCCTACCTCCTTCTGGGCGCATCGGCCGGAATGGATGTGGTCATAGGCGGGAAGACACGGCTGTCCCTGTATATTATCGGCTCCAACCTTACGGACCAGGCGTACATGCCGCATCTTAGCCGTCTCAAATACATCGGCATAGCCAGCATGGGACGGAATGTGACATGCAAGATGGTGGTGCCGTTCTAGGAGGTTTTACGGCCTTTTAATGCAGAAGAGAACCAGGTTCTCTGCCACATAAAAGCTGAAAATAAGGAGGAAGGCCAGGCTGAAATGGCTGTGCAGGACCAGGACGGTTACCAGCAGGACAAGTGCGGCGGAAAGGAAGATGATCCTCTTGGCATCCAGCAGTTTATGGCCTGGCTTTACCTTCATGCCGAACATGGGGATCTCGCTCACGAGCAGCAGCCCCAGCAGCAGGGCCAGCAGGGGAAGGAACCAGCAGGCCCCCGCGCAGGAGGCCAGGGCCGTGTCCGGCTCCATCTGGACATAACAGGCCAGGGCTCCGGAGATGATGGCCGCCGTGGGCGTGGGAACGCCCAGGAAATTGCTTTCCTGCCTGTCATCCACATTGAATTTGGCCAGCCGGAGGGCGCTCATCACCGCCAGGAACAGCGGAAGATAGATATAGAAGCCCTCGCAGCCGCAAAGGTCCATGGTAACCACCAGCATGAGGGAGGGGAGCAGGCCGAAACTCACCATGTCGCACAGTGAATCCAACTCCTTGCCGATGGGAGAATAGGCTTTTAGAAGCCGGGCTGCCAGGCCGTCGCAGAAATCGAACGCGGCGGCCAGCAGCATCAGGCAGAAGGCCCATTCCATCTGCCCCCGGAAAGTGCAAATCACTCCCATGGCTCCGGAAAGGAGGTTCATGGAAGTGATCGTATTGGGAATATGTTTGGTTATGGTCATTTATTTGAGGCCGATCTTCTTGAGGATGTCCTTGGGAACGGCGTTCTTGTTGACCAGGATGTTGAGGGTCTTGCCCTTGGCGAACTCCTCGGACATGTACCAGAGGCCCTTGTAGGCGCCGGCCTCTCCCCAGGAATTCTTGATCATGTAGTACTTGTTGCCGTTCTGGTCCTTGGCGATGCCATAGAGGTGCATGCCATGGTCGTCGGTGGAGGTCTTCTCGTCATAATACTGCTGACGGATTTCCTGCGTCACTTTGACTTCCTTTACGACAGGCTTCTCTGCGGGCTTGTCATCGGCCCGGCCAACCCAGCGCTCCTGGTCCGAACCGGCGGTGGGGGCTGCGGTGTCCACCAGGATACCAAGACCGTTGCGGGTGAAGCCGGCTTCGGAGACGTCACCGCCCCAGGCCACGGTGTAACCGTTTTCCACGGCATAGTCCATGATGGCCATGAATTCGTCCAGGGGAACGTTCCAGGACGGGGAGTTGCGCCAGTTGTCCTGTACCTCCATGGCGAACTGGGTATAGAACGGATGGTGGGTATAGGAGGTGAAGCCGATATAGTCGTCCAGGTTGAGACCCTGTGCATCACGGTAGCTGATGGGGGTATAGGTGACACCGTTCACGACGAAAGTCTCCGGAACCTCACCCATGTAGGCATCCAGGATGCCGTCCACGCCTTTGGGCCATACCTTGGTGAGCTTGCGGTTGGGGTTCTTTACCACGGCGCTCACATAACCCTTGAGGCCGGCGTCCAGTTCTCCCTGTACGGGGAGGTCGTAGCCGTACTGCATGCCGGTATAGGCCTTCTGGTCCACCAGGCCGTATGCCTTGGCGGTCTCGATCACGTCACCGAAATCCGAGCCGACGGCGAAATTGAGGGCGCCGTCCAGGCGTACATACTTGATGGCCCTGTCATAGTACGAACGGCGTACGATGAACATTTCCGAGAAGTCCGGATACAGGGCGGGGTCTTTGATGCCCTTGGCCTTGATGACTTCGCTCTCCAGGAAGGACAGGCCGCTGAAGCACCAGCAGGTGCCGCTGTTGTTCTGGTTCTTGACGGAGGTGATGGGATTCTCCTTCACAACGGTGAACTGATAGTCTTCCGGATTGACGGGGGCCGGGGTCTGTGCCCGCTGGGCCTGGGCGGAAATGCCGGCGATGGCCAGGATGGCCGCAAGGGTGAAAATCTTCTTCATATCTGAGATTGTTTTGAAAGTATTCAAATACACTACCTACAAAAGTAAAGTTTTTTATCTATTTTTGCAAATGTATGTCTACGGTACTTTATATACACGGAATGGGCGGAGGCGGCGACAGCCGGATTCCCCGCCTGCTGGCAGAGCAATTCCGGGATGAGGATATCCGGGTGGTGGTGCGCACGTACAGTTTCGACCCGGATGAAGGCGCCGCCCAGATTGCATCCTGGGTGGAAGAACTGCAGCCGCAACTCATCCTGGGAGAGTCCCTTGGCTCCATCCAGGCCCTCCGGGTGGGCGGGCTTCCCCACCTGTTCGTGTCTCCCTCCCTGGGAGCGCCGTCCCTTCTGTATAAGCTCAGGAAGGTATGCTCATTCTCCATCGGCCGATGGTACATGCATCGCCGCTTCCCCGTAAAGGAGGGCGACAGGCAGCCGCTGGTGTTCACCCCGGAGGTGCTGAGTAAATACAGGAAGCATTGGGAGGCTGCGATGGAGCAGGTCCGGAAGGACCAGGCTGCCGGACTGCCGTATTTTGCTTTCTTCGGCACCCGGGACCATTTCAAGGAATCCGGCGTGGTACAGGTCCAGCTGTGGCGGGATCTCTTCGGAGACACTTATCAGGAATATGACGGAACCCACTTCATGGAGGAGGAATATGTGACCTCCATGCTGATTCCCAAAATACGGGAAATGCTCTCTTTGCAAAAGTAGCCGGAATTATGTATTTTTGTACTTTATTCCAGTAGTTATGAGAAATCATCTCCTTATAGGCATCGTGGCCGCGGCGTTGCTTTACGCCTGCAAGCCCCAGGTGGCACCGCCCAGGCCCACCATTGCGCTGGTGGAGGCCATCGTGGCCGATACTTCCGGGGTGGGACGTGTGGCCAGGAGCGCCGGTCACGGAGCCGTCCAGGGTTCCGTGGCCCTTATCGGCGAACCCCGGGACGGCATCCTGCTGGCCCGCCGCTTCCTGGCGGCCGACCGCGTGGACAATATCGACGGACAGGCCCGGCGGGATTCCCTGCCGGATTTCGCCGGAGAGGTTTTCGACGTAATCCTGGATGACTATAATGCCCCTTACCACCATTTCTTCTCCGAAGGACCGGATCCGGTGAACAGGCTGGACAGCCTGCGTGCGGCGGCGGTGCAGAATGCCGTTTTCGCATGGGACAGCACCTGTTTCAGAAGCGCTTCGGAACTGGAGTCCCGCCTGGGAAAGAGCCGTTCCAAGGTGCTGGTATTCACATCGGCCATGCAGGCGGAATACGGCCTTTTCGACGTGGATACCCTGCAGCAGATCACGGGAGGGAAGAGCCATCTGGTATCGGCCATGGACGTCCTGCTGGAAGAGGCTTTTGAAGGCGGAGCCAAGAACCTGGCCGTCTGGACCTCGCGGGATACCCGCGTATCCGGCGTCTGGCAGCATGTGTTTGCACAGACGGCGGAACCGGGAACCAGCTTAACCGTCATTACGCCCGAATCGGCCCTGGACATCCGGACGGAATTCCGGGACGTGCTTCGCCAGTACCGTACCACCGGCCGCAGCCTGGATGCCTTGCTCATAGACAGTTACGATGCGGATCAGTTCCCGCTCCTGGGGGAGGTGGCCATGATCCGGCGCGGCGGTACGGACGAGGATGCCGCCCTGGACAAGATGCTTTCACCGGCTTTCCGCATACTGGATGCCGGCTCCTCGGTGGTACGCAGCACTTATCAGCTGCTTCGCCGGGAAAACCTTTTCACCCATAGGATAGCCCGCCCGTCGGCCCGTTATTACGAGACGGCGGAAGCCCCGGACGGCAACCCGGTACTGGTGGAGGTGGGTGCCGCCTATGTTCAAAATGCGTATGTTTCAGATATCCATTAGTCCAGAGGAAATAAGTGCCTTGGAACTGGCTTCGTTCCCCGGGGAGATTGTGCTGGTGGACCGGGAAGGGGAGCAGCTGGATCAGGCGCTGCGTTACCTGAAGCGTCAGCGGGTGCTGGGTTTCGACACGGAGACCCGTCCCACCTTCTCGCCGGACCAGCACAGTACGGGAACAGCCCTGCTGCAGCTTTCCGGCGGTGGGAGGGCTTTCCTGTTCCGGCTCAAGAAAATCGGCCTTCCAAAGCCGCTGGCGGCCATTCTGGCCAACCCCTCCATTGTGAAGGTGGGCGCTGCAACGCTGGACGACGTACGCGGATTGCAGAAAATAACCCCCTTCTCTCCCAAGGGCTTCGTGGACCTTCAGTCCATCGTCAGCGAATATGGCATCCGGGACAAGAGCGTCAAGAAGATGACCGCCATTATCCTGGGCGTGAAGATTTCCAAGGCCCAGCAACTTTCCAACTGGGAGGCCGAACATCTGTCGGAGTCCCAGCAGCGCTATGCCGCCACGGACGCCTGGGTGTGCCGGGAAATGTACCTCAAGCTGATGGCGTCCGAAAAGCATCCCCTTACCCCAGAACAGTTGAATCCCGAACAGCATGGATAAGATAATACTGAAACCGCGCCGGGAAGAATCCCTCCTGCGCTATCATCCTTGGGTGTTCTCCGGAGCCATCGCCCAGGTGGTGGGCCATCCCGCCGAAGGAGACTTGGTGGGCGTGTACACCTCCGACGGACAGTTCCTGGCCTGGGGGCATTACCAGATTGGATCCATCGCCGTGCGGGTGCTCAGCTTTGACGAGGACCCCACCCGGGCCGATTTCTGGACGCTCATGCTCCGCCGCGCCCTGCAGCTCAGGATGGCTTATGGCCTCCACGGTGCCGCAGAGACGGACTGTTACCGCCTGGTGCACGGGGAAGGGGACGGTCTCCCCGGCCTCATTGTGGACTATTATGCCGGCGTATGTGTGCTGCAGGCCCATTCCGTGGGCATGTTCCGCTCCAAAGGCGCTATCTGCGCCGCCTTGCAGGAGGTGTATGGACCGGCCCTGAAAGCCGTCTATGACAAGAGCTCCGGCACCGCACCCTTCAAGGCGGGCCTGGACCTGGTGGACGGCTATCTCTGGAAGGCCGATGGCTTCTCCGACGATGAGCAGGTGGTGCTGGAAAACGGCCACCGCTTCCTGGTGAACTGGACCGAAGGCCAGAAGACGGGCTTTTTCCTGGACCAGCGGGAGAACCGCCTCCGGGTGGGCTCCCTGGCCAAGGGCCGTAGCGTCCTTAACCTCTTCTGCTATACCGGCGGTTTCTCCATCTATGCCCTGGGTAACGGCGCCGTCCATGTGGATTCCGTGGACAGTTCCAAAAAGGCCATGGACATGGTGGACCGCAATGTGGCCCTTAACGGCTTCGCTCCGGACAGGCACACTTCTTACTGTGCCGATGCCATGGAATTCCTCCGGGACGTGCCGGAAGGGAAGTACAGCCTGATGATAGTGGACCCGCCGGCTTTCGCCAAGCACCGCGGCGCCCTCAAAAACGCCCTCCGGGCCTATCAGCGTCTGAATGCCGCCGCCATCTCCAAGGTGGCCCCCGGCGGTTTCGTGTTCACCTTCAGCTGTTCACAGGTGGTGGACAAGGAGGCGTTTGCCCTGGCCGTGTTCTCGGCCGCGGCCGAAACCGGTCGCAGCGTCCGCATCCTGGACCGCCTGAACCAGCCCGCCGACCACCCCGTGAACATCTACCACCCCGAGGGCGAGTACCTCAAGGGCTTGTTGCTGTATGTCGAGTAACGATTATATGTTCCCCACTTCCGTGAAGGAGGTGCAGGCGCTGGGGTGGGATTATATTGATATAATCTTCTTCAGCGGGGACGCCTTTGTGGACCATCCGTCGTTCGGCACGGCGGTGATTGCGCGCTGGCTGCAGAAATGGGGTTATCGGGTGGCGGTGGTTCCGCAGCCCAACTGGCGGGACGACTTGCGGGATTTCCGCAAATTGGGAGCGCCCAGGCTCTATTTCGGCCTGAATTCCGGCGCCATGGATTCCATGGTGAACCATTACACCGCCTCCAAGCGCCTCCGGCACGACGACGCCTACACCCCCGACGGCAAGGCCGGCGCCCGTCCGGACTATGCCGTAACGGTGTATACCCAAATCCTGAAAAAGCTGTTCCCGGACGTGCCGGTGGTCATCGGCGGCATAGAGGCCTCCCTCCGCCGCCTCACGCATTACGATTACTGGAAAGACTGCCTGATGCCTTCCGTACTGTATACTTCCGGGGCCGATTACCTCTGCTACGGCATGGGTGAAAGGCCGATGCTGGAACTCACGAAAGGCATAGAAAAAGGCTGGTCCCAGCACCGGATGCACCAGATTCCCCAGATTGCCTTCTATGTGAATGGGAAACTTCCTGCGGGGGTATTACCTCCAAAACCGTCGCTTCGCGACCCCTCCCATTCCGTCGTGTCCGTGCCGGACACAGACTCTGGGCCCCTCCCTCTTACAGGGCCGAGGGTGGCCACGGGCTTTGGAGGCAATACCCCCTCCGGAAGTTTGCTCCTTCATTCCTTTGAAGAGTGCCAAAAGGATAAGCGGGCATTTGCGGAGAATTTCCACTGGATCGAGACCCATGCCAACATGATGCACCCGGATACCATCATCGAGCCGGTGGGGGACGGGTATGTGCAGATCAATCCGCCTTATCCGCCGGCAACGCAGGAAGAGATGGACAGCTACTGGGACCTGCCGTTCACCAAACTGCCGCATCCCCGGTATAAAGGCAAGCGGATTCCGGCGTATGACATGATCAAGTTTTCCGTGAATACACACCGGGGCTGCTTCGGCGGCTGTAATTTCTGCACCATCGCCGCCCATCAGGGCAAATTCATCCAGAGCCGCAGCGAGGCCTCCATCCTCAAGGAGGTGAAGGCGCTCAATAAGCTGCCGGACTTTGCGGGCAACATTTCCGATGTGGGTGCTCCCACGGCCAACATGTACGGGATGCACGGGAAGAACCTGGAGCTCTGCGACAAATGCAAACGCCGCAGCTGCCTGTTCCCGGCCCGCTGCCCCAACCTGAACTGCGACCATACGCGGCTGATGGAGCTCTACAGGCGCATAGATGCCACCCAGGGCATCCGGCACAGCTATATCGGCAGCGGTATAAGATACGACCTCTTCCTTACGGAGGACGGCTTTGTGGATCCCAGTTCCAAGCCCTACTTGAAGACGCTGGTACTGGACCATACTTCCGGCCGGCTGAAAGTGGCGCCGGAGCATACGGAAGACCATGTGCTGCAGAAGATGGCCAAACCCTCCTTCCGGCTCTTTGAGCGGCTCCGCAAGGAATTCGACGGCATTAACCGGGAGGCCGGAACCCATGTGGGCCTGGTGCCGTATTTTATCTCTTCGCATCCCGGCTGCACGCTCAAGGACATGGAGAACCTGGCCAGCCATCCCGCCCTCAAGGGAATCTGGATGGACCAGGTACAGGATTTCACGCCCACCCCTATGACCACTTCTTCGATCATGTTCTATACCGGACTGGACCCCCGGGACATGAAACCGGTGTTCTGCGAGCACAATCCGGAGCGGAAACAGCAGCAAAAATCATTTTTCTTCAAAAATTCTTCGAAAAAAACGGGTGACCGCTTGCAAGGTTCAAAACAAATCCATAATATTGCAAGCAGAAAGAAACGTACTAAGAAAACCTAACTATGGCAGACATCAAGAAAAGACATGTGGTGAGTTTTGAGAAGATGGGAACGCATCCGGACCTGGCGGCGGCTTTTGCAGAAAAGTACCCCAAGGGGTTCAGCGACTATCTCACAGATCTGGTGAAATATCCCAAGCCGGACGGTACGTCGTTCTATGCTGTTACCATAGAAACCCTGGAAGCCATATATCTGGTTAAGATCAATGTAAAGACAGACGATATGGAGGACGTGGCCCGCTGGCTGGAGGGAGAGGAAGACGCAGAGAACGAGGCCGTGGCCGGAGGCAGCGCAGACGCTTCGGATGCCGCCGGAGAAACCCTTCCGGACGACAATATCTCCCAGTATTCCACACCTGGAGACGACGAGTAAAGATGGCGCGCAGTAGTGGCATCAAATACATCTGGGGCCCGTTGAGGGCCCTTTTGCGTAGACTGCCGGAGAAGACCAGCCTGCTGGTGCTCTCTGTTGTTACCGGCTTGCTCTGCGGACTGGCCGCCGTGCTGCTCAAACTCTCCATCCACGGTATCCAGGACGGCCTCAAATCCTTGTTCCCGGATTCCCGCTGGCCCTTCCTCATCCTTCCCGGCGTGGGCATGCTCCTGAGCGGACTCATCGTCCGCTACCTGGTCCGGGACAATATCGGCCACGGCGTAACCAAGGTGCTGCAGGCCGTCTCCAAGAACGAATCCAAGATCAAACGGCACAATGTGTGGTCCTCGCTGGTAACCAGCGCCCTCACCATCGGCTTTGGCGGCTCCGTGGGTGCGGAGGCTCCCATCGTGTATACGGGCGCCGCCATCGGCTCCAACCTGGGCCGATACTGCGGAATGAGCTATAGGGGAATGACCCTGCTGCTGGGTTGCGGTGCCGCGGGGGCCGTCGCCGGCATCTTCAACGCCCCGCTCGCCGGCGTGCTCTTCACACTGGAGATCCTGCTTTTCAACATCTCCATGACGGGGATGCTGCCGCTGCTGCTCAGTTCCGTATCGGCCACCCTGGTGAGTTACCTGTGCCTAGGCCGGGAAACGCAGTTCGCGGCGTCCCTGGTGGAATTCTCCATGAAGAATGTGCCGTTCTACCTTGTCCTGGGGGTGTTCTGCGGCTTCTGCGCCCTGTATTTTATCCGCACCACCCTTTCTATGGAAGACCGCCTGGGCAAACTGAAGAATCCCTGGGTGCGCTGGGCCGTTTCGGCCGTTCTGCTGGGCATCCTCATTTTCCTGTTCCCGCCACTTCACGGGGAGGGGTACAACTTCCTGTCACCGCTGCTCAGCGGCGCTTCGGTAGACTTCGGCGGGGAGACGCCACTCTCCTTTGCGCTCCGCTGGGAATGGGCCGTACCGGTGTTTTTCCTGCTGGTACTGCTGCTGAAGGTATTCTCCATGACTTTCACCAATGCCGGCGGGGGTGTGGGCGGTACCTTCGGTCCCACGCTTTTTATCGGCGCCATAGCCGGATTCGTGGTGGCTACAACCCTTAACCTGGTTTTCCCGGCATCGGTGCCGGTTCCCAATTTCGTGCTGGTGGGTATGGCCGGCCTGATGGCCGGCGTGATGCAGGCCCCCCTCACGGCCATCTTCCTCATTGCCGAAATCAGCGGTGGCTACCAGTTGCTGGTGCCCCTCATCCTCACATCGGCCATTTCCTTCGGTGTCACCCGGCTGTTCGAAAAGTACTCCATCTATACCAAGCGCATCGCCGCTTCCGGAGAACTGCTCACCCACGAGGCCGATCAGGCCGTGCTAACCCTGATGCGCACCAACGATCTGCTGGAGGCCGACTTTACTCCTGTGAGGATAGACGATACCCTGGGAGCCTTGGTGGAAGCCGTTTCCCAAAGCAGCCGCAACATTTTTCCGGTGGTGGATTCCCGTGGCCACTTCCAGGGCTATGTGTCTCTGGCCGATATCCGGAAGGATATGTTCCAGACCCATCTTTATGACAAAAAGCACGTATATAATTATGTAAAGACGGCTCCCGAATACGTATATCCCGGAGAACCTATGGACTCGGTGATGCGCAAGTTCGAAAAGACCGGTGCCTGGAACCTTCCGGTGATTGCCGAAGACCGTACCTATCTGGGCTTCCTGTCCAAATCCAATATCTTCAGCGCCTACCGGGAAGAACTTAAAGACTTTTCGCAGGACTAACCCAGGATGGATTTCCGGAAGAACGGAGCCTTAATAAGTTGCCGGAACAGGAAGGGTTGCAGCGAATAGCTGATGAGGATGGTGGTGAGCATGCCGATGAGCGAGCACACGCCGATGGACCGGATGGCGGGATGCCGGGCGAAGAGCAAGGACAGGATAACCACCACCAGCACGAAGACGGAGAAGATAATGGCTGTCTTGTGGTAGTGCAGGAGGTCCCGTTCCTCACCGCGGGCATCTGAAAGCAGCCCTTGCATCACGAAAATGCTGTAGTCCACCCCAATCCCGAAGATAAAGGTGGAGATGACTATGTTGATGAGGTTGAATTCCAGCCCGGCAAGGGCCATGTAGCCCTGTACCACATACCAGCTGAGCGCCATGGGCAGGAAGGCCAGCAGCGCCGTCCAGAGGTTCCGGAAGCTGACCAGCAGCACCAGCAGCACGAACAGGGAGGAGATGAGCAGGGCTGCGTCAAAGTCCCGGTGGATGAGCTCCACCAGATTCCCCGTATAATAGATGGGATCGATCACCACGGCGTGCGGCACGGCGGCGATGGCGTCGTCCACGGCTTTCCGCTTTCCGGGGTCCATCAGAACGGGGCTGAAAACCAGGTACCTTCCGCCGGAGTATTCGATGTAGTTGCATAGCAGCCCTTCCGGAACAATGCCGGATTCGTACAGGGAGGAAGGGCTGTATTCGGCTTCGGCCAGGGTGAAGAACGGGTCGAAAAGGGAAGGGGAGAGACCGTTGTCCCGGGCGGCGGCCGTAATGGCGCTGCGGGCCTGGTCCAGGTGTCCGTCGGCCCACCAGGCATTCCAGGCGTCAATCCGGCGCTGCTGCTCCTCTTCCGTAAGAAACAGCAGGGAAGTGAGGTCCGGGCTCTTTGCTGCAATCCCTTCGTCCAGCAGGGAATCGATGACGGTCCTTACCGCCTTGTGGCTTTCCAGCGCTTCATCCAGGGTGGGACCAACAGCCGCATAATAGCGCTGGGTCATTCCGTCCAGGTTTTCCCGGGCATAGCGGGCTTGGGCTTCCAGCATCCGGGGGCTGTCGTAGCCGATGTTGCGAAGGTCGCTGTCGAACTGGACCTTCCCGGAGAACACAACCCCTACGGCCACGAAGGCGGTGAGGAGGGAGAGGAAAAGCGGATTCCTGTCGAACGGAACGTTGTTCAGGCGGTCTGCCAGGCCGATGGCGAAAGAGCTCCGCCGGGTATTGCCTTCCTCCAGCAGGTGGGGCAGGAAGATGAGGGTGAAAGCCGTGCTGCCCACCAGGGCCAGCGAAGCGAAGATGCCGAAGTCCCGGAGCAAGTCGCTTTGGGTGAAAAGCAGGCCCAGGAAGGCTCCCACCGTGGTGATGCAGCCCAGGCAGACAGGCGTGGCCTCGTCCTTGAGCAGCTGCTCCACGCTCCCCACGAAGCGATGATGGATGATGATGTGCAGGCTGTAGCTGAGCGCAACCCCCAGGACGATGGCGCAGATGCCGAAGGCCATCAGCGACATGCTGCCTTTGACCAGGTACATTACGGCCAGGGCGAATGCTGTCCCATAAGCCACGGGAAGCAGATTCTGCCACAGGATGCGTACGCTCTTGAAGCACAGGCACAGCAGCAGGAGGATTACCAGGAAAGAAATGCCGATGGTGGATACGAGGTCTTTCTTGATGGTGCGGGAATTGCCCACGCTCCTCACCGGAGCCCCGTGCAGGAGGATGGTCACTCCGGGGGCGGAGGCTGCATAGGCCTGGATCTGCGCCTCCATCCTGCGGACCAGGCGGTCGCTCTCCTGCGAGTTCTGGTAGGAGAAAGTGGGGGAAAGGAAGGCCAGGGCCGTATTCCCTCCCGTGGCGAAGAGATGGCCGTTACGGTAGGCAAAGCCGGTCTCTCCCAGGATATCGGCCGGAAGGATGCGGCTCTTGAGATCCAGCGGGTCCATCGTAATCATCTGGGTGTCCCGTCCGGTTTCGTCGGCCATCAGCTTCTGGTAGTTCCGGGCCATGGTTTCATCGGCCTGGGCCAGGGCCTCCTCAAAGAGGGGATAGGTGTCGGGGGATACAAAGACGGGGAGGTTGGACAGGCCGTAGTCCAGTGCCGAGAGCGCCAGGTCGGCGTCCAGCCTGTACAGGACGTTGTCTATGGCGCGGTAGGTGGAATCCGAAGCCACCAGCTCTTCCATGAAGGAATCCACCGTGGAGAGCAGTTCTTCTTCCGGCAGTCCCTCTTCCGGGACAAACTGGAGGTAGACCTTGTCTTTTACGCGAAGGCTGTTGAACGCCAGTTCGCTGTCGGAACCACCCGAGGAGGGGACCAGTTTGGAAATGTCTTCTTCGTAATGCATCTGCAGGCCCAGCACCAGGAAAAGGACGCTGGTGCACCCCAGCAGCAACCATAGCAGCGGTTTATGCCCGGAAAAGAAGCGGTACAGGTCCACGAAGAAATTTCCCATTTCCTAAAGATTTTTGCCGATATAGTCGTACAGGTTGCCGAAGGTCTGGATTTCCTTTACTTCCATTCCTTTGAGCTTGACCCCTGTTTCCCGCTCGATGACAGCCACCAGGTCCACCAGGCTCAGGCTGTCCAGCTCCAGGGTGTCCATAATGGAGGCATCCCTTTCCAGGGAAGACGCTTCCACTTCAAACTCTTCTGCGATGGCTGCATTCAGCCGCTGAATCAATTCAGTATCAATCATATTTCTAGTTCGTTCTTTATTCTTTCAAAGGCTTTCCGGCGAAGCTCCCTCAAATCCCGCGCCATCCCGGAGCCCGCTTTCAGGAAGCGGAAATCCTGCAGGGTACGCATCCATAGTCTTACCCAGTAAACTTCAAAGACGAAAAGAAGGGGCAGCAGGCAGCCGTGCAGGAGCGCCCAGGCTCCCAGGAAGGGCCATTCTGCCGCCAGGGTAAGGACAAAGCCGATGGGCAGCGACAGCACCAGTACCACCAGGGCGAAACTGCCCAACAGCATCGGGTCCTGCAGCTTGCGGGTGAAATACCGGGGAATAAGCCAGGTAAAGGCGGCCGGCCAAAGGCCGATGATCGCAAGCGGCAGGGTGATAACCAGCAGCAGCGCCTCCCCTGCGGTCCGGAGCGGGGAAGGGGGATTCTCCAGCTGCCTTTCCTTCAGTCCCAGGCTCTCCAGGGCCTCCCTCAGAGAGGTAATCTCCCCGTAGGAGATATCCTTTTCCTTCAGCAGGGAAACCAGCATCCTGTCGGAGTCCAGCTTCTCCGGAAGCTTTTCGGGATCCAGCTTATGCTGCCGGGCGAAATCACTGCCGAAGCTGCTCTCACGCAGAAAATCAATCTCGGCATAATGGTCCAGGTCCCGGATGTCCAGCATCATTCCCTGAATCTGTTCGCGGACCAGTTTGTTTACCTCCCGCTGGGCGGTGCGGGGTTTGGTCCGATAAAGCTCGTAAAACGGCTGGATGGAAACAGGGGTGCCTATGCGGACCAGCATGTCGCTCCGGAAGGCAAAATAGTTGGAGTAGTGGTTGCAGGTGGGCAGGATGAAGATTTCTTTTTGGAAACCGGATTGCTCGGCTGCCTCAAAGGCCATCCGGGTATATCCGAAGGCAAAGGAACCCAGCCACCGGCGGCTCTGGTGTCCGGCTTCCGGAAAAAGGAGGACGGCGTTGCCGTTTAGCAGATGCTCTTCCGTATCCTGGAAAGTCTGCAGGTTGTTGGGCATGGCCTCTTCCCCTTGATACTGCATCCGGTAGGCAGGCATCACGCCCGCCCATTGGAGGAAGCGGTTCACCAGCGGATGGATGCCGAAAACGTCGGCCCGGGCGATGAAGCGGATTCTCCGGTGGGGGAAGGCGAACAGGATGCCAAAAGCGTCGTTGAGACAGTTCTGGTGGTTGGAGACGATGAGGAAAGATGCACCGTCACCGGGGACGTTCTCCCTGCCGATGCAGTGGAACCTCCTGTAATACAGCTTGTTAAAAACAAATTGCAAGTATGACTTCAGCCCTTTGTACAAGGGACCGGCGGTCTTTTCTTTCACTATCACTAACCAAATTGAGCATGCAAAGATAATAATATTCGCAGATTATTCTTATCTTCGTTTACCAATATGTCATTTTACATGAAAGAAATCTATGTCAAGCATTTAGCCGCCCTGCTGAAGATCCAGCCCTGGCAGGTGGAAAACTGTGCGGAACTGTTTGCCGACGGTTGTACCATCCCGTTCATCAGCCGTTACCGCAAGGAGCGCACCGGCGGGCTCAACGATATCGATGTGGCCGAAATCAAGCACTGGAACGATGTGTTTGCCGAGATGGAGAAGCGGAAGGCCTCTATCCTGGGCACCATCGAGGAGCAGGGGAAGCTTACGCCGGAGCTGCGGGAAAAGATAGAGAAGTGCGTGGCTTCCAGTGAGCTGGAGGATCTGTACCTTCCTTATCGGCCTAAGCGGAAGACGCGGGCCACGGTGGCGGTGGCCAAGGGCCTGGAACCCCTGGCGGATCTGCTCTGGAACAATAAGTCCCGTAGTCCGGAGGCCGATGCCGCCAAGTATGTGAAGGGGGAGGTCGCCTCCGTGGAGGAGGCCCTGCAGGGCGCAAGGGACATCATGGCCGAGCGTATCAGCGAAACTGCGCACAACCGGGAGACGCTCCGCGGCATTTACCGAACCCGCCGTGTCTGCTCCAAGGTGACCAAAGCGGGGGAAAGCAGCCCGGAGGCCGCCAAATACCGCAGTTATTTCCATTTCTCGCAGCCCATTGCCAAGATCCCTTCCCATAACCTGCTGGCCATGCTCCGGGCCCAGGACGAAGGATTCCTCCGCGTGGAGATAGATGCCGACGGCGAAAAATGCGGCAACAAACTGTATTACGATTACTGCCAGGAGCACGGTTATCCTTCCCACCATCAGGTGCGGGATGCGGTGGACGACGCCTGGAAGCGCCTGCTGGACCCTTCCATCACCGGAGAAGTGCTCCGCGAGGCCAAAGAAAAGGCCGATGTGGAATCCATCCAGGTGTTTGGGGAGAATCTCCGGCAGCTGCTGCTGGCCGCTCCGGTGGGGCAGAAGCGGGTGATGGCCATCGACCCGGGCTTCCGGACGGGCTGCAAGGTAGTCTGTCTGGACGAACAGGGAAACTTGCTGCATCACGACGTGATTTTCCCGCATCCTCCCGCCGCGAAGAAGATCCAGGCCATCACGACGGTGGCCGACCTGGTGGAAAAATATGCCATTGAGGTCATCGCCATTGGAAACGGGACGGCCGGGCGCGAGACGGAGGACTTCATCCGCAAAGTGGGACTGCCGGAAACGGTGCGTATCTTCTCCGTGAGCGAAGACGGCGCTTCGGTATATTCGGCCTCGGAAGTGGGCAGGGAGGAATTCCCGGAATATGACGTAACCGTCCGGGGTGCGGTCTCTATCGGCCGGCGCCTTATGGACCCGCTTTCGGAACTGGTGAAGATTGACCCCAAGTCCCTGGGCATCGGCCAATATCAGCACGATGTGGACCAGAATCTCCTCAAGGAGAAGCTGGACAATACCGTGGAAAGCTGCGTCAATAGCGTGGGCGTCAACCTTAATACGGCCAGCCCTTATCTGCTGCAATATGTGTCCGGCATCGGCCCGGCCCTTTCCCGCGCCATCGTGGATTACCGCACCAAGGAAGGCGGTTTCAAGAGCCGGGAACAGCTGAAGAAGGTGCCCCGCCTGGGGGATAAGGCTTTCCAGCAGTGCGCGGGCTTCCTGCGCATCCATGGGGCGGCCAATCCGCTGGACAATTCGGCCGTGCATCCGGAAGCGTATTCCGTGGTGGACCGTATGGCAAAGGACCTGGGCGTACCCGTGAAGGAGCTGGTGGGCAATGCGGAACTCTGTAAGAAGATAAAGGCGGCCGATTATGTGGGCGGCGACTTCGGCCTTCCCACCATCAACGACATCCTGCTGGAGCTCCAGAAGCCGGGCCGGGATCCCAGGGAAAGCGCCCGGGAGTTTTCCTTTGCCGACGATATCCACGAGATAGAGGACCTGAAGCCCGGTATGGAACTGCCCGGGCTGGTAACCAATCTTACGGCCTTCGGGGCGTTTGTGGATATCGGCCTTCACGAAAACGGCCTTATCCACGCTTCCCAGATGGGCGTGAAGGGGATGGCGGTCCCTTCCAAAATACTGAAACTGCACCAACAGGTGAAGGTGCAGGTAGTTTCAGTGGATCTGGAAAGGAGCCGGATAGGGCTCCGGCTGCTGAAAGATTAGGCGCGCGGCTTGATTCTCCGGAAACGGAGGCCCATCACGCCCCAGAACGCCTCCCCAAAGATACCTCCGCTCATCTTGGAGGTGCCTTTCTGGCGGTTTACAAAGATGATGGGCACTTCCTGGAGCTTGAATCCCAGCTTGCAGGCCGTATACTTCATCTCTATCTGGAAGCCGTATCCTTTCATCTTTACGGCATCCAGGTCAATGGTGCCGAGCACTTTGCGGGAATAGCAGACGAAGCCCGCCGTGGTGTCGTACACCTTGATCCCCAGCATATACCGCACATAGCTTGAGGCGAAGTAAGACATCACAATCCGGCTCATGGGCCAGTCCACCACGCTCACACCGTTGCAGTAGCGGGACCCTACCGCCATATCGGCCCCATCCTCCGCGCAGGCCTTGTACAGGCGGAGCAGGTCGGCAGGATTGTGGGAGAAGTCCGCATCCATCTCAAAGACATAGTCGTATTCATGCTCCAGGGCCCATTTGAAACCCATGAGATAGGCTGTTCCCAGTCCCAGCTTGCCGGCGCGCTGTAACAGATGCAGCCGCACGGCCTCTTTTTCCTGCAGGCCTTTCACTATATCGGCCGTTCCGTCCGGGGAACCGTCGTCAATCACCAGTACATGGAAATTCCCTTCCAGGGCAAACACGGCGGCGATGATGTCGGCGATGTTTTCCTTTTCGTTGTAGGTGGGTATGATTACAAGTTTATTGTGCATGGCCAATCTGTTTTAGCATTTCTTCCACCGCGGCTTCCAGCTGCAGGTCCCGGCCGCTAAGCACGGAGGCAGGGTGGTTATAGATGAGGATGTCGGGTTCTATCTGATGATTTTCAATGTAATAACCGTTCTGGACGTCGTAGTTGCCCACCTGCGGGATGCCGAAGACCAGGGTGTTGTCAATCTGGGTTTCCCACCAGACGGCGGTCATGGTGCCGGGGATGGGGGCGCCGATGAGCTTGCCGATTCCCAGGCTCCTGTAGGCGCTGGGGAAACCGGAAGCGTCGGAATAGTTGTCTTCTCCCACCAGCACGCAGGAAGGCCCGGTCCACTTGTTAAACGGCTCATGGCCGATATACTGGCCTCTGGGGGTGAAGGTTACGTATTCCTTCCCGCCCAGGAAGGTGACCAGGTCGTCGTGCAGCCAGCCGCCGCCGTTGTGGCGCGTGTCCACGATGAGGGCCTCTGCTGCGCGGTATTTGCCCAGCGCCTTGGAGTAGAGTTCCCGGTAACTGGGGCTGTCCATCCCTTCAATGTGGACATAACCCACGCGGCCGCCGGAGAGTTTTTCCACCATCTCTTCGCGCTGGCGCACCCATCGGCGATAAAGCAGGGTGGCGTCCGAGGCGGTGGGGGTTACGATGTATTCCTTATCCTTGCCGTCCACCTTCATCTGGATAACGGTCTTCTTGCCGGCCCTTTCGTAGAGGTATTCCATCCACACGTCGCCGGCTTTGACGGCCTTGCCCTCGATGGCGGTAATGAGGTCTCCAGCCTTGATAGCCGCGTCCGTATTGGAGAGTACGCCGCCGGGAAGTACCTCCGCGATGCGGAAGCCATCACCGGTGTAGGCGTTGTCGTAAAGCACGCCCAGGTGGCCCAGGTTGCGGGTTGCGGCAGGGCGGTACCGGCCGCCGGTATGCGAACCGTTCAGTTCTCCCAGCATCTCGGAGAGGAGATCCTGGAAGTCAAAGTTGTTGTTGATATGGGGAAGGAAGGCGGCATAGTTGTCGTGATAGTACTGCCAGTCCACCCCGTGCAGGTCTTCTACATAGAACTTCTCCTTCACCTGCTTCCAGCAGTGCTCGAAGATGTAGGCGCGCTCCTGGGCCGGCTTGAACTCGTAGTCGCCGGAGAAGGGGATGTCCGTAACTTTGTCGCCGGCGGCGATATCCACCTTGGAGATGCTGTTTCCGGCAAGGATGAAGATGCTCTTCCCGTCCGTGGAGGGGGTGAATCGGCCGGAAACGCCTTTCTTCACCACCGTAATATCGCCTTTCTGGAGGTCTATGCTGCAGAGGTCATAACCCTTCTCCAGCCGTTGGGTGAAGTAGAGTTTGTTGCCGTCCGGGCTCAGGAAATGGTCTCCCAGCATGTTGGAGAAGCGGGTGAGACGGCGGATCCGGTCTTCCCGGTTGGCCAGGTCCGGATTCAGTTTTTCCACTTTCTTGGCAATGCTGTCCTTCTTCTCCTGCTTTTCCTGCTTGGCTACGGCCTTCTCTCCCAGGAGCATCTTGTCAATCTCTATCTGCTCCTTGCTGCGGGCGAATTCCGTATAGGCCTTCCCGTCGAAGAACATGATATAGATGTCTCCTTCGGCGCCCCAGCTTCCGTGGCTACGGTAGCCGTTCTTGTCGCTTTCCCAGGTGATGGCCTTGCCGTCCAGCGCCCAGCGGAAACCCTCATCGGAGTAGCCGCTGCGGGTGAGGTTGGTGATGACGCCGGTCTCAATGTTCACCAGGGCGATATCCTGGTTGTTCCAGCCTCCATCGGCCTGCCAGTTGGTGAGCAGGTAGCGGCTGTCCGGGCTCCAGGCAAAGGACTGGTCTCCATCGGAATAGGAGTAATTCACGCCCTTGTGCAGGGATTTGGGGGTGCCGCCCTTGGTGCTCAGGACCACCAGTTCCGTGCGGTCCCGCAGGTAGGCGATCCATTTTCCGTCGGGGGATACCTGCATCTGGAAGGACGTTTCACCTTCCGGGCTCACGCGTTCTTCCCTGGTGGCTACCGCATAGGTGAAGTATTTGTCTTCCTTGTTCGTGAGGGAAGTCTTGTAGATGCTCCAGCAGCCATTGCGCTCCGAGGCATAGTAGAGCTCCCTTCCGTCCTCCGAGAAGCTTACTCCCCGTTCCTGCTCGGCCGTGTTGGTGATGCGGCGGGTGGTGGGATACTCGATGGAGGTTACAAAGACATCTCCCCGGATAACCACGGCCACTTCTTTGCCGTTGGGAGATACCGCCAGGGAGGTGGCGTTCCTGATGTTGAGGCGTTCCATCGCGCGCTCCCTTTCGTCCCGGAAGATCTTGATGTCCAGCTTTTTGTTGTTCACATAGAGGTCTCCGTTATAGGAGTAGGCCAGCGTACCGTCATCGGCCACGGAGAGGAAACGGACGGGATTCTTCTCATAGGAGGTGATCCGGGTCTGCTGTTTGGGATTGGAAACGCTGCTGCGGAACACGTTGATGTTTTTTCCGTCCTGCTCACTCAGGAAATAGAAGGAGTCGCCATCGGCCAGGAAGACGGGATTGCGGTCCTCTCCCTTGAAGGTGGAGAGCTGGGTGAAAGCGCCCTCCGGACCCACCTTTCCGGGCGTGGCCGGCTTATACAGCCAGATGTCCCGCGTGACGGAGGAGGTGTGGTGCTTGCGGAGCGGGTCCTCATATCCCTTGTAGTCCTCGTAGAGCATGTCCCCGTTGGCATTGATGCTGAGGGCGCTCATAGTGAGGGATGTGACCAGTTCGGGAGCCTTTCCCTCCAGATTGGTCTTGTAGAGCTGCTGGCTGCCGGGAAAACCGTCGAAGCCGGGGCTGAGCATATTGGTGTCGTACCAGGTGAACCATACGGTTCCGTCTTTGTCTACGGTGAGGAGGGTCTCATTGCCGGGGAGGGTGGTAAGGCGCCTGGGGACTCCGCCTTCCCTTGAAGTTACATAGATGTCCTTGCTTTCCTCCCGGGTGGAGGTGAAAACGATCTGCCTGCTGTCACGGGTCCATACGGGGTCTGACTCATAAGCCGCGTTGGATGTGATCTGACGGGCCTCTCCACCGTTTGCCGATACGGTGTAAATATCGCCTTTGTAGCTGAATGCCACAGTCTTGCCATCGGGAGAGATGGCGTTTTTACGAATCCAGGAAGGCGTTTCCTGCGCAGCGGCCAGGCAGGGGAGGAGGATCAGGGCAAGAAGCAGACGTTTCATATTCTATATATTTATTGTTCAAAGATAGTGTATTTTTAAATAAGAGCGGCAATTTTCTCCAGCCAAAGGGCGTCGGTTTCGTCGAAAGTGGCCAGTTGGTCGCTGTCGATATCCAATACGGCCGATACCTGGCCGTCCGGGCCGTGCAGGGGGACGACAATCTCCGACTGGGAGAGGCTGCTGCAGGCGATGTGCCCGGGGAACTGGTGTACATCCGGCACTACCACGGTGCGGTCCTCTTTCCAGGCGGTGCCGCAGACACCTTTTCCATAGCCGATGCGCATGCAGGCCGCCGGGCCCTGGAAGGGGCCCAGGACCAGCTGCTTGTCATCGGCCAGGTAAAACCCGGTCCAGAAGAAGTGCATCCGCTCCTGGATCAGTGCGGCGGTGTTGGCCATGCGGGCAATCCGGTTCTGCTCGTCTCCCAGATACAGGCGGATGTCCTGGAACAGCCGCAGATAGCGGAAGGTCTTGAGGGAAAGGTGGCAGTAGCCTTCCGGATTCTTGTCCAGATAGGCCTGGTGGCGCTCTTCGGCCTCATAGAAGTTCCTGAGCGGTTCCAGCTCCACTACCAGGGGAGCGCCGGCTTTGGCTTCCTCCTTGGCGTATACGTTTTGGATACAGGCCCTTTCGGCCGGGTCTGTATAGTAGATTCCGGTGCGGTAACGCGTGCCTTCATCATGACCTTGCCGATTGAGGCTGAGCGGGTCGATGATGCAGAAGAACAGGCTTGTGAGTTCCTCCAGGGAAACCCTTTCCGGATTATAGCATACTCTCACCGTCTCGGCGAATCCGGTGGTGTCTGTATATACCTCTTCATATTTGGGATTGACGGTATTCCCGTTGGCGTATCCGCAGACGGCTTCCTTTACTCCGTCTACCTGTGAAAAGAAGTGCTGGGTGCCCCAGAAGCAACCTCCGGCAAAATAAATGTTTTTCATCTGTGTCATTTTCAATGGGTTTACAAAGATAGGAAAAAAAATCTGCAAAAAAACTTCAAAAAATTGCGTAAAAAGTTTGCCAGTTCGAAAAAAGTTCTTACCTTTGCAATCCCGTTCGGAAACGAGCGGGTTTTTCAGCCCCTGGACCGAAAGGCGGGGCAAGCAAAAAGTTCATTGAAAAGACTGAAAGGAAAGTACAAGCAAGTACCGGAAAAGTGTAACACTTTTCAAACTTTAAACGAGCGTCAGTTTCTTAGGAAACAAGCGTCAGGAACAAGCTAAGAATTATAAATAATATACAATGAAGAGTTTGATCCTGGCTCAGGATGAACGCTAGCGGCAGGCTTAACACATGCAAGTCGAGGGGCAGCGAGGAGTAGCAATACTCTGTCGGCGACCGGCGAAAGGGTGAGTAACGCGTGAGCAACATGCCCGTGGGAGGGGGATAGTCATTGGAAACGATGCGTAATACCCCGTAACAACAGAGACCGCATGATCTTTGTTTGAAAGATTTATCGTCCACGGATTGGCTCGCGTACCATTAGCTAGTTGGCGGGGTAACGGCCCACCAAGGCGACGATGGTTAGGGGTTCTGAGAGGAAGGTCCCCCACATTGGAACTGAGACACGGTCCAGACTCCTACGGGAGGCAGCAGTGAGGAATATTGGACAATGGCCGAGAGGCTGATCCAGCCATGCCGCGTGCGGGAGGACGGCCCTATGGGTTGTAAACCGCTTTTGTTGGGGAGCAATAAGTTCTACGTGTAGGATGATGAGAGTACCCAGCGAATAAGCATCGGCTAACTCCGTGCCAGCAGCCGCGGTAATACGGAGGATGCAAGCGTTATCCGGATTTATTGGGTTTAAAGGGTGCGTAGGCGGATGATTAAGCGTGAGGTGAAAGCTCGGGGCTCAACCCCGGAACTGCCTCGCGAACTGGTTGTCTTGAATGTCCGTGCCGTGGGAGGAATGTGTGGTGTAGCGGTGAAATGCATAGAGATCACACAGAACACCGATTGCGAAGGCATCTCACGAACGGATGATTGACGCTGAGGCACGAAAGCGTGGGGATCAAACAGGATTAGATACCCTGGTAGTCCACGCAGTAAACGATGATAACTAACCGCTGGGCCTTTGGGTTCAGTGGCCAAGCGAAAGCGATAAGTTATCCACCTGGGGAGTACGACCGCAAGGTTGAAACTCAAAGGAATTGACGGGGGCCCGCACAAGCGGAGGAACATGTGGTTTAATTCGATGATACGCGAGGAACCTTACCCGGGCTCGAACGGCTGGTGAAGCGATCCAGAGATGGTGACGTCCTTCGGGACACCAGTCGAGGTGCTGCATGGTTGTCGTCAGCTCGTGCCGTGAGGTGTCGGCTTAAGTGCCATAACGAGCGCAACCCTTGCCATTAGTTACCAGCATGTAATGATGGGGACTCTAGTGGGACTGCCACCGCAAGGTGAGAGGAAGGGGGGGATGACGTCAAATCAGCACGGCCCTTACGTCCGGGGCGACACACGTGTTACAATGGGAGTTACAGAGGGGCACTACCTGGTGACAGGATGGGAATCTCGAAAAGCTCTCTCAGTCCGGATCGGAGTCTGCAACCCGACTCCGTGAAGCTGGATTCGCTAGTAATCGCGCATCAGCCATGGCGCGGTGAATACGTTCCCGGGCCTTGTACACACCGCCCGTCAAGCCATGAAAGTCTGGGGCGCCTGAAGTTCGTGACCGCA
>JAEEGH010000683.1_pt1 | contig 110402 bp, 86 predicted proteins | sample 9134181 | NCBI WGS metagenome assembly JAEEGH01 (sample SAMN16246544, study PRJNA631951) | gut metagenome | biome: gut microbiome; feature: rumen; material: DP-attached | host: Bos | place: Iran: Karaj | collected 2018-10
AATATTAAAAAATAATGGCTATGAATAAAATATATAAAACATTTATCATTTGCGCAGTTGTGGGTCTTCTTTCGTATGCGGGACAATCTTTCGCAGGAAACAGAGACCGTTCAGGACAGGCTGGTGCAGCCAGCCTCCTCATCGACCCATGGGCAAGAACAAATGGTTGGGGTAATGCAGGTGTAGCGGAAATCCGTGGTATGGAGTCTGTATATTCCAATGTAGCTGGTCTGGCCTTCGTGAAAAAGACAGAACTGGGTTTCTCAAGAACCCAGTATCTGACTGGCTCAAATTGTGGTATCAATATTAATTCGATCGCTATCGGTCAGTCTTTGGCTAAAAGAGATAAGGCCACAGGTCGTGTTATCAAAGATTTTGGTGTCATCGGCATCTCTGTATTCATGATGAATTTTGGTGATATTCCTATTACTACCGTTGACCAACCTGAAGGTAATATGGGCTTTTTCTCTCCCAGATATTTCAATATCGGTATCCATTATGCCAAGTCTTTCAACCAGTACATCCATGGTGGTGTGAGCGTTAAGATTGTCAACGAGAGTGTATCTGACTTGAATGCAACAGGTGTTGCTATCGATGCAGGTGTTCAGTATCTGGCTGGTCCATACGAAAACTTCAAGATCGGTGTGGCCTTGAAAAACATCGGTCTGCCTATCAGCTACAAGGGCGACGGTATCATGCAGAGAGCGGTCATCACTGGCTCAGAGCATGAAATGACCCTTGAAACTCGTAGTGCTGAGTATGAAATGCCGGCATTGCTGACCCTCGGTGTATCTTACGACTTCCTTTTCTTTGGCGGAATCTATAAAGATATGGATAAAGATGAAAGAAAAGATGAAGGTCTTACCCGTGATGATGCTGACCACCGTTTGACGCTGGCAGGTTCTTTCACCGCTAACTCTTATTCACGCGATATCTTTACCCTCGGTCTTGAATATGGTTTCAAACAATATTTTATGATTCGCGTAGGATATGGTTTGGAAAGTTTCGGAGTTGAAAGAAATGATCCTGAAAAACCAAACAAAATCACTGCCATCACTGGTGTTAACCCGGAATCTATTTACTCAGGTCTTTCCTTGGGTTGCTCTGTGGGTATTCCATTGGTGAAGAAAGAAAAAGGCAATCAGAAACTTGTTCTGGATTATGCTTACAGATTCACCAATAAATGGAAAGGAAATCATTATGTAAGCTTGAAACTGGCTTTATAATCTTTTCTGAACATATTATCTAAAAACAAAAGGGGCTTTTCGCTAAGCCTCTTTTATTTATATTAACGAACACAATAAATTTACTATGGATACGATTAAATATTATTCGAAAGAGAGTTTGGAACAGCTGAAAGAGGAACTCAAACATCTGGAAAGTGTGGAAAGACCTAAAATCTCCGCTGCCATCGCGGAAGCTCGTGATAAAGGTGATTTGTCGGAAAATGCTGAATATGATGCTGCAAAGGAAGCACAGGGTATGCTGGAACTGAAAATCGCTAAACTGAAAAATTTGGTAGCCAATGCCCGTATATTGGATGAATCAAAAATCGATGTGTCAAAAATTTTGATTTATTCAAAGGTTCAGGTGAAAAACTTGCAAAATAACGCAGTGATGTCATATACTCTGGTGCCAGAATCTGAGTCAGACCTGAAGGCAGGGAAAATATCGGTTACCTCTCCTATCGCAAAAGCGTTGATAGGTAAACAAAAAGGTGAAGTGGTGGAGGTGAAGGTGCCCGTTGGTATCATCAAACTGGAAATTATGGACGTTACAAGATAATTGAATATGGAAACTATTTTCACAAAAATCATTAAAGGGGAAATTCCCTCATACAAAGTAGCGGAAAACGACAAGTTCTACTCATTTTTGGATATCAGCCCATTGGCTAAAGGTCATACCTTGGTAGTTCCTAAGATTCAAAATGATTATATTTTTGATTTGGATGATACCACTCTTGCTGAGATGGTGGTGTTTGCCAAGAAAGTCGCTCTGGCTATTGAAAAAGCTATACCTTGCAAAAGAATTGGTGTGGCAGTAATCGGTTTGGATGTTCCGCATACCCATATCCATCTTGTGCCAATCAATAATGTCGGTGACCTTGATTTCAAAAAGGAAAGAGTGAAATTGACAGAAGAGGAATTCAAGAGTACCGCCGCCGCTATCGCCGCAGAATTATAAAACTAAGAATTAAAAACTAAGAACTAAGAATAAGGTATCCCTTTATAATTCTTAACTTTTAACTCTTAATTCTTAGTTTAAAATAAAACCAAATCAACGTTATGGCAACAATTGACGAATTAAAAGCTACGGCCGCCCAAGTGCGTCGTGACATTATCAGAATGGTTCATGGAGCTAAATCAGGTCATCCGGGAGGTTCCCTCGGCTGTGCTGATTTTTTGACCGCTCTGTATTTCGAACTGATGGAGCTCGAACCGGATTCTTTCAGAACTGACGGTGTGGGACAGGATATGTTTTTCTTGTCTAACGGACATATCACCCCGGTTTTGTATAGTGTTATGGCCCGTCGTGGTTTCTTCCCGGTGAAAGAGTTGGCTACTTTCCGTCAGCTGGGAACACGCTTGCAAGGACACCCAACTCCCGTGGAGCAAATTCCCGGAGTGCGTATCGCATCAGGTTCACTCGGACAAGGACTCTCTGTGGCTATCGGTGCTGCTCTTGCCAAGAAAGCCAATGGCGACAAACATGTGGTTTATGCTTTGACGGGTGATGGCGAATTGCAAGAAGGCCAAATCTGGGAGGCCGTTATGTTTGCCGGTGCCAAACACGTGGATAACTTGATTGCCACCGTTGACTTTAATGGCAAACAAATAGATGGTCCTACAGATGAAGTTTGTTCCTTGAAGGAAATTACAGCTAAATTTGAGGCGTTCAACTGGCAAGTGGTGCAAATGGATGGCAATAAGATGGAAGATGTCGTAGAGACGATGAAAAAGGCCAAAAACGCCCTGTTCCAGCAAAAGCCTGTCGTGGTCGTGATGAAAACGGAAATGGGTATGGGTGTGGATTTCATGATGGGAACCCATAAGTGGCATGGTACACCTCCTAATGATGAACAAGCCGCCGCCGCTCTGTCACAATTGCCAGAAACCCTGGGAGACTTTTAAGAATTAAAATTAAGAACTAAAAATTAAGAATCAAGAATCGTGAAAACTATAGTATTTAATTCTTAACTCTTAATTCTTAGTTTGAATCATGAAGATTGCCTACCGCTATATTATCAGAAACTTTATTGGCCCTCTAATTCTTACATTTTTTGTGGCCATTTTCATCCTATTGATGCAATTTCTATGGAAATATGTGGATGACTTGGTCGGTAAGGGTTTGGAAATCCATATTCTTTTGAAATTCATGTTCTATGCTGCCGGTTCACTCATGAATATGGCACTGCCCCTTGCTATTTTGTTGGCTTCACTGATGACTTTTGGCAATATGGGCGAAAGACTTGAAGTGGTGGCTATGAAGTCCGCGGGAATACCCATCAGTAAAATGATGGCGCCATTGGCTATTATCTCAGTGCTGCTGACTATTTTTGCTTTCTGGTATGCCGATAAAGTGATTCCTGTGGCTAATCTGAAGCTGCGTACGCTTATTTATAGCGTGCAAGAGCAAAAACCAGCCCTCAATATTGAAAGTGGTGTGTTTTATAATGGTTTTGAGGATGTTACTATACGTGTGGGGCATAAAAAAGCGGATAATGTTACTATTGAGGATGTGTTGCTGTACGATCATTCCCGCCATCAGGGTAATGTGACTATGACATACGCCAAGTCTGGTACTATGAAAATGACCGATGATGGCAAATATCTGCTGTTTGTATTGAATGATGGCTATTTTTGGGATGAGAGTGTGAATTCGGAAAGCCGTACTGCATCCAGACCCTTGAGCAGAGCCACGTTTAAGGAACAATACAAACGCTTTGACTTGTCATCTTTTGAACTGAAAGAAAGTGACGAGGAGTTTTTCTCTTCTTCACAACAGGCAATGCCTTTGGCTATGTTAGCAGAGAAAATTGATACGATGAAAGTACAGGTGGATCGTTCCAAAGCGGATATTTCGACGGGCTTCCTTAAAAACATGTATTATTTTTCGAATTTTGTGCAGGCAAAAGAGGAACTGGTACAGATGGTACCCAAAGACTCGTTGCCAGTGCTGACAGTCCAGCAGAAAGTTGACGCGTACAATTATACAAAAAACAATGTTGAAGGAATATTGAATACCACCAAGTTTGCCGCACAGGATGTTTATTACAGAAATTTGTCTCTCCGCTCTTATCAAGTGGAATACCACAATAAATTCACTTTCTCATTGGCTTGTCTGCTCTTTTTCTTTATTGGCGCCCCATTGGGTTCTATCATTAGAAAAGGTGGAATCGGCATCCCCTTGGTCATCACGGTAGCCTTTTTTACTTTCTATTTTATGCTCACCGCTTTTGGAAAAAATATGGCTACTACGGGTCAAATGTCAGCTTTTGGCGGCGTGTGGTTGTCAACCTTGGTGCTGATACCAATATGCATTTTTCTTACGTATAAAGCGACTGTGGATGCGAGTATCATGTCCAGAGAGACCTACGAGAAACTTTTCAAAAAATTGAAACTTAAATTACAATCAATCAAAAAAAACAAATAAACAATGAGGGTATTGCAATTGTGTCATAAACCACCGATGCCCCCTGTTGACGGTGGTTGCATAGCGATTAATAACATCACACAGGGTCTTTTGAATGACGGACATCAGGTGAAGCTATTGTCGTTGGCAACCCAGAAACACCCCTGTCAAAAAGAGCGTTTATCGGCAGATTATGTTGAAAAGACACAGTTTGAGACGGTTTTTGTCGATACTAAGGTGAAGTTTTGGGATGCGCTGGCTTCTTTCTTGAAGGGACAGTCGTATCATGTGTATCGTTTCTATACGAAGGAAATGGTTCAGCGCTTGACGAAGGTGTTGCAAGAGAATGATTTCGATATCATTCAGCTGGAATCCATTTTTGTGGCTCCCTATATTAACATCATACGCAAGCATTCCAAGGCGAAAATTGTTTTGCGTTTGCACAATGTCGAACATATTATCTGGGAGCGTATTGCCCGAAATCATGTTTCTTGGTTCAAGAAGTTCGTTCTCAAACAGATGAATCGTCAGCTGAAACGCTACGAATGTTCGTTGATGAATAAGGTGGATGGTTATATGACTATCTCCGATGTGGATTATGATTTCTTCCATGCTTTGGCACCGAATACGCCAGGTACCGTGATTCCTTTTGCGGTAGATTTGGATAATTATGAAATTGAAGATGAATATATTCCATCGGATCAGCCGGAATTGTTCCATTTGGGTAGCATGAACTGGATGCCGAATGTGGAAGGTCTGGAATGGTTCTTGGAAGATGTTTTTCCTGCCATACTTGAAAAGTTCCCCTCGCTAACTTTTACGATGGCAGGCCGTAGTATTCCTGAATCACTGCAACGTTTTGCCTCCGACCATGTGATTATCGCAGGCGAAGTGGAAAGCGCCAACGAATTTATGCTTTCTAAGGATATTATGATTGTACCCCTTCTCTCTGGCAGTGGTATCAGAATCAAGATTATTGAAGGAATGGCATTGGGTAAAACCATCATTACCACCAGTATTGGTGCTGAGGGACTGAATGTGGAGAATGGTAAGCATATTTTTATCGCGGACACCGCAGAAGAATTCATTGCGGTAATAGAAAAGTGCATCAAGACCCCGGATATTTGTACCATAATTGGAGAAAATGCCCGCCATTATGTGGCTTTGAATCATAATATTGAAGTTGTAACCCAGGAATTGGTAGATTTTTATCATGAAATATCTTAATGACATCAACTCTCCAGCCGATATTAAGAAATTGAGTATTTCGGAATTACCTGCTTTGTGCGAGGAGATTCGTGAGTATATCATTTCCGAAACGGCTTCCAATCCTGGACATCTGGGCTCCAGCTTGGGAGTGGTGGAGTTGGCGGTGGCAATCCATTATGTATTTGATACACCGAATGATAAGCTGGTGTGGGATGTGGGTCATCAGGCATACGCCCATAAGATTATCACGGGTCGTCGTGAGAAATTTCATACCAATCGTAAATATCATGGAATCAGTGGTTTCCCTGTGATGAAGGAGAGCGAATATGATGCTTTCGGTACTGGACATGCTTCCACCTCTATCTCTGCAATTCTGGGTATGGCTCAAGCCGCCCAATTGTCGGGTGATTTGGATAGAAATCATATTGCGGTGATTGGTGATGCCTCCATAGGTGGCGGTATGGCATTTGAGGCTATCAATGAGGCGGGTATCCGAAATGTGAATATGCTGGTGATTCTGAATGATAACAAGATGGCGATAGATGATAACCGTAGCGCCATGAGCAAATATTTGCTGCATATCACTTCGTCGCCAAGCTATAATAATTTTAAGACCAAAGTCTGGAATTTTTTTACATCTAAGAAAAAATTTACCAATCGTATCGCACAGTGGATCAGCAATGTGGGTAATGGTATCAAAGGCTTTTTGTTGAGTGGAAGTAATTTGTTCCAGAGCTTGGGTTTCCGCTATTTTGGACCTGCCAATGGACATGATGTGAAGGCCTTGGTGAAAACTTTGCGCGATTTGAAATCCATTCCGGGACCTAAATTGCTGCATGTTATTACCGTGAAAGGAAAGGGACTGAAATTAGCAGAGGAACATCAAACTACTTATCATGCTCCGGGCAAGTTTGACCCTGAAACCGGACAGTTGTTGAAAAACGATAGTGGTCAACAACCACCTAAATATCAGGATGTTTTCGGGGAGACAATATTGGAATTTGCCCGCCAAGATGAAAAGATTGTGGGTATTACTCCTGCCATGGCAACGGGTTGCTCGCTGACCATCATGGATGCGGTATTCCCAGACAGGGTGTTTGATGTGGGTATTGCTGAGCAACATGCCGTGACTTTTTCGGCAGGTCTGGCTGTCGGTGGTATGATACCGTTCTGCAATGTCTATTCCACTTTCTTGCAACGATCCTATGACCAAATTGTGCATGATGTGGCTTTGCAGAAATTGCCGGTCATTTTCTGCATTGACCGCGGCGGTGTAGTAGGAGAGGATGGTGCTACGCATCAGGGCATCTTTGACCTGGCATTTTTGCGCTCCATTCCGAATATGATTATCGCTTCGCCACTCAATGAACACGAGCTTCGCAATATGATGTACACGGCATGGCGAAATGCCGTCGAAAAAGGGCTTCCGTTAGCCGTTCGCTACCCAAGGGGTAGAGGAGTGCTTGTGGACTGGAAAAACGCGCCAGAAGAGCTAAAAATAGGCAAAGGACGTATTTTGTGTGATGGCCATGATGTTGCGGTGCTGTCATTAGGTCCTTTGGGCAATAATGTGACAAAAGCGATAGAATTGTTGAAAGCAGAGCAGATTCATCCAACACATGTGGATATGCGCTTCCTGAAGCCTTTGGATGAAGACTTGCTGGCCGATATTGCTGCCCGACATAAAGTGCTGATTACAGTTGAAGACGGAGTGGCCAAAGGAGGCTTGTTCTCTGCGGTCTCGGAATACCTGAGTGAGCATCAGTTGGAAAATCGCTTGTATCATATCGCTATTGATGACCGTTTTGTGCCTCATGGTGATATTCCTTCACTGTATAAAGAGTTGGGCTTTGATGCCGAGAGTATTGCTGAGGTTATTCGAAAAGCTGTTCGATAATTAGTTATGATTCAGGTAAAAACATCCATACACGACCGCTTTTCTGTGGAGTTCAAGATTAACTTCTCAGGCAAGGAACAACAGCATCGTCTGTTCAAGATGAATTCTTGGTTGTTTGTGCCTAGTAGTCTTGATATCAACGCTTCCACTTACTCCAAAGAGCAGTTCTACCAGGATGTGAAGTCGAATGTGCGTCTGAAAACGCCGCAGTTTACCTTGCAACAACTTTCTGATCCAGAAGTCTTGACGGTGCGCAACCTCAGTGCCGCAGTGCAAAAGTATGCGGAAACACCCACTTCCGCTTGTCTGCAGGATTTGGAATTTCACATCAAGATGTACGTGGCTATCTATAAGAGTGCGTTGCGGGATGAAACCAGGGCTCTGCAGACTTTGAAGGAGTCAGCTTTCAATTCTGAAGCTTGGAAGTCCCATTTGACATCTATGCGTAGAGTTGTGAGGCACTATAGGGAGGTCATGCGAAACAATTCTGAGAATTCATCGGATATCGCATCGATATTCCAATATGGCGATGAGTATTTGAGTCACCTTACCGAACTGCATGCTGTGCGCTTGATGCGTTCTTCCACTGCCATTTCCGCTACGGGAATTGAGAATGTCCGTGAGGAGATAAAGTCTTTGATTGTGGAAGAGCATCAGTATAAAATCGACCAAGGATATGCTCATTTTTCCTTAAGCAGTGTGGCGGAAAATCGTGATATGTTTCTGCATCAGAATTTGTTGAAGAAATATATCGAAAGCGCATTATATCTGAAATCGGATTCTCAGCCGGATGGCACAGCGGCAAAGGAAATCACTTTGAGTTTTGCTGCGGGACTGGCCATGTTGGTGTCCATGTTGATAGCTTTGCCTTTCCAAAAATACCTTGGACAGTATCCGATACTTATTTTTGTGATTTTGGTGGTGGCATATATGTTCAAGGACCGTATCAAAGAGTATGCGCGCAACCATTTTGCCCATCGCTTGAAATCACGTTTTTTTGACTTGAAAAACAAAGTTTATTTCCGAGGGAAAGAAGTGGTACATATCAAGGAAGGAATGGATTTTATTGATGATTCGAAGACTCCCGACGAGGTACGGCAGTCGCGTAACCGTTCCGATTTGGAAAACCGTATTCCGTTGGAACAGATTATTTTATACCGCAAGCAGGTGGAAATTGACAATGATTTGTTAGGTCAGCAGTATGAATACCGTTATGATGGAATCAATGATATTACCCGTATACATTTGCAGCATTTCACAGCCAAAATGGATGATCCAGAGACAAATGTGGCGATGTTGGATGGAAATGAGGTGCAGAGCATGAGTGTTCCCCGTGTGTACAACTTGCATATCGTCCTGCAATGTGTGGCAGGAGATATGATGGAATATCACTGTTTCAGGCTGATGATGTGCCGGGACGGCATTCTGGAATGTGTGGAAATCTAACAGCTACGTGTAGATTTAACCGCGCTGGTTTTGTGGAGCATAGCGGACTCGAACCGCCTACCTTTTCGATGCGAACGAAACGCTCTACCAGATGAGCTAATGCCCCGCTTTCATTTCTCAAAATGAAGTTGCAAAAATACGCAATTTTCCCGAAGATTATGCTATACCTTAAATTTTTCTTGAGGACTGATTTTGTCCTGTCTTGATAAATATCCTTGGTTTTGGCTCATTGTTGTCGGCACATTTGGGGCGAGACGGCTTGTCATTACTTCCTTCTGTCATTTCAAGCATTTCTATATTGCCTGGGTGGTATCGGAATCTCACTACGGTGACTGGAGTGGTAAATTCTCCCTCTTCGCAACCACTGATGGCAATAGTATATTCGGTATTGTCTTCCATATTATCCTCCATGTCGAAGTACCAGATGCTTTGGTCTTGTTTGTAATACATATCCAAGAATCCGTATTCCAGATACATCTCCACCACTCTATACAAGTAATATGGGGCAGACCCGTAGATGTCGTTTATCATTTCAGATTCTTCGTAATCCCATACGTAAGTGAGATTTTCATCGGAAGGTGTGATACGTAGTATGTCACCATCGAAATTAACATCAAAGTGCAGGTCTCGATCCGGCACTGGTTTGGTATGAAAATTACATACAACGGGCTCTCCGATAAGTTCGTATTTCTTGGGGTTGATTTGGAATGCGATAAACTTGTAATCTTTGTCGTCTTCCAGTAGTCTCACGTTAAATTGCCTGCTGCCACGGAAACAAAAAACGTCCGTGAAAGAGCCAGTTTCGTAATAAGGTAATTCCTTCACCATTTCCAGAATCTTATCGTTGCAGATTTCGGTTGCTGATGCATTGTAGTTTGGCTCATCTTGTTTCACAATCACGTAGGAATAATAAGCGCGTGAACTTGCCGTGGCTACGGTGAAACGTGCGCGGCTGCCAGTTACCGATTCTACCTGTACTTTTATCTCTGTAGGACGGATTTCCTCCTTGTTACAGCTGGTAAGCAGTACCAGGCTCAGGATAATAAAAATATACAGTCGTTTCATGAGTATTAGCTCCTTGTCTTTTGGGATTATAATTTTTTATATACTTTGAGAATGAATTTTACCGCTCCGGCTTGGTGGTTGCCGTAGTGGTCGAAGTCATACGTGACATCTTTTCCCTTGAAATATTCCTCGGCCTTGGTGGCATTGACAAAAGGCACTGTGTTATCGTCCATGCTGTGGAAGATATAGACGGGGGAGCGAGGCGTAAAGAATAATATGGAATTGAACATCAATGCCCGATAGAGTTGTGCGGTCTGCGGGTTATTCTTGTCACGTCCCACTTCAGTCATCAGGTCACTTACTTTCTTGGCATTCAGCAAACTGTTGATTTCACCCACAGAGTATCTCTTTGAGTTGACCCACTCGTCAAGATGTTCCATCAGTATCGGTTTGAAGAAATCACTAAGCGTCAAGTCCAAATCATCGCCTTCGTTGACACCCTGAACAATCATTGGTATGGCACAGGGAATGCCGGTTTTGTCTTCCAAAATCGCCACATCGAAAGTGGCCGCCATGTCGTATGGACCACCACCAGCATAAACCATCTTGATGGGCAACTCGTTTCTGTATTCATCCTGTATAATATTCATCACCCCTAATGTGGTGGAGCCTCCCTGTGAGTAGCCGACCAGAATCACCTCATCGCTTTCGGGTTTACGTTCGATAGCACTCAGGTAGGGTTTTACTGCCAAAGCCATGTCCACCACGCTCCGGGCGGTGCTTTCCATGTGCATGTATGGATGAATGCGGTTAGCCGTGACGCCGTAGCCTATGTAGTCGGCCATCACCACGGCATAGCCTTTCGATGCCAGAATACCTTCCAATTGGAAGCTTTCCGAAGGACATTCGCGGTTGGCCCCGATAGTCCAATGGCTCACTATGACCATGTTCTTGATCTTTCCTTTGGCAGGAAGCAACACCTTGCCTGACAAGGTGAGGGGGGATCCGTCCACATCGTGGCCGGTATAGGTGCCCGCAACCTGTATTATTTTGTTACTCTTCATTGTTTCCAGCAGGTTCTCCACTAAATCAGCCATAGAGACACTGGCTACTTTTGCATCTTCGTCGCCTAACTCCATGGTACGGATTTCGGGGTTCAGTGCCCCGTCAATGATCACTTCACTATTCTTCACGCTTGTCACGTGAAAAGTGTCGAAATCCACTATGTCAATTTTCGGTTTTTGGCAGGCTGCCAAAAATATTGCTGCAAGGCTGAAAAAAATCCACTTTTTCATTTTTTACCATTTATAATAGACACTGACTGAAAAAATGCGTGAAAAAACTTGATATATAGCACGCGGGCTGGCAATGGCGTTGAGGCCGCCTAATTCGAAGGAGCCGCCCCATGAACCTTTGCCCACCTCGAGACCGACAAAGTTCAGGTTGAGGGCCGGAGCCGCACCGAAACCGCCATGGTTGTCGAAGACCATGAGTCCGCCGATTCCCAGACCCGAATACATTCTTACCCACTCCCTATCCAGGTAGGTGAAGCGCATTGTGAATAATAGTGTCAGATCCCAATTTCTGACGTTTGTTGTGGGTGATACTTGGTTGTGGTATCTGTCGAATTTACCCTCTTTCCAGAAGATTCCTTCTATGTCGGCTTGTGCCCCAAGACTTACCACCTTAGTCACCCGGTACTGGTATTCAGCGAAGATATGTCCAGTATATCTGTATTTGAAGGTCTCGTTGTGCAGATAGTTGTCTGGCAGTGCGTCGGGGTTAGCCCACGTGCCACTCAGTTTCGGGCGGAAGGCCATCGTCTCGAAGAGCATGTCACCCCAACCGATTCTCACACTGTGCCGTTTGTCCAAAGAGGGCTTTTCATTCTGACAAAAGGCTGTGGACAAGCCGACAATTGTCAGGAGCAAGGTCATTGCTATGGCTGATATTTTTCTCATTGTATTTATTATTTCATTTTTCCTAAACGCATACCGATTTTAAAGTAGCCCAGATGCATGGCATTGCCGCCGCCAAGGGGAATGCAGTCGTAGCCGAAACCTGCTTCTAATCGCTTGTATTCAACACCAAACAGGATTTTTACACGAGTGGCAAGCCCATCATAACTCATTCTTTTATTGTGAGATACTATGCTTTCTTCTTCTTGAGTATGGTAATAGGCAGAGGAGAATATGTTGTTAAGACCGACGGAAAAGTCAAAGAAGGGGTAAAGTCCATTATTAATGGGATAATAGGCTCTGAAATTAAACATGAGGGGAACGCTGATCACGCATCCTTGTACGCCTGTTAAAATGTATGAGGTGAACAAGGCGTCAATGCCTGCGTTGAATCCCACAAAGGCGTAGTCGTAGAATCTCACACCTATGGTACCTGAAAATCCCGGGCCGACAGCCGTTGCGGTAAATGGAACCCCAAGCTCAAGATATCCGTTAAGCAGAATGTTGTGGATGTTTTTGCCTTTCAATGAGACGGCTGTGTTTTCTTCCTGACTTCCGAGCATTCTGCTGTTGAAGACATCTTTGCTGCCATCCTTGTAGCGGATGAAAAAGACATCTTTTTTGAGTATCTGGTAGTCTGGCCCATTGGGGGATTCCCATCGTTTATAGGTGATTTCGTTGGTCCCCACAGTGATGACTTTGGCTTGGATTTCAGAAGCGTCCACCAGCACAATAACATCTTGGGCTTTTGCACCGGTAGCAAGCATTAAAATGCATACCATTAGTATAGACATTGTTTTTATTAGTATGAGGTTCCTCATATTTGTCTATTTTTAATGTTTGTGGTCTGAATTTTGACGACAAAAATACAAATTTTTCACCATATTATGGCTTATGGTCGCATTTTTACAATACTCTTATCTGCAGAACAACTTTGTTGGGATAGCTAATTCTGATTATTCTTCAATTTGGCAGTTAAAAACCGCCAAATTGCAAATCATTGGTAATCAGGAGAATGAAATTTGGCTGCCCAAAACAGCCAAATTGGAAAAGTGGGAAACCCCTTCAGACAAGTTGTTTTATCGTCTAAATTATACTATCTTATCCTATTTAGCTACGATTGAAGATCCCTTGAAACGGGCTTTTTATGAGCAGGAAACTATTCGTGGCTGTTGGACACAGAAGGAACTCGACCGCCAAGTCTCCTCCCTATATTACGAGCGTTTGGGCCTTTCTAATAGTAAACAAGCACTTCAACGTCTTATTGCACAAAAAGCTCAACAGTTGACACCTAAAGACATATTACACGACCCAGTTATGTTAGAGTTCCTTGATATAGAGTCGCAAGATGTCTATAAAGAAACTAAACTCGAGGCAGCCATTTTGAATAACTTGCAAAGATTTCTCTTGGAGCTGGGTCGAGGTTTCTGTTTTGAGTATCGTCAGAAACGCATCCTTATTGATCAAGACTACTATAAGGCCGACCTAATTTTTTACCATCGCATCCTGAAGTGCCATGTCATTATTGATTTGAAAATTGACCGCTTTCGCCATGAGTATGCCTCGCAGCTGAACCTCTATATGAACTACTACAAGCATGAGGTGATGCAGGAGGACGACAACCCACCCATTGGTTTATTGCTGTGTACAGACTATGGTGAGACTACAGTGCAGTATGCTATAGAGGGACTCTCGCAAAATCTATTCGTTAGCAAGTATGGACTGCAGTTACCTTCCGAGGAAGATCTTCGCAAAAATATGTTGAAAGATATCACAGAAGAAGATTTCAAAAAAATGAAGGAGGAGTAGTTATACTTAAGCTAACGGCAATTATTTATTCTAGACTAATTTTACTTTTAATCCTATCATAATCAACGTTTAAGTTTAAGAATGCGTTTCCATTAATACTTTGTGCTCTTAGTGGTCGACCTTTACTATCTCGTTTACGGATAATAAAGTCTTTGTTGTTTTCAAAATTATTATTTTCATTATCAAAAAGAAGTTTTCCCCAATATTTCTCACTACGCATGACAACAAATAAGGGTTTGTCAGATTTGGACCGTTTCAGCAAATGCTTGATCAAATTTCTTGTGTATTCTTGAGTTGTAAGTTCAGTGGTAATATCGTTACAATATCTGGAAGAGTATGGCATTAGTTCTATGAGCGCTACCTTTTCATAAAATTCTTTATCACTCAGTTTAGTATCAGTTTTTAATTGTTCAAGTTTTTCCACCCAGTACCAATCTCCAATGAGCTGGAAGGCTGTGTATAGGTTCTCATTTTCTTCTTTTGAAGGCATCATCGAATTTACCTCATGAGTCAGGTGTTTATGCCAGTGTTTGGCTAAATCTTCGCTTATCTTTTTACAGTTGTTTCTTAGAAATTTTGCGGCATCTTTATTGAGTTTTTCAACATAACCTGGATTTAAGCTGAGAAAAATCACTTTGGCGGTATAGGGATTGCCTTGAAAAGGAATGGCAGGAACCCATTTAATGAATTTATGGTCTTCATCTTTTTTTTCATTGTATTTTTCGATAACCTCTTTGTCAGCTTTATGAATCAAATCTGTGTTTTCATCATTGTAAAGATGTTCAAATGAATAATCTTTCCATGGATTCATTTTTTTTAGATCTTCATCTGTTGTTTTCATATTTTTATTTTGATAATTAATGTTTTCGATAATTCAAAATCAGGTTTGAAATAGTATGCTATTACCCAAATTCCAAGTTTAGTTTCTCCAATTGTACTCCGCACCGATTGTTTCCAAAACTTTATAAGCCCAGAACTCTTGTTCGAAACAAGGAGTATAACGCGCCATCAGGAGTCGGTCTTTTAGGCTTAGTTTGTCAGTGCCATAGATGTTCTGGAATGTGAAGCACCGCTGATTGACAGTTCTTGGAATATCCCAATCGAGTTGGTAAAAAACGGTGCCCATCCGAGTCATCTTTTCGGGCTCGTCAAGTGGAACGAAGCAATTGTCGAGCATAAACGCGTATTGTCCAGTCTCTTCGTAATCATCAAGATTTTTTATGCTCAATGCCCAAAAATATACTCTGTTACTTTTCATTTCCACTTGTATTACATCCCCTGTATAAATTTCTTCCCCATTGCTGTCAAGATAGTTTGTGAAGACTCCTGCATACATAACTTTATGGGCATAGCCAAGTTTTTCGCAAGGATCGTTGAAAACTTTCATCACCACTTCAGCTTGGTGCACATCTTTCCATCGGTCATCTTTCTCGAAGACATACATCTCATTGTTATAGAAAAAGAATTCCCCCAAAAAAGCATAGCCGAATTTTCCGTCTTTTACCACATATCGCACATTGATGTTGGGCAGGGAATCTATATTCCCAGTTTTAATCTCTTCTTTGTATTGTTCCGAAAGTTTTTTTAGACGATTTTCTGTGATAGCGGGATGTGTGCCGCTTGTGAAATCACTCCTGTACTGATTACTTTCCATGGTTGTTTATCTTTGATAATGCAAAGATAAAATATAACTATGAAAAATTATGGCATAGTATAAATTTTTTCTAGCACGGGCAATCCCTATGTCGCAACTCAATGAGGATATCAGGATATTTGGCACGGAGATGGGCGGCGGCGCATTCGGCGAAATAGGCAGAGCGGTGCTGGCCTCCGGTACAGCCGAAACTGACCATCAGGTGGTTGAACTCGCGTTCAATATAGTTATCTACTGCCATGTCTATGATACTGTGAACCCGCTGTTTGAAGCGGTCCACTTCCTCGTATTTCTCCAAATATTCTTTCACGCAGGCATCTTTTCCTGAGAAACTACGGTATTGCGGCTCACGACCGGGGTTGGGCAGACAGCGGCAGTCAAACACAAAACCTCCGCCATTTTCGCTGGGGTCTTGCGGCACACCTTTTTTGAAGGAGAAACTTTGCACCAGAACATGTAGTTTTTTGTCATCTTTGGCAGGTGCTTTCCCGCCAGTGATAAAGGTCCAGTCAACCTTTGTCAGCTGGTGCAGTATGTTTTTCAGGTAGCTGATATTTTCTGGCAGTTTGTCACCCGTTAACAGGTAGTTGATGTTGGTCATTGCGTAGGGGATGCTCTGCAAAAAGTGGCTTTTCTTTTCGAAATAACCGCGATAACCGTATGCTCCCATAGCCTGCATGATGCGGATCAGGACAAAACTGTAAAAGTGTTTTCTGAAATTAGTAGTGTCAACTGTGATATACTTCTGTAATTCAGAAAGATATAAATCCAATAAGGATTCTCTCAGTTCAAAAGGCAGGTCGGCTTTGCCATCGAAGAGCAATGAAGCTATGTCGTAAAAATAAGAGCCTTTTCTTCCGCCTTGATAATCAATAAAATAAACCTCGCCATCGTGAATCATGATGTTGCGTGACTGAAAATCCCGGTATAGGAAAAAGTCACTGTCACATTGCAAAAGGTCGTTCATCAGGGTTTGGAAATCATCCTCTAATTTCTGCTCATCAAAAGTAATTTTTGACAGCTTCACAAAATAGTACTTGAAGTAATTGAGGTCCCATTGCATGGACTGCCTGTCGAAGGCATGGCGGGGATAGGCCACAGAGAAATCCAAGCCTTGTTTGCCCGTCATTTGAATCATTAGCAGTTGACGGATAACCTTTTGGTAATATTCGATGACTTCGGGTGCAAGGGATTGTCCATCACGGTGTTGCAGTAAAAAAGAGTACAAGGTTTCATCCCCAAGGTCACTCAGCAAGTAATACTGTTCATTTTCATGAATGTCAAAAAGTTGAGGTACATTAACTCCTTGTTTCTCAAAGAAACGGGTGTAGGCAAAAAACGCACGGTTTTCGGCTACATCTTCATTATAGACACCCATCAAACTGGGTTTGCCATCAAAAAGCAGACGGCAGTATATGCGGACAGAGCCAGATTGCGGGATTTTCTCCATCTTGATACAGGGGCTCTGATAGTACTTCTCCGCTAACTGACGAAGTATAGTGGGCTCAAAATTTGACATAATAAATTGAATTTCAAATATTTATTTCAACCAATCCTCATGGGCATAGGGTTTGTCTTCCAAATGGAATCTTCCTTTTTTCAAGCCACGCATACCGTAATAATAGGGTTGGATTATTTCCAAGTCTTTTTCGTAATCGCCTGAAGGATAGACAACTGGTCCAACACCACCACGTTTGCTGCGATAATCCAGATAGCCCAACAATAGGGGAACTTCAGCTAATTGTGCAATTCTGTAAAAGCCTTTTTTCCACTTATCCACGCGTTTGCGGGTGCCTTCCGGAGCTATGAGAAATGCGATTTCGTCAGTGTTTTTGATGAGGTCTGCTGCAAATTCCGGGAAATGAGCACCATGTTGTCTATCTACCGGAATGCCGCCCATGGCTTTGAAGATGTATTTGACGGGGAAGAAGAAGGCCTCTTTTTTCATCACGAAGGCAGTCTTCACACCCATGTCTTTGAGGGCCATCCAGCCGATGATAAAGTCGCTGAGGCTGGTATGCGGAGCAAAGACCAGTACGCATTTTTTGGCTTCCGGGGCAATGTTGACAGTGTCGATTTTATAACCCAACAGTTTCAGCAGGATATGACAGAATTTTTTCATGGCAGTATTGGATTGTTAGCGGTGTTTTTTTTTACTGAATGTTGAAAGAAAGTACACTATTGGTGTCATGAACCTCAAGTCTGGCCGTTCCTCCCATAATAATGGCTTTGTTGTCTTTAATGTGGCCGGCGGGAAAACCGAAACCGACAGGGTAGGTATAGTTGGCGCAATGTTCTGCTACAATCTCCTCGGCGGTTTTGCCGAAGGGGATGGTGTTGTCGTGCATGTCGGATAAAGCTCCTATAACCAAACCAGCCAGATGCTCCAGTTTGCCGTTACGTTTCAGGTTCATCATCATGCGGTCAATATGATAAAGATATTCGTCCAAATCTTCAATAAACAGGATTTTCCCATCTGTGTCAATGTCGGAATTGGAGCCAAGCAAGGAATACAACATGGAAAGATTGCCCCCTATAATCTCAGCGGTAGCTTCTCCAGGGTGATCCAGCGGATGTGATGGACCGCTATAGGTGAGTTTTTTGCCACGCAAGGCATCCAAAAAGCTGGTGTTGGCAGCAGGTGTATTGGTGGGTATATTGATAGCTAAAGTTGAATGCAGTGTGGCGGTGTGGCAGTGACGATGCACATGTGAATGAAAAACGGTGATGTCGCTGAAACCGCATATCCACTTGGGCTGTTGTATGAACTTGCTGAAGTCAAGCCTGTCGATAATTCGGACTGATCCGTAACCGCCTCTGGCACAAAGGATAGCTTTGACTTCAGGATTGTCCAACATGGCTTGAAAGTCTTTGGCACGTTCTGAGTCATATCCTGCAAATTGGTTGTTGTCGGCGTATAGGTGCTCGCCTGGCAGCACTTGAAATCCTTCTTTGGTCAGCCATTGGATGGCGGGTTGCATTTCTTCTTCGGAAACCTTACGTGCGGGTGCTACAATGCCAATGGTGTCGCCTGCTTGCAGAAAGGGAGGTATTTGTATAGTTTGTGATGACATAAATTAAAAATTGAATCCGTGTTTACGGGTGATTTCTTGGGTTAATTCGCGCAACATAGTGCGTTCAGGACTATTGAGTACTTTATCTTTAACTTTTTTCAGTTTCTTGTTGACATATAAACCGCCAGTTTTGCCTTCTAATGCCGGGTCTAAAGCCAACATCAGCATGGTGGATGCACCCTTGGTTGGGGTTTTGATGATGGGACGGAAGAATAAGTCGCAAAGCTTGTCCACCACCTTGTTGCCCATTCGGATAATGTCGGTGCTCACAATGCCAGGGTCGGCACAGTTGACGGTGATGCCACGTTCTTTCCATTTTTCCGCTGCATCCATGGTGAAATAGAAGAAAGCTTTTTTGGAGTCGGAATAGGTGACAAAACGGTCGAAGTCTTTCTGGTTGACAGGCTGGAACAGCGTGGGTTTCAAGTGTCCGTAGCGGACTGTCAAAGAAACCATATTAACAATTCTGGTGCCATTTCCCATCAAAGGAAGCAATAAGTGGGAAAGTACATAATGCCCTAAATAATTGACACCCACGGTTTTCTCGTAGTGTTCGGTGGTTTCTTCCGCTTTGTGGCATAAGGTGCCGGCGTTGTTCAAAAGCAAATCTATGTGCTGATATTGCTGTTGTACTTCCCTGGCAAAATCTTTGATGGACTCGAAAGACGCCAAGTTCACCTGCATCAGCTGAATTTGGTCGGGATGGTCCTTTTTCAGTTGCTCATAGACGGGTGTGGCCTTGTTGAGGTCTCGGCATGCCATGACAACATGATAGCCCGCGTTGGCTACATCACGGACCAAAGTGGCACCCATGCCTCCATTAGCACCGGTAATAATGGCTGTTTTCTGTTCCATGAAAGATTTTTTGTAGTGGTGTATAGATTAGGTTTTTTGTTTTTCTTTTTTGGCGGCGGGGAAGAGCACATTGTTCAAAATCAGACGGTACCCTGCCGAGTTGGGGAATAGGTTGAGGTCGGTGGGAGGGTCATTCACCAAATGCTGGTAGTCCTCGGGGTCGTGGCCAGCATAGAAAGTCCAGGTGCCCTTGCCGTATTCACCGTGGATATATCGTGCCTCGTCAAAAATCTTGGATTCACCCATGATGGTGACGGTAGGTTTGATCAGATTTTTGCGAAAAGCCGTAGTCTGTCCCATGAAACCGGGAATCACGGTCAGGTGGTTCTGACAAAGCATGGTGGGTACAGGATCCCACTTGGCTGAAAACTCAAACAAGGTGAAATAATCGTTTTTCCGGTTATTGATATGTACGGTTGGGTCCACGTCAATATCGGAAACCTCGTATTTGTAAGGGTTTTTCTCGATTTTGAAGTTGGTGAAGGCGAAGGTGTTGTCGTAGTTGAGTTTTTCCTGGGCGTTGGGGTCCATCGGGTCGCCGTCGAACATGACGTCGCAGATGTCAACATCCTCAGCGGCCAAGGCAATGTCAAAGCTGTCTGGACCGGAGCACATGGCGAAGAGGTAGCCGCCACCAGCCACAAAATTGCGGATTTGCTTCACCACAGCCAGTTTCATATCAGAAACCTTGCTATAGCCCAGTCGCTGTGCGCGTTCCTCGTTTTCCTTCACATCCTGAATATACCAGGCGGCGTTGCGGTAGCTGCCCCAGAATTTGCCGTATTGGCCGGTAAAATCTTCGTGATGCAGGTGTAGCCAGTCATATTTGGGCAAATCACCCTTGATGACTTCCTCATCGTAAATCACGTCGTAGGGTATTTCCGCGTAAGTCAAAACCAGGGTCACCGCATCATCCCATGGCAATTTGTTTTTTGGGGAATAAACGGCAATTTTAGGCACCTTGGTTAGCTTGATTTCGTTCATGTTGTTCTCCACGGCGGCAATCTCTTGACGGATGGTACTGGCTTGTACATCGGCAATCACCTGATAGCTTACCCCACGGATAATGCACTCGTCTTCCACCTTGCTGGAGTAGGCGAACATGAAGCTTCCGCCACGGTAGTTGAGCAGCCAGCTGGCATCAACGCCTTCTTTGATGGCGAAATAGGCGATGCCGTAGGCTTTCAGATGGTTCTTCTGATCCATGTCCATCGGAATGAGGATGGAAGTGGAATATGCTGATAACCAAGTGGTAACCAGCAGAAACAGTAGGCTTAGTATGCGAATATTTCTTTTCATTTAGTCCAAATCAATAAAACTTGCAAATATAGCGAAATTTCTACACTAATACAGCATGCTGTAATGCCTTGGCAAAATTGGTCACACCTGTCTGAATACGCTGTATGGTTTTTGCTGAGGGTTTACGATATCCTGTTACATAGTGGCTCAATTGTTTGCGATTGATGCCTGTGGCTTTTGACAAACCTGTAAGGGTAAATGGTGAATATTTGAGAAATGATACGGTATCAAATACATATTCAAATTCCAGATTGTCGAAATCAAATTTTTCACCAGCTTCAGCGTATGCCGCCTTCATTTCTTCCTTGCTTTTCTGCAAGTCAGCTTTGGCTTCCTCAATGGTGTTACCCTGACCCAGCAACATAAATCCAAGAGTGCCGTCATCGGTGTAGATGTCGAAATCTAAATCTTTTCCGGTCTCAATAATTGCTTTTACTATCATAATTTTATTTTGCTTTGTGACAGTCAATATACATTAATGTTTAATTCCTGCCATTTTCAATATTTTCTCTAAAGTACCCTTTTTAATTTCCTCTGACTTGTGATGGCCTGTTTGGAATCGCAAGCCTGTGATAGGGCTGAACCATATTGGATGATCGTTATTTCCAACGAGATAACAGCCAGCCTTTCTCAATTTCTTTTCCAGTTCAGAGTATTTCATTCATGCTTTTTTAACGCTGCAAAGATAGAAAAAAAACTAACATGAAACACCTCTATTAAAGCAAATATAGTAATTAATCCTGTACAATTGGCATCCATCGGTGGTTGCTATCTAAATGATAGTGGCCGAAAGGGAGTGTCAGTGTACTCAGTATGATGTCACGGCGGCATAAATCAGCAGGGATATGTATTTCACAAATCTCTCGGTAAACCCTATCATGCGGTTCAATGTATATGTGACATACCACTGAATCTGTATCCTCCAGCGTGATTTGTAGTTTTCTGAAAGGATGTTGTATATAAGCTTCGCGAGTCCACGTTGCTACACTGTCGGCATACAGCAATCTGTATTTTTCCACAGTGTTGTCATCAGCTGGTTCATTAAGGTTAATGTCTAACTCGAAATCTGCTCGTCTTCGGCTGAATAGTTGAACTTGGTAGGGTTGACGTAATCCGGGCGATTTTTTGCACCAAGGTGTGAAATAGCATACGGGTATTTCGGTTTTGAAATCTTTCGCAAGCTTCTCGCATATAATGTACTGACGATCCAAGACTACTTTGTCATGGTGCTCTACAGCGTAACAGATACTGTCTGCCATTTGATTTAATCGCCCCTTTCTGGTATCAGTAGAAGAAGGCCAACCTTCCGCCACACGATATTGATGGTTGAAATAGCGGGCTCCTTGGGGAGTATTGAATATATTAGAATTGTCACGGTTAGAGTCCTCATCTGGACATTGGATATACGTAGCAGTTAGGTTCACACATTCGAACAAATCAGCAAGTCGTTGTGAGAAATCAGGCGAGACGGACATTTCCCACCTATCTACATGAAGCGATTTCAATGCTGCCACCTTTTTTTTCATGACTTTCTGTTGTGAGGAGTCATAATCTTTCAGTAGATGTCTTTTTATTCTATCTTTGGCAAATAAGGCCTCATATATATTTACCGATGCTCGTTTTAAAATTATGGAACTGTCTTTTACCACAAAAGCATATTCGGGGGGTTCGGGATGGGTGTTATACTGTGTGATCACCAGATAGTAGGGCTCCCATAATCCGATATAACCGGCATACGCTTGCTTGGGATTGTCATATATCAAATATTTGTATATCAATTCGTGGTATGTTTTTCCTCCGTAGTATAATTGAGAGCATGGCACCAACAAATCCTGTGCCTTGCCACACAAAACGGTAGTCAAAAGGAGAATTAAAATGGTGAAATTACGCATAAAGACTGTTTTTATGTTGCGTGTGATTTTTTTTGTTTTACTCGTTAAGATGTTGAATCAAAAACTCACGCATTATTTCTAGTGAGACATTGTATATAGGGCACATTTGAGGGAATCCGGCATCAATGGGAATCCGGTTGGTTGAGAGCATTATCATTAGGGATTTTGTAGAGAGTTTATGTTCGGAGTACTTCACAGCTGCCTCTATTCCTTCACGTAGAGAGTAGCCGGCTTTTACAATGGAGTATATATCGTAATAGTCTCTGTACTTAAGTCGTCGAAGCATCACTTCCATTTTCATCGCCAAAATAGAAGGCACATCCGCCATAAATATATTGCCTTGATACTCAGTTTTTTGATGAATGGGGGTGTAGTTGTTGCTTACGAAAAAGGATAGTTTAACCCCTTTGACCACAAAGGAAACTTGGTCAAATCCGAGGATGTCACGATGTTCGATTTCGCCCACCTTTTCCTGAATTTCTTTTTCGATAGAAGGCCAATCCACCTCAGGTTTCTCGGTTTTGGAGATTCTCCACATCATAAAATCCAAATCTTCACTAATACGGTGTCCGAGTTGAATTGCAAGGGCTGTGCCTCCGCAAAGGGTATAAGGTTTGATGCATTCCAGTTGGGCCACATTATCAATGATGGCTTCAATGTTTGGGGTTAATCCTTTACGCATGGCAAATCAAATTTTTCAGGTGTAACATTTCTTGGCGACGGAGAAAAGTTTCGGGATGTTTGATATGGAAGAAATATAGCGCAATCATCACATTCAGGTCAAAGAGATACTCGCCTTGAACGGCCATATTCTTACGCCATATTCGTTCAATATATTTTTTGGAGAAAAGTTCGAATAATTTTGTAATATCATCCATGTCAAGGTGCACAAACACCTTTTCAATGAGCAATTCATCTGGCAGATTATTCGCAGAAATATCGTCGTATGACCAAAAAGCATGTGCATGCTCCAATTTTCTGAAAAGTTCTTTACGGAGTTTTTCCTTGTATTGATGAATTTTATAGTCGTTTTGGATTTTTAGCAAGCTGCCTTCGGAAAGCGAAAACAAAGATTCGATTTTCAATGATAGGGGAAGAGAAATTTCTCTTTGATTAAGCATAATATAGCTAAGCATTTGGCGAGAGATGCCCAATTCCCTCGCCAACGTTGACTGGTTGTAGTGGTCACGAACCATCAATTTCCCGATATATTGTCCTACGCTTTGTTTCAAAACAATTTTTACTATAAATGATTGTGCAAAAATACAAAAAAATGTCAACATTTTTGTTGACATTTTTAGGATATTATTTTTCTACACTTTTTGTGTATATAAAATTATTATATGTTGCAAATACCGTGTGTCCCAACAAAACGGACTGAACTTTTCAGAAATTTAGTTTTTCAGTTTAACGAAACCGTCAAAACGAATCCTATTTAGTGATAAGGTATCCGTCTTGTTTTTTTCTACACTGCAGTATTTTACATTAAGGTATAACTTTACATGGGCATCCTCATGGGAAATCTCGTTTGATTCCAAGGGGGAGCCATACTTGTGTTTATAGAGAGATTCTAAGTTTAATGAGTCTATAACATTGATATCAAGTATGTTATTATTGATATCGAAATGTAAAATATCCTGTTTGTGAGAATTTATCCAGATGCCAAGTCTCACATCGTCAGACTGTGATTTATAGGATCCATCATCACGGTAATCATTATTTTCAACGGTGCATGAGAAGGCATAATCATATTGAGCAATACTGTATATCTTGTCGTCCTCATTATAAAATGAAAGTTCGTGACCGACATCCTCATCGTCGATTGTTTCCTCATCGTTAGATATTTCCCGACGATCATATTCGCTAATGTATTCTCCGTTCATATTGTACATCAGCATTTCTTTAAAATAGTAATAGCTGTTTTTTTTGATGATGGAGTCGCCCTCCGCAGGGGTAATGTTGAAGTATCGTTCAGCGAAATCTTGTTGATAATCTTTGCTCTCCATGAAAAAGTCCACTGATTCACTGAGCGCGATATTCTGTTCACGACTTAAAGGTTCTGCGGAAGGAACAATCTTCCCATTTTCCAGCAGATGATATTCATTGGCGATTTTCTCAAAACGCTTTATTTGCGTACTCTTAGGCAGGGAGAACATGCTCCAGGGACCGACTAATGCCAACAGGGAAATTACCACTAAGGAACTTAACAGCGGAGTAACATTCCTCGATTTTCTGAAAATCATAATCAAGGAAATAACTGTAAACCAGATGGCGATAGCCAACACAATGTAACGGTTGGTGGTGAAGCCGTAATCGTGGATGCGGCGGAACAAGCCCACGAACAAGAGCACTAACAGTGGAATCAGCGAGATGAAGAAACCACGGTCAATAAATTTCAGTTTGGAAGGCTGTTCGGAGCGGAAAACCGGCATCAGCAGATACCAGACGATGGAGGCGGCAATAGCGTATGAGAAAACCCAATAAGTCACTCCTCCTTCCGGTAGCTGCCAGGAAACCAAAATCGTTATGGCATATATATAAAGAACGATGGCTTCAATACATACCAAAGGGAGCAGGATATATAGCACCAGCACTTTTAAGAATTTGCTGTATGCCAATGGTTTATCGTAATGTTCTTTGTTGATGGGCATCAAGGCCATGGCACAACAAGGACTGAAGAAAGCGAGGATAACAGCAATGGCTACAGCGATAATATCGTCAGTTTGAATGTTGAATAAAAAATAAATAGACAGAAGTATCGCTATAATCCCTATAGCAAGAATAAAGGCCAAAATACAAGTTATGACAACGGCATAAACAAGGCGAATGTGGTAATTCCATGTCATTTCAATATTGCGTTGGCCAAATGTAGGCCATACTAACATCAACAGGAGGGTGACAAACAGCGTTGTGTAGAAATAGTATTCGATAAAGTCGTTGTTGTACTGCTTGTAAATGAGCCATGTGCATGCTGCCGCTGCGAGTACTACGGCGATATTGCACCATATTCGTGGCTTCAGACCGGCATTTCGGAAATGGCAGAATAAGTCGGCCGCAAAAGCTAACAGGATAGCGGCTCCGCAACCCCATGTTGTGCTGAAGAATAATTCCCTGTGATGGGGGATCCGTCCGTGAGCATATGCAACAAACAAATAGGAGAGTAAGACTGCTAAAACGAGGGCAAAGAAACAGGCCAGCGGGAAGCGCAGAAACACTTGTTTCATATTTTGGATCAAGTCTTTGATTTTGGTTTTGATGTTGCTCATATTATTTCAGTTTATTGTTTCATAATTGCTTAATCTTACATCAGTTTTCCCTTTGTATATAGTGCGAAACTTGAAAAGTCTAATAGCGTATCTTCTAACTTGTACATTAAAATCATTTGCTAATTAACTAATTTGCTAATTTGCTAATTCAACTGGCCCATTAGCACATTAATAAAACTCCCTCTAAAAATCCAATCCTATGGAGAAGTTGAACATTCCCTTGCGATTGTATATCTTGTAGTCCTCTACACCCCAGGCGTAGTCGAAACGCAGGAAATAGCCAAAGACACTGACACGAAGACCTAAACCGAAACCTCCCACAAAAGGATCCACCTGCCGCGTGATTTTAGCAATGATAGGCCCGTTGGCGACATATCGGGTGTAGAGGCAGTTGTCTTCCGAATAAGGCGTGAATCCCGTCCATGCGGTACCGAGGTCTCCAAATAGGAGCAACTGCATGGAATTGAAGAAGTTAAGCCTTACCTTATGACCGGCAATGAGTTGCACGAATGGAATTCGTAATTCGGTGTTCAGTACCACAAAAGAAGTACCGTTGCGGATGTTCTGCTCAAAACCGTGCATGTTGGTGGCGAGTGTCTGGTAGGCATAATCCTTGCTCAAATCCACCCAGATGTCACTGTTGAATTTGGCCCCAATCCAGTTATCTACACCGCCCATATAATACACCAGTCGTGCTTGCCCGAAATTGGTGCTGGCCGCCAGACGAGTGGCCCAAGTCATGTTTTTATAAATTTTGACCGATTTTCGGATGTCAAAACCAAGCACGAACAAATTTTTTGTCTCTTTCTCCACCCGTTGCTGATATTCCGCAAAAATCTTTATTTTGCTGCCTTTCCACAGATTAGTGGACAGCTCTTTGGAGGAGTCGAAAACATACTCCACTTTGGCCCCTGCCCATACATGCCGTTCGTCCTGTGTTTGAAGCGAGGCGTCGCTGGTACCCCCTAAAATGAGGGTCTCATAACGACCTGTCAACGTGAAACGCAGGCTGTTGAATTTGTCGAAAGGCAGTTTTATGATGTAAAACAAACTGTTAGTCCGTTGCTTATACACATAATAACCATACGTGGAGTTAATGGATTGTCGGTAAAAGGCAATCTGATGGTCCACTCGGCGCTCGAGGTTCTCGTAGCTGAGCATAAACTCATTACTTTGCATGTCCAATCCAAGTCGGAAGCCTCCCGTAATACGATGGTTTTCAAACAAATCATGGATGCCTACCATAAATAAGGCGTTAAGTCCTGTGTTGAGGTAAATGGGATTGGTACTGCTTGTAAACTGCTGGTAAGTTGTATTTAGAAAACCATAGTCAGCTTGTGTAACCAACTTGTTTACAGTGTATTGTGTAAAATAGCTCTTGCCAATAGGTTGTACATATTCAAAGCCCTTGGTCAGCACGTCCGCTTGAATACCTCGCTGGAGTTGCACTGCTTGGCTGTCAGACAAACTGTCTGTTTCGGCCTTGTTTTTCTTTACCAAATCACTCTTTCTGAATTGATAAAAACCATGTTTGATTTCAGGGTTTTGTTTTTGTTCCGCTTTTTTATGGTTTATGCTGTCCTTAATCTGCTGTGCTTTTTGTATTTCTGCTTGGATGGCGGAAGCACTTGGAGCGTCTTTTCGCGGGGAATTGTCAAGAGGAGTGAGATAAATTCTTTTGACTTTGTCATATAAGAGTATATCCCCGCATTGTCCAGATGCTGGATTATAGGCTTGTTCAAGAATGCTGTAGTAGTTGTCTGTCAGATGCGACAAGCGGGCATAATAGCCATAGTGGATGATGGTGTCGATTTTGCTGATACTGCTGTCCAGACGGGCTATATTACGGTTGTAAATGCCATTTTCGTCACTTAAAAAAAGTATTTCATTCGGACTGACAGCTTGGGCTTGTATCTCGTTGCTGTGTTCTGTATGGGTTATTTGCAGCAACTTCTGGTCTTTTTTGTCGTAGTGATACAAAAACAGGTCGTATCCATCTATGGGTTTGGCTTGGTAAAAAGGATCTTTGATTTTGATGGAATCGACGGGACGGTTGGAGGAGAATACAATCTGTTTTTTATTCAAGAAGATAGGGGCATAATCATCATAAAAATCATTGGTGATATTTTGGTAGGATTTGGCTAAGAAACTGAAAATGAAGATGTCGGATTGTCCATTCTTAAAGCCGGAAAACAACATATATTTACCGTCGGGGTCAAAAGAGAAATCTGTGATTTTCTCCACATCCACCAAGATGCGTTTGCCTCTTTTTTTCTTCTCGATGTCATAGGGATAGTAGTAACATCTGCCTTTATCTTCCATGGTAAAAGAAAGAATGTCGCCACTCGGATGCCAGCACAGGGAGGGATAGCTTAAATCGGGATTGTCTTCTGTCTTTTTGTATTTTCTGAAAATGACTTTGGGCTTTTTGTATTGAGGTGTTTTCAGCCATATTTTTACCTGTCCCGCTTCATTGGTGGCGTAAGCCATGCTTTCTCCATCAGGCGCAATACACAGCTGGTTGTAGTCTCTCAGGGCTTTTGGCCGTTTCAGATAGCCTTTGCCATCAGGCATATCCCGTTTGTTATCCTTTGCGTATAGAATGTAATAGTAGCGGTACCAATTGGCTAATAACTGTCTGTATTCCAGTCCTGTAACAAGATAAAAGCCTCGCTCATAGCTTCTGGAGGCACTGGTGACGTGCAAAATATTGCTGATAGACTTTTCGCCATATTGGTCCACAATGAATTTCCAAAAAGAGTGGCCGGCGTAAGTGGCGTCAACAGGCGACAACTCGTCAAAATCGGCATAACGCTGGCTTAGAATTCCGTCTTTGACATGGGCGTCAATATCGCTGTCCCAGTTACGTCCTATATAGGAAGACAGGCCGCTGTAGTACCAGTTGGGCATATTGCCGACATAGCTCGATTTCATGTTGGAGGCGGTTGTGCTTCCTTCCACCAACAGGCGAGCGTATATATTCATGATGCCGGCACGTATCATTTTATCAAAATGCTCATGGCTTCCGTCAAAATACAGATAGACTTTGGTGCCATAGATGTTGGTGACACCGCCCTGGTTGTAAAAATCTTCGTCATCGTATGCAAAATTTGACTCTCTGAAGTCGGCCTGTGTGTTGTAAACGATGAATTGGATTTTCTTGGTGGAGGTGAAATTGAGCATTTTTTCAATTTCCTCGATGATTTTTGGCGCTTTGTACAGCGTGTATTCAGCCAGATTTTTTCCAGTAGGGTAGTAATAAACGTCGAGTTGTGTGGTGCGGAAATACTGCCAGTTGAAATGCTGATGTTGCACTCTGTTTTTGCCGAAACTTAATTGCGAGCCGTTGTAAAACTGGGCATATAAAGGCATGACCGCCAATAGCAGTATGGTCATGGTGAGGATTTGCCCGAGTTTTTTCATCGCATCAGTTTAAGCGTGCAAAGCTACAAAAAATTTTGTATTTTTGCCATTTCTATTATCATTATCATGGATATTCTAACCGTAAACGATTTTTCGCTGGAGTTGAGACGCGATGAGGAGTGGAAGCAAATTCTGCACCATGTGTCTTTTTCCTTGAAAAAAGGAGAAACCGTTGGGATTGTCGGTGAGTCGGGCTCGGGAAAATCTGTGACGGCCTTGTCGGTGATGCAATTGTTGAATAGGAGTATAGCGAAATATACTTCAGGAAATATCATTTTTTATGATAAAGATAAAGAAATCAATGTTTTAGAAGCTTCTGAGCAACAGATGAGAGGCATTCGGGGAGCTAAAATCGCCATGATTTTCCAGGAACCGATGACCTCTTTGAATCCGGTTATCAAGTGTGGTGAGCAGGTGACGGAAGCGATACTTTTGCATACTAAAGTCAGCAAAAAGGAAGCGCATGACAAGGTGATCGAACTGTTCAAGGAAGTGATGTTGCCCCGTCCGGAAAAGATTTTCGATTCCTATCCCCATGAGTTGTCAGGCGGTCAGAAACAGCGTGTGATGATAGCCATGGCTATGAGTTGCAATCCGGATATCCTGATTGCCGATGAGCCTACCACGGCTTTGGATGTTACAGTGCAGAAGAATATACTGGAACTGATACGTAGTTTGCAGCAAAAGTATGGCATGAGCGTGATTTTTATTACCCATGACCTGGGCGTGGTGGCCGAAATCGCTGAGAAAGTGGTGGTATTGTACAAGGGGAAAATTGTGGAGGCTGGCCCGATACAAGAAATTTTCAGAAATCCGAAACATCCTTATACACAAGGTCTATTGGCTTGCCGTCCCCCGTTGGATGTGCGATTGAAGAAGCTGTCCACCGTGGATGACTATATGCGTTGCGAGGAAGAGCACAAGGCGGTACCGAAAGAGTATATTTCTGCAGAAGAAAGACAGGCGTTTCATCAACGCTTGTATGCGGAAAAACCTTTGATCAGCATTGAGCATTTGTTTAAAACTTATCCTATCAGGAAACGGAAGCTTTTTGAAAAGCAGGAGTATGTTCATGCGGTGCAAGATATTAGTTTAGAAGTGTTTGAGGGTGAAACTTTAGGTTTGGTAGGGGAGTCGGGTTGCGGCAAAACCACCCTTGGACGTTCTATGATTCGTTTGATTGAACCTACTTCGGGCTGTGTGACTTATAGGGGCGAGAATTTGTTGAACCTGTCGGGACGTGAGATGATGAAACGGAGAAAGGATTTGCAAATCATTCTGCAAGATCCGTATTCTTCATTGAATCAAAGAATTACTGTTGGCTCGGCCATCATGGAACCCATGCAGGTGCATCGTTTGTACGCCAATGATAAGGAACGCAAAAAGAAAGCTATAGAGTTGTTGGAAAGAGTGAGTTTGAATGAGTCGCATTTTTACCGCTATCCGCATGAGTTTTCAGGCGGTCAACGCCAACGTATCAGCATTGCGCGTGCCTTGGTGGTAAATCCGCGCTTTATCATATGCGACGAGTCGGTGTCCGCTTTGGACGTATCGGTGCAGGCGCAGGTGCTCAACTTGCTCAATGAGTTGAAACAGGAATATCATTTGACATACATTTTCATTTCCCATGACTTGTCGGTGGTGAAATTTATGTCAGATCGTATGGCCGTCATGCAGAACGGCAGAATCGTTGAATTGAATGATGCGGATGAGATTTATTTCCATCCGCAGACAGACTATACAAAAAAATTAATCGGAGCAATCCCCAAAGGTATCAACTAAAAATTCCCCTTCTTATAGGGTTGACGAATAAACGAGAGAACTAATTCCCCTTCTTGAGAATCGACGAATGAGCGAGAGCAAAAGCAAAGCTTGCTTTGATTATGCCGAGCGAGGAGGAGAAGGGAGGCGAAGCCTCCAACGGGCCCGAAGGGCGGGGTAGTGATATAAACGTAAAAAAATTACATGTAAATATGAAATCGAAAGATATTATTTTATTGATACTTCGTCTCTTGATAGGCGCTTTGTTCATCACCACCGCCATCATGAAATTGGTAACGATTGACGAATTTGAAGCCTATATTTATAGTTTCAATCTTTTTAATTTTTTGCTGTCAACGGTGGTGGCCCGCTTGGTGATTATGGCAGAGCTGTTGCTGGGTATTTGTTTGATGGCCAAAATGTTGTATAAATATGCCTGGTGGTTGACCATGCTGATGTTGATTGGTTTTACCTTCTTTCTGATTTATGTCGCTATTTTCAGGAACGATACTAATTGTCATTGTTTTGGTGATATTGTGCAATTGGATCCTGCTCATTCTATTATTAAGAATTTGATTACCATGATATTGATGCTCTTCATCAGAAAGGAAGAAGATTATCAGTTTAAATGGAAAAAATGGGCTTTGGTTGCTGCTTTTGCGGTTTCGTTTATTGTACCTTTCTGTGTATTCCCGATGGATGTGGTTTACAATAAATTTGTTTCACCGATAGATGAGGTGAATAACACCGCCTTTGAAGAAATCCAAGCCGATAGTACCATGACTGATTTTGATATCAGTGAGGGAAATTATGTGGTGGCTATATATGCTTCTGGCTGTAAATATTGCAAAATGAGCGCCAAAAGGATGTCGCTCATGATGGAACAAAACGAGATTGACTCCACAAAATTCCAAATTCTGATTTGGGGTGACTCAACTCATATCCAGCAGTTTAGAGAGGAAACAAATTGCGAGAGATTTCCGTGGCATGTAATCAATCCATTCGCTGCCATTGATGTGGTTTATGGAAAATTCCCGACGTTTATTCTCACACAAGACGGCCAGGTCATCAAGGGTGTTGATTACCGTGGATTGGATGAGGCTGTCCTCAAAGAACACCTGAAATAAAAGACTGCTTTATCTACACTCCATATTGCTGTTGGAATAATCAGCGCAATTTTCATTGTATGCGACTTCTAGTTCCTGAACATTTTGGGAACTTGTATTATTATTACCAACGGAACAAGTGCAATTTTTGGTGCATGCACAGCAACATAAACCTAATGCGATAATCAATATCAAAGCTTTTTTCATATCTAATTTTAATTCAAAGTTCAAAATCCAACACTAACCCTCCTAACCCTTCCATCCTATAATCCTGTAATCCTGTAATCCAAAGTCAACTGTCAATTATCAATTGTTAATTATCAATTGTCATCTGTCTCTTATAATCTGCAATGAGCCGTGGTAATTCACGGTCTTGAATTTTCCTTTGTAGTAGAAGGTAAAGAAATAAGCACCGTCGGTCACTTTTGAGCCGTCAAATACCTGGTCGCCAATGATAATGCCAGAACCACGTTCACCCGTCATATCCATGAAAGTGTCGTAGTTTTCCGCATGATACACTTGCTTGCCCCAACGGTCGTAAATGGTTAGTTCGTTGTTTCTATATCTGTCTGGGTCTATATCGTTTATGGATGTGTTGAGGTTGCCAATGGCGAACACATCATTCACCCCGTCACCATTAGGGGTGATGACATTCGGGAAGATGAGATCTGCCTCCAAAGCGACTGTATGTGTGATACTGCTGTAACATCCATCAGAAGTGAATAAGGTTAGGGTAACATCGTAATCGCCCCAGCTGGCATAGTTGTGTTCGAGGGCATAGCTGGAGGAATCGGTACTACCGTCGCCAAAGTCCCAGCTGACATTCATGCCATTTTCAAATGAGGTGGTATCACCTTGTACTTTGAAATAAATTGTACCGTCGGTCTCAGACCATAGGGAAATATCCGGAATGGCATCAAATTCGGCATTAGGCTGGTAACTGACAGTAATGTAATTGTATTTGATGATGGAGTCCTGGCAACCATGGGCGTTGCTTACCGTAAGCATAACACTGTAAATACCACCATAATCAAGGGTGACAGATGGATTTTTCTGGTCGGAGGTGAAGACCGTTTGTCCTTGGTCATCATAACAGAACCAGTAATATTGCATGTCGTTTTCATCACCGATACTTAGATTGGTGAAGTTGACTGTAAGTGGGGCGCAACCATTGGTGTCGCTGACCGTAAAGTTGGCAATGGGTTTTGGTGAAACCATGATTTGTACAGTATCGGAGCCACTGCATACCAAGCCATCTTCCGAGGTGTTGAATACCATTAGGGAATATACTCCAGAGGAGGTCAAATAGATGTCGGAAGTATGTTCACCGGTGTTCCAAAGAAATGTGGAGTTGTTGTCTGTCCAGTTGGAGTGAAGTAGATATAGTTCCCCGTTGCAGATATAGCGGTCTTCGCCCAAATCGGGTTGTGGGCTTTGGGTAATGTCAATTTGCATGAGCGTGTCATACAAGCAGCCAAACTCGTCGATAACATTGACGGTATAGGGAATGTGTCCGCTTTGATTAGGAACAATATTTATGCCTGATGCACCAGGACCCGTGATAAAGATTGTATCAACATCAACTGCGTATGACCAGTTTTGGGGCAGTAATGACGGATCCAAAGCCATCTCCCATTCGTGCAGATAACCATTGTCGTTGGTCCATACATCTTCAATTTCAATGTACCAGCTGCCATTCAATGGACAGCCTACCATACCGGCAAAACTCTGCAAAGGATGATATACTTGGGTCATATTGGCCACATCCGTAGAGTCTATCTTATAAGAAGTGTTGCCGTCATCCCAATAGGGGTTGGCAGAGGAGTGCACGTTGCCTGGCTCATAACAGTAACTGTTGGTGGTATTGGCATACTGGTATCCTAAAGTTGTATTGTTAGACCAGACATAATTCCAGGCGATACCCATTGGGTTTTGTGAGGCATTGCAACTTACCACTTCTTGCAAGCGGTTAGCTACGCCCAAGTTAGTTCTGAAATAGTGTGTGACTCCACCCCAGCCGTCGTATTGGTAGTCGGGGACAATCTTACAGCGGTTACCGTTTGGGCAGACCAAGGAAATACGTATATCCTCTATGGCCGAGTGCTCTATTTTCAAACGCACATACAAAATGTCGTTGGCACTGGTGATAGTCGCATTGGGCGCAAAAGCCGTAAAATTGACGTATGAGCGGTAGTAATAACCGTAGGGAGGACAACTGATGCCATCGGGCAAAAACACGGTGTCAACGACCGCTAATGAGGTTATCTGCTCACTTCCTACGGGGCTTAATTGCAATGCGCTCATATTACTATAGCCGACAGACAAGTTGAATTCGTCACCTGTACACAAAGGAGCCTGTGGCATGATGTTTCGAATCGGATTTTTGGAAGTACGCACACGGAAAGTAATAGGCACCAATGTTGGGCATTGATTAATGTCTTTGGCACTGATGGCCACATCATAACCACGGCCAGGGGTGAAATAATAGTCCATGACATTGCTCCCTGGCAGTTCAAATTCTTCCAAATCAAAATCCCAGTTGAAAAGGGTTGTGGCGTCATCCTGATGATAGCTAAAATCGTTGTCAGGATAGGAGCAGTGTACCACAAGATGAACAGTGTCGTAGGGACAGACATCAAGATAATAGTAATCATCATCATCCAGTTGTGGAATATGTGTGGATTGAAGTGAATCCAAGGTAATGATGACTCTTTGGCAGGGAGCAATACAACTGGTTTTGAGCACAAAACCTTCTCCGACGGCGGTAGAGTCGGCTTTGAGTCTTATGGTAACAGCTCCCGTCGCATTTTGGATGGTGGCTGCGAAACGATAGGTGACGGTAGGATTGTAATTGCCGTTGTTTATTTTAAACAACAAAGTACCATTCGTATCGGTGCCATCATAGAAATATAAAGTGTCACTTTCATCAATATCCAAGGTCTGCACCTCCACCATAACACATCCGTTGTTGGGGTCGTTGGATGTAATAGTAAGTGTTTGGTCGATATTGGATGAATAGTCGTTGGTGTTGCCACCGTCATCATAAATCAACAGATTGCAATTTGAAATGCTACTGCTTGTTCCAAGATTTATTGTGCCCTGGGCGACAATTATGGGTAAGCAGGAGATGAATAGTACAAACAAAAAGAAAAACTTTCTCATAAGCATAATTTTTTGTTTTTGATATTCATTTGTCTCCATAAGGATTTCTGTTAAAATCAGTCCACAAAGTTACACAAAAAATTGAAACCAATGTAAACTGGCAAAAATTTATTGAAAAAAAAAGAGTTAAGAAGAAACCCCCTTAACTCTTAAGTATTAATTGTTAACTGTTAATTGTCAAAGGTTACCTGTCTCTAATAATATGCAAGGTGCCATGATAGTTAACTGTTTTGAATTTTCCTTTGTAATAGAAGGTGAAGAAATAGGAACCGTCAGTAACTTTAGAGCCATCAAATACTTGGTCACCGATGATGATGCCATTTCCACGCTCACCAGTCATATCCATGAAAGTGTCATAATTTTCTGCGTGATACACTTGTTTACCCCAACGGTCATAGATGGTCAATTCATTGTTTCTGTATCTGTCAGGATCTAAGTCATTCATGGAAGTATTAAGGTTGCCGATAGCAAATACATCGTTCACACCGTCACCGTTAGGCGTGATAACATTCGGGAAGACGAGATCTGCCTCTAAGGCTACCGTGTGGGTAATACTGCTATTACAGCCTTCGGGGGTGAACATATTCAAAGTGACATCATAATCGCCCCAAGTGGAGTATGTGTGTTCGATGGCATAACTTGATGAGTCGGTAGCACCATCACCGAAATCCCAGTTGAAACTCATACTGTTACCAAAGGCGGTGGTATCACCCTGAACCACGAACATGATGGTTCCATCGGTTTCTGACCATAATGCCACGTCTGGTGTAGCTATAAATTCAGCTGCGGGTTGATAATTGACAGTCAGGTAGTTCCATTTGATGATAGAGTCTTGACAGCCATTGTCGGTTATAGCGTGCATGTAGATGGAATATACACCATCAGTTTCAACGACGAAGTCAGGTGAAGGTTTATCTGAAGTGAAAATGGTGTTGCCATACTCGTCAAAGCAAATCCATTGGTAGGACATATTGGCGGTGTCGGTGGCAATAGTGGTATTGCTCAAATGTATGTTGAGTGGTGCACATCCGCTGGTATCCGAGGCGTAAAAATCGGGAATGGGTTTAGGTAAAGTGATAATATTCACGGTGTCGGATCCAGTACATTCCAGTCCGTCTTCATTGGCCACAGTCAGCTGTACGGCATATTCACCGCTTGAAGAGAGATAAATGTTGGGTGTATGTTCACCGGTACTCCAGATAAGTGAGGTATAGGGTTGGTCATAGCCGCAGTTCAACTGATAGAGTTGGCCATGGCAAATGTTTCTGTCGGGACCGAGGTCGGGGTGAGGCCTTTCAACAACTTCCAAGGGGAGTATAGTGTCGTATTCGCAACCCAAATCATCAATAACGTGTGCGACGTAATCTATGTAACCGCTTTCCATCGGGATAACGGAAGTGCCATCGGCACCAGGACCAGTTAAATAAACAGTATCAACAAAAACGGTATAAGACCAATCTTGGGGAACCAAGGATGGATCCAGAGCCATTTCCCATTCGGTAATATAGCCATTGTCTCCATACCATGCGTCAATGACGGTAATACTCCAGGTACCGTTCATCGGGCATCCGATAAGGGAAGCAAATGACTCGTCAGGATGATAAATGTTGGTCATAGTGACCATATTGGATGAGTCAACACTGCCACTAAGATGATGACCTTGGTTAACGCTTTCATATACATATCCTTGCCCATTAGCATATTGGTAACCATTGTTGGTGTTGTTTGACCAGCAGTAATTCCAGGCGGTTCCCATCGGATTTGTGGCAGGGTTACAATCGTCACCGTTATCGGTATGTAATGCTGCTCCAAAATCGGTGCTGGAGCCTACTCCAGTGGTTACATTCCATCCCCATCCATTTGAGGGAACGAGGCCAGAGCATTGTGTTGTTGTACTGTTACCGTACTTCTTCATAATTTTAGCGCTTCTACGCACACCTGTTACAGGATCGGGGGGACAGGTAAGAGCTACATAAATATCTCCGATGTAGGTATGCTCCAATTTGGCACGGACATACCAAATGTCGTTTGCGCTTTGAATAGTAGCGGAAGGAGCAAAAGCGGTAAAGGTTACAGGTGATTCAAAAGCGCAAATACCATTACACATCACACCATCAGGGATAAACACGGTGTCCAATACAGCCAATGTGGTGAGCTGTTCACTGTATATTGAGTCGTATTGCAGCACAGAGAGATTAGAATAACTGGCCGTGATTGTAACTTCGTCACCAGTACACATTGGAGGAAGTGGTTGTATTTTTCTGATGGGGTTGTCAGAAGTTCTGATTCTGAAGATAGTCGGGTTCATGTTCTCGCATCCGGCACTATCCACATTGGAAAGGGCAATATCATAACCTCTGCCGTGTTCAAAATAGTAATCTATTGTGGTTAATCCTACTCCTTCAAAGTAATCAACGCCCAAGTCCCATTTGAAAGTGGTGTTGGCATCATCCTGGTGGTAGTTGTAGTCGTTGTCAAGGTATAAGCCGTGCAGAACCATGTGAAAGGTATCGTGTCCGCAAAGGTCCACATAATAAAAACCATCATCATCAAGATGTGGGACATGGGACGACAATACAGGGTCAATCTCAATACCTACACGCTGGCAAGCTTGCACACAGCTGCTATTGATAACGAAACCACTGCCATTATCTATACTGTCGCTGACGAATTTCAGGGTCAGGGCACCCGTTGGGTTCTGTATAGTGGCAGTAAAAAGTATTTCAGCGCCGATACCTGTAAGCGTTGCACTGTTGACAGCTGCAAGAAGGAGAGAGTCGGCATCTGTGTCTCCATCATAGATATACAAGGTATCAGAGGAGTGAATATCAGTATTGGTGACTTGTAATGCCAATTGTATATTCGACATGGTGGGGTTGTTGGAGTGAATGGTCAGTATGTCGTTGCGGAAAGGACCATAATTTCCATTTTGTCCACCGTGGTCGTATATGACGAAATTACATCCTGTAACATTTGTGGTGCTACCCCCCATGGTAACAACCGTCTGTGCTGAAATCGTGACAAATGTACCACAAAGCAGCAAGGCTAAAAGGATAAGTATTCTTTTCATTGTTTTATTCTTTTTTGATGATGATTTCTTTTAATTGATACCAAATCCGTTATCTAACAGAATAGCTCTTTTTTGATCGTCAAACCATTGTTTGGAATTGACCATGATATAAGCTCCCGTATTTCCCAACGGATAGAATACCGGCAATAGTTTGTCTTGTTCCAACTCAAAGTCATATCTGTTGATTGCACCACTGCTGATAATCTCTTGGTAATTGCAGCTTTTACCGGCTTTTACGTGGTTTTTCAAGTCATCTTTCATGATGTATGTCCCTTCCGGTCCTGAAAGTTTAAAAGCAACCGCACAGTAATAATTCAAATTGATGTGTTCGATCAATAATTGTTTCGGATTATTGGCACGTAAATCATTGACTTTGGCAGTTCCCAGTATTTCAGTAAGCCGTGGATCAACTTTGATTTCTTTCTTCGTTTGCTGGGCATATGCTCCAAATAGAAGAAATAATGCCATGACTAAAAAAGTTATTTTTTTCATATCCTTTTGATTTTTAATATGTTATCTTTATTTGTAATAGTTTTTTAGTGTTTCCGTTCATTTGCATGACGCTTTAAATTGTAAAAACGTTACAGCAAAATGAAATTTTTTTTTTCAAAGCTGCAAATTTACACAAATTTCCCGAATAACAATCAGTTATGCAAAAATAAAATGTAGGGCTGTTATATTATGGCTGCCAAATGACAAAATAAGGCTACCCCAAAGCATGTTTTATGATAGTCCTATATGCAAAAAAAAAAAACGTGCCAGAAATCTGACACGTTAAAAAAGTGGTGCTGACGGGAATTGAACCAGTGACACACGGATTTTCAGTCCGTTGCTCTACCAACTGAGCTACAGCACCAGTTGTTTTTTAGAGTTGCAAAAATACAAAAAAAATCAATCCGTGAAGTGTTTCTTGAAAAATTTTTTCAGAATCAGTATAAATAACTAATATTCAGTAAATTTAAATTTTTAGCAAGGCTTAAAACGAACTTTTTTTTCATTCATTCTTGATACTAAATCTGCATGAAATGGGAATTAATCGTTCAGTTTATTACCGTATGCAAGGTCGCCAGCGTCTCCTAAACCGGGTACGATATAGGAGTTTGCGGTCAATTCGTCATCTACAGCGCCTACCCAGATGGTGCAATTTCGAGGTGAGAGATTTTTTTGTAAATATTCTATTCCTTGCGCGGAGGCGATGGCACAAACAATGTGTGTATGTTTGGGTTTGCCATTGTTGAGCAACTCCTCGTAAGCCAATATCATAGATTTGCCCGTCGCCAACATCGGATCGGCGATAATCAGTGTTCGCCCTTCAATATTGGGAGCCGACATATAGTCCACTTGAATTTCGAAGGAACCATCGCGATAATGCTTTCTGAAAGCGGAAATAAAGGCATTTTCAGAGTCGTCAAAATAGTTGAGCAAGCCTTGATGCAAAGGTAATCCGGCCCTCAAAATGGTGGCCAAAACCGGTTTCTCTTTCAAAAGTTTCATGTTGGCAATGCCAAGCGGAGTGACGACCTCCCTGCTTTCATATTCCATGTTTTTGCTGATTTCGTATGCAAAAACTTCACCCAGACGTTCCAGGTTTCTTCTGAAACGCATACTGTCTTTTTGTGCGTTTTCACTTCTTAATTCGGCAATAAAATGATTGAAAATGGAATTTCCCTGTCCTAAATTGTTGATTGGTTTCATAATGTTTGTGATTAGAAGAGTTGTTTTAATGTGTTAATTGAATTCTGAATTTTGAATTAATATAGTTTAGTGCTTGATAGCTTTATACAGTTTTATCAGTCCTCCCAAGTAAAAATTGCGGGTGAAATGTAACATTGTGTAATTGTAAGGTACTCCGCCAAAGCCTTTATATAGCATCGCCAGGTTTTGGTTTAATGAGCCGGTGAATTCAAGAATTGTGGGTTGCTCCGCATGACGTTGGATGTATTCGTCAATCAGGTAGAACATGGTCTTTTTGTCGGTTTGGCTTTTGTCCCTGCCCGAAAACCAGAACCAAGTGCGTTTTTTTTCTCTCAGAAAAAGTGCACCGGCAATCAACTTTTGTTCGAAATAAACCCCTACAGAGTCAACCAAACCAAGGTTATTGGCGATGTGTGCCATACGTATTAGGTTGTAATAGTCTCTGTTTTTGAATCTTACAGACCTGTCTTTGCCCCTGTTTTGACGGAATAGTTGAATAATTTCTTTGAAGGAGACGTTCTCAACATATTGGAGGTCTTTTTTACGGGCAACTTTGATGTTCTTGATATTATTTTTAGAGTATTGCAGGTAGATGTTTTCGTAAGAGGGACTCAAATCAACCTCATGGTATATCATGCTGATTATTTTCTGTTCGATGAGGTCGGCCGGGTTGCGCTCGTTAAGCACCAAATCTATTTGCCGGTATTTTTTAGGGATAGCATCGATGAATTCTTTAACTTTTTCAGCTGAGATGTCTTCTTTGGAGTATATGCCCAAACGATGGTAAAAGAAGGGAGAAAATACATAGTGAATGGAAAGCTTCGCTCTGACCGGCAGAGGCATAACTCTTAGGTAGTCATCTTCCACCAGTGCACACCAATTCGGATTCCCGATACATAAAAAATCAAAATCGACAAAGATAGTGGAATTGGGTGCCTCAGAGACAGCTTTGTTCCACCTGTCTTTGTCGATTTCAGAATGCTCTAAAAAGCGTATCATCAGTTTAATTCATCAGAATTTCCAGTATTTTGATGGCACAATCGCTAATGACAGAACCCGGTCCAAAAATGGCAGCTGCACCAGCTTTGTATAAGAAATCATAATCTTGCGGAGGAATGACACCACCCACAATCACAATGATGTCCTCACGGCCCAATTTTTTGAGTTCTTCAATCACTTGGGGAACCAAGGTTTTATGACCAGCAGCCAATGAGGAAACGCCCAATACGTGAACGTCGTTTTCAACAGCTTGTTTGGCTGCTTCTTCCGGAGTCTGGAAGAGAGGACCCATATCCACGTCGAAACCGATGTCGGCATAACCGGTGGAAACCACTTTCGCGCCACGGTCGTGACCATCCTGTCCCATCTTGGCGATCATAATACGCGGACGACGTCCTTCTTTTTTGGCAAATTCGTCTGCCATCTCGCAGGCTTTCTTGAAGCTTGCGTTTTCTTTTTGTTCTGAACTGTACACGCCTGTAATCAAATTGATTTTTGCTTTATATCTTCCGAAAACTTTCTCCATGGCGTAGGAAATCTCGCCCAAGGAAGCGCGTTTTTTGGCGGCATCCACGGATAATTCGAGCAAGTTACCCTCGCCAGTCTCGGCGCAGCGGGTAATGGCCTCCAAGCATGCTTGAACCTCTTCGTTGTTACGCTCTGCTCTTAGTTTGGCCAGACGCTTGATTTGGGCCTCACGCACAGCTGTGTTGTCAACCTCCAAGGTCTCAATAGGATCTTCCTTGTCCAAACGATACTTGTTCACACCCACGATGGAATCAATACCTGAGTCGATTTTGGCCTGTCTTCTGGCGGCAGCTTCCTCGATTCTCATTTTCGGAATGCCGGTCTCGATAGCTTTGGCCATACCACCCAAAGATTCCACTTCTTGGATATGTTTCCATGCACGGTGTGCCAGTGCATGGGTGAGAGTTTCCACATAATAGGATCCAGCCCACGGGTCAACCACTCGGCAAACGTTGGTTTCTTCCTGGATGTAAATCTGCGTGTTACGGGCAATACGTGCGGAGAAGTCGGTAGGCAATGCGATAGCTTCATCCAAGGCATTGGTGTGCAGAGACTGGGTGTGTCCTAATGCGGCGCCCATGGCTTCAATGCAAGTACGTGCCACGTTGTTGAACGGATCCTGCTCGGTGAGGCTCCATCCTGAGGTCTGCGTATGCGTACGCAAGGCCAATGATTTGGGATTCTTCGGATTGAAGGTTTTAACAATCTTGGCCCACAGCATACGGGCGGCACGCATCTTGGCGATTTCCATGAAGTGGTTCATGCCCGAGCACCAGAAAAATGACAGACGCGGTGCGAAAGCGTCAACGTCCAAGCCGGCTTTGACACCGGTACGCAGGTAATCCCAACCGTCGGCTAAGGTGTATGCCATTTCAATGTCGGAAGTGGCACCTGCTTCCTGCATGTGATAGCCTGAGATAGAGATGCTGTTGAATTTCGGCATATTTTGTGAGGTGAACTCAAAAATATCGGCGATAATGCGCATTGAATGTTCAGGCGGATAAATATAGGTGTTACGTACCATGAACTCTTTCAAAATGTCATTCTGGATGGTACCTTGCAATTCTTCGTATTTGGCACCTTGCTCCAAAGCGGCGACGATGTAGAAAGCCAAAACTGGCAAAACAGCGCCGTTCATGGTCATGGAAACAGACATTTTGTTCAAAGGAATCTGGTCGAACAGAACTTTCATGTCTTCGACAGAGCAGATGCTCACACCTGCCTTACCCACATCGCCCATGACACGCTCGTGGTCGGCGTCGTAGCCACGGTGGGTGGCCAAGTCGAAGGCCACAGACAGACCTTTCTGGCCTGCTGCGATGTTACGACGATAGAAGGCGTTACTCTCTTCAGCGGTGGAAAATCCAGCGTATTGACGGATAGTCCATGGACGCATCACATACATGGTAGAGTAGGGACCACGGAGGTAAGGAGCGATGCCAGCGGCATAATTGAGGTGCTCCATGCCTGCCAAATCCTCTTTCCCATATACTGGCTTGACAGGAATTTGCTCCACGGTCAACCAGCTGGTGTCAATGTTATTTTCTTTAGCCCACTCGGCAAAACTCTGCTCGTTTTGCTTCTTTTGTTTAAAGTTTACTTTACTGAAATCAGGACGCATAATCAGTGTTTTTAACTATTAAGTTTGAATCTGCAAAGTTACGCAAAAATCTTAATAAATGTCTCACCAAATAAAAAAAAATGTGGGGCGCGCCCCACATTTTTTTTATTTGAACATTTCGTCAATTCTGTTAGCGTAACGTTCCTGTACGAAACGTCTCTTCACCTTCAGTGTTGGGGTAAGAATTTCATTTTTGATGGTCCATTCATCTGGAACAAGGATGAATTTCTTGATTTGTTCGTAATCACCAAAATTCTTGTTGTAGTTTTGGACCTCACGGTTATATCTTTTGATAATCTCCTGGTTGTGAACCATGTCGTCGGGAGTGGTGTATTTCATCTCGTGGCGTTCGCACCAGCCTTTCAGGAATTCAAAGTCAGGAGCAATAACGGCGGCGGCAAACTTCTGGTTCTCACCGACTACCATCATGTTGGCGATAAAGGGTGATTCGCAGAATTTCTCTTCCAAAGCCTCGGGATTGATATATTTGCCGAAAGAGGTCTTGAACAAACTCTTGATACGGCCCGTGATGAAAATCTGGCCTTTTTCGTTGCGACGGCCCATATCACCAGTATGATACCAGCCATCTGCGTCGATAACTTCGGCGGTGAGTTCAGGATTCTTGTAATAGCCCATCATCACGTTGTGACCACGGCAAAGCAATTCGTTGTTCTCATCGAACTTGATTTCCACACCGGGAAGAGGGAAGCCAACAGTGCCCACTTCACGGCCGTCGCGGTCTCTGCAGCTCACGGCAATAACGGGAGAAGTCTCAGTGCTGCCGTATCCTTCAAATACAGGCATGCCAATGGCGGAAAAGAAGGAAGCCAAATGGGGTTGGATGCTGGCTGCTCCTGATACTACAATGTCAAAATTGCCTCCGATTTTATTACGTATCTTGCTGTAAACCAACTTGTCAGCAATGCTGTGCTTGAAATTGTACCAGGCGGTACGTTCGTGATCCTGAATTTTATATTCTTTAGCCAATTCAACAGCCCATACGAAAAGTTTCTGTGCCATAGGCTTCATGTTGAATTTGGAGTTCCAGATCTTGTCGTAGAATTTTTCCAGCACGCGGGGAACTGCCGACATCATGGTGGGGTTCACTTCCTTAATGTTCTCGGCAATGGTGCCCAAGTTCTGTGCGTAATAGACTGACATGCCTAAATATTGGTACAAAAACACCAACATACGCTCGTAAGCATGGCAGATGGGCAGGAAACTGAAGGCTTTGTTAGACCATTTGGCGGGAGTTTGTCTCAGATTGAGCAGCTGGTGGACAATATTATGGTGGGATAACATAACTCCTTTGGGATGACCTGTGGTTCCGGAGGTGTACATGATGGTAGAGCAGTCTTCCTCTTTCACTGCATCGCTACGACGTTGCAGTTCTTCGGGGTTGGCATTTTCGCGGCCTAACTCGATGAGTTGGTCCAAATAGGGGAAACGGTCTCTGTTGATGAAAGTATATACATGCTCCAATTTGGGTGTGTCACCCATGATGTTGCCAATCTTGTTCATTACTTCGGCACCTTCCACAAAAACCACCTTCATGTCGGAGTGGCCCACAATGTACTTGTAGTCGGCTTCACTGATGGTCGGGTATACGGGAACGGTGATGGCACCAATCTGCATGATACCCATATCCAACATATTCCATTCAGGACGATTGTTGGCGATAATGCCTACTTTGTCGCCGGGCATGACACCCAACTTCATCAGTCCATAACTGATATTGTCGGTCATCTCTTTGTATTGGGCAGGTGAGAAGGTAACCCATTTTTTTTCTCTTTTACATGCTAAAGCTACGTCTTGATTCGGATATTTCTCACCATATCGGTTCAAAATATCAAAAAGTCTACTGATTTCTTTCATGTTTAGTTTATGATTAAAATTTTATCGGCAAATAAAAATGCAAAAGAATGAAAAAATATCGCTGACCTGAAAAAATAGGTATGATTTGGAGTCTAATGTGGCGAAATCCGAAATAGAGGGGTGAAATTTAAAATAGAGGGGTGAAATTTTTGCTTGCTGGGGTAAAAAATAAAAATATGGGGGTAAAATAATTTTTTGTATCTTTGCACCCCTTTAAAATATAAATATAATGAACCAGAAAATACCAGATTATTTGGCAAAATTCAGCGTCAATGTACAAATGCTGATTTTTGTGTTGGTATTTTCTATTGCATTTGTTTCCATTTATACTCCTTTTGACTTAAATGCTCTGTATCAGTCACTTGATGATGTGATGAAGGCGGTTTATATTGTCATTACAGTGATAGGATGTGTGTCTATTTTGGTGATTAGCAGACTGATACTGTGGGCTGTATGTAAAAAAGAACGCATATCCATGTTGCAATATATCGTCTGGCTTGCCGCGGAGATTGTTATCATTGTTTTTGTCTATGCGGTATTCTCGAAATTTGTGCTGGATGATGAACGTGAATTCGGGGAGATTTTTGAAAGAGCTTTGATTTTTGTTCCCTTGATCTTGTTTATTCCTTACCTTGTTTCATATATGTATTATTCTCTGAAAGAGAAGAATAGGAAGCTGAATAGTTTGCTCGACAAACAGGAAATTTGGGAGAACAAGCCTTATACCCATGTGGATGAGGTCTTTAACTTCTGCGATGAGAAGGGAAAATTGAAACTTTCCATGCTTTTGGCCAATGTCTATTATATTGCTGCAGCAGATAATTATGTTAATATATATTATATTGATAACGGACATCTGGTCCATTATATGCTTCGCAACAATTTGAAGGAATTGGAAGAAAAACTGCAAGGCAAGGGATTCTGTCGAAATCACCGTTCCTATATTGTTAATATGCAGAAAATTAAGATGATAAGCAGAGAGAAAGATGGTCTCTTTATCATCTTCGACAGCGATGAGGTAGCACCCGTTCCGGTGTCAAAAACCTATTCGGAACAGATTGTCGAAAAGTTCGCTTCCGCCAACTGATTTTTTCTGTAATTTTTTTCTTTTTTGCAACTTTTTTTCGGGTGTATTTTTCTTTTTTTCTTAATTCTCTAATTATCAAAGGGAAAAAATATCAACGTCATTTTGTTCATAATAATTGTGAATTTTAACAAACTATTCGCAGTAAACTTTATATTTTAGCAATTGAGTATTTGTTGGTACTTCTAAAAGCTAATTATCGTTCTATCAGTAAGTTGTCGAAATCCTATTTGACAGTCGGTGCGCGCTTTTATGAAAAAGGGGGTTGGGTGTATTGTAAATTGAACAATTAAAAAATTTCTATGGATAAAGATTTATCACTATTTGGAGAACTTAATTTTTCGGAAACCTTAGAGAACGGGGAAATTCAGACAAATGAGGCTCAACAATCCTTACTTGAGAGCAGGGAAAAAGTATTGGACAAAATGCAGTTCGATGACTTGGAGGAACTGGTTATGGGTAGTGTTCAAGAAGAAGGAAAAACCGTGGAGGAGGTGGAAAAGAAACCACTGAAAACCTACCAGAAAGAGGAAATTTTCCAAGATGTGGTGGATTATTTCAATGGAGACGAACTGGCAGCTGGCGTCTGGATTGATAAGTATGCCTTGAAGAATGATGAAGGTCAGCTGATGGAACGTACTCCGGATGAGATGCACCATAGATTGGCCCGCGAGTTTGCCCGTATCGAGAAAAAATATGCCAACCCCATGAGCGAGGAATTGATTTATTCCTTGTTCGAACATTTCAAGTATATCATTCCACAAGGTAGCCCGATGGCTGGTATTGGCAATGACTTCCAGATTTCATCTTTGTCTAACTGCTTTGTCATCGGTAATGATGCACGTTCCGATTCGTACGGTGGTATTATGAAAATGGACGAGGAACAGGTGCAACTGATGAAACGTCGTGGTGGAGTAGGACATGACCTGTCTCATATCCGTCCCGCCGGCAGCAAAGTGCAGAATTGTGCGATCTCATCCACAGGTGTGGTGCCTTTCATGGAAAGATATTCCAACTCCACCCGTGAGGTGGCACAGGATGGCCGCCGTGGCGCCTTGATGCTTTCCATCTCTATCAAACACCCCGATGCAGACCGCTTCATCGATGCGAAAATGACAGAAGGCAAAATCACAGGTGCCAATGTGTCTGTGAAAATTGACGACGAGTTCATGGAATGCGTCAAAACTGGCAAACCCTACGTTCAGCAATATCCCATTGACTCTCCCAATCCAAAATTCAGACAGGAAATTGATGCCGCTCAATTGTGGCAGAAAATCACCCACAACGCGTGGAAATCCGCTGAACCAGGTGTGCTGTTCTGGGATACCATACATAGGGAAGCTATTCCGGATTGCTATGCCGATGAGGGATTTCTGACCGTATCTACAAATCCCTGTGGTGAAATTCCATTGTGCCCCTACGATAGTTGCCGTTTGATCGCTATGAACCTGTACAGTTATGTAGACAATCCATTTACTGAGCAGGCCAGCTTCAATATGCCGCTGTTCAGACAGCATGTGCAATACGCCCAGCGTCTGATGGATGATATCATCGATCTGGAACTGGAAAAAATCGAAAAGATTATCGCAAAAATCAAAAGCGATCCGGAAACAGATGATATCAAGCGCGTGGAATTGGAACTGTGGAACAAAATCAAGAGACAGTCTCTGAAAGGCCGTCGTACAGGTTTGGGTATTACCGCAGAAGGTGACATGCTGGCCGCTTTGAATATCCAGTATGGCTCCGACCATGGCAATTCTTTCTCGACGGAAGTACATAAACAGCTGGCTTTGGCCGCTTACCGCTCATCCGTGAATATGGCCCGCGAAAGAGGCGCTTTCCCGGTTTACAGTTGCATTAAGGAAAGCCGCAATCCTTTTGTGCTCAGACTGAAAGAGGCTGACGAAAAGTTGTATGACGACATGATTCGCTACGGCCGTAGAAATATCGCCCTGCTGACCATCGCTCCTACAGGTAGCGTAAGTATCTGTACCCAGACCACTTCCGGTATTGAACCAGTTTTCAATGTGGTGTATATGAGAAGAAGAAAGGTGAACCCCAACGACATGAACCGCCGTAAAACCGTACGCGATTCCGTGGGTGATCTCTTTGAAGAGTATATGGTCTTCCACCCGAAGTTTATCGACTGGGCCGCTGTTCATGGTATCAGCAAACAACAGCTGGAAGAGATGGACAAAGACGCTATCATGGCTTTGGTGGAAAAATCGCCTTACTACAAATCAATGGCAGCAGACACCGACTATATCAAGAAAGTGGAACTTCAGGGTATGGTGCAGAAATGGGTGGATCACTCAATCTCAGTTACCGTTAACTTGCCCTCAGATGTCAGCGAGGAAACAGTTGCCAATTTGTACATCAAAGCATGGGAAGTTGGATGTAAGGGTATGACGGTTTATCGTGAAGGTTCCCGCGATGGTGTGCTCAATACTATCACCGAGAAAAAAGAGGAAAAGCCTGCTGAAGACCATAAGAATTACAAACGTCCCACTTCTTTACCCGCTGAAGTTGTGAGATTCAAAAACAATTGCGAGGATTGGATTGCTTTTGTGGGTCTGCGTGATGGTCGCCCGTATGAAATCTTTACCGGTAAAACCGAAAGCGACCGCTTCGTTATCCCGAAATGGGTGGAATCTGGTTTCATTATCAAAAACCGTCACGAAGATGGTACTAAGACATACGATTTCCAATACTATGATAAGGATGGTTACGAAGTGCTGATGAGTGGCTTGTCCCGTACTTTCAACCCTGAATTCTGGAATTATGCCAAGATGATTTCCGCATTGCTGAGACATGAAATTCCGATGGAAAGTGTCATCAATATCATTTCCGGGTTGAATTTCAGGGAAGAATCTATCAATTCATGGAAGAATGGTGTGATTCGCGCATTGAAGAAATTCCTCCGTGATGGTACCAAAGCCAAGGGTGCGGTTTGCCCGAAATGTGGTCAAGAAAATACCATGGAGTACAAGGAAGGCTGCTTGTGCTGCTCCAACTGTGGTTACTCCAAGTGCGGCTCGTAACAAATGTTAATTTATTAGGGTTAATATGTGGAGAGGGCCATGCCCTCTCTTTTTTTATGTAATTCATGGAATATTTCGTAATTTTGTAGCCTGAATTATGGAGGAGAATTTCAAACAACATATTGCCCAATTGGTACCGCAGGCTCAAGAAAAAAGATTTCTGCTGGCGGTGAGTGGAGGTGCTGATTCTTCGGTGCTTGCCTATCTTTTCCATCAATGTGGTTTCTCCTTTGCTATTGCTCATTGTAACTTTCATTTGAGAGGGGAAGATTCCGATAAGGATATGGAATTGGTGCGGAAAAAAGCTGAACAGTATGGAGTGCCATATTTTGAAAGGGAATTTGACACGATCGCTTTTCAGAAACAGGAAAGCTTGTCGCTCGAAATGGCAGCCCGGCAACTTCGTTATGATTGGTTTGCCCAGATTGATGGGGATTTCGATTATCTGGTGACCGCTCATAATGCCAACGACAATGCCGAAACTTTCCTGCTGAATATGTGCAGAGGAACGGGTTTGAAGGGCTTGACAGGTATTCCTGAACAAAATGGGAAGCTGTTGCGACCTCTATTGCCCTTCAGTTCGGCCCAAATTCGTCGTTTTGCGGACGAGAAAGGGATTGATTACAGGAATGATGCCTCCAACTTCTCCGAGGCGTTCCAGCGCAATAAAATCAGGCTTTCTGTGCTGCCTAAACTGGAAGAACTGAATCCGGAGCTAATATCTACCTTTTCCCGCAATATTGATTTGTTGAAACGTCAGTATATTTTTTATCAGCAGCAGATGGGGAATGTCCTATCTTCAATGGTGGAAAAAGAAAGAGACACTTTGCGTATTTCAATTGAAAAATTGAAAGAATGCGAAGACCCGGCGCTGGTTTTGTATGAAATCCTGAAAGACTATGGCTTTAACGCCTCATCGGTGGAGCAGATATTCGACTCTTTGGTAAAATCTTCAGGAAAACTTTTCTATTCATCCCAATATCAAGTGCTGAAAGACCGGAAACATCTGATTGTTAATCCTATAGAATCTGTATGTGCAAAAGAAAAATCAATTGAAAATATAAAGGATTTGGAGCAACTGGGTTTTGTCGTGGAGGAGTTTTCCATGGAGGAGACGCCTGATTATGAACCTAATCCTGCTATTTTGTATGTTGACGCTCAAAAGCTTAATTTCCCACTGATTTTGCGGTATTGGCAGGAGGGTGACCGTTTTCATCCTTTTGGCATGAAAGGCAGCCAAAAATTGAGTGATTTTTTTATCAATCAGAAAATCAATTTGTTAGAAAAGAAAAATATACCTGTTTTGTCTTCTGGAGGTAAAATTGTGTGGTTGGTGGGGTATCGCAGCGACGACAGGTTCAAAATAGATGAAAAGACAAAAAAATATTATAAAATCACATATCATGGATCCTTTTAATGAAAACAAACCGGCAAGATCGCCTTGGCTGGTAGTATTAGCAGTATTGACATTTATTTTTTCAGGAATGTCCTTTCTGGGCTATTTCATGATGTCTATGACATCCGGAGCTATCCCTTCAGCCATAGAAATGTATGAGAATATGGGCATGCCCAACGAACTTATCGAAGCCATGCGTCATTTAACAGAAGTGCCATCATGGCAATTTCTGTTATTGTCCTTAGGTTATGCTTTGGCGGTGATTGGCGCAGCATTAATGTTGAAAATCAATAAAATAGGTCTGCATTTATATATTATCGCCCAAATATGGCTTTTTGTGATGTGCAATTTGGTGATAAGGGGGATTTTTTCTATGAGTTTGCTTTCGATTTTTATGACCATAGTGGTGATTTCATGTTATTGGCTTTTAATGCGTGAAGCACTGAGAAATAAAGAGAATGAAAATCAAATTGCTGATTACGAAGAAATTACAGAAGATCAAGACGACGATGATGATGAATAGAAATGATTTTAAAATATTAGATCAGAAGATATACGGAAGGCCATTGGTATATTTGGACAATGCCGCTACCACGCAGAAACCGCAGGTGGTGATTGATGCTTTGACCAGGTATTATGAGACCATCAACAGTAATATTCATCGAGGGGTGCATTACTTGAGCCAGCTGGCTACCGATGAGTTTGAACAGTCGCGTGAAGCGGTGCGTCGTTTTATCAATGCGCGTCATGCTTACGAGATTATTTTTACCCGTGGAGCCACGGATTCCATCAATTTGGTGGCGGCTTCTTTTGGGCGTACTTTCTTGCAAGAGGGCGATGAAATTATTGTCAGCGAGATGGAACATCATGCCAATATTGTGCCTTGGCAATTTCTGTGCGAAGACCGGGGCTGTGTGCTGAAAGTGCTCCCTTTCAATGAAAAAGGAGAATTATGTATAGAGCAGTTAGACAATTTGATTTCTCCGAAAACCAAGATTTTGGCCGTTTCGCATGTGTCTAATTCATTGGGAACGATTAATCCTGTGAAAGAAATTATCGAGATTGCCCATAAAAGAGGCGTTCCTGTGCTGCTTGACGGGGCACAGGCAGTCTCCCACTGTAAAGTGGATGTTCGGGCTTTAGACTGCGAATTTTACTGTTTCTCTGGGCATAAAATGTATGCACCTATGGGAATCGGTGTGATGTATGGTAAGGAGGAATGGTTGAACAAGATGAAACCATACCAAGGGGGAGGGGAGATGATTAAGCAAGTGACATTCCCTAAAACCACTTATAATGATTTGCCGTTTAAATTCGAGGCAGGCACTCCGAGTGTCGGCGATGCCATGGGCTTGAAGGTGGCTATAGAATATATGGAAAATATTGGTATTGAGAATATTGCCGCATACGAGAAGGAGCTATTGGATTATGCGGAAGAGCGTTTGTCCGCCATTGAAGGACTTCGTATTTATGGTAATGCTACTCAAAAGGCGGCCATTGTTTCTTTCAATATCGATAAAATACACCCTTCTGATATAGGTGCGATTATTGACAAATTGGGAGTGGCTGTCCGCACAGGTCATCATTGCACTCAACCCATTATGGATCATTTTGGCATACCTGGCACGGTACGTGCTTCCTTTGCCTTATACAACGATAAAAAAGAAATAGACGACCTCTATGAGGCCGTCTATAGGGCAAAAAACATGTTATTGTAATTTTTCCGTAGAGACGTGCTACAGCACGTCTCTACAATCACATTTTAGTTCTTCGAAAATTTCTTGTATACCACCTCGTTATCGATTGTGGTCATACGCAGGAGATACATGGCGTTATCTAACTGTGAAACAGGGATAATCAGTGAGTTGTCACCATTGATGTTAGCGCTATATACCACCTTACCCAACATATCGATGATTTCAACTTTGCTGAGGAAATGTTCCACAGATTCAATGTTGATTTGGTCGTGGGCAGGATTGGGATATACCGAGAATTCCTCTTCTGGAATGGCTGTAATACCTACAGCAGCTTCTTGTTTTACTACCAATTGGAAAGTAGTGCCATCAGCTTTGGTTACGGTCATATTGCAACGTCGGGTTGTTGTTGCAGTATTAGGTTGACAAGTTACTAAGATAGCATCATCTCCATAACCAGATTCTTTATTAACGGTAAACCAGCTATGATCATTTTGAAAGCTTAATGTCCATGATTGGTTGCTGAACACTATGTAATTGTATGAACTGTTACCAGCGGAGAAAACATGGGCGGCGGGTATGACATAGAAAGAACTCGTGAGATCCAAGTAATTACATGTGGTTTGTGAAAGTGGAACGGGGTCTAACCAAGGTTGCAGTCTCTTGTTATTGGCAGAACCATTGGATTGCCAGTGGTAAGACATTTTACCATAATACTCACGGCCTGAAGTATTATAACATTGTGAAGATCCACCTGTAAGTGTTCCAACCACCAAACCATTGTTGTTAAATAAAGGTGAACCAGAAGAGCCTCCTTCAGTAACACTGGTACCGTGGGTGGTATGTGCCCATGACACAAGCCAATATGCATTTGTCGCACCTGTCTGTTGATTTGGACTTTGACCAAGAGTAGGAGTGGCTGAGGTCAGAGCTGTGGTGTACGTGGAAATTTTCTTCACGTCACCTGCGGGGTGGTGAATAGAAACACCTGAAGAACTTGCATTTGCCGATTTGCTCCAGCCATTCAATACTAAACCATCGTTTTTCAATTTATTCCAGTTGGCATTTTTCAACTTCAACAACAAAAAGTCAGAACCTCCACTAATAGGGCTGCTGGCGATTTTCTCACAGCCAGTATAAGTAATCATAGCGGGTTCGGAGGTACAAGTGCAGTAAGGGCATTCGTAATGGAAATAGAATTCAAAATAATTGTAATAGTTGTTGGCTGTACCATCTGAACAGTGGTTGGCAGACAGAAAATAAGCGGTTCCATCACCCATGGTGTTGTTAATCAATGTGCCAGAACACCAGCCTGCACCTAATTGTCCATCTTCTACGACGTATCCGAGCATTCTGCCTACTCCTTTTTGCTGAATTCTCCAGTTATCACCTTCTGAACAGTTTACATTGATCATACAGCTTTGAGAAGCACCGTAACCAGTATCACCATCTTTAGCTTCACTGACTCTCAAATCGGGTAAGCCTTCAGAACGGTAAAAATAGGTGTATCCGTTAATGGTAATGTTAGGTGTTTCGGTTTGGTTAAACTGATGTCTTGGAGAGACATATTCTAAAATGACATCACCTTCAGGGAACAAACCAGAGCTGTATCCTTCTCCAGAGGGATTGTCTTCTCTGGTATAAGGACCATAAATTAAGGATTTGTCATTGTTGTATGCAAAAAACTGTGCTCCTTCGGGTAAATCGAAATGATCAAATAAAGCACAGCAACCCAAAGCATTGGCGTTGTGTAATTTGAGACGCCAAATGTTATATCCATCCGTTGTTCTTTCCCAAATACCTGCGTTGTCAGTAGTAAGTTGCAAAGGCATTACAACGGCAACTTTCAAGGGAGTGCCGTTTTTAATGGAGGTCTCAGCCTTGGTTTGCAATTTGTTTAAATCCGGAGTAGCCACATCATACTGTGGAACAACAGATTCAGAAAGTTGTGCAACTGCACTCTTGGGCATAACACCACTGTTTACTTGTGCGAAAATTGTCTGACATAGAGTCATTAACAAGGTCAGCAAAACGAGTGAGATAACTTTTTTCATAGGCTTGTTTTTTCTTATATTATCATAGAATTATTATCCATAATTTTGAAGTTGCAAATTTATAACTTTTTTTTGATTTTTTGGAGGTCATGCCATAATATTAAATTTTTTTTGTATTTTTGCCGTGTTATTCGCAGACGGCAATCTAATATCTTTTCACCAGCTGTCAGCATGCGGATGATATTCAGGAAAATTTTCGTAAAGTTAACTAAATTAAGCACTTATATTACTTTTTATGGACAATTCTTTGGAAAAGCAATCGAAAAGAAAGCGTATTACTGTTCCTGGTAAGGCACCTGTTGCTACTTCAAATATGAAGAAAATTTCTTCAGGTATTGTAGCTCCTAATGATGTGAAAAATAAGGAGGAGAATCCTACTGCTTTGGCGGAAAATATTGATAATCAGGTTGAAATGCAAGTGGATTCGGTCAATGTGGAGCAGATTCCTGTGATGACAGCCGAAATTGAAACGATTCCAATGGTGGAGAAAGCAGAGAAAAAAACGGCTAAATCCAGAAAAACGAAAAAAGCAAGTGCCCAACAGCTGGATATGGATTTAATTGATGACAGTGTGGATATTACTGCTCTCCAAAAGCCAGCCGAAGAAGAGGTCAAGGAAGATGTTCAACCTAAAAAATCAGCCGCGAAAAGAAAAAAACAGTCCAAAAAGCAGGGAAAAAAAGCTGAAAGCACAACCCAGAACGAGCAATTATTGGATGATGACACTTTAGCAGCTCGGAAGAATGATGGATATCAGCCGCTGGATGGAGAATCATCTTATGCAGAAGAAGGAAGAGCGTCAACTCCTAAGGAGAAACCGTCGGTGTATGACGAGCAGTGGGGTATGGTGGCAGATGCCAATTACGACGGTTCGGTAACCGCTGAGGGTGTATTAGAAATCAATAATGACAATTCCTGTGGTTTCTTGCGCTCTTCAGATTATAATTATTTGTCTTCTCCAGATGATATTTATGTGTCTCCTTCCCAGATAAAATTGTTTGGTCTGAAAAATGGGGATACCATTAAAGGGTCTATTCGTCCACCAAAAGACGGGGAGAAATTCTTTCCTTTGACAAAAATCGAAAAAATCAATGGCCGCAATCCGGAAGAAATCCGCGACCGTGTGCCTTTTGATTATTTGACACCGATGTTTCCGGATCAGAAAATCAGACTGACAGGCCATCCGGGAGAAACACTGAGTACTCGTGTCATCGATTTGTTCGCTCCCATCGGTAAAGGTCAGCGTGGTTTGATTGTGGCGCAGCCTAAAACGGGTAAAACCGTGTTGCTGAAAGAGGTTGCCAATGCTATTGCCGCTAATCACCCTGAAATATATCTGATTATTCTTCTGATTGATGAGCGTCCTGAAGAGGTGACCGACATGCAACGTAGTGTAAACGCAGAGGTGATTTCATCTACTTTCGATGAACCAGCGGAGCGTCATGTGCGTATCGCCAATATGGTGCTCGAAAAAGCCAAGCGTATGGTGGAATGCGGACACGATGTGTGTATTTTGCTTGACTCTATCACTCGTCTGGCAAGAGCATTCAATACCATGGCACCTGCATCAGGAAAGGTGCTTTCCGGTGGTGTGGAAGCCAATGCTTTGCAGAAACCCAAACGCTTCTTCGGTGCAGCCCGTAAAATCGAAAATGGCGGCTCATTGACTATTATCTCCACCGCTTTGATTGAAACTGGCTCCCGTATGGATGAGGTTATCTTCGAGGAATTCAAGGGTACGGGTAATATGGAGTTGCAGTTAGACAGAAAATTGTCCAACAAGCGTATTTATCCGGCAGTGGATATTGTGGCGTCAAGTACGCGTCGTGACGACTTGTTGCAACCCAAGGAAGTGTTGCAGAAAGTATGGATTTTGAGAAATCAGTTGGCGGATATGACCACGTTGGAAGCCATGACTTTCTTGAAAGACAAAATGCAATACACTCGTAGCAACGAGGAGTTCCTGGTCTCGATGAATAGCTAATAGCTTGATTGTTGATTGAATAGTCTTATGGCTTGTGTAGGTGGCCAGTGGACTATCGGGTGAGCTGGCGGAATAATTCCTCCATCTCCAAATTAGTGGTGCGTTCTTCCTGACGCTTGAAGCCCATTTTCTCCGTCATCTTTCTAATGTCGTCAATCTTGGCATCGGCAACGATTTTGCCTTTGTTGATGATGATGATACGGTCGCATACGGCCTCTACTTCCTGCATGATGTGGGTGGAAAGCAGGACGGTTTTGGTTTTTCCGCATTTTTTGATGAGTTCACGGATTTCCAGCAATTGGTTGGGATCAAGACCGGTGGTTGGTTCGTCCAAAATCAGCACTTCGGGGTCGTGAATAAGGGCTTGGGCGATGCCTACACGTTGCTTGTAACCACGTGACAGAGCTCCGATTTTCTTGTGCATTTCAGGAGCAAGGCCTGTCAGCTGGATGATGTGTTCCACTTTTGCCTTTTTGTCTTTCAGCTGATGAATTCCAGCGATAAATTCCAGAAACTCACGCACATACATGTCGTAGTACAAAGGGTTGGCTTCGGACAGGTAGCCCACTTTTTTGCGCAGTTCCAGCGAATCGTTCCAGATGTCCAGACCGCAGACTTCCACATCGCCTTTGGTAGGCGGAATGAAGGAGGTGATGATTTTCATCATGGTGGATTTGCCTGCTCCGTTGGGACCTAAGAAGCCCACAATCTCTCCTTTTTTGATTTCAAAACTGACATCGTCTAAAGCGTATTGGGTGCCGAAAACCTTGGAAACATGATGAACTGCGATGGACATGGCGTGGAATTTTATTTTTTTGAAGAATGAAAAGGCAAAAATACGAAAAATTTTTACTCCCCGTTTCGGTAAAACTCCAACAACTGCACCTTGTAAATATAGTCGTATTGCGCTTGGAGCAGGTCTGAGGTGGCTTTCAGATAGTTGTTTTTGGATTCGTTGAATTCGGTGAAGGTAGATTTTCCATTTTCGTAGCGGGCACTTTCCAGCGTGAAGGCTTCCTGGGCACTTTCTGCCGCGGCTTTGCTGCTGTTGTATTTGTCACGGGCTGCTACCGCTCCGTAATAGGCCTGCTGAATTTCCTTATAAAGTTTTTTCTTCGCATTGTCTAACTGCAATTGCTGGCTGCTTAACTGCAGTTTGGCACTGCGTACATTGTTGCGGGTCACTAATTTGTCGAAGATAGGAATGTTCAAGTTGAAACCGAGGTAAGGACTGAAATTATCTTTCAGCTGCTGCCCGAATTTTTTGTTCTGATAGCCTAAAAGGGCATAATAATTGCTGCCGATACCGCCATTCATGGAGAGGGTGGGAATGTAGCCGCTTTTAGCTAAGGCAATGTTGGTCTTGGCGTATTCGTAACGTATCTCTTCCGCCTTGATAGCAGGTCTCACTTCTACGGCCTGGGCATAGATTTGTTCGGGATTGGGCAGTTGGCGAAGGGTAAAACTGGAAATATCCATAGGTACTACTGTGAAACCTTCAGGAGTACTGAGCTCCAGCATTTGTGTTAACTCCAAAATGTCCAATCTTAATTGATTAATCGCTTGTGTGTAGGTGAGTTGGCTTTGTGCCAATGCGGATTTTTGAGTGGCAACTTCGGAAGGAACGACTTTGCCTGCTTTTTCCAAGGCTGTGAGCCGTTCCACTTGTATGGAGTCGATGCTGATTTGTTCCGCGGCTACCTTGCTGATTTCCATGCTAAATAAAATCTGCGTATAGGCTTGCATTATGGCAACGCGAATATCGTCTTTCGCCTTCTCGTAGTCGGCAGTGGCAGCCTGCAGGTTGAGTTTGCCCATCGTAATGTTGTTCTTGACTCTCAAACCGGTGAACAAGTCTAAACTGCCACCAATGCTGAATGAAGTGTTAGCGGTGTTGTTTTTTGTATAGATATTATCTTCTGTCAGGCCTCGTCCGAAATTGAGACTTTGCGATCCGTTAGCCTGAAGAGAGGGCCAGACACTGTTTTTAGCCGTGTTCAACTCGATAGCACTTTGCTCTACCGAATATTGGCTTTGTTTTATCCCGTTGTTGTGCTCAATGGCATAATTGATGCACTCTTCCATGGTCCATGGTCCACGATGGGGATTGTTTTCCTGTCCAAAAACAGCAAAAAACAAGAAACTTACAATGAAACTAAGCAATATTTTTTTCATGGTTTATTCTTTATCAATGATTTGTGAACCCCTGACCATATCGCCTTCTTTTAATCCGTTGGTAATTTGGATGTTGATACCATCGCTCAACCCAGTTGTGACAGCCTGACGGGTGTAGTCGCCGTTCTTTTTGACGTAGACAAAGGAGGAATCACCTTCGAATTCGAGGGCACTCTCAGGAATGGCTAACACATTGGTGGCCTGTTCGAGGATGATTTTGGCGTTGGCGCTGTAGCCAGAACGGATTTTATGGTCTTTCTGCGGCAATACGGCGGCCTTGATTTCAAATTTGTTGGTACCGTTGTTCTCGGTCGCTTTGGGTGCGATATATTCCAGAGTGGCTTCAAAAGTCAGGTTTTGCAAAGCACCGATGGTAATAATCAGCGGCATGCCTTCTTCCAAGGTGCCCACTTCGGTTTCATCTACGCTGCCCGTGAAAATCAGGTCGTTCATATTGGCGATGGTGGCCACAGTGGTGCCGTCGTTGAGGGTGTTGGCCTGGATGACGGAGTTACCCACTTTGACGGGAACGTCCAGAATCAGTCCAGAAATGGTGGAGCGCACCAGAGTGGAACTGGATGTGGCGTTGGAGGAGGATACACCGTCGCGGACAATCTCCAAAGCGTCTTGTGCCGCTGATTTCTCCTCGCGGGCTTGGTTCAGCAGTTGTGTGGTTTGCTCAAAGGATTCCTGGCTGATTAACTTTTGGTCGTAAAGAGCTTTTTCTCTTTTGTAGTTGCTCAAGGCCTGCTCATAGTTGATTTCTGCCAGTCGGACACGGCTCTGGGCCGCACTCAGTGAGTTCATGTCGGGAATCACCTTCAACTTGGCAATCACCTCGTTCTCTTTCACTTCCTGCCCCGCCTCCTTGTACAATTCGGCAATGATGCCGTTGATTTGCGGCTTGATGGCCACCTCATTACGAGGATTGATTTTGCCTGTAATCAATGCTTCTCGCTGGATGTCCATCTTCGTGACCTCGTATTCGTTATACTGAATTTCTTTTTTTCTGGATTTCTGAAACAGAAAAACGAAAGTGCCGATAAAAATCAGGCCAATCAGCGTGAAAATGATAATTTTGAGTCCCTTTTTCATGATATGTTATTTTATTGTTTTTTCGTTTCTATTCGTCTCTCATCGCATCCACAGGTTTTATATGCATGGCTCGGTAGGCTGGGGCGATGCCCGCTAACATGCCGAGTATAGTGAGCAGGAAAAAGGCCGCCACTGCCGTGCCAAAATTAATCTGGAAGGCAGTCTCATGGTGAGCGATCACTTCAAGTGCGTTCAGCATAAAAACCGAGAACACAATGGCCGACAAACCCGCTATCAAAGTAAGTACAATGCCTTCCATGACAATCTGGAACAGAATATCGAAGGGTGTGGCGCCAATGGCCCTGCGGATGCCGATTTCGATGGTGCGCTCTTTCACCACCACCATCATGATGTTACTCACCCCGATGGCTCCGGCCAGCAAGGTGCCAATGCCTACTAACCATATTAAAAAGTTTACACCTCTGAAAAGGTTATCTATTATTTTGAAAATTGGTTCCATGTTGAGCATGAAAAGAGCTTCGTCATCGTCGGGGGCGATGGTATGCTTGCGGTAAACAGCTTGGCGGATGCGAGGTTCCATGTCACTCATCTTCACACCGTCTCGGCCCACCATGCAAATCATTCCGACCGCATCTCCCGTGTTAAGAATGTCACGTAAAACTGTAATAGGCACGGTAACACTTTCTTCACTTCGGCCACTGATGTTGATGTTGGAGGTGCTGTAATTTACTCCAATTACTTGATAATAAACAGAGTTTACACAGATAAATTGTCCGCAGGGGTCACCGCCTTCCGGAAACAGTGACTGATAAATTTGCTTGCCGATAACACAAACCTTACGGTGTTGTTGTAAATCTACATTGTTGAGGTAACGTCCATACTTCAGCACAGGGGTTTCCACATACTGGTAGTCAGCATCTACGCCCACCATGTTACAGTTGACCGTATAGCCCTCGTTGACCGCTACCGCGCCCCATTGTGACAACTGTGGGGTAACAATGGCCAGTTCGGGAAACAGATGTTTCAGCCGTTCCACATCGTTGAATTCCAATTGCCAATAACGACCTTCCTCGAATCCCTTGTAAGGCTTACTTGTCTGGTCCGCACCCATAATGATGGTGTTGGTGGCGAAACCTGAGAAATTCTTGGACAACAGGTCTTTCAGCCCGTTTCCGCCACCGATGAGGAACAGCAGCATGAACAAACCCCAGAAGATGCCGAAGCCGGTGAGGAAACTCCGCCTTTTGTTCCGCATCAGCGAATCAGAGATTTCTTTGTAGCTGTCCAGGTCGAACCTCATTTCAATTGTTAATTATTAATTGTTAATTGGTAATAGGTATCATTCGTTTCTCAGTGCTTCTATCGGTCGTATGCGTGCTGCTTTCAGGGCGGGGGAGAGTCCGGCGATAGTGCCAGCGATAATCAGTACGAGTGTCACTCCGAAAGCCACATCCAAGCCTACCGTAGGGTCAACAAATACGCTGACTTTCTCTCCGAACATCTCCAACGAAGATTTTCCCACGGTGGCATCCATGATTTCACAGGCTACTAAGCCGAGTATCATGCCAATGTAGCCAAACAAAGCTGTAATGGTCACACTTTCGGCCACAATAAGTTTCATGATAGAGGCTGGCGTGGCGCCAATGGCTTTGCGGATGCCAAATTCGTGCGTTCTTTCCTTTACCGTAATCAACATGATATTTGAAACCCCTACAATACCGCCTAATAGTGTTAAAATGCCGATAATCCACAAGGCTTTGCGCAGAATGCTCGTGCCTTTGTCCATCTGCATGTTCTGGGTGAAGCGGTTCCATATCCACAGTGCTCCGTCGTCGTCAGGGGCGGCACGGTGCGACTGGTTGAGTACTGCTCTGTATTGCCGCTCAAACTCTTCGTTTTCCTGTTCGGTGTTCAAGCCATGGAAGGTAAATACAATGTGGTCTTCGTAATTGTAATTGTTGGTGAGCATCTGCATGGTGGTGAACGGAACATAGACATCGTTGTTGCGCACATTTTCTTGCGCTTTATAGATACCCACAATTTGATACATTGAATTACCTATTTTCAGCTGTTTGCCGATGAAATAAGCATAGTCTGTGCCCCCGTTCAGCAGTTGCTTGGCGTGAGAGCTGGCAATAACCGCCGTTTTTCTCCGCAGCTGCATGTCTATATTGTTGATAAAACGGCCTTCTTCAATAGTGATTTTATCCATCTCGGCAATCTTGGGATAACTGCCCGAGAGACTGACATTGACGCTTTTGTTTTTCCACACCATGGGATAAGGCCCCTGTGTGATGTTGGCGGTCACATCATCAATATGGTTGACAAATAACTGACTTTCAGTTAGTTCAATATCTTTGTCATTCAGATTAATATCCCGACCTTGTTCCAGTCCGTCGTAAGGCTTAGTGGTATAGCCGCCGAAAATCATCATGGTGTTGGAGGCAAAATCGCGGCCGTTGAACATGAAAGCGTTCATCAGTCCGTTGCCCGCTCCCAACAATACAATCAGCATGAAAATACCCCACGCCACTGCGAAGCCGGTGAGAGCGGTACGCAGTTTATTGCGTTTCAAGGATTCCCATATTTCGAGGAAAAGGTCTTTCATGCTGAGTATAAATGTTTTATAATATATTTAAAAGATTATTTCATAATGGTGTCGCTGCCGAAAACAGAAGAATGGTGTTCGGTATTCATCGTTGTTTCGCCGATGATGCCGTCTTTGATATGGATGATTTTGTCGGTGCAGTTGGCCACCCCGCTTTCGTGGGTCACCACAATAATGGTGACTTTTTCCTCACGGTTGAGTTGGGTGAGCAAATCCATTACCTCGACAGATGTTTTGGAGTCGAGGGCACCGGTGGGCTCATCGGCCAGCAGAATGCGGGGCTGCGTAATCAGGGCACGGGCGATGGCCACACGCTGTTTCTGTCCGCCCGACATCTCGTTGGGGTAGTGCAATGCCCAGTCGGCCAGCCCGAAACGCTCAAGGTAGTTCATGGCCAGGTCGTGACGTTCTTTGCGGTTTACTCCTTGGTAGAACAGCGGAAGCTCCACATTCTCGATGGCGGTTTTGAAATTGATGAGGTTGAACGATTGGAACACAAAGCCTATCATCTGGTTGCGGTAATGTGCTGCCTCTTTCTCGCTCAGGTTCTTGATCAGCTTGCCGTCAATATGGTATTCTCCCTCGTCGTAATTGTCCAGGATGCCGAGGATATTCAGTAACGTTGATTTTCCTGAGCCGGAAGCGCCCATGATGGAGACAAACTCGCCTTTGTCGATGCCAAGGTCAATGCCTTTCAGCACATGTAGCGGCTGCCCGTTGTCGTAGGTTTTGTGAATGCCCTTTAATTCAATCAACATAATTGTACAATTCTGATATTTATAACGTTATTGCTGGACGCTTATTGTATCCGTATGGGTAGTATTTTTAGTATTTTGTTTGGTATGTTTTTGGGGTTGGCTTTTACTGCTAACACGTATAGTTGTGCCGGAGGCTGGATCCGATTGGATGAAAACATCGTAGTCTTTATCATCGTCCAAATCATCAAGTATTGGTTGAACAATGCTGTCAATCTGTTCTGAATTGTATTCTTCGGGATAATTGGAGTAATATTCGTAGGAATAAGTATTTGTACCCCATTTGCCATCAAAATTCCTGGCGGTCTTTTCAAGACGATCTCCCAAATCACCTTGTTTGCCTTCTTCTATACCGAAACCGATGATGCCAAACAAACTGAGAATCCAGATGACAAGAAGCGTCCAGCCCACCCATTTGTGTTTGCGCTCGCCGTTTCTGAAGGCGCGAACGCAGAGAACGATAATACCTATGAGAGGGCAAAGACAGAACACCCCGCAACTGACCAAAAGAGCAATATCGATGAAACTGCCGAATTCTCCAGGTGTATGGGTGAGCAGGCCTACAAAAATGGCGATGGCAATGCCAAGCACACAGACAGCCAAAGTTATGGCGATGGCGATACCGATGAATATCAGGATGGCTTTGATGATATTCCAAAAAGTGCTGCTTCTTTTAGGGTTTACTGGTGTCTGGCTAAAGTTGTCAATGTTCTCCAAATTCGGTTCTATGCCTTGCATTTCAAGCAATTGGGCTCTGGTGTTAGCCTCAGGCATGGCAATGAGGAAAATCAGATAAATGAGGATGCCCCAGCCGAGACTGGCAAAAGCCAACACCACAAAGAGAATACGCATCACCACTGGATCAAGGTCGAAATAAGCTGCTAAACCGGAAGCCACACCGCCTATAATTTTGTCGGTGCTGTTACGGTAAAGTTTGCGGTATTCTTTTCTTGAACGATTGGTGAAGTTTCTTTTCTCTTCTGAGTTTTTTTCTTCCGAATTATTCCTTTCTGAAGAATTTACTTCTGAAGGATTGCCACTTTCATCGTCAAACTGGTCAGGATGTCCTATAACATCAATGACTTCATTGACATCATTGATATCTATTACATTACGGTTCTGCAATTTGAAAGTGAACAATTCTGCCATACGGCTTTCAATGTCGCGGAGTATTTCCTCTTTCTCATCTTCGGGGAAACGTTTTGATAATGCGAGGAAGTATTGATTTAAGACATCGTATGCGTCATCATCAATGGTGAAGTTCATTCCTCCTAAACTGATTGTGCTTGTTCTTTTCATGATTATATGTTTTTATTTTTTATTAATTCAACTACATTTTTAATTTCCTCCCAGCCTTCTTCCAGTTCGGCCAGGAAAATTTGACCAGTAGTGGTCAGTTCGTAGTATTTGCGCGGGGGACCTTGCATAGATTCCTGCCATTGGTATGCGAGTATGCCGCTGCTTTTCAATCGCGACAGAAGGGGGTAGAGGGTGCCTTCCACTACGATGAGGTGTGCCTCTTTCAGTTCGGAGATGATGTCGGTAACATACATGGGTTTTTTGGAGATGATGAGCAGGATGCAGTATTCCAAATAACCCTTCCGCATCTGTGATTTCACATTTTCAGCGTTGATTGCCATAGTTTTTTTATTTTAAATCCGTGGCAAAAGTATAGAAAATTTTAGTACCTTGTATCACAAGGTATTTATTATTAACTTTTTTTAACATTTTAGCTTCGTTTTTTGAAGTTGAAGCTGAATAGGAATACAAAAAAGCCGCCAGAAACATGTTCCGACGGCTTCTTTTTAATATATAGGGGTATGAAATCTATGTTTTATCTTATGCGGGTTAACGATTTGTTTATTTCCACTCTGCAATCCACTTCTGAATCTCTTTGATACGGTGGGTGTATTTCTCCATTTGTCCTTCGAGGAAATCGTCGCTGTATTTGCGGTCGCAGAAACCGTTGCCTCGCGCCATATACTCATCGTCTTCAAGCGAGCTGAAGACATCGGTGTAATTGTCGAGATAGAGTTGGTTTTCAGCCAGAAGTTTTTGTAAATCTTTCAGGTCTGCCTCAATGGTATCTCCGGTAGAAAAGGTATAATGTTTCTTCATGTTTTGTGGTGGCTTGCTGTGTTTTTAGTTTACATTTTTAGATATAAAATGGTGTGCAAAGATACGGAAAAAGTGAGGATGAAATAGAAATATTCGTCGAAATGCGATGCTTTCAAAGGTTAATGTGCGGTTATTGTAAAAAAACGTATTTTTGCATAATCAAAAGTATACAGAAAATTGATGACGAATCAGGATTTTAAGCTAACAGACTTTGATCCACCTATAGCAAGCAGGAAGACCATAGAGCTTATAGCAATTGCAAATAGTACAACTGAGTTTTGGCAAGAAGAAGCTATAAGACAGGCTCAGGAGGAATTGAAAAAACGGAATGTTTCAAGAGAGTATCAGGATCAAGTGCTGCAAAGGTGGGAGAATAAAGAGGAGGAAAGAGAGGCTGCTATTCGGGATGAACTTGCCCGTAATGCTACAGAATCATACCCTTTATGGAAGTTGCCATTGATTATGTTTGGCACACCATTTCTAATAATTTTTTGTAGATTTCTTCCAATAAAGTCATTGTTGGACCTTCACAATGAAGGTTATAAAAAAATGTTCTTGCAACGCCTTATAATGCTTGTTTGTGGTATGGTGTTGTGGTATATCATAATATGTTCGATAGACAGAATATAATTCCCCTTCTGTTAGAAGGGGTGGCCAAAGGCCGGGGTAGTGACGTAAATCTTAATGTACGAAGTGCATACCATGTATGGATGATGGTTTTTTTTATTGTATTTGAGGTTGTCGTATTTATTGTCTTGCAAAAATTTATTGATAAAGAATTATGGGGAAACAATTTTTTTTTAATTTTGTTTTTCAAACATTAGGTGATATGCATCTGTGAGTTGGAACTGTTAAGTTTATGGTGAGGAATGGTTATATTAGTTTATAGAGTATTACAAATATGATTAAACAAATTTTTTTCACAATCTTTTTTATTGCAATAGCATTCTGCTGTTTTGCCCAAGATATTATTGTTACTACGGATGCTCAAAAAATAGAAGCTAAAATTTTAGAAGTTTCAGAATCTGTTGTCAAATATAAGGAGATGGACAATATTGAGGGACCAACATTTGTTTTGTCAACAGAAAATATAAGTTCCATCATTTATGAAAACGGGAAGGTTACGCTTTATCAAGGAACATTAACAGAGGAAAGGAAGCTAGATGAACCTAAAACAGCTACGAGTTACGTTACAAGATTAGGCGAGAAATACACATACAAAGGGAATGTAATGACGGGGGATGAATATGCTAATTTTTTGCGGATCAACTGTCCCAATGCATATCATATATACCATAGTGGTTACACCATTTCTTATGTGGGAATCTGTTTTCTTGCTTTTGCCGCTGGACTTGAGTTTGGAACATTGATAGGAGGCGCTATCTTAGGGGGATATAACTATACGTCCATGACCCTTGTATACTGTGGTCTTGGTTGTATGGTGGTTAGTGTGCCCTTATTAATTGTCGGTTTTAACAAAATGCATAAAAGTGTGGATGTTTTCAATCAAGAGTGCCTAAATATCAATCGAACGCAAAGTTATTGGAGTATCAATGCTAATCGACAGGGTATAGGTATAGCGTTAAATTTTTAGGGAGATTTTTTTACAATAGGTGGTTTTCGTTAAAGGCAAAAAGCTGATGGGAGATGCAGAAGCCTAAGAATTCGTATAGGCGTCGGGCGGAGATGTTGAAGCCTATAGCGGTGAGTAATGCCCATGCCACAAAGGGGTGCATCGTCGATGGTGGTGGCTATGATAGTATGGCTCATAGCTTGATAAATTATCGACAGAAGTGAATTTTTTCACCTTTAATCTCTTCGTGGAACACACCGTTTTCGAACACTAAGTTGCCATTGACAAAGGTGTGGGTTACTCGTGAGTGTACTTCGGTGCCATTATAGGGAGTCCAACCGCATTTGTAGTGCATGTCTTCGTCGAAAATAGTTTGAGTGGTATTAAGGTCCACTATGGCCAAATCGGCGTGGTACCCCTCGCGAATGAAGCCTCTACGGTCAATTTGATAGAGTATGGCGGGGTGGTGGCACATCAAATTCACAATTTGGGGCAGTGATATTTTATTTTGCTTATATAGCATTAACAGAATATTCAGACTGTTCTGGATAGAGGGGAAGCCTGATTTTGAGCTAAAATAATCGCCAGTAAATTTTTCTTCGTAGAGGTGCGGAGCATGGTCGGTGCCAATGGTGTCAATTAAGCCAGTGCTTAAAGCATGTTGTAAAGCATGCTGGTCGGCGGCACTTTTGATGGCAGGGTTGCATTTGATGGCAAAGCCTTTGTCCACGTAGTTTTTGTCGTTGAAAAACAGGTAATGAGGGCAGGTTTCCGCAGTTATTTTTTTGTTTTCAATGGAAATGTCATTTCTGAAAAGAGACAGTTCCTTGGCGGTGGAAATATGCATGATATGCAATCTTGCACCAGTCTTTTCTGCCAATTCTACCGCTTTAGCAGATGATTTGTAACAGGCCTCAGCAGAGCGTACCAAGGGGTGAATACATGCGTTAGGAGTGATTTTTCCTTTTTCAGCTAAGGATTTATAGTGCTGTGTATTTTGTCGGATGATGTCTTCGTCTTCGCAGTGGGTGGCAATAAGGCAGGGAGCCTCTTTGAAAAGAGCTTCTAAAGCACTTGTATTATCCACCAACATATTACCGGTGCTGGAGCCCATAAACAGCTTGATACCGCATACTTTTGTAGGGTCTGTTTTGGTCACTTCAGCGAGGTTGTCGTTGGTAGCACCCAAATAAAAAGAGTAGTTTGCCAAGGATTTTTCAGCGGCGAAATCAAATTTCTGCTGAAGCAAATCCTGTGTTACCGTTTGCGGCACCGTGTTGGGCATGTCCATATAGGAAGTGACACCTCCTGCTACGGCGGCGCGACTTTCGGTGTACATATCCGCTTTCTGTGTCAGTCCGGGTTCTCGGAAATGCACATGCTCGTCAATAAGGCCTGGAATCAGGTATTTGCCTGTGGCATCAATGACAATAGCATTCTCTGCATCAAAAACTTCCCCTTTGCGTACAATCTTGGCGATTTTTCCGTCAGCGATATACACACTGGCCTCAAAGCTCTCGCCTTCATTGACCACCGTGGCGTTTTTGATATAATAATTCATAACAAGATGATAGGGATTAGTCGTTAGGTTTTAGTGATACAAAATCCTATTAATTAGCATATTAACTAATTTACTAATTGATAATTGGCACATTAGCACATTGTCTAATTAGCACATTAACCTAATTTGCTAATTACAAAATCCACCGCGGCTTCGATTCCCTCGGGGTTCTTGCCACCGGCAGTAGCTAAGCCAGGCTGACCGCCGCCACCACCTTGGATGAGTTTGCCTGCTTCACGTACCAGCTGTCCGGCATTGAGACCGGTAGCCACCAAGTCGTCGGACAAGGCGACAATCAAATTGGGTTTCTCGCCGTATTTGGTGCCGAAAACAACGGCTAACTTCTCCATGGAGGTACGCAGATTGTAGGCAGCTTGCTTCATGCCGTCGGGGTTCATGTCGCGCACTTCACGAATCACATGGATGCCATTGATTTCAGTAACTTTCTGTTTGATTTCGTTGGTGAACTGGTTGATTTTTTCTTTCTCGAACTGTTCGATCTCCTTCTTGGCCTTGTCATTCTCCTGCATGAGTCGTTCGATGGAACGCATGATGTCGTCGGTTCCTAGCATGCTCTTCAATTCCTCATACAAGTGCTGTTTTTCCATCATGAAAGCCTCGGCAGCAACACCTGTCACGGCTTCGATACGTCTTACACCAGCAGCGATGGCGCTTTCGGAAACGATTTTGAAATAGCCGATATTACCGGTAGCTGGCGTGTGTGTACCACCACAAAGTTCTATGGAATCACCGAATTTGATAACACGGACTTTGTCGCCATATTTTTCGCCAAACAATGCCATAGCTCCCATTTTCTGAGCTTCAGCAATAGGTGTATCGATAAATTCCTGTAAAGGATTATTGTTTCTAATTAACTGGTTAACAAGTGTTTCTACTTTTTCGATTTCTTCATTGCTCATTTTGGCGAAATGAGAGAAGTCGAAGCGGAATCTATCGGCGGCCACCAATGAACCCTTTTGTTCCACATGCGTGCCTAACACTTGTCTCAAAGCATAATGGAGCAAGTGAGTGGCTGAGTGGTTGTTCTGGATAGCCACACGTTTTTCCAAGTTCACCTTAGCTACAAAAGCGGCTTCCATATTGTCGGCCAAAGCGGTGGTGGAGTGGATGATGAGGTTGTTTTCCTTGGTAGTATTGATGATATTGATTTTCTCGTTCACTGATTCCAACACGCCGGTATCGCCTACCTGTCCACCCATTTCAGCATAGAATGGGGTTTTGTTCAACACAATCTGGAACAGCTGTTTGCCTTTGGTCTTGATGGATCTGAATTTGACCACTTTCACTTCACATTCCAGTTGGTGATAGCCCACAAATTCAGTCTGTGCAACGCCAGGAACCAATTCAATCCAATCTTCGGTTTCCACTGCAGCAGCGGCTCTAGAGCGTTGTTTTTGCTCGGCCAAACCTTTGTGGAAGCCTTCCATATCTACGGTCATGCCTTTTTCTTCGGCCATCAGCTGGGTGAGGTCAATGGGGAAGCCATAGGTGTCGAACAACTCGAAAGCGAAAGCGCCGTCAATAACCTTGTTCTGGCCGGCTTTGGCACAGTAATTCTCAAATTTGGCAATACCTGAATCCAAGGTTTTGAGGAAGGAGTTTTCCTCTTCTTGCATTACCTTTTCGATAAGTGTTTGCTGTGCTTTCAATTCGGGGAATTGGGCACCCATTTGTGCTACCAAATCCTTTACCAATGTGTAAATGAAAGCTTCCTTGATATTCAGGAAGGTGAAACCGTAGCGGATGGCACGTCTCAAAATACGGCGGATGACATAGCCTGCACCGTTGTTGGAGGGCAGCTGACCGTCGGCGATAGCGAAGGAAACGGCACGCAAGTGGTCGGCAATGACACGCAAAGCAATGTCAGTTTCTTCTTTTTGTCCGTATGTAGTATTAGATAATTGTGCCAGCTTTTGAATCAGTGGCTGGAACACGTCTGTATCGTAGTTGGATTTTTTATTCTGAACAGCCATGCACAAACGCTCGAAACCCATACCGGTGTCCACGTGTTTGTGTGCCAATGGTAGCAATTCTCCGGAGTTTATACGGTTGAACTGCATGAACACGAGGTTCCAGATTTCAATGACCAGAGGATTGTCTTTGTTGACTAAAGAAGCACCTGAAACGGCAGCACGTTCGCTGTCATCACGCAGGTCGATATGGATTTCAGAACAGGGACCGCAGGGACCGGTATCACCCATTTCCCAGAAATTATCTTTCTTATTGCCAAACAGAATGCGGTCTTCGGGCAGATGACTTTTCCAATATTCTTTGGCCTCTAAATCGGCTTCAGTATGGTCTTTTTCATCACCTTGGAAAACTGTGGCATAAAGTCTGTTGGGATCTAACTTCATGACTTCGGTCAGAAATTCCCAGGCGTAGTCGATGGCTTCTTTTTTGAAATAGTCACCGAACGACCAGTTACCGAGCATCTCGAACATAGTATGGTGGTATGTGTCGCGTCCCACTTCTTCCAAATCGTTGTGTTTGCCAGATACGCGCAGACATTTCTGTGAGTCGGCGGCTCGCGGAAATTTAATGGGTGAGTTGCCCAAAAATATATCCTTGAATTGGTTCATACCCGCATTGGTAAACATCAAAGTAGGATCGTTTTTGATGACCATGGGAGAAGACGGAACAATCTGGTGTTCTTTGGATTTGAAAAATTCCAGAAAGGCGGTGCGAATTTCGGTAGAAGTCATTGTTGTTGTTATTTATTTAAATTAAGAACTAAGAGTTAAGAATGTTGAATTGTTGATGTTCTTCATTATTGTCTCTTAGTTCTTAGTTTTTAATTCTTAATTTGTCAGCATTAGTCTTACGCTGATACCCGTTTCGAAGTTCATATTGTCGTATTGGTTGGAAATCTTCGGACGGTTAATCACCTGGTCGTAATAGAATTTCAGACCTACACGACTGCTGATTTGATAGTCGGCAGCAAAATTAATAGTCATGGTGAGCATACCCGCAGAAACCTGGTTGATATTTTCCACAATCTTTCTCAATACAGTCATATTCTTTTTCAAACCGAAGCCTGCGGTGATATTCATATCGCTGACCACTTGGCGTTTCATGCCGGAGAACACGAAGCCGATTTTAATGTCTTTGATACGATAACCGGCAGAGCAGGTGAGCTCGGAGGCAGTGGTTTCCGTAATCTGGTTATTGGTGAAACTCAGGGCTACATTGCGTGATTGTTTGTATTCAACTTTCAGCAGCAAACTGTTCTTGAAAGTCATGTCAATACCAATCAAAGGTGCAAATTGTTCGGAAATACTTACTTGTGCGTATTCATGTTTAGGAATGAAGTTGCCCAAAGTATTTTTTACTAAGGAATTACCATTAGCATCCTCACGGTATAATGAGTTGGTTGTATATCCTCCTACAGTATAGGAAGAAGTATAGGAGTGGTTGATAGAGAATGACTGGAATACTTTGTTCACGCCTTTAATTTTCGTCAAGCCATTGTAGTTGATTCGCCAGTTGGGAAGCGGGAATACGGGGAATTCGTTTTTGACGTTTATTTTTTCCACTTTACGTCCACCGTATGCGGATAATAAAGCTTTTGTCAATACTTCTTGGGCAATGCCATCATATCCGTCAGGATAACCTGTTTCAGGATTTGTGCCTTGAGAATTGGGGTTGTTTGCGGCAATTTGTTCAGCTAAGTAGGGGCGGGCGGCCATGAAATCTGCAAACACATCGTCTCCATTTCTGAAGAAGGAAGAAAGTCCCACAAAAGTTATACTGAAACTACCATTGGTCATAGGAGTATAATGCTCAATATGTCCGTCACCAAAAGACCTGAAGTATTCAGTATAAGTTTCCGTCTTGGTCATATTTCCGGTGACGTCGATACGGAAGTCCTTGAAAGGTTCGACCGTTACACGGTAGTTGAAAGTCTGATTCTTACGTTTTTGGAATGATGAATTCATCAATGAGTCGGTGGTCAGCCAATGTCTTTCGGAAGCGATTTTCTGAATATCGGGCTGTCCGCCGAATACAAAGAGGAAGCCAGGAGAGCCTTTGGTGGCGAAGTTTAATCCCAACATGTTAGGAGAGTACATATAACCTGGCAACAAGGTTCCGTTACCTTGGGTATAGTTGACAGAAACGTTACGCAGCATCATCAGGAAGCGGAGAGAACCGTCCAAAATGATTTTGCCGACATTGACATCCTTCTTCAGGGAATCACGGGTGTCTTTGCCTTTTTTCTTTCCTTTGTCTTTGCTGTTTTTGTTGTCGTCTTCGTTACCGTCGTCTTTTGTTCTCTTGTTTTTGTCCGCATTTTTGGCATCCTTTCCACCTTTGTTATTGGTTTGTCCCTGGTTGACTTTCTTCAAATAAGGAACATTATTGTATAAGGTGACGAAATTAATGTTGGCGGTTCCTTGATAGCTGTTGGAGTTCTGGATAGTATTACCTAAATGAGCCAGCGCTAGCGTAGAACCTGTAAAGGTGTAGTCACCAGTGTATCTTACATTTGCGGTAATCCAGTTGAAAAGAGGGAATTTGTTGATAGGAATTTGGTAAGAGGCTATGACTCTTTGGTAGAAATGGTTGGTACGTCCACCTTTACCGAAACTCTTCCATACTGAATCTTTCTTGACCTTGGTGTCGATCAAACCATCAGGTTCATCGATACGCGCCATGGCATTAGCGGTATATTCTATCTTCAGAGATTGGGCCAAATCCCAGTTAACGGTATAATTTCGTGCCCAATTGAAAGTTTTGATATAACTGGTGTCAATAATGATATTTCCTTGGCTCTTGGGTCTGTATTTGAAAGCGTTGAGCTCACGGGTGATAGAAGTACGGATATTGACAACTTTGGGCAGGGGATTGAAGTTGAAATCTTTGATAAGTTGTAACCATTTGGATTTAAGTCCTTTGGCTTTTGAAAATGGACGTATGTTTTTGGGATTGTTGTTATAGGTATAGCCAATTTCTCCGAAATGATTGTATTTATTATCCATTTCCACATCCACATCACTTTTCTTGACTTGTGAATAAGAATAGGATAAGTCGAAGTTTTCCAAATCCCAAGGTCTGATTTTGATAGGTTTGTCATAGTTTCGCTCCTTACGGATATTCATCAAGTTGACATTATGTCGTTCAACACGGCTGGTGGTCATCTTACGGATGGAATCACGTTCGAAAGCGGTATTGTATGTCTTCAGGTCATCTTTGAGTTTGACATCAGGATTAAGCGGATTGTATTCGGGAGACACCACATTGAGGGAGTAGTCGTAGTGGACGGGGATTTTCACATTCCATTTGTCGGGGAAAATCATCTTACCTGCATCGATATTAGTGGCAACATCGACGGTAACGAGAGATTCTTTTTTCAATTCAGTGACGGATTGGTCAAGGCTTCCATAACCAGCTGAAGAATAAGATGTGGAAACAGAAACATCACCCAAGTCGGCCAAGTTGAGTCGCATATTGGCAATAGCGGCGACACCAGATTTTTTGTCAAAACCACAGAGACGTAGCTCGTTAACCCATACCTCCACGGACTTCTCGCGCATGTCATCACCATCGTTGAGGTTCTGTTTTTTGGGATTTCGGATACCAATCATAATAGTGGATACCTGTGCCAAGTTAGGCATACCCATAATGGTAATTCTGGAACCGTCGCTTTTGTAATAGTAATAAGGCACTTGTGTGCTACTGTGTTGGCCATTTCGAACAGCAATGTTACGTTCTTGTTTTATAGCCACCAGGGAGTCCAGTAAAATGTCCAATCGGTTGGCCATAGGCCAAATACGTGTAGTGTCGGCCCCTATACCCCAAGGTGTGATTTCAACAGGAATTTCATATTCGTAATAATTGTCGCTGAAGTCGCTACCCAAACGGATGAACACGGTAACATCACCTTTGTGCAGGTCGCCAGATGAATATACATCTTCAGCATGGATAAACATCTTCAGACGTTTGAATTGTCTCAGGTCGTAATCTGTACTTTTGTATATACTACGGGCATCACCATCGTGCAAATCTACCACCTTCATGGAAAGAGCCTGCTCATTGGTAAGATAAACTTGTGTGCCACCATAACCCTGTTCACGTTCGATACCAGGAGGAAGAACATAGGGGATAGGAACTCTGTTAGCATTTTCCTCGTAGCTTACAGTACCTACGTAGAAAGAGGTGTTATCACCGCTTGTAGCAGGAACATAGTCACCTTCCTCATACATAGGTTGATCATAGGTTCTCCAGTCTGCTCGAACCAATTCGAACGTAGCCAAACGGCAGATGATTGGTTCGGAGAAGTCTTTCATGAAAACTCTCATGAAACGGATAGAATTATATCCTTGAATAGCACCTACAACCTTATCAGGATTTTTAATAGGAATACGGAACTGATACCATTTGGTTTTTGGGGATGTTCCATTAGGCAAAGCCTCTGGAATAGCCTCATAAATATCATTGATGTAGTTCTGACCCACCACCATTTTGTCGGGAGCCAAGTCAATTACGTATTGGTAGTATTTTTCTTCGTCACTCAGCGTATTGTCATTATTGACGTCTTCCACATTGGGCAAACTGGAAGCAGAAGTGGGATAGGATTCAGGACTTTGTTCGTCAGTAGGAGAGTTACCTTCAGGGTTGTTGTAATAATGGTAGCGGTCGGTAATACTCATTTGTAGTTCATCGTAGTCAGAGCCGCGGAAATAATGGTAATTATCGGTTGACGGGTCTGCTAAGGCGTTTTGGTAGGCTGGTGACTGGACTCCGAAAGTGTTAGCCAAGCGTTCCAGGTAGTTGCTGTAGTGGTTTTGTTCCTGTTCAATAGACAAACCGTCATAACCGACATCTTGATATTGGCGGGAGGCTGTATTGTTATCGAAAGCATTAACAATCATCTGGGTGGTGGGAACACGGCCCCAAACGGTATATTCGATGTCGTTGTCACTACCGTCAGTAGGCAGTCCGTTCTCAAAGAATTTCTTGCCATCACGCAAGATATCCTCGGAAATGTCACCTAAGTTGAAATACAATTTACCACCTGAGTGATTTGGGTTTTCAATAAAGGGATCCATCATCCAGAATTCAATGTATTCATAGTTGGATGACTCAAAATCGGTATTGTCCATTTTACGCATGATACCGCCCCATCGGGTATTGGGGTCTCTCAGAGTACCATCCTCGTTAACACCGCGAGATAGGCCTTCACTGCCATCCACATCGTAGTTGTATGGACCTCTTTCGTTGGGATAGAATGCCAAATTGAAAACAGACATATAGGTGGACTGGGCGGTGCTTTCACGCTCCTTATACGGGAATAATTCGGGCTCATATACCGCACGGGAGTATGGGAGTGACAGATCTTCCTTGGTAAGGTGAGCCGGAGTATAGCTATTGTTGTTGTAGAATAGCGGGTCGATGATGTACCATGCTAATTTGGCTCTGTTATAACCATAAGCTAATTGTCTGCGTTCACTCTCGTTGGTGTTGGTATTAGCTTCCGGGAAAAGATTGGGCTGTCCTTGCGGTGTGGAGGCTAATACCCAATTGGAGAAGGTTCTCAAATCAACGGTGGATTTGGTGGCCTCGAAATCATCGATATAAGTGGTTCCCTCTTTGCCAATAGCTCTGGAATGGCCTGGCACAAAGTGGGCGAATTCAGCGTCAAAAGTAAAGTTGGATTCTGTGGTGGTACTGTGGAAAGGCAAGAAGTCGACCAGCTTAGTCACGAAGGGAACTTTTGTCCGATAGGACATGTTCATACCCCATACCAAGTTGTTGATAGGTTCATTTCCATAGTTGACTTTTTGAGTATAAGGTTTTTCGTATAAGTTCATAAGGATTGCGCCAATGTTGAAATTATCGGAAAAACGATAATCCAAAGTGGTACCTAACATTCGTTGTTTGGTGACAGCGAAGTTGTTTTTATCCTCCATAGTAATGGTGATGGGGGTACCGGAGTTCAAGACACCTTCATTGGTGATGGAGACAGTACCCATGCTGTAGTTGACGGTGTAATCGACATTTTCAGTCAGCGTTAAACCACCGGCAACCACTTTGACGGATCCTTCGGGCACATTGAAAGTATTCAAAGAAAATTCAGAGCCATATGAAGAGGAATAGGAACCTTCAATATAATACTTATTTTTGCTGGTAAACTGCTGTGCCATGGTTTTCGTCATGGTATATAGCGAGTCAAATGCATATCGGTCAGCAATCTCCGCTTCTGTCAGTACAGCTCTCAAATCCTTGCCGAAAGGCTCAACAGTTGGGAAATAAATCTTACCATTGGTGGCATTGATAGTACCTCCGGTAGTGGCAGCACCGTCAATAAAGTCGAAAATACCATCTGGACTGGGGTCTTTCTGCTGGTTCAAACGGTCTAATCCCAACAAACGAATCAATGGAATACCGCTTTGTGAGCCCTTATTGAAGAAACCGTTGGGAATACCTTCATCATCACCTGTATAAAGCACATTCAAACGGAAGTCTTTTTCAGCCACTTGATATGCGGAAAGACTATATACGTTTTTCATCATCAGCTTCCACAAGGGTGATTTTGTGTTGAGGTTTGTGCTTTTTAACAACTTAACCCTGATACAGTTAGGTGATGCAACCTCGTTGGCGAATTCACCGACTTGATAGACGTGATCATCACCGATAACGGTATATTGGAAGGCAACAGCCAGTACTTGGTCAGCCGAAAGGGCCGTATTCAGTGAGATGAAACCAAGTTTGGAGTTAAAGGTATATTCAGAACTGTTCAGCAAGCGGGCACTTTCAATTTTCTCAAAGTCTGTTCCGGACACCATCCCTTTGGTACGCAAGTAGTTGTTTACAGAGGACAAATCTCTCAACTGGCTGGAGTCCAGATAGGCATCGTATCCTAAAATCAAGTTGTTGATAGTATTATCCGGATAATCCTTGGTAACTTCAGCATAACGATGAATCTCGGGCTTGTTCGGGGAGCTTTCACCTAAGTCAGTAAAAGCGATGATATTGCGGTTCTCGTTGGTGGCGGCGCCAATGGTGGTTCGCCAGACCTCAATTTTTGTGATGACGATGGGAGAACCAACCAATGGAAGGGTTTCCAAGTATTGGTTATAGTGGTCTCTGAAGAACTGTCCTAAGAAAAAGTGCTTGTTCTCATCGTACTCATCAGCTTTGAAATAGAATTCGTTTTTCTGTGCGCCGCCGCTGATAGTAATGGTTTTTGATTCGGATTGTTTTTCGGAGGCCACCGCAGTGACAGTGAGATTTCCGAATTTTAAAGCGGTCTTGGCACCGAAAAGTGTCTGACTACCAGTAATTAACGTACTATTCAACGGCATGGTGATGTTACCGAATTCCAACAATTGGAGAATATCATCTTCCTTACCTTCGTATTTGAGTTTCAGCTCTTCGCCTTCCCAGTCAAAAGTCGCTTCAGTATTATAGTTCAGGTTGAATTCAATCTTGTCACCGATTTTTGCGGCCAGGTTCAGCTGGATATTCTCATCGAAGTTGAAATCTGTACGCCTACGCTGTTTGACGGGCAGGTTAGGGTTTTTATTATTCTGGTGAATGATGCCGAAGATTAATTCAGCACTACCGGAAGGCCTGATATCAATGACATTGCTGCCGAAAATGGATTCAAAGATCTCACCGCCGACTTTGATTTGCGGGATGAGTCCGCTACCACGGGCATTCGGGCCGCCAGCATATTTGGCACCTTTGTTTTTCCAATAATCTTTGATAGAATGACGCAGATCGTAGTCGATATATTCGTTGATATCCATAGTACCGGCGGGACCGAAAGGGGTGTTACCGGTCATGTATTGGAAGTCATAGCTGTTGGTGGTAGGATTGTATTGGATTTGGGTACCGACACCTGTGGGATTATGCAGTAAAAATGGGCTGGAAGGGGTATTTTCGTTCAGCGGATTGTTGTCGGGTTGGGGTACATCGATAATGGGCTTATCCCCTGTATCAGGAGGAAATACTGGCAGTTCGATAATCAGATCTTCAGTAGAGGGAAGCTCAATGTCTTCATCGAGAAAATTGGAGACAGGAGTTGTTTCCGTCTCAATTTCCTCGTCAGTCGTCGGGTAATAGTTGCTCTTTGGTGCGGGGAGTGCCCAGACCACCGAATAGAGCGCAAATACCGCGATGGCGGCTAAGAAGTGGTATATTTTTTTATGTATGTTGGTCACAATGTGTTCAATTATAACAGTTTTAATGCCTTTTTAATGAGTTCTTCGATAGACAGGTCGAATCCCTCAGTTTTGATGATTTTCTCAAGCACGGCATCGGCCGCATTCTTGGGGAAACCCAAAGATACTAATGCTGATAACGCAGCATTTGCATTATTATTGTTTGAGAACTGTTTTTTTTCTGTTTCGGTAGTGGCGGCGAGTGACAATTTGCCGACTTTGTCTTTCAATTCGATGATGAGGCGTTGGGCGGTTTTGCCGCCGATTCCTTTGATAGCCTGCAGCACTTTGGCGTTCTCGGTCACGATGGCATTTTGCAACTCGCGCACTGACATTGAAGACAGGATGAGTCGGGCGGTGTTGACGCCAATGCCATTCACAGTGATCAGCAGGCGGAAAATGGAGCGTTCTTCCTCGTCAAAGAAACCGAAAAGTTGGTGCTCGTCTTCCTTGATAACGTAGTGGGTGAAAAGACGCACCTCGTCCATTTCGCGGATTTTGGTGTAAGTGGCCAGCGAAATGTTCACCAGATAGTCCAATCCGCCAGTCGTCTCAATCACTACAAAAGCGGGGTTTTTCTCAATAATTCTGCCTTTGATTCCTGTAATCATAATTATCCAAAATATGAGGGTGCAAAGGTACAAAAAAAAAGGGCTGGAACAGCCCTTTTTATTGCAAAAAACTCAATTACTTAATAATGTTTGTTGCTGATGCTTATTTTACTAAGTCAACAATAGCCTTGAATGCCTCGGGATTATTCATTGCGAGGTCGGCGAGAGCTTTGCGGTTCAAGGCAACGCCCTTCTTTGAAAGCATACCCATGAATGCTGAGTATGACAAGCCATATTCGCGAACGCCCGCGTTGATACGGGTAATCCACAAACTTCTGAAAGCGCCTTTTTTGGCCTTTCTGTCACGGTAAGCATATTGTTGTCCCTTTTCCCAAGTGTTCTTGGCAACGGTCCAGACGTTTTTACGCTTTCCGAAGTACCCTTTGGTACGGTTCAAAATCTTTTTTCTTCTTGCTCTTGAAGCAACGTGATTTACTGATCTTGGCATAATTTCTCCTTTCTTTTTACGTCAGCGGTTTAGTGCTGTCTAAACTCTTTTCGTGCTGATAGTAAAGTTAATAATTCATTTTTTAGCACTGGCCCAACATTTCCTTGATGGTGTGTTCGTTGACTTTGTCAGCGATGGTGCTATAAGCCAGGTTACGTTTTCTTTTGGTAGTTTTTTTCGTAAGAATGTGGCTATGATAAGCGTGATGTCTTCTTACTTTACCGGTACCCGTCAAAGTGAATCTTTTCTTGGCAGCCGATTTGGTTTTAATTTTTGGCATTTCTCTGATTTTTAAGGTTAATATCTATGAGTTTATTGCAATTTCTCTTTATTTTTTGGGATTGATGACAATCATCATGCGCTTACCCTCCAACTTGGGCATTTGTTCCGGTTTTCCGTACTCCTCAACCGCTTGGGCAAATTTTAGCAGGATGAGCTCTCCTTGGTCTTTATAGACAATGGAACGGCCTTTGAAAAACACGTCAACCTTGACCTTGCAGCCTTCTTTCAGGAAGCGGATGGCATGATTGCATTTGAATTCAAAATCATGGTCATCGGTCTGGGGTCCCAAACGGATTTCCTTGATGACAATTTTGGCCGATTTTTGCTTGATTTCCTTCTGCTTTTTCTTCTGTTCGTAAAGGAATTTTTGGTAATCCATGATTTTGCATACCGGCGGATTGGCCTGGGGGGAGATTTCCACCAAATCTAATTCAAACTGGTCTGCCATTTCCAATGCTTCCTTTAAGGAAACAATCTTCGGCTCGAAATTTTCACCGACAACACGCACAATGGGTGACGTGATGTATTGGTTGATACGGTGTGCGGCTTCCTTCTTTTTGTTAGGAAGCGGACGACGTGGACCGGGATTTGTAACTTGCGTTGCGATAAGCTTTTCTCCTTTCTTTTGGTTAATATCTTTTGTATTAAAAAATTGGGCGCAAAAATACACTTTTTTTCAATGCGAAACACCCAATGTTGATAAATTTATTTTCTGCCGTATTTTTTCTGTGGAGACGCGCCACGGCACGTCTCTACAACGGTATATGATAAATCCGTTTTATTCGTCTTCAATCTCGGAAAAATAAGCGATTTCCGCATTTTGACAATCATTTTGTCCTTGCAGCAATTCACATCCGCAGTCACGGATTTTCTTGTGCTTGCGCTTGCCAATCACCTTCGGCGCACACCCTGCGAACAGCACTGCCACTGCCAAAATTAGTATGAAAAATGATTTTTTTCGCATATTATCTGAATATCGTTGCTTCTCGGTCTGGTCCTACTGACACGATGGAAATCTTTGTGCCCGTTTCTTTCTCAATGTATTGGATGTACATCTTGAATTCAGGAGGCAGCTCGTCGTAGGTTTTTGCCTGGCTGATGTCCTGCTGCCAGCCTTTGAAGGGGGTAAGTACAGGTTCGATGGGTGCATCGCTTTCGCTGGGGAAGCGGGTAGTGATCTCACCATTGATTTTGTATGCGGTGCAGATGTTGATGGTCTCGAAATTGGACATCACATCGGCTTTGGTGAGGGCAATTTCAGTAACTCCGTTCACCATAATGGCATATTTCAGGGCTACTAAGTCCAGCCAGCCGCAACGACGGGGACGGCCAGTGGTGGCGCCGAATTCGTTGCCCTGGGTACGCAATGTCTCACCTGTGGCATCGAACAACTCTGTGGGGAATGGTCCGCTACCGACACGGGTGCAGTAAGCCTTGACAATACCGATAACCTTGCCGACTTTGCTCGGGGCTAAACCCAAACCGGTGAAAGCACCGGCGGCGATGGTGTTGGAGGAGGTGACAAAAGGATAGCTGCCGAACTCAAGATCCAACAAAGTTCCTTGTGCACCTTCAGCCAAGACACTCTTGCGGTTGTCGAGGTATTCGCTGACTTCGTATTCATTGTCAATGAATTTGAATTGTTTCAAGCAGTTGAGAGCCTCAAAGAAGTTCAATTCCATTTTCGGCAGTACTTCCGAATAATCGAACTCATACATTTTGAGCATCTTTTTGTGCAATGTGGTCAAAGCGTTGTATCTTGCGGTAAAATCGGGAGACATGGTATCAATCACACGCAAGCCGTTACGGGCGGTCTTGTCGGTGTAGGTGGGTCCTATGCCTTTCAACGTTGAACCGATTTTATTCTGGCCTTTCTGTGTCTCTTGGGCTGCATCCAATAGCCTATGAGTGGGCAGAATCAGATGCGCCTTTTTGGATATCACTAAGTTGGAAACGGGATTCAGTCCCATTTTTACCAAAGCGTTGATTTCCTCTTCGAAAATGCACGGGTCGATGACGACACCGTTGCCGATAATATTGATTTTATCCTTGTGGAAAATACCAGAAGGAATGATATGCAAAACGTGTTTGATGCCGTTGAATTCGAGTGAGTGTCCGGCATTGGGACCGCCTTGGAAACGGGCAATCACATCATAACGGGGAGTCATCACATCTACAATCTTGCCCTTGCCTTCGTCTCCCCATTGCAATCCTAATAAAATGTCACATTTCATTATCAAAAAATATGTTTGAGATGTTTGTGTTGAAAATTCTATCGGTTATCGTACATTTTGTGGTAATAGTCCACGTATGCCCCAGAGGTCACATGGTTCAGCCATTCTTCGTTGGCCAAGTACCAGTCAACGGTTTTTTCAAATCCTTCGGTGAACTTGATTTTCGGCTCCCAGCCTAACTCGGTTTTGAGTTTGGTGGCGTCGATAGCGTAACGCAAGTCGTGGCCGGCGCGGTCAGTGACGTAGGTAATCAACGACAATGATGTGCCTTCGGGACGGCCTAATTTGGCATCTACGATTTCAATCAGTTTTTTGATGATATCGATATTTCTCCATTCATTGTTGCCGCCGATGTTGTAGGTCTCGCCATTTTTACCGAAATGGAAGATGGTGTCGATAGCGCTGGCGTGGTCCTCCACATACAGCCAATCTCTCACATTGAGCCCTTTGCCATAAACAGGAAGCGGCTTGTTGTGCTTGATGTTATTGATGAACAGTGGCAGCAGCTTTTCCGGGAACTGGTTGGGACCATAATTGTTCGAACAATTTGAAATCACGGTTGGAAGTCCGTATGTGTCGTGGTAAGCACGTACGAAATGGTCAGAGCTGGCTTTGGCTGCGGAGTATGGACTGTGCGGGCTGTACGGGGTGGTTTCTTTGAAAGAACCGGTTTCGCCCAAAGAACCATATACCTCATCGGTGGAGATATGATAGAAACGTTTCCGTTCGGGGTTGTCTTTCCATATTTTACGGGCGGCGTTCAGCAAATTCACTGTACCTACCACATTGGTGAAGATGAACTCCATGGGGTTCTCGATGGAGCGGTCCACATGTGACTCTGCGGCCAGGTGGATGACACCATCGAATTGGTGTTCTTCGAAGATTTTCTGGATAAAATCACCATCCACAATGTTACCTTTAATGAAATGGTAGTTGGGTTTCTGGTCAACGTCGGTCAGATTTTCCAAGTTACCAGCGTAGGTTAATGCGTCTAAATTATAGATGTCGTAATGCGGATATTTGTTGACAAATAAGCGTACTACATGCGAACCGATAAATCCGGCTCCTCCTGTGATTAAAATTTTTTTCATGCTATAATAATCTGTTGAAGAACGATTCCGTTTGTTCACGGAAACTTTTTGCAAAGTTACATAAATTTCTTGAAATAAACGTTGTCTTATGAAATTTTATTGTGGAGACATAGTGTACAGCATCTTTACAATGTTTTTGTGGGTATGTAGAGACATGTCATGGTGCGTCACTACTCGATTGTCTCCAACAAAAAACTTACCGGGCGGAAACCGTCGTTGCAGGAAATCATGGCGGAATGGGGGTTCTTCATCCAGCCGTCGAAAAAATTGCCGCCGCCATTGGCCAGTTCTTTCACAAAAGCTTGCATACTTTCCCAAGCACTGTCGCACAATCCTTCGGGTTTTTGCCCTTCGCAGGAGACGAAAACTTGCCCCTCCTCAATGTCGCAGCTGTGCTCAATGGGGTTTTCGTATATTGCTGATAAATCCTGATACCAGACTTTGCGGATGGCCGTGATTTTCACTTTTTTCATAAAACTGCTTTTTATTCGAAAAAATTCCGTATTTTTGCCGCCGATTTTTACGATCTGTTAGCTCAGTTGGTTTAGAGCGCTTGCTTGACAGGCAAGAGGTCACTGGTTCAAATCCAGTACAGATCACGCAAGCACCTGATAATTATGCAGGTGCTTTTTTGTTTTTAGTCAGATTGAAATTATAGAATCAGTTGTTCAAGTTTCACTTTTGGCACAAAATGAACACCGTCCTGCCGATAGTATTTGTGACTTTCATCCTCATTGATTTCCACCAAGCGGATGTTTTCCGCACCCTTGCCGATAGCGAGAATGAGCAGCGGCTCGTAAGTCAGGTTGAATTCTTGCTTGATATTTTCTTTGTTGAATGCCCCGATCATAATACCGTTCAGCCCCATCTCCACGGCTTTGAGCAACATACTTTGGGCAGAAATGCCAAGGTCAATATCTAAAATTTTGTTTTCAGGAGTGATGCCGCAGATGATGATGAAGGCTTCGGGTTCGGTGCCTTCAAAAGGCAGGTGCAGTTCAGGAAGCGCACCGCCTAATTTGATATTGGCTAATACCTTATCCGCTCCTGTGTCATGGGTTACCAGCTTGAAACGCAAGGCCTGCTGGTTTCGCCCCGAGGGAAGCAGGGGGTTCACCGCCACGATTTTCTTCAGGTGCTCCATGCTCACCTTGGTGTTTTTGTCGTAACCGCGGTAGCTGCGGTTTTTCTTCAGCAGGGTGTCTAACGACTGCCCCACATGTTTCACCACGGTTTTCTTCCGTCCCGAGCCGAAAAGCTCGTCATATCTGTTTTCCAAATAATTGTCTGCCATGAATCTGTTTTACATTTTTAAGAAGACAAAAATAGTAAAAAAATGCATACCTTTGCATTTAGAAAATTCATCACTATGAAACACCCTTTTACCCATTTCTTTTTGATTCTCTTGCTAGCCGCCTCCTGCCAGCAAAAGGACAAATTGGTGGCACCACCAGCTCTATACGGTCCTGTCCCCACCGAGGCGCAACTGCAGTGGCAGCGCATGGAGATGAACATGTTCTGCCATTTCGGACCTAACACCTTCACGGGAAAAGAGTGGGGCGACGGTACTGAGGTGGAAGATATCTTCAACCCTACTCAGTTGGATTGCCGCCAATGGACAAAGATTGCCAGAGCCGCTGGTTTCAAAGGAATCATTCTCACCGCCAAGCATCATGATGGTTTCTGCCTCTGGTCGAATCCGGAAAGCGAGCATACCGTGGTGCAGAGCACTTGGCGCAACGGAGAGGGGGATGTGCTGAAGGAATTGTCCGATGCTTGCCGCTATGAGGGTGTGCGTTTTGGCATATACATTTCTCCTTGGGACAGAAACGCACCCACATACGGCACACCAGCCTATAACGAGACTTTCAGAAAAACATTGGAATCAGCATTGACACAATATGGCGATATCTTCGAGCAGTGGTTTGACGGGGCTTGTGGTGAGGGGCCCAATGGTAAACGACAAGTATATGACTGGCCGCTGTTTAACAATACTGTACATCAATTGCAGCCGCAGGCACTTATCTTCAGCGATGTGGGTCCTGGTTGCCGTTGGGTGGGCAATGAAGAGGGCAGGGCAGGCCGTACCTGCTGGTCGCTGCTCAATACCGATGGCTTTACCCCCGGTGCCGGAGCTCCTCCTCAGGATACGCTAACTGTAGGCAACCGGCAGGGACAATATTGGATTCCGGCCGAAGTTGATGTCTCTATTCGCCCTGGCTGGTTCTATCGTGATAGTGAGCATCCCAAGAGCGTGGAGGAACTCATGCGTATCTATTACCAAAGTGTAGGCCGCAATGGCTTATTGCTGCTGAATGTGCCGCCAGATCAGCGGGGACTGATTGCTGCGGAGGACTCTGCCCGCCTCATGGAATTTGCCGCTGCTTTGCAGTCGGTTTTTGCGCAGGATTTGGCTCAAAATGCAGTGGAAATCAAGGCTACCCATATCAGGGGCGAGAAAAATCCGATTATTCAGAATTTGAAAAATGGAGCTCAAAGGTCTTCACTTTCAGTAAACGTGCAAGCCTATGGGGCAGCCAACCTCATAGATACATCCTATCATTCCTATTGGACTGTAGATGACAGCGTGACTTCGGCTCAGGTGGTGTTGAGCTTCAACCAGCCGGTGAAATTCAACCGTCTAATGCTTCAGGAGTACATCCCCTTGGGACAGCGAGTCTCAAAATTCCATATTGAAATTATGCTGCCCGATGGCATGTGGCAAACTGTGGCAAACGAAACCACTATCGGCTACAAACGGATAGTCCTCTTGCCAATGTGTACTACCAAAGCTGTCCGAATTTGCATTGATGAATCCTTGGCCTGTCCCGTACTTAACCGGGTAGCGATGTTTAAGGATGAGGTTTATTCGAGTTTGACTGAGGAGTAATTTTCTTTGAATAAATTTCCGTACTTTTGCCACCCGAAAATTGAATACGGATTATGTCGAAATACCGAAGTTTAGTATTGCCCTTTGCCCTTGTTTTTGGCTTTATCTTCCACCATTTCCTGGCAGGCTTCAACTTCGTGGTGCCGTATCTGATTTTCGCTATTTTGTTGCTGAATTTTGTGTCAGTGGATATCAAAAAGCTGCGTTTTGGTTGGTTAGATGTATGGCTGATGCTCTTTCAAATTGTGGTGAGTTTGGGCTGCTATCTGTTGTTGAAATCCTTTCATGTGAGCGATATGGTGGCGGAGGGTGTTTTGGTGGGCATACTTTGCCCGGTGGCCGCCTCGGTGGTGGTCATTGCCTGCCTCTTGGGTGCTAACCGTGAAACCGTGACAACTTACACTATCTGGGGCAATATGATGGTGGCAGTGGTGGCTCCCATCTACTTTTCCTTTATCGGTTTGCAGCAGGATATGCCATTTTTAGATTCTTTCTGGATGATATTGAAAAGAATAAGCCCGGTGATTGTTTTCCCATTCTTCTTAGCTTTGATTATGCAATATACAATGCCTAAGGTGAATGCCTTTTTAGACAAGTACAGAGGCATTTCTTTTTACCTGTGGGCTTGCGCTTTTCTATTAGTGATGGGCAAAACTTTCGAGTTTATCGCCATTCACGGCCCTGGCAACGAGAAAAATATTGTTGTCTTGGGCCTTGTATCTGTACTTTTCTGTGGTATTCAGTTTGCGATAGGCAAATGGTTAGGGGCCAAATTCGGTGACAGAGTGGCGGGAGGCCAGCTGTTAGGACAGAAAAACACAGCTTTCGGTATCTGGATGGCCAATTGCTACCTCAATCCTTTGGCATCAGTGTATGTGGCTTTCTATGCCATCTGGCAGAATCTTTTCAATAGCTGGCAACTGTGGCGGCACGACCGCAGACTTCAAAAGTAAGCTTTTCAGTATTGCTCATTAAACAGCCTCATCGCGTCTTTCATGATGTCGGCATGGTCGAAAGCCAGAGGAGGCAGTGCGTCAATGGGAAACCATTGTGCCTTGGCGGCATCGTCTTGACCTGTCACAGGGATAGGCTGATCAATGATAGCCAGATAGGCCACTGTGATGGTTCTACCTCTGGGGTCTCGGTCTATCTTTGAATAGGCCCCGATTTGGAAGATGTTGTCCACATGCAGACCAGTTTCTTCTTCCAGCTCACGGATGGCGCATTGCTGGGTGGTCTCGTCCATGTTCATGAATCCGCCCGGAAATGCCCAGCTCCCTTTGAAAGGCTCATGACCTCTCTCAATGAGCAGCACGTATGGCATCGGTTCTTTTGTCATCACTACGCAGTCTGCAGTAATAGCGGGTCTCGGGTATTGATAGGTGAAGGCCATGGTGTTTCCTTTTCTCTTTGTATTTTAACCTTTGCTTAAAGCTCTCTGATGCTTACCGCAAATCCTCCGCACGGTGCCATTTTCAGTTTCAGCACACTCTTGCTTGTCACCGTTTTCTTTGTAATGGTATAGGCTTGAGGATTATATTTCAATTTTGAATCTTGAGTTCTGAATTCTGAATCATCAGGAAGACCGCAGGCATCAGGTGCATCAGCATAAATGATGGCCTCGTATTTTACACCGGGTTTCAGGAAATCCAGTTTTACGGAAACCTCGCGGGAATTCTCGTCGGTGATGCCGCCGACATACCATACATCGTGTGGAGTTGACAGTTGATAGTTGACAGTTGACAGTTGGGCGTCATCGGGAAGATTGTATACGTATTTTGTGGTGTTGGAAATAACGCCTTTTTTGCCGTCAGGTAGTTGTCCCAATCCCTCGGCGGCCTTGTTCAAGGAAGAGATTTTCGGTTTGCGGGCAGTGACGATATAGTCGCCGGGTTCTGCCATGATATAGATACTGGTGTCCCAGTCGACGGCCACGTCCTTGATGAACTGGAAAGCGTCCATGTAGGGCTCATAGTGTTCGGGGAAGTCGGCGGCCATCTGCAGCGGCGAATAGAAGGTGACATAAAGTCCCAATTGATTGCAGATGGTGTGGCTCATCTTCTTTCCCCACGGCACGATTTTGCCCATGTCGGGCTCGAAGATGCCAGGGGTGTAGTCCATCGGACCGCCCTGCAGACGCGTAAACGGCAGAACGGAGGTGTGTCCGGGATGGATGCGCTCGCGGAACTCGGTGCCCATGGCGCTCTCGTTGCCAATCATATTGGGCCAAGTGCGGCACAAACCAGTGGGTCTTACCGCTTCATGTGAATTGACCATGATATGGTGTTTGGCTGCCTCCACGATAGCGTAATGGTAGTGGTTGTTGATGGGCTGGCTGTAGTGGCCCTCGCCAAACGGGATGATAGTGCCCACATAACCGCCTTTCACAGCGTTGTATCCGTACTGATTCATCAGCGTGTAGGCTTTCTCCATCCAACGTTCGTAGTTGACCGTGGAAGCGGAACTTTCGTGGTGCATAATGAGACGGATGCCCTTTTCGTGGGCGTATTTGTTCAGTGCGGGCAGGTCGAAGTCAGGGTAGGGAGTGAGGAAGTCGAAGACGAACTCCTTCTGCTTACCATACCAGTCCTCCCAGCCGATGTTCCAACCTTCGATAAGCAATCCGTCGAAGCCGTTGGCAGCGGCAAAATCGATGTAGCGGCGCACGTTGGCGTTGTTGGCGCCGTGCGTGCTGTTGGGAGTGGCGTGTTCAAAGTCGGTCTCGCCTAATTTCACTGAAGGGAAGTCATTGGTATAGTTCCAGGTGCTCTTGCCGGAAATCATCTCCCACCAAACACCCATGTACTTCACAGGATGAATCCAGCTGACATCTTCCAAAGCACAGGGCTCGTTGAGGTTCAGAATCAGTCTCGAAGCTAACACATCGGTGGCTTTTTCACAGACCATCACCGTTCTCCAAGGGGTGACACAGGGGGTCTGGATACGGCCTTTGTAGCCCGTGGCATCGGGACAAAGCCAGGCACGGAAGGTATGAGCCTTTTGTCCTTCAGGGGTCAGATTCAAATGAGGAACAGAGGATAACGTGTCCCAAGGGTTGGTTGCCAAATCATCCAGGTATTCAAGATGCATGGTCGGAAAGTCAAGTGTAGCCGCTTCGTGGATATTGATATACAAGCCGTCATCGGTCTTCATCTGCAAGGCGGTTTGCACACCCGTTTTCGAGAATGCGGTCCACGGCCAGCCGCCGTTTTTGTGGCTGGCATCCCACAGTCTGCGAATCTCCGATAGCCGTGACTGCGTGTAGTTGTACTCCTGCGTGTCATAGTCGCCGGGAATCCACCATGCGGTATGGTCGCCTGCCATCGCGAACTCCGTCAATTCTTCCTTAAACCAGAAGCACACCAGCGCATTGAAAAGCTTATTATTGTCATTTTTTGAATTCTGAATTTTGAATTCTGAATTCTGGATTTCCATAGGGAATTCATACCGGAACCCCAATCCATCATTATACAGACGAAAACGGATTTGCATCACGGTGGCCATCGTCTTTGAGCGTCCGTCGGCACTCTCGACTGCCCCTGCCGGCTGCTCGAGGGTCACCAGCATCTCGTTATAGTGGTTGCGAATGTGTGCTTCCTCGCCCCATACGGGTTCCCAAGTCTCGTCGAAAGTGCTGTATTTCGTGTCTTTCAGCACAAAAGCATGTGCCAAATCATCACGCCATTCCAAGGTGAAACCCATTCTTGAGGGCAGTATTACGGTTTTTCCTTTGTAAAACAGAGCATACATGGGAACGCCGTCAACAACTTCGAATGACAGTCCTAAATTTTTATCTGGACTTGTTAAAACGATATCGGTAACTTTAACAGAGGATTGGGCTGTTTCAGCAAAACCAAAAAACGGCATGAATAGTAGCATTATCCATAATACCAGTAAGGGGATTCTTGTTTTTATCATTTTTGTGTGTTTTTATTTTATGATTCAATGTTTCTTTTTTCTTTCGGCAACTGATTTGCCCTTTTCCTTCTTTCCAAAAGCTGATGGTGACCATTCTGTCTTCACTATCCGGCCTGAATTTAATGTGATTGTCTGCTTTCTTTCCACCTTAAATTCTTTCATTCCGAAATCGTTTACTATTTCTTCACCATATTCCACAACAAATTCACCGTTCATCCAAGAGGCCAAAACGCGGTTGTTGACAATTTGTTCTGGTTGGAACAATTCCGACAAAGAAACATTTTCTTCATCGTACTCGAATAATCCCCCGCTTTGTAGGGTTACTTGGCTGAGAAATAAAGAATTGTTTTTAATAATCCATGTGCAGACAGGTGCTCCGTTCTTTTCAAAATTCTCCCAATTGAATGGAAATTGAAGAGGGTCGTTGTCATACAGCAGCATCAGCATCGTGCGGTAATCATTCACCGGGAATCGTCCTTGATGTTTCCCATATTCCACTTTATCCTGACTCAGACCGGCTCTTAAATAATAAGAAAGAAAACAATTGTAAAGATAGACTATCGGATAATCTTTCTTTAGCACATCATCGAATACGTCATCTTCTATTTCTTGTAACCACCACTGGTCAAATGGTGTCAGGGTAACATCTTTTACTAATTTACCATTTCGAATATAAATAAACCGTTCCTCCTCAAAAGGTCCGCTTTCATATCGTTTCCATTTGGATGTCGTGGTAATTTCAAGAACTCCTGAAAACCAATCGGCAAATACAGAGCCGTCTTCTCTGGGTGCAGTACCAGACAAGGATTTGATACCAAAAAAGCTTGGATCAGCCATCGTGTCAATGCGAGTGTTCTCATTAGACCAAAACTCTCCACAGACTTTTTTGCTCGCGTTCACCGAGATGAGGTAAAGAGCACTGTCGCAGATTTGCCAAGTAGCAACATGTCCACGGTAATTACTTGTGCAATGCCATCTGAATGGCGATTTCGTGTCTGTACGAATGTATAGGACCTGTAATGGAGATGGATGCGTCCAACTGACAGACAACATGTATTGTTTACCATTCTCAATAAAAATATCATTTATTTGTTCGGTGGCATTTGCGATGTGATTTCCTAAGGCCAGAACAAACAGAATAGCAATGAAAATACGTCTCAACAGTTTCATGGTCTATAACATATTTTGATTTTACAACATCACTTCCTCATACTCCCGCTTGAACCAGGTGATTTGTCGTTTGGCGTAGCGGCGGGTGTTCACCTTGATTTTTTCCACCGCCTCTTCCTTCGTCATTTTGCCCTCCATATAGTCGAACATTTCCTTGTAACCTACCGTGTTGAGGGCATTCGTTCCTTTGTACTGGTACAGCGATTTGGCCTCTTCCAAGAGTCCGTCGGCCATCATTTGGTCCACCCGTCGGTTGATGCGGTCGAACAATACTTCCCGGGGACGGTTGAGGTAGTATCGTTGGATTTCAAAATCCCGTTTTTTGGACGATTGCGTAAGCAATTCGGAATAAGGCTTGCCAGTTTGCAGACACACTTCCAGGGCACGCATCATGCGCTTGTGGTTGGCCAGGTCGTTGGTGTTGTAAAACACGGGGTCTAAATGTCTCAGTCGTCTTCTTAAGGCTTCAATCCCTTCGTTTTCAAACAGTTCTATGACCTGCTGACGGATGTTGAGGTCGGGGTCGGGCAGGTCGTCAATGCCTTTGCACACGGCATCTAAGTATAGGCCACTGCCACCAGTCATTATCACTACGGGGTTTTCGGCGAAAAGCGTAGGCAGCAGCTTCAACACATCCTGCTCGAAGCGTGAGATACTGTAATACTCGCCAATCGACAGGTGACCGACAAAATAATGCTTTACCGCGGCCAATTCTTCCTCGCTCGGAAAAGCAGTGCCGATTCGCATCTCTTTGTAAAATTGGCGCGAATCGGCAGAAATAATGCTGGTATGAAATTTTTTTGCGGTCTCGATGGCATAGTGGGTTTTCCCCACAGCCGTCGGACCACCAATGACAATCAGTGTGGGTTGGTTAGTAGCTGCCGTAATCATCGATACTGCCTAAATCAAGCTGATCCTCATCGTTGAAACCATCTTCAAAGTCATCGAAAATATCATCTTTGGTCAGGTCTTCAATCAAATCGTCGGGATCGGGAAGATGGGCGTTTTTGATAGCCTTGGGCAGCTCTTGTGCCTTGTGGGTGCAGCGAGGATATTCGATACCATCTTGTGCCTGGGCCACTTTCATCAGCTCAAGGTAGAAGACCTTCGGATTCAGAAAATCATATTCATAAAGGATATGCTGATGAGGGTCTGAAATCATCTTGTTCAGAATGCTTTCTTTCATGATATATTTCGGAAGATGGGTCTTGGTGGTGTAACCGTCTTCTTCCTCATATTCGGGAGCATCTTCAACTTCATCATCTTTCATGTCGATGAGGGTAATCTCATTCTGCTTGTTCCATTTGGAATCGCACAATGAAAATGAGGCCAACTCATTGCCTTCCAGACCGATAGATTTGTACAATATGTTGTGGAGTGATTCGAAATTGTCGTTGGCCAGAATTTCTATGTCGCGGACAAAGTCTTCCACTTCATCAAAATAAACTCTGAATTTGTAGTAAAACATGATGAATGATTTTTAATCTTATTCCATAACCATGTTGTGGAAGACATTGGTAACGTCCTCGTCTTCCTCGATTTTCTCCAACAGTTTCTCTACTTCTTCCTGCTGTTCAGGAGTCAGTTTCTTCATATCGTTGGGAATTCTTTCGAATTTGAACTCCTTGATGTCGAAACCATTGTCTTCCAGATATTTCTGAATGGGACCGAAGGACTGGAACTCTGCGAAAATCAGGATGTCGTCTTCATCTTCGAAAACTTCTTCCACACCGTAATCGATGAGTTCGAGTTCGAGTTCTTCCAGGTTGACACCGTCTTTTTTAGCCACGGTGAAGCGGCATTTTCTGTCGAAGAGGAAGTCCAACATGCCGGAGGTGCCCAATGCGCCGCCTAACTTGTTGAAATAGCTTCTCAGGTTGGCCACAGTACGCTGGTTGTTGTCGGTAGCTGCCTCAATATATATGGCGACGCCGTGGGGGCCATAGCCTTCGTAGAACATTTCTTTGTAGTCGGAAGTGTCTTTTTCGAGGGCTTTCTTGATGGCTCTTTCGACATTTTCCTTGGGCATATTTTCAGACTTGGCGTTCTGCATCAGCAGACGGAGTCTGGGGTTCATATCGGGGTTGGGACCGCCGGCTTTCACCGCCATTGTGATTTCTTTTCCTAAGCGGGTAAAGGTTCTGGCCATGTTACCCCAACGTTTAAATTTTCTTGCTTTTCTAAATTCAAATGCTCTTCCCATAGTATAGTAGGTTTGAAAATTAAAGATACTTTATTTTGAAGCCGCAAAGATACAAAATTTTTCAATTAGCAAATTAGTTAATTCGTAAATGTGCTAATTGATTAATGTGCTAATGTGCCAATTAAATTAGCAAATTGGTTAATTAGCCAATTAGTTAAAGTGTTAATCACGGCTACCGCATTCTTTTTCCGATACTTTTTTATCAAGAAAAAAGTATCCAAAAAATCAAGCCGACGGTAAGTGCAGCCGCACAAGCTTGCTCCCCCCAACCGTCGGCCTTGCTTTCGCACGCATCATCAGGGTCTGATGCATACCTCAATATCCTGTAGGGATGCGATTCACCGTGTCTGCACCGCATGTCGGCATTCCCACCGCACGCATCATCAGGGTCTGATGCTTACCTCAATATCCTGTAGGGGTGCGATTTATCGCGTCCGCACCGCATGTCGGCATCCCCTCCGCACAGAACGGGATTGCATAGACATTCCTAAATTCTCCCTTTAGGGAGATTAATATCAATAGATGTGCACACCACCACCACCACCGAATTCCGTCAGGGATTCCATGTCAATAGATATGGTTGTTAATCCATTGTATGTCGCGGCGCGGATGTGTCGCGCACCGCTTTAATCCCGCACACATCGTACGGGCAAGGCGGAGCTCCGGAACGCCATGGTGTTGTTGAGCGTGGCGGAAGAATGCAAGATACGGTAAATCCGCGCATGTGCGTTCACTCCCGTATCCCCTACGCTGGTGGAGGTCCAGTAGTCAGCGGTATTTCCGGCATTGGTGACGATATTAGGGGGGTAGAAACCCCCGGAGGGTCGCAAACTGAGCCCTGTGGCATTGTTTTTGATAGGGTCATTGCCGGGTGAGCATGTCTCCCAGCTTTCATTCCATCCTATTGAATCTGCCAAGGCTTTGGCACAATAGGTGGCAACACCAGAACACACAAATTCATTATGCATGCTTACATAGCTTTTCAGCTGGGACCATTCGGCATTGCTGGGCACATGCCAGCCTGTGGGGCATACGCCTTGCACACCCGATGGATTGCTGGTACTGCCATCACTGCCATGCATCACCGCTGCCCAATTATACAAACGGCCATACATGGGAATCATGCTGTCCGCCAAATTCGGCGAGAAACAATACGCTGTGGTTGTGCTGGGCGATGTGCTCGTGCTTATCAAGCTGCCATCGGCATATCTTGTGGTACGCAGATTCTCTTTCATCCAGCACTGGTTGCCGATTTTCACCGTATTGTATGTGTTCCCATCATAATCGGTTACAGTAGTGGCTTCAGCGCAGGGATAGCCATCTCCATTGGTTGACACTTGAAACAGAAGGGGAATCGTTTGAGAATACATCAGGTTTTGTGTCATGGGAGTGCTTTGCACAGTCGTTCCATTTGTCAGGTCACAATATCCGATATACTCCATTTCATCCCCAAAGTTAAAGGGGCGTGTGACCGTACCCTTCGAAGGTCCTGTCGCTGTTTTTTCTTCATTGATGTATTCAATAGAATTTATGCCGGAAGTGCCACTATTCACCATTTTAATGGAAGATGATTTTCCGTTGCAGACTGCTGTCAAAAGATAAATATCAGCCGTGTTGAGTTTCACCCTGAAATGATGGTCACCAGGTTCACAAGCGGAGGAAAAGCTGGTCACTTCTTTCCCCATGAGATCGAAAACTCTCATCACTACCTCTCCTGATATTCCTGTTCTAAGACGCACATCTGTCTCTCCGTTAAAAGGATTAGGTGTATTAGGCAACAATTCAAAATCACCAGAGGGAACATCTTCTCTTATTCCTACAGAATTCTGCAAAACAAGAACCGTGTCAGGCCACGTCAAGGTTTCCTGCCAGCCCTTGGTATGGTTCGTGATTCGCACTTGACTAAGCCGAGCATAGTTGCCATAAATGTCATGCCCTGTGAATTTCAGCGTAATGGTAGGCTGCGCCATGAGTCCGCAAACACTTGTCAGCAATAAGAATAGAAGAAAAGTTGTTTTTTTCATGATATGACATTTGATAACTATATGACGCTCTAAATCCCAAAAACGTTACAAGAAAAAGAAAATTTTTACTCCAACGAGTATGGTTTCTCCGTGAACCATTTCTTGTTTGGCTTGCTGCCCATGGTGAAGACCAGTTCGCCGCCAGCCATGATTTGTTCGTAGGTGATGTAGGCGCAATGGATGGATTTGCCATTGAGGGTGATGGATTGGATGTAGCAATTCTTGTCGCTGACGTTGGGGGCTTTGATAGTCAGGGTATTGCCGTTTTGCAAATGGAGGACGTTTTCGGGCAGATAGGGTGCACCGAAGACATACTGACCGCTGGCGGGACAGACGGGATAGAAGCCCATCGCACTGAAGATGTACCACGCTGACATCTGTCCGCAGTCGTCGTTGCCGCACAGCCCGTCAATGTTGTTTTTGTACATTTTGTTCATTACCTCGCGTACGCGCTGCTGCGTTTTCCATGGTTGGGATGTCCACATGTAGAGGTACGGAATGTGGTGACTGGGCTCGTTGCCGTGCACGTAGCCACCCACCATACCCTCGCGGGTAACATCCTCGGTTTCAGCGAAGAAATCGTCCGGCACATACATCTCGAAGAGCTGGTCGAGTCGTTGCACGAATACCTTGTCGCCGCCCATGATTTGAATGAGTCCGTTGACATCGTGGGGCACGTAGAACGAATAGTTCCAGCTGTTGCCCTCGATGAAGCCCTCGTTGGAGGTAGAGAGCAGGTCAGCGGGAGTCTTCCATCTGCCGTCTTCGTACCTTGCCTGCGCAAAGCCCGTCTCGGGATTGAAGACGTTCTTGAAGTTTAGCGCGCGCTGGCGGTACTCTTCGCAAATCAAATCTTCTATGTACTTGCCATTATCGCTTTTTACCGTTCTTGGGATGCCTTTGTATAGTTGATAAATTGCCCAATCCTCGTAAGCGTTTTCCAAGGTAATGGAAGTTCCAACGGTGGATTGATTATAGGGTACATATCCTAATTTCTTATATGTGTCTGTATGATCGTAGTAGTCTAAATTTGCGCTTTTTTGCACTAAGGAGAAAGGTCCTTCATCAAATGGATCAACAAGAGCGTATGGGTTTCGTTGTTGAAATCCTCCTGCATTATTAAGCCAGGCGTCCGCCACCACCGACACGCCGTGATAGCCAATCATACACCAGTTCTCGTTGCCGGCATGACTCCAAACGGGCAGAATGTGATGTACGCTCTGCCGGGCATGATTCAACATGGACTCCGCCATATCACTTGCACTTTTTGGATCGATAATATTCAGCAACGGATGTTCGGCACGGTAGGTGTCCCACAAGGAGAAAATCGTGTAATTGGTATGCCCTTCTTTGTTTTGATGAATGTTGTGGTCCACACCACGATATTTTCCGTCAACATCTTGATAGATAGAGGGATTAATCATCGTGTGATAAAGCGAAGTATAGAACATTGCGAGTTCGTTGGGCGTGCCTTTTGCTTGGTAAATACCCAGCTTGTCGTTCCAGGCTTGCTTGTTTTGTTGATATATTTTATCAAAAGGAAGAAGAGCCTCCTTTGTATTGGTAAAATTGTATGGGTTAAGGTGGCCTCCATTTAATCCCAATAACTGAACGACGTCTTTTTTTATGGTTTCGACCAGTAAGTTGAGTTCCGCACCTTCTGTACAAACTGCTGAAAGCCCAACCTGCAATTCCAACACAGGGTCATTATCGTTTTCAAACTCTATCCAAACTACCACCTTGCGGCCCGCCATTTCGGGGAAGTCATGGTTGAGGTCGAAGCGGCGCCAAAAGCCGTTGTAGTCTTGTTTCCCGAAATCCTGATAGCCGTAGTGCGCCACGGGTTTGCTGAAATGGATGGCGAAATAGACGTAATTCTCCCGTGCCCAACCGTTGGTAATGCGGTAGCCAGTCAGCGTATAGGGATCTTCCATACGCAGGGAGGCCCAAAGCACCTTGCCGTCATAGTTGTAGATGGCGTGGTTGAGATCCACGATGAGCTTCTGGGTTTCGCCCTCGGGGTACGTGTATTTGTGGATGCCGCAGTGCGGGGTGGCGGTAAGCTGCACGAGGATGTCGTCGTCGCTGAGACGCACCTCGTAATAGCCGGGCGAGCATTTCTCGGTTTCGTGGCTGAAGCGCGAGCGGTAGCCGGCATCGGGATTGTCGGCAGTGCCGGGGTTGAGCTGCACCTCGCCGGTGAAGGGCATCAGCAGGATGTCGCCCATGTCGGAGTGGCCGGTGCCGCTGAAGTGGGTGTGGCTGAAGCCCACGATGGTCTTGTCGCGGTACTGGTAGCCGGCGCAGTAGTCATAGACGCCCGGCTGGTAGCGGCCGTTGATGTTGTGGGGGATGGTGTCCGTGTCGGGACTCACCTGCACGCCCCCGAAGGGGTAGCACGCGCCGGGAAAGGTGTGCCCCATGCCGTTGGTCCCGATCATCGGGTTAACATACTGGGTATAATCTTTCTGTGCGGAAACAGTTGTCATCATCAATAGGATTATCGGTAAAAAAATCTTTCGCATAATAACGGATTAATAATTGTAAAAAAATCATTGTTTCAGCATCCATAAATGGAACACGGGGTCGGCAAACTTGACAGTCTTTCCTGTTTTTTCTATTAACTCTTTTTTGATGAGTGTTTCCTGTATCCTGCAAATGTTAGACTTAGAACCCAGACTATATTTCTTTAGGATTTCGGCTGATGTAAAGTCGTAGGAAACGCCCTCTGCCATTGCCTTCAGGAAATTAAACTGATATGAAGAGAGGCCTTCTGTCTGTTGAATAAATAACATTGAATTCTGGTCGATCAAGTCACCTATAGCAGTATCGATAGAGGTGTCACTGACCTTCTCTTCACTACATAGCATTACGTTCCATGCCAACTGTTGCACATAAGACGATTGGCTTTCTACCGTATTACAGATTCGAGTTATATGGTTGTCGGATATTTTCTGACCTTTATCCTCAAACTTGTTGCGAATAAAAGGTATCCAGTCATTAATGGGTATAGGCTTCAGGAAGAGTATATCGCCGAATTGATAAAACGGCATGCGTTTGTTCTGAAACAAATCTGCCAGCATGTGTTTTTTGCTTCCAAACAGGCAATATGAGGTGTTCTTCTGTAGCTGCCATATACCACGTATCCTTTTTTGTACGGCAAGAGTGTCAGGAAAGTTGCCAATCTGTTGGAATTCATCGATACAAACTACAATATGTTTGCCTATCTTATGTGATAATTTTTCAGGTAGTTGAAGGATTTCTTCTGGGGAATAGTCCTTTGGAGTGATACCTAATGATACTGACATCTCATTTTCAGGGTCAATGCTGAAAGATATCTTCGGTGTCAGTCTTGTCATAAATTCTTTGATATTTTGCAACATGAGTTCGCCTTTGTTAGCAGTTTGTTTAAATACTGCCGATGCAAATTTGTTGTAAAAATCATACTCTGTCCGACAATCGTAGATGTCCAGATAAACAATGGTCATCGTTTGGGAGTCTATTTGCGAGATGACGTGTCTCACTAACGATGTTTTACCCATTCGCCGAGGGGATATGAGTATTACATTTTGCCCGTTTTCAAAGTTGAGTCTCAATCGGCGACTTTCTTCTTTCCTGTCCGTAAAGTTATCACCATCAACGGCTACGCCATATACAAAAGATTTTTTCATAAAGATATTTCATTAGTTTCGACTGCAAAGATACAAATTTTTTAAGTACACATCTTTGTGGTCCACAAAATTGTGTACTTTTTGTTTTTGTCATCAAAAAAAAATTCGCTTTCTCATTCTTTTCATTCAAAAATTATCCGTATCTTTGCAGAATATGTAATTCATCAAAATACCTAATAACATTAACCCTTAAAAAAAACTGATTTTATGAAGAAAAAATTTGTATGCCCCATTTGCGGCTATGTTCACGAAGGTACCGAAGCTCCCGAAAGATGTCCTCAGTGCAAACAGATTGTGGAATGGAAAGTTCTGGACGAGAGCGCAGGCTTGAACTTTGTGACCGAACACGTTATCGGTATTGCCAAAGATACTGACGATGAGATGAAGAAGGATTTGAACGCTCATTTCATGGGCGAGGCTACGGAAGTAGGTATGTACCTGGCCATGAGCCGTCAGGCCGACCGTGAAGGTTATCCCGAAATCGCCGAGGCTTTCCGTCGCTACGCTTTCGAAGAAGCTGACCACTGCGCACGTTTCGCCGAATTGTTAGGCGAGGTGGTATGGGATACCAAGACCAATCTGGAGAAACGTATGGTGGCTGAATGCGGTGCTTGTGAGGACAAAATGCGTATCGCCCGCCGTGCCAAAGAACTGAACTTGGACGCTATCCACGATACCGTTCATGAGATGGCCAAAGACGAAGCCCGCCACGGCAAAGGTTTCGAAGGTTTGTTCAACCGCTATTTCAAAAAATAATTTTTCTTTTTTTCTGAAATAAAAAAGGGGATGTTCGTGCGAGCATCCCCTTTTTGTTTATATGAAGCGTTGGTTTATTCGTCTTCATTCAGCGCCTTGATACCGGGCAGTACTTTGCCTTCGAGGTACTCCAGCATGGCGCCGCCGCCGGTGCTGATATAGGAGATGTAATCGCCTAAGTCAAATTTGGTGATGGCTGCGATGGAGTCGCCACCGCCGATGAGTGAGTATGCACCGGAAATGGTAGTGGTAGCCACGGTCAAAGCGATGGCATGGGTACCATTGGAGAATTTCTTCATCTCGAACACGCCCAGCGGACCGTTCCACAGGATGGTGCGTGAATTTTTGATGATGTCGGCGAACATACGGACAGTTTTAGGACCGATGTCCATGCCTTCCCAACCGTCGGGAATGTGGTTCTGCGTAGTGGTGTAGGTGTTGGCGTCTTCAGCATACTTGTCGGCGCAGATGTTGTCGATAGGCAGGTACAGGTTGATACCTCTCAGGTGAGCTTTCTTTACAATTTCCTTGGCGACTGGAACCATGTCTTCTTCGAATAATGAATTGCCAATCTTAACGCCGAGGGCATTCAGGAAGGTGTAGGCCATGCCGCCGCCGATGATGAGGTTGTCAACTTTATCCAACAGATTGTTGAGAATGTTCAATTTGCTGGAAACCTTAGAGCCACCAATGATAGCGGTAAAAGGAGTGACTGGGTTTTGCAGTACATGGTCGAGGTTGGCGGCTTCGTTGTACAACAGGTAGCCGGCGTAACTCTTGCCAGGGAAGCATTTCACGATAGTGGCGGTGGAAGCGTGCTCACGGTGAGCGGTTCCGAAGGCGTCATTCACATAGCAGTCGCCTAATTTGGCAATAGCTTTGGCGAATTCCAGGTCGCCTTTTTCCTCTTCCGCATGGAAACGCAGGTTTTCCAGCAAACCGATGTCACCGGGCTTCAAAGCGGCGATTTTGTTGGGAGTCTCTGGATCCAGTACATCGCCTAAGAAATGCACTTCCTTGCCCAGTATGGCGGAGGCGGTCTTCACAATGTGTTTCAGAGAATACTTGTCGTTTACTTCCCCTTTCGGACGGCCGAGGTGGGACATCAGAATGGCGATACCGCCTTCTTCGGTGATGTTGCTGATGGTTTCTTTGGTGCGCTCGATACGGGTGGTGTCGGTCACTTCAAATTGTTCGTTTAACGGCACATTGTAATCCACACGGATTAAAACTTTCTTGCCGTTGAAATTGGTTTGGTCAATTGATTTCATAATTTTATGTTTTAGTGATAATTTTGTTGAATTTGCTATATCTAATTTGCTAATTAACTAATTTGCTCATTTGCTAATTACAAGAGCATCTGCCACGATTTCTGCTACAGATTTAATCTCCACATTGAGTTTGTAGTGGTGGTTGATTTGCATCAGCTGATCGACACAGTTGTGACAAGGTGTAATCACAACATTGGCGCCAGTGGCTTTGATTTGATTGGCTTTGATTTCGCCTACTTTGAGACGGCGCTCGTTGTATTCGCTCATGGCTAACATACCACCACCGCCACCACAGCAGAAATTGTCGTTGCCGTAAGGATTCATCTCAATGAGTTCGGGAACCGCCTGTTTTGTTACGAAACGCAGACTGTTGAACAAACCTCCGTTACGTGTAATGTTGCAAGGGTCGTGGATGGTGTATTTCTTGGTGTTCAGCGTCTTGTCCAGTTTGATTTTGCCGCTTTTGATATATTCCTCAATGAGTTCCACCAAGGTAATCATTTTGAAGCCTGGTTTGTTTTTTAGGTAGTTTGGGGCTTCCCAGCGCAAAGCTCTGGAACCATGGCCACATTCGCCTAATACCAAGGTTTTGCAGCCTAATTTTTCCATCTCGTCAAACATGTTCTTGGCGATTTGGGTAGCTTCTTGGTCATTGCCTGAGAAATAACCGTAATTAGTCACATCATACATTTTCGATGACAAGGTCCAATCGGCTTTGGCAGCATAGAAAATCTTGGCAGCGGCAGCAATGGACAGTGGAAAAAACTTGGGCTCGCGGGGATTGAGCGTATATAGCATTTCTTTGCTAGGCTCATTCAAGGGGATGCGGGCGTTTTCATCTTCCAACTCGTCTTGTAAATCTTCTTCCATCCATTGGATGGTGTCAACGTATTCCTCTTCGGGAATGCCCATGTTATTGCCTGTGTTGATAGCAGCATCCACCGTGGCTTGCAGCGATTTGGGCACATAGCCCATAGCCGCTAACATGCGGCGTCCGGTGCGTACCACAAAGGGGATGTCTACACCGATGGAGCAGTGCTTCACGCAGCGTCCACACATGGTGCAGGCACCATACAAAGAGTCCACCATCTCGGCGATAGTCTCATCGTCCAGGTCTCGGGCATGAACCAAATCCGGAGCCACTTTTCCGATAAAAGTGCAGTATCTGCGGTAGATGGAAGCGACCAAATCCACCTTCTTTCCGGGAATGAATTTCGGGTCGTCATAGCTCTTGTAAAAGAGGCAGCTGGTGCCGCACAAACCGCAGTGAACGCATGAGTTTAGATGGGTGACCAATTTGCTGTCCACCTTGGGCGACAGTATGTTTTTCGCAATTTGTATGTTCTTAGGATCTACTTGTTTCATCAATTTGTATTTAAATTGAAAATTTATTATCGTTTATTATTTTTGTTTAGGCACAACGTATGATTTTTTATGGAGATGCGTAGTGTAAGATTGCAGAATGGCCTTGAAATAATCGTTTATGTTTTTCAGTTCAGCCTTGTTCAAGTCAAGAATGTCATGTTGCTGCAGCGTATCAGTTGCGGAATATGCGTACAATGTTTGCTCATCATCCCTGTAAATGCTCAGTGAGTCCGTGATACACTGGTAAATTTCGTTTACACTGTTAGTTGCAATGGGCATTCGTTTGGGTTCGTTGAACACATCCCGGCCAAAAGCGAAATAGGGCTTTTTGTAACCCATCAAACCTAACATGGTGGGCATAATATCCAATTGTTGCGTCACTTCATGACTAGTTCCCTGCAAAGAATGGTCTGGAGTGTACAGGAAATATATGATAGCCGTGCTTCCTTTGGCGGTTTGCGATTCCTCGTAAGCGTTGTAGCCACTAGCGTGGTCGGCCACAAAAATAAACAATGTGTTCTCAAACCAAGGCTCCTTGGATGCTTTCTCAAAGAACTTTCGGAAGGATAAATCTGTATAGGCCACACAGGGCTGTAAAGGATTTACACCAGTAGGCATTTTTCCTTGGTATTCCTCTGGAAGATTAAAGGGATGATGAGAAGTAAGCGTATAGAAAGCGGCAAAAAACGGAGTGTCAATCCGGTTGAGTTCCTGTTCGAAAAACTGCAGGAAATCCATATCCCAGATACCCCATTCATTGGAGCGGTTTTCTCCTGGATGCAATTTCTCGAAATGGGTACGGTTGTAAAAATTTCTGATGCCAGCCATTTTGCCGATAGCCTCAAAACCCATTTGGTTTTCGGTGGTTCCGCAGAAAAAGTGAGTGCTGTAGCCATAGTCTTCCTCCAGAATGGCCGGGAAAGCTTTCATTTCTCCTACGGATTCGGGCAACAAGGGGAATGGTTTTTTGTATGATGGAATGGAAACCAATATCGAAGGCAGCGATTCGATGGATTTTCGGCCATTGCTGAAAGTGTTGGTGAAAGCGAAACCTTCTTGCATCAAGGAATCCAAAAATGGGGTGTAGCCATCACCTTTGTTGAGGTGAGGCATCATGAATTTGGAATGTTCCCTGTTGAAACTCTCCAAGACAAAAAGCACAATGTTTTTCTTGCCTATCTGATATTTGAAATCACCACTGGGATAATGATAGGGCGTGAATATTTTTTCCGCTGTCTCCTCATCAAAGTATTCCAACACCTGAAAATCTTTCATGCGCAAGGTCCGCAAGGTGCAGAACGGATTGCTGAGAATGACGGAAGTTTGTGGAGCGGACTGCGTGTAAAATGCCGCATAGCTGAGGGTTACAGGCCTTGCTTTCAAATCGAAGGAACTTCTGATGCCAAAAACATAAAAGAAAACGCCTACGGCCAACAAAATGACATGAACGGGGTAATAAATGGCTTTCTTGGAAATACAGGATCCCGAATACTTTATTTTTTTGTACAGGAAAACCATCAGCGCAATCAAGGCTATGCCAATGAGAACAAGATACCAGTTCTCTCCCATGGATTTCCATATAATATCGCCTGTATTGTCGTTTTCCTTGAAAAAATGCAGTTCTTCGGAAGTGATACGCTTGAAAGTATAACGGTAATAAACGGTATCCACCAGGTTCATGACAACAATGCCAAGGGAGTTGGAGATGGTGTATATCCAAAACAGCATTTTTTGATACCATTTTTTCTCTCTAAATTTGAAGGGAATCAAGGATAGGACGAGAAAAACCGTATTGAGGTACAGAATGGAGATGGTGTTGAATTTCAATGCTCCTTTCAGCATCATGGGGAGTGCTGATAGTTGGATATTTCCGACAATACTTTGGTTGTAAAAATAAAAGACCACTTGCGTTATAAGCAAGATAAGGTATAATATTAACAGCCTGAAAATCAGTACAAAAAAATCATTCTGAAAAAATTTTTTCATAGCTTTTCTCCGTTGTTGAATGCAGTTATATATATTCTTGCAAAGTTACATAAAAATCTTGAAATACAAAATGCAAAAAATTATTGTGCTGAAGCGATTAATCGTATTCCTGGAAGAAAAAATAATAGTTGGTTTTTCATTCTGCGTTTTTTAGTATCTTTGCAATCTCGTTTGTATCTGATGGAAAAGAAAAAGATTCTGTTTATCGTTAATCCTATTGCCGGGAAAGGAAAAAAAGAGATGTTTCCTTCCTGGGTGGAAGCGTTGTTGGATAAATCGCTTTATGATTACGAATTGGTATACACCCAAGCGAAAGGCCACGGTAAACAGTTGGCAGAAGAGGCTATTGGCAAGGGAATCGACATTGTGGCTGCGGTGGGTGGCGATGGTACGGTGAACGAAGTGGCGCAGGCACTCATTGGTAGTGATTGCATCTTGGCAATTGTTCCGTTTGGCTCTGGTAATGGCCTGGCCCGTATGTTGCATCTTCCGTTACAGCCGCCCAATGCTATTAAAAAGGTCATCAATAAATGTCGTTCAAAAAGTATTGACACGGCTCTCGTCAATGGTGTTCCTTTTGTGAGTATAGCAGGATTTGGATTAGATGCTGAAACGGCAGATGCTTTTGCCAAAGATGGACACCGTGGCTTTTTGACTTATTCAAAAATTGCGGTAGAGAAATATTTCCATGCACAAATAGACAGTTGCACCATCACTTTGAATGATAATGTCACTTTTGACAGTCGACCGCTGATGGTAACTTTTGCGAATTCAAATCAATTCGGATACGAGGCGAAAATCGCTCCAAAAGCGGTGTTGGACGATGGTTTGCTGGATGTTTGCATTTTGAAGAAACCTATTCTTCCCGCAGCTCCTTTTGTGGCTACCCAATTATTGGCGGGACATATTCATTTTTCCCCGTATTTCCAATCCCTGCGGGCAAAAAAGATTTTTGTGCAACGCAAAAAAAACGCCGTCGTAAATATCGACGGCGAGCCTATTATGATGGATAAGGATTTGCTGGTGGAAGTAAAACCCCTTAGTCTTAAGGTTTTATTTTAGCGTAATGTAGCTTTCGCCCAAATAGGCGTCATCGGTGAACAACTGAACAATGTATCTACCCTTGACGGCTTTGTCGTTGTCGCGGATGTCCCATTTCAAAGTCACATTCTGTGCCTTGTTGTTATAATCCACTGTGGTTTTGGCGGTGTATTGCAGGCGTTGACCATCATTGACGAATGTATAAGCATCCCCTGCTCCAGGAGTAAGAACTCTTCCTGTTTCAGGAATGGCAATACGACAGTACAGATTCACGGGACCGCTTGGTAACAGCGAGTTTTCGGCCAATGTCAAGGTGGTTTTCAGGGCTTCGGCACGTGAGGCTTTTTCAGTTTCCACTTCATCCCCTCTTGATTTGTAATATACCGCATTGCTCTTGATATTGTATGCTTTGAATACTGCCGCACCAGATATTTTGGTATTCAAGCTGTCTTTGTGTCGCTCAAGTTGGGCTTTTTCAACTTGTGTTTGAGCCAGTGTTTCTTTTACCTGCGTGTTTTCTTCTTTCAAAGCCTTGTTTTCAGTGTATAATTGATCAATTTCAGTGACATATTCCTGAGCAATGTTCTGGAGTCGTTGCAGCTGTCTCTTGATTTTGTTGTAATCGGCTTGTGAGGCAATCAATTTCTGAATTTCGGCGGCATTGGCCATAATGGTGCTGTCTTTCTCGCTCAATAATTCTGAAAGTTCACCATATTCGCTCTTGATTTGCTCATGTTCAGCCAATAAAGCGTCCAATTCGGCTTGAAGATTTTCCTTCTCCTGAGTGACTTGTGTGTATTCAGTGTTGAATACGGGTTTGGCAAAGAAGCCGAAATACAAAGTGGTGAATAAGAGCACTGCACATAAAGCACCTAAAATAATCACCCATTTTTTTAAGGGATTTTTTTCTTTTTCTTGACTATTATTTTCCATTTTTCAGTATTTTTGAATCCGATATTTTTAAAACGCAAAAATACTAATTTATTGTGCACTATGAATAAAATTCAGCAACTTATTAAAAATTTTATTTCCATTTTCTATCCGCGCTCCTGTGTGGCCTGTGGTAATGCCTTGATGCAGAATGAATCCCACTTTTGTTTGTCTTGTTTGATGCACCTGCCAGAAACCAATTATCATTTGATGGAAAATTCGCCGTTGGACTATATTTTCATGGGAAGGGTGCCGGTAGAAAAAGTGTCTTCCTTGCTTTTTTATAAAAAAGGAAATAAGGTTCAGCATATTCTGCATGCTTTGAAATACAAGGGAAACAAGGAGGTGGGACGTTTCCTGGGCGAATTGTATGGCCGTCAGTTGCTCAAAAGTCCGTACTATCGTTCTGTGGATTGTATTATACCGATTCCCCTGCATCCGAAAAAAATGCGAATGCGCGGCTATAATCAAAGCGAATGGATTGCTATGGGGTTAACCAGAAGTATGAGTATTCCTTATTTTACTGATGTACTGCTTAGGAGCGAATTCACGGAAACGCAGACGAAAAAAAGTCGTTTCAGCCGTTGGGAAAATGTGAAAAGTGTATTCACTACTGTCGAAACGGAAAAAATAAGGGACAAGCATGTGCTGCTTTGTGATGATGTGTTGACGACGGGTGCCACGATGGAGTCGGCGATTACGCAATTGCTGAAAATTGAAGGGGTGCGTGTCAGCGTCGCTACGCTAGCCTGTGCCAATTAATTCTACCTGCTTGTAATCAAGGTGATACTTCCGTGTAGCGGTTTGACGACAATGCCTGTCAAGGAGTGCAGATATACATCACAACTATAGAAATAGGTTCCGTCGGAGCATACCTCCTTGGATAAATAGTCACGCCCATCCCAGTTGATATTGGGTTCCTCAGTGTGAAACACTTTTCGTCCCCAGCGGTTGTATATGGTCATGTCGATTTTTTCGACATTGCTGTATGGTTGATATGGCTGAAATAAATCGTTTACACCATCATTATTGGGTGTGAAAACATTGGGCAAACGATAATCCATACAGTCGTCCACATCGAAACAAACCGAATCGGTTCTAAGGGAAATATTATGATTGAAATCAGCTGATGCCAATGCAAAACAACCAGTGACAAAGGGCAGATAAGTGATGGTGTAACTGCATTGTGCCTGGTTGCAATAGGAATAGTCCAAAGAATCAATCAAATGGAAATCCTCGTCTAAAGTCGGTTTGTAGAAAATATAAAAGGTTTCCACTTCAGCGGCGGCTTCAGGAGTGCTGAATTCCCATTCCAAAAAAACTGATTGACAGTCTGTTGTGACTTCTAAATCAGGAATTTCAGGAGGAATATTGTCAATGGGAGTGCCGCAATTTTTCTGTGATTTATTGTAAAATGGATACAGACTGTCAGGAGTGAAATAACCGCCTTTGGATTGAATATAATAGCAGTATTCTTTCTCGTTTTCCAGATTTTCATCCAAGTAAAATTGATCACTGGTTTCGGCGATGGAATCCCAGCTGTGCAGGTCTTCGTTTAGCTTGAAAATAGTATAACTTTGGTTTTCCCAAGCCACCTGCTCATTCCATGTTAATTTCAGTTTTTTATCCATTGGTTCGATATTTAAATATATCGAAGAACTGACATCTGATTTTTCAATGAATTGCAGAGAATCGTTGGCCATGCCCCAGAATTCAATCTTATACAGGTAGTCATGTGCTGTGGTGTTCAGTCCAACATCGGTAATGTTGGTGTCATTCAGCGAATAGTTTGTGCCAATTTGTGTGTATGTGTTGGAGCTGTTGCGTGTTTTCCGGAATATTCTATACTGATATTCTGGACCAGGGAATTGAATACTGTCAAATTCGGTAGGTTTGCACCACGAAATATAAATGCTGCCGTTGCTTTCGTGGGTTTCTTCCACATCAATGTGTGTGATAAGGGGAGCATCGTTGGCCAAGCGTGTACAGACTTCATCAGATACGTAACTCTCAGCGCCATCGGCAAAGAAAGCTGTGATACGATAACAGTATTCATTGCCGTGATTCAGTGGTCGGGAAGAACCGTCATCAACAAAACTGGTGTCATGAATGTTATTACTCGTTCCGATAAGATAATAGCCTTGGTCGTCGGGCATTCCTACCTCGCATTCACCGGGCTCAAATGGATTGCTTCCGTTACGACGGTATATTCTGAAGCCCACACCATTGGTGCAACTGTATGGATCCCACGATAAATGAATGGTATTGCCCACTGCAACAGCTTCCAAACTGTCGGGTTTAGGAGCAACTACGGTGATAAAAATGGTTTTATAATTGCTCAACGGCACTTGGGGACCACTATCCACGGCTTTGAAAAATACGGAGTAGGGGTTGGCACTGACATGACTGCAATAGGTCTGCCAGGTGAAGAAAGAAGTTACGGGCGAGATACTGCTATTGCCCGGAAAATAGGCTGGTGAGGGGATTTGGAAGCATGAGCCAGTAGCTGTCAAGGTCACTTCACCACCATCGGGGTCAGTTGCAGTTACTGGCATGTGAATGAGGGCTCCGGCTGTAATGCAAGTGTCGGTTGCTTCAATTATAGGGGGTCTGTTGTTGCAGGCACTAATGGTGATTTGCATGTCGCGCACCACACTGCCAATCAACACTCCTTGGCGCCATTCCTGAATGAGAATGGCAATGTTGTATTCGCCCACCATAGTTGGAGAATCCCATACAAAATCACCTGTAACAGGGTCTATGCTAATTTGGCTGGAGGCATGAGGCAGTGTATATCCGGGTATATTTTCCCCTTCAAAGCCGCGGCAGGTTATCAAGCTGAAAGATAAACTGTCCCCATCCTCATCGTATGCCCCCGGGTTGTGGTAGTAAGGTGTGTTTGTACAGCCATTGTCTATAGGGGGATTGAGGAGTTGCGGGGAGTTATTGCTGCCCATGAAAGGATTGATAATCAGTGTTGATTCTATGTAAAATGGGATATTGACGGAATTAGGAATGTTGACAATGCCAGCATTTCGGTTGGGATCTTCAAAAGAAATGGTATAGATGCCATTACCTGCGTAGGTGTGCTCTCCTATATAAATATTCTGACTGATATCGTTTCCCATATTTATTTTGTAAAGACGAGGGATGATGGTTGAACTGCCGTCACCCCAGTAAACATCAATTTCCGGTCTGTCTGCCGGACTCGGTGTATAGGTATAAGTGGTGATAGTAAAGCGGTAGGTGAGTCCGTACAGATGTTCATATGTAATCTCTCCTGACCGTTGGTGGGTGGCCCACAACGGAATAACAAGAAGTGACAATATTATATATATAAGGACTCGACGCAATATTTTTCTTTTTGAGGGTGCAAAGGTACGCAAAATTCATGATATATTAGGTAAGTGCTTAGAATTATTACCATAATATACTCGTTTGTTGTAGGGATGGAACATATATCGTTTCAAAATAGTATGTTTTTTGCCACCTTCGTCACACACATTTTGCGGCAAAAAATCGTTTTTTCTCCGAAAATTGCAAAAATCGCTCCCAACAGATACCCTCATAATGCCAAAAAAAGCGAAAAAAATGAAAGTTATTAACCGAAAAATCTTGACATAATAAATTTTTTCTTGCTGATAATCAGTGATATACAAAAAAATAAAAAAAAAAGAAGAAAAAGTGTTGCCAAATCAAAAAAAGGTAGTACTTTTGCAATCCCAAAACGAACGGAACGGGGCGCGAGGAAAAAGGGAGGTTTTGGGAAGTTCTTTGAAAGAATGGAATGATGTAGCAAATGGCTCAAAATAGACTTTGAGAGATTCGCAAGCGATAAAGTCGGGACAGACAAAAAAGAAAAGAAATTAATTAGGATGGAGAGTTTGATCCTGGCTCAGGATGAACGCTGGCGGCAGGCTTAATACATGCAAGTCGAACGGTAACGACCGGTAGCAATACTGGGGCGACGAGTGGCGCACGGGTGCGTAACG
>JAEEGH010000684.1_pt1 | contig 110304 bp, 92 predicted proteins | sample 9134181 | NCBI WGS metagenome assembly JAEEGH01 (sample SAMN16246544, study PRJNA631951) | gut metagenome | biome: gut microbiome; feature: rumen; material: DP-attached | host: Bos | place: Iran: Karaj | collected 2018-10
CATTGCGAGGTAGGAATCGAAGCCGATGACCTCGGGGAAGGCCATCAGGCGGCGGGTCCCTTCTCCACTGATAATGAAATACTTGTTGCTCAGCTGCGGTGCGCTCAGCTGGTATATGTTTGCATCTGTCTGCGAACCGACATGACGAAGGTTCGCGCCCCTGATAGCTGTGGACATAAAAAATCCCGATTAGATTCAACCGGGATACAAATATAATTCAAATCTGGTTATGATGCAAAAAAAAAGAGACCTTACGGACTCTTTTTCTGGTGAGGACTGGCAGATTTGAACTGCCGACCTCTTGCCTGTCAAGCAAGCGCTCTAAACCAACTGAGCTAAGCCCTCATTGTTTTGGGAATGCAAAGTTAGATAAAAAGTTTTTATTTGCAAAATCTTTTTGGTTATCTTTGTATTACTATGGCAAGTTACCTGCAGATAGAGAACATTTCCAAATCCTACGGCCCCAAGGTGCTGTTCCAGGGGATAGGGTTCAACATCAATGAGGGCGATAAGGTAGCCCTCATCGCCCCCAATGGCACTGGAAAGACGTCTCTTCTGAGGATTCTTGCCGGAAAAGACAGTTCCGACAGCGGCGGGAAAGTGCTTTTCCTTAAAGATATACGTATAGCGTTTCTGGAGCAGGATTATGTTTACGACCCTTCGAAGACTGTCCTTTCCCAGATTATGGACAGCTCCACGGAGTGGACAGCCCACCTGGACCAGGACCACTTCTGGGAGTATGAAAGGCGCGTAAACCAGCTTCTCACGCAGTTCGGGCTGGATCCGGACTCCCGGATGAAAGACCTCTCCGGAGGTGAAGTCAAGCGCGTTGCAATAACCCAGATGCTAGCTTCGGAGGCGGATTTCTATATCATGGACGAGCCCACCAACCATCTGGACACAGACGCCATAGAATTTCTGGAGAACCGCCTCAAGCACAGCCGCTGCACCCTTTTCATGGTCACCCACGACCGCTATTTTCTGGACCGCGTCTGCAACACGGTGATGGAAATGGACCGCGGCAACATCTACATCTACCGCGGAGACTACACCAATTTCCTCGAGAAGCGCCAGGAGCGCATAGACAATTACAATGCAGAGACAGAGAAGGTCCGGAACGTTTTCAGGCGTGAACTGGAGTGGATACATGCATCGCCCTGCGCCCGTACCGGCAAGGCCAAGTACCGCAAGCAGGCTTTTGAGGCCATTAAGGAACGCGCCGCGGACGCATATACCATAAAGAAGGTAGACCTCTTTGAAACCAAGGCAAAAGGTCCCACATACCTTGGAAACAAGGTGATAGACTGCAAAGGCGTAAGCTTCTGGTGGGAAGGGAAATGCTATCTCAGGGATTTCACGTACAATTTCCAGCGCTACGAGCGCATTGGTATAGTTGGCCGTAACGCTGCCGGCAAAACCACCTTCCTTAACCTTATCACCGGCGGCTGGGATCCTTCCCAGGGCGGCCGCATGGAAGGAGTGGTTCAGCTTGGAGAATCCCTGAGGATTGGCTACTATCACCAGAGCGGAATGCAGTTCAAACCGGGCCAGACCGTACTTGAGACCGTAAGCGACACCCATCTTCTGGGCCGTTTCCTCTTTACGCACGACATGCTCAATAACCCCGTAGAGAGGCTCTCCGGCGGGGAAAGGCGCCGCCTGTATCTTCTCACCATCCTCAAGCAGGAGCCAAATTTCCTCATCCTGGACGAACCCACCAACGACCTTGACATCGTCACCCTGGACATCCTGGAAGAGTATCTGCTGGAGTTCAAGGGATCGCTGGTCATTGTTTCCCACGACCGCCATTTCCTGGACCGTCTTGTAGACCACCTCTTTGTATTCTGCGGGGATGGCGTGGTGAAGGATTTCATAGGCAATTACACGGAGTACAGGAGTTTCATAAAGGACTATGAGGCGCAGCAGAAACCGGAGGCGGCTGCAGCCATTTCTGGAAGCAAGGTAAAGACTCAGGCGCCCCGCAAGCTCTCGTGGAAAGAGCATCAGGAGTTGAAGGCTCTGGAGGGCACTCTGGCGGCTCTGGAAGAGGAAAAGGCGGAACTGGAAGCCAAACTCTCCGGCGGCAACCTGGGTATACAGGAACTGCAGGAAGCATCGGCAAGATATGCAACGCTGAAAGATGAACTTGATGCTGCGGAAATGCGCTGGCTGGAGCTCTCGGAAATATGAAAACCCTTCTGAACACATCACTGGACCCTCATTTCAACATGGCCTTTGACAGCTATGTGCTTGAGAACACGGATTTCGAGGGATTCTATCTGTGGCAGAACAAGCCGTCGGTAATCATAGGTCTTAACCAGAGCGCATATGCGGAGGTGAATCTGCCTTTCATTGATGCAAACGGGATAGAACTTGTTCGTCGCGTATCCGGCGGCGGTGCCGTCTATCATGACCTTGGCAACCTCAACTACACCTTTGTTGGCTATGAGGACGGTCCGGCAAGGATTGCGGATGCCCTCCGGAGTCTTGGCGCTCCGGCAGAACTGACCGGAAGGAACGACATCATGGTGGACGGCCGCAAGTGCTCCGGCTATGCCAAGCGCCTTGCAGGAGGCCGCATCTTTGTTCATGGAACTCTGATGTTCGATGTGAATCTGGAGACGCTCTTAAATGCGCTTTCAACTCCTGGAAGCAAACTCTCTGCTGCCGGCGTGCAGTCTGTCCGCTCAAAGGTTGCTAACCTTAAGGAGTATCTGCCTTACGGCACTATCCAGGAATTCCAGGCCGCCCTGCACAATGCTCTTGGAGGAGAAACTCCGGAGCCGCTCTCTCAAAAGCAAACAGCAGAAATAGAACAGATGGCCTCCTCCAAGTTCCGCTCCTGGGAATGGCGCTACGGCCATTCGCCAAAGACGGACTTCCGCAATACTCACAAGTTCCCCTGCGGCACCGTAACGGCCAATTATTCAATAAGGCATGGCGTTCTGGCCGATGTCTCTTTTGAAGGAGATTTCATCGGCTCAAAACCTGCTTCAGAGCTTGCGGAAAAGATTAAAGGCCTTCGCGCGGAAGACCTTTGTACCGTTCCTGTAAGGGACTTTTTTGACGGAGTAGACGATATTTCCGTGCTATTCCGCTGATGCAAGCGTCTCCTTCAGAATCTCTCCAACCGTAGGGTGGGGGAATACCACCTTGAGCAAATCTTCCACGGTGCAGCCGCGGGAAATTGCTATGGCTGCTGCGGCAATAATCTCAGAGCAGGGGTTTCCAAGCATGTGCACGCCTGTAACGCGTTCCCCTTCAAGGATAATCTTGCAGAGACCTTCTCCGCGCTCGTTTTCCGCCACGAAGCGGCCGCTGTAGGCCATGGGAAGCTTCAGCTCGCGTTCGCCCTTCAGGGCACCCACGCCTGCTACTTCCGGGTTGGTGTATACGATTCCCGGGATGGCGTCGTATCTCATCTCATCGTCCTTTCCAAGCATGTCGTTTATGGCAACCTCTGCCTGTCTGGAGGCGGTGTGGGCAAGCATGGAGAGCGCTGTGACATCGCCAGCGGCATATACGCCGGGTACAGACGTACGCATATGCGTATCGACCTCGATTCCGCGTCCGCAGGCCACTCCAAGGTTCTCCAGGCCGTATCCCTTGAGGTTTGGACGGCGGCCGACGGAAAGGAGTATCCTGTCTCCGGATGCGCGGCAAGTCTCACCTTCCGGTGTCTCATAGACAACCTCGTTCCCTTCGATGGCGGTAACCTTGCAGCTAAGGTGGAGCTCCACGCCCTTTTTGGCGTACTGCGCCTGGAGCATGGCCGATATTTCATCGTCCATGGGCCCGAGAATCTTTGGCAGCATCTCCACAACAGTCACCTTTGTGCCGATGGAATTGAAGAAACTGGCGAACTCCATGCCGATGACGCCGCCGCCAATAACCACCAGGCTTTCAGGCTTTTCCGTAAGCTGGAGGATTTCCCGGTTGGTGACTACGGCAGGGGAGTCGGCAAGGCCGGGAATAGGGGGCACCACCGCCGATGACCCGGTGCACAGAAGCAGTTTTTCCGCCTGGTACTCCTGTTCCCCGGCAGTGATCGAGAACCCGCCCTCGCAGGGGCCGTTGATATAAGCCTGTGCCTTTACGACCTCCACTGAGGCGTTGCGCATTCTTACCTTTATGCCTCCGACTAGTTTCTTGACCACCTTCTCCTTACGTTTCATAACGGCAGGGAAGTCCAGGGAGGCGCCTTCGAAGAGTACGCCGTAGCGGTCTCCGTGGGCGGCGTAATCGTAGATCTTTGCACTGTAAAGGAGGGTCTTTGTGGGGATGCAGCCTTCGTTGAGGCATACGCCGCCAAGTTCTCCGGCTTCAAACAGAACCACGCTCAGTCCGGCCTTCGCGGCCTTTTCCGCGGCCACATAACCTCCGGGGCCGCCACCTATGATAGCAAGTTTATACATTACAGATAATCTTCAAAATACATTGTAACCTTGTCCATGAGGTGGATCCTGTTGCGCCCAAAGACGTTGTGCTGTGCAACAGGATAGGGGAAATAGTCCACCTGTATTTCGTTGTCTATACACTCCTGGATGAAGCTTAGGCTGTGCTCCCAGACCACGGTGTCGTCCACGGCGCCCTGGCAGATGAGGAGTTTGCCCTTGAGGTTCTTTGCCTTGTTTATGAGAGAGGTGCTTTCAAAGCCTTCAGGATTGGTTTCCGGGTTGTCCATGTAGCGCTCTCCGTACATGATCTCGTACCATTTCCAGTCAATGACGGGGCCACCGGCAACGCCAACCTTGAATATCTCCGGATAGGTTGTCATGAGCGATATGGTCATGAATCCGCCGTAGCTCCAGCCGTGCACGCCTATGCGTGAAGAATCTACCCACGGATTCTCCATGAGGCGTTTAATGCCCGCTACCTGGTCTTCCATCTCTACTTTGCCGCACTGACGGTTTATGGCCTGCTCAAAGGCCAGGCCGCGGTTCTGGGTGCCGCGGTTGTCCTGGACGTACACAACGTATCCGCGCTGGGCCATGAGCATTTCCCACATGCGGATTTCTGCCAGCCATGCATCCTGAACCATCTGGCTGTGAGGTCCGCCGTAGACGTAAACTATTACAGGATACTTCTTTTCGGGGTCAAAGTCCTTGGGGTAGATGAGGCGGTAGTAGTTCTCAAACTCTCCGTCAGCTGAAGGCACGGTGCCAAGTTCTACCTTGCAGGAGGCGTAGTCCTTCAGAGGGTCTTCCAATGCGAACAGTTCACGGCTCTTTTTGCCGTCCGTGGAACGAAGCGTCAGAGTTGAAGGGGTGCTTGTATTGCTGCAGTTGTCCAGGAACCATGTGAAGTCCCCGTTCAGGCTCACGTTGTGCCAGCCCCGTCCGCTGGTGAGCATTACGGGCTTGTAGAACGATGCCTTTGCAACGGCCTTCTTTGCAGGAATGCGGAGCCTTATCTTGAAGAGGTGATTCCCTACGGGATTCTGTTCGCCTGAAGTGTAAAAGACGTTTGTGCCGTCGTTACCAAGGTACTCCAGGTCTCCGTTGGCGGTGGGAAGATGCCGTATCGTGCCAAGTGTGTCTACCAGGTAGAGGTGGCGCCAGCCGTCGCGGTTGGCTGTGCGGTAGAGGAAAACGTCTCCGCGTGAGCCAAGGAACCATACGGGGTCCAGGGGCTCTATCCAGGCATCGTTCTCCTCAGTGAGGATGGTCCTTACAAGCCTTCCGGTGGCGGCGGAATACTTGTTAAGGTGCATGTGGTGCTGCTCACGGTCCACTACCTGGGCGAAGATATAAGCATCGTCCGGGCTCCATGCGAGGTTGGTGATATAACGGTCTTCCCCGAAATCAGTGACATCCAGCCAAACGGTATTCTCTTTCTCGAAGCTGTAGATGCCTATGCGGAGCTTCTCTGATGCCATGCCGTTCATGGGGTATTTGAGCTCAACAAGGCTTCCAGTCCGGGAGTTGATGTCCAGAAGGGGGAACACCGTGACATCGGTCTGGTCTTTCCTGTAAAATGCGACGCTCTTTCCGGAAGGAGACCATTCCCAGCCCTTTGAGAAGCCGAACTCGTTCCGCATTGAGGAGCCGCCGTAGACTATGTTGTCATTGTCGGACAGGCCGATAGGAATCTCCCTGCCGTCCTTCTTTCCTATCAGCGAACTCCCGTCCAGTTTTATGGCATAGCCGGCGGGAGAGGTGATCCAACCGTCTCCGCGTTCCCGCGGTTCCATCTTGTAAGCCTCTGTAACCGTGGTTTTTACGCTGCCTTTTACCGGGGCCTCGCCGCTGCCTTTCATCATGACGAAAGTGTCGTTGTCCAGCCATGCGGCCTGGGCTCGGCAGTAGCCTACGCCCTTGAAGATGGCTTCCTCCATGGTAAGGTCCTTGCCGGGGTGAGCCTCACGGGTGTCTATGACGCGCTGGGCAAAAAGGACGGTGCAGGAGAGCATCGTCCAGAAAACTAATGCGAGTTTTTTCATAGGAACAGGGTGTCGTCTTCGTCGTGTACGGTGGAAGCGGGTGCGGGCTCGGGATTCACGAAGTCTACCACGGCTTTCTCATACCCTCTCCAGGGCAGTGCGCCCTTGTATTCCTTATAGTGCACGGTAACTCTGTATCCGGTCATTTTGGAAAGCTGCAGGGCTACCTCGGGGTCCTTTACGGAGAACTTAAAGTTCTTGGACTGTACGCTGCCGCTATTCTGCTTGCTGCCGTAGCCGCTGAGGATGATCTCTCCCTCGTAGGTTTTCCAGATATATCCGGTGTAGGTGAGTGAGTTAAGCTCTCCTGTCTTTGTGCCGTCAGAGAATACCCAGAGGTATTTGAAATAGCCCCAGCCGCATCCTACCAGAAGAAGGATGACAAGAAGCCACACTAACCAGCCCCAGCCGGATTTCTTTTTTGGAGTTTCAGGATTTTCGTTCATGATATGATTATTATATGGATTCAAGGAATGAATGTACCATGCGGAAGCTCTCTGATCCGGCGGTCTGCCAGAAGTTTTTGTATGCTTCCATGTGGGCATCGTCGTCTCCGTCGGATATCAGGCGTATGGAAATGAATGGAACGCCTTTGAGGTAGCAGGTTTGCGCCAGGGCACCGGACTCCATATCCACGGCAAGGGACTCCGGAAAATGCTCCCTGATGGCCTGGACTTCAGCTTTGGTTTCTATGAAGCGGTCTCCGCTGGTGATAAGGCCTGCTATGGCGCCCAGCGAGGCGGCCTTGGCTACCAGGTCTTTGGGCGAAGTGAACACTTCCGGAAGCCCCTGAACCTGGCCGTAGGCATTGCCCTCTCCGTACCATGCATCGTGATATGCTACGGTTTCACTCACTACAAAAGAGCCGGTATGAACCAGCGGTGAAGTGGCTCCGGCAACACCTGTAGAAATAACCAGATCAGGTTTTTCCCTGGCAATCATCTCCGTAGCCACAACTGCGGCGTTGACTTTGCCCATCCCGCAGCGCTGCAGCACCAGCTGATGCCCCGGAACGCCGCCCTTTTCCAAAAGCTTTGCCATAAGAGCGTACTCGCTCTCCATAGCAACTATGATGCATATTTTCATATCACAAATATAATCATTTTCCCTCACTTAACCTTCATCCCCCACATTCCATCCACCAAAAACGCCAAATCGATGGACAAACCCCTGAAAAGGCCAACTTGTCCACCAAAAACGCCAAATCGGTGGACAAACCCTTGAAAATGCCAACATATCCACCAAAAACGCCAAATCGGTGGACAAGTATAGAAATAATCAGGTTTTTGGTTAAATTTGTACTCTGTATGGACAAGAGCAAAATCAAAGTCTGCGTAGGGCTTTCCGGAGGGGTGGATTCCTCCGTGGCGGCGTACCTCCTGAAGCAGGAGGGGTACGACGTCTTTGCCATGTTCATGCAGAACTGGCACGACGCGGACAGCACTCTCCACGGAGACTGCGAGTGGGAAGAAGACCGCTTTGTGGCAGAGATGGTTGCCCGCAAGATAGGCATTCCTTTCTACTTTGTGGACCTTTCCGCAAAGTACCGCCAGAGGGTTGTGGACTACATGTTCGACGAGTATGCCAAGGGCCGTACGCCCAATCCTGACGTACTTTGTAACCGCGAAATAAAGTTCGATGCCTTCATGGAGGTGGCCCTTAAGTATGGGGCGGATTTTGTGGCAACGGGGCATTATGTGCGGAAGGAAGAGATTCCCGGTCAAGCCGTGACGTATCGCATCCTGGAGGGAACGGACCCTAATAAGGACCAGAGCTATTTCCTTTGCCAGCTTAGCCAGGAGCAGCTCTCCAGGGCAATGTTTCCAATCGGCCATCTTACCAAACCGCAGGTGAGGCAGATTGCAAAGGAGGCGGACCTTCCGTCGGCAGAAAAGAAAGACTCCCAGGGCATATGCTTCGTGGGGAAGGTGGACCTTCCTACTTTCCTCAAGCAGAAACTTGCTTCCGTGGAAGGGGATATAGTGGAGGTATTCGATGCCTGGTATGCCCAGGATGGCCTTTACAATGAGCAGCAGACGCTTCTTGGAAGTCTCCTGAAACCCGGGACGGACCTTGACCGCACGGTTCATTACGCGCCGGAGGAGAAGGTGCTTACATCGGACGGCAAACCTCTTGGGGAATGCCCTTTCCAGGGGCTTGACGGCCTCTCGGAAGACCAGCTCAAGATGCTCTCCACGCCTCTTTCTTACGATATAAAGTTCGAGACCGAGACATACCGCAGCGGCAAACGCCATATTAAGAAAACCCGCTGGAAGGCAAATCCTTACGGAGTAATCGCCGGCCGCCATGAGGGCGCGCAGTTCTATACCATCGGCCAGAGAAAGGGCCTCGGGGTGGGCGGACATGCAGATCCGGTATTTGTCATTGCGACGGATACGGAAAAGAATATAGTCTATGTAGGGGAGGGCCACAATCACAAGGGACTCAGCCGTTTCTGCCTGAGGATTGCCCGGGAGGACATCCACTGGGTCAGGCCGGACCTTGCCCTTCGCGAAGGAGAATCGGCCCGCCTGAGGGTGCGGATACGTTACCGCCAGCCACTTCAGAGCGCCACCCTCCTTATGCGGGAAAGCGGTCTCTATATCCTCTTCGATGCCCCTCAGAGGGGTATTTCCCCGGGGCAGTTTGCCGTGTGGTACACAGAAGATGAAATGATTGGAAGCGGAGTTATACAATAGATATTACTATGAAAAAGATAATTGACAACATTGTTTACGTGGGGGTTGACGACAACGACCTCGACCTCTTTGAAGGCCAGTACATAATTCCTGAGGGAATGGCCTATAATTCCTATATTGTCCTGGACAGCAAGGTGGCCGTAATGGACTCCGTTGACGCCTCAAAGACAGAACAGTGGCTGGCCAATCTGGATACAGCCCTTGACGGCCGCACGCCGGACTATCTTGTGATGCACCACATAGAGCCGGACCATTCCGGATCTGCAGCCGCATTTGCGGCAAAGTACCCGGAGGCGACGGTAGTTGCAAGCGCCATGGGGCTCAAATACCTGTCCCAGTTTGCTCCCGGGGTGGCTTTCAGGACACAGGCAGTCAAGGAAGGAGACTCGATAGACCTTGGAAAGGGGAGTCTCAAGTTCTTCTCCGCCCCCATGGTCCACTGGCCGGAGGTGATGGTAAGCGTCTATGACACAGTTCTTTTCAGCGCCGATGCCTTTGGGAAGTTCGGTTCTCTGGGCAAGTGCGGGTACTTTATTGATGAGGACGATGACTGGGCCTGCGAAGCCCGCCGCTACTACTTCAACATCTGCGGAAAGTACGGCCCTCAGGTTCAGGCACTTCTTAAGAAGGCGGCCGCTGCGGCTCCTTCAGTTATCGCCCCTCTTCACGGCCCAATCCTGAGGGGAGACCTCAAGCCCTATCTGGACCTATACAATACCTGGAGCTCCTACGGCGTTGAAACCGAGGGCGTATTCGTGGCCTATGCATCAATCCACGGAGGCACCGCAGAGGCTGCTCAGAAGCTTGCCGATATCCTCAAAGCCAAGGGCTGCCCCAAAGTTGCAGTGAGCGATCTCTGCCGTGACGACATGGCCGAGGCCGTGGAAGACGCCTTCCGCTACGGCCGCATGGTCCTTTGCGCCAGCTCCTACGATGCCGGTCTTTTCACCCCTGCATACAATTTCCTCCATACCCTCCAGATGAAGGCATGGCAGAAGAGAAAGATAGCCCTTATAGAAAACGGCACCTGGGGCCCCACGGCCGGAAAAGTCATGAGAGATATGTTCTCCCAGATGAAGGAAGTCACGGAGGTTGGCAATATGGTTACCATCCGAAGCCGCATGACTCCTGCCGATATCCCTGCCCTTGAGGCACTTGCAGACGCAATTCTGGCATAATGGTAATTAGAGCAAAAGCACCCCTGAGGCTAGGCCTCGCCGGCGGCGGCACAGACGTGTCGCCCTACAGCGACATGTTCGGCGGCAATGTACTTAACGCCACCATAAACCTCTATGCGTATTGTACCATAAAGACCCTTAATCTGCCTGTAGTGCGGGTGAATGCCGCCGATGCCGGAGTCTGCACGGAGGTACCGTTTGGGACAGGCCCAATATGCAGCGGAGCCCTTCTGGTAGACGGGGTTGCAAACCGTGTGGCAAGGGACTTCGGCCCTCTTCCCGGCGGGTTTGAGATTACCACCTACAACGATGCTCCTGCAGGTTCCGGCCTGGGAACATCGTCCACAATGGTGGTATGCATCCTCAAGTGCTTTGCTGAGTGGATGGGTGTGCCGCTGGGGGACTATGAGCTAGCCCGCCTTGCCTACGAGATAGAGCGCAAGGACCTTCTCCTTGCCGGCGGCAAGCAGGACCAGTACGCTGCCGCTTTTGGCGGATTCAACTTCATGGAATTCCTTACGACGGACATGGTCATTGTGAATCCCCTAAGAGTCAAAGACTGGATAGTGAGGGAACTGGAAGGCTCCATGCTGCTCTTTTTCACCGGTCGCAGCCGTGACGGTGCTGCAATCATAAGCGAGCAGCAGAAAGCCGCAAAATCCGGCAATTCCGTGGCCATAGAAGCAATGCACCGTATAAAGCAGAGTACCGTGGACATGAAGCTGGCACTCCTCCAGGGAGATATGGCAAGGTTTGCAGAGATAATCGGATCGGCCTGGGAGGACAAGAAGAAGATGGCCGGGGCCATAACGAATCCAATGATTCAGGAAGCCTTTGACACGGCCATCGGTGCAGGTGCTATCTCCGGAAAGGTATCCGGCGCAGGTGGCGGAGGGTTCATAATGCTTATGGTTCCTCCGGAGAAGAGGGTTGCCGTGAGCAATGCCCTGTCTGCCCTTCCAGGCAAGGTGATGCCTTTCCAGTTCACTCACGAAGGCGCAGTGTCATGGAAGCTGTAGTTCTTGCCGGAGGCCTTGGGACTCGTCTTCGCTCCGTAGTGAAAGACCTTCCTAAATGCATGGCTCCCATAGACGGTGAGCCTTTCCTCTCATATGTGCTGGAATGGCTTGGCCGCTATGATGTAAGCCGTGTAATCCTCTCTGTAGGGTATTTGAAAGACGATATCGTAAACTGGATTTCCTCCCGCTCTTTCCCTTTTGAAGTGGATTATGCAGTTGAAAATGAGCCTTTGGGAACCGGCGGAGCCATCAAATATGCCCTTTCCAAATGCCGTGAGCGCAAGGTTGTGGTTGTGAACGGGGATACTTTCTTTCCCGCAGATCTGGATGCCATGCCTTTTGACGGCCCGCTGACAGTGGCGCTTAAGCCCATGAAAGACTTCGACCGGTATGGGGCAGTAGACCTTGGTGCTGACGGAACCATTACCGCCTTTCATGAAAAGGCCCATGTTGATGAAGGCCTTATAAATGGCGGAGTTTATGCCGTCAATGGCCTGGACCTCAGCTCTTTCCCGGACAAGTTCTCCTTTGAAAAAGAGGTCCTTGAACCCATGTGTGCCAGGGGAGAGGTGAGGGGATGGATATCGGACTGCTTTTTTCTGGACATAGGTGTTCCGGAGGATTATTCCCTGGCTCAGACACAGCTTCCCCTGTACAGGAAGGTGTTGGACTTCTCCTGGAGGATACTGGCTGCAGATGCCGATACCCTCATTCTGGACAGGGACGGAACCCTGAATGTCCGAATAGTGGGAGACTATGTGCGCAGGCCTGAGCAGCTTGTGATGCTTCCCGGCATCCTTGAGCAGATGCCCCTCTGGGCTGCCAGATTCCGCCACATCATCATCGTCACAAACCAGAGGGGAGTGGGAAAGGGCGTCATGACCGACGCAGACCTAGCAGCGGTGCACAAGCACCTTCTTGGCCTAGTACAGGCTGCCGGAGGCCGCATAGACGCCATCCTTACTTGCACAGCCATGAGTGACGACGACCCCCGCCGCAAGCCCAATCCTGGAATGTACCGTGAGGCCCGGGAGCTGTTCCCGGATATAAGAAAAGCCGTAATGGCGGGTGACAGCCATTACGACAGTGAATTTGCCAGGAACGCGGGAATCCCGTTTATTCTTCTATAGGTTTCTTGGGATTCTTGGGAACTCCAAGTTTTAGAAGCTGCTTTGCCGACGTTATGATAGAGTTGCCGGAATCGCTTATTTTGGCGCTTACCTTGTCGTATTCCTCCATGGCATCCTTGAGCTTTGATCCCATGGCTGCATGGGCCTTTGAGAAGTCGTAGACGCGGTCTATCATGGTCTGGGCGGCCTTGATTATCTTTTCCTGGTTACGGGCCTGGTCGTAATTTGTCCAGGCAATGCGGATCATCCTGAGGAAGGGCATGAGGGTCTCTTCCGTGGTTAGGAGCACGCCCTGCTGGTAGGCCTCGTTGAATATGTTGGGAACCAGGCTCTTTGCAAGTTGCAGCGCTCCGTAGGAAGGAATGAACATGATCACATAGTCCAGGGTCTTGTATCCGTCGCGGATGTAGGACTGGTAGCGCTTTGTAGAAAGGCTCTTTATCTGTTCCCTGATTGCGGCAAGGTTGCGCCTGGCGGCATCGTCCTTGACGGCGGGATCTTCTGCGGCCAGCCAGTCCGAGAGGGCGTCCAGGGATACCTTGGAATCCACGATGACCTCCGTTTTGTCCGGGTAGTGGAGGATGTAGTCCGGGCGCATGCGCTTGCCGCTGTCCTCGTTGAGGACTATGCTGCCCAGCTGGTCCCGGAGCGTTTCTTCCCGGTCAAAATCCCGGCCTTCCACCATACCCTCGTTCACCAGCATATTGTACAGGATCACCTCGCCCCAGGTGCCCGTCATCTTGTTCTGTCCCTTGAGGGCCTGGGCCAGGTTATCGGCCTTGGAACCTATGCTGGCGGTCTGCTCCCGCAGGCTTTTTACGGCATAGTCCATCACTTCCTTGATGGTGGCGGAGCCTTTGCTCTGGGCTTCTTTCTGCGCCTCGAAGGCCTCCTGCATGGTTTTGAGGTCCTTGCCCAGCGGCCCGGTGAGGTTCTTGAAGGTTTCTTCGGCCTTTTGCTGCAGGGCCTCTTCCCGCTGCTTCAGGAGTTTTTCCGTCTCGGTCGACAGCTGGCTTTTCACGGCCTCCAGCTGCTGCTGGAAGGCTTCCTGCTGCATCTTCGTGGCCTTTTCGTGCGCAAGGGCATCGGCCTCCCGGAGTTCCCGGGCGGTCTTGAGCTCCGTTTCCGAGACCAGCAGACGGTTCTCCAGGCTGTTGCAGGCCTTCACCTCATGGGCCCGCATCACCAGCCAGGTAATAACCACAGCCACCGCAATAAGTACTACGGCGGCTGCGATTACGATATAAAGGACTTGTTCCGACATCAGAAGAGTTTCTTGAAGAGGCCTTTGGCCAAATTCTTAAGTTCTGCGTTTTGCTGGACGGGTTTCTGGGGTTTTGGGACATAGTTGTCCACGTAGAAGCTCACGTTGATCCAGCCGTCGTTGCAGGCGTCCGAGCGGTTGAAGGCGAAGCATACCCCGTCAATCATTTTGAAATAAGTGTCTGCATTCAGGTCCAGGGGATTGCTGCAGTGCATGGCCGTGAAACCTGCCGCGCGGAGCTTGTTCATGTACAGTTCCATGAGGTAGGGACGTCCTTTGAGGGAGAAACGCCAGGCGGGATATCCGTTCATGGGTGTTTGCTCTTCCAGTTCGAATTCGCTTCCGCCCACGTCCCAGAGGGGGTAGTTACCCAGGTTTTCATCCCAGTTCTCGAAGATGGCCTTTTCGGCCGCCTTCTTGGCGGCTTCGGCTTCTTCGGCCTCTTTCTTGGCCTGGGCAACTGCGCCGGAGAACATCATGCCGAAGCCCTTGAGGGCCTGGGCGGCCTGCCGGGCCTGCTCCTGCTGTTCCGGGGTAAGTTCCTGTTTCTGAGCGCTTTCTGCGGCGTTTGCAGCGTCTGCTACGTCGGCTGCGGCCTTGTCAATGGCGGCGCTGCTCTCTGCAACGGCCTGTTCTGTCTTTTCGGCCAGTTTGTCAATGGCTTCGGCCTGCTTCTGGGCCAAACGCTCTGCGGCAGGGGTGACGGCCTTCTCTACGGCCTGTCCCACCACTTTTCCAATGCTGTCGCTGACAGCTCCGGAAAGAATGTCTTTAAAAAGTCCCATATTAGTCTTAGTTTGTTTTTGGTATTTCTCTTATAACCAGGTGGATATCCTTCTTGGTGGGTTTGTCCGTGAAGTAGGTTACTTCCCAGGTGCAGCCGTTCTTGATGGTCATGCCGCCACCGGAGCCGTTGCCCACCGTCTTGTAAAGAAAATGGTATTCCTTGTCCACATAATAGTCTTTCTCCGTGTGTACGTGCTGGGTGAGGATGTCTTCGTCCTTCTCCGTGTGGATAATGGCCACCGGACGCCCGCTGATGGTGGTTTCCTTCTGTGCGCGGGAAATGTCCGGATGGCTGGCCAGGATGGCGTTGAAGCAGTTTCCGACGTCCGTGAACTGGTGGCGGAGGTACTTATGGGCATCGCCTTCCTTCTTGTTGCTCCGCATCTTGATACCGGACAGATAGTAGGTAAAGGTGCGGGTCCCGTCTTCGTGAAATTCCAGCACGGAGTCTTCCGCCGCCTGTCCGGGCTTGTGCAGATACACCTTGTTGCCGATACGGGTATAATACATGGTGAAATCTCCCGCCTTGTAGTGTTGGGCTCCCACGTACTGATGGTAGGTGAAGGAGAGGGCGAAATCGTGGTCGTACCACTCGTCCGGAGCCTGGGGCAGCGCCGCAGCCTCTTCTTCCGCTTCTTCTTCCAATTCCTCCGGCTCAGGCGCTTCCTCTACGCTTGTGGTGTCAATCCAGCCCTTCTCCACGGCCTTTTCGGCCAGTTCCTTGAGTCCATCCAGGATCTTGCCCAGACTGGCCAGCGGATCCTCCTCGTCCACCTGGGCCTCTTCGGCCTGTTCCTCTTCCGGGACAGGCTCCGGTACCTCCCGTTTCCCGCTGATCCAGCTGCAGGAAACTGCACAGAGTAAACACAGTATGAAAAGTAAACGTCTCATTTCTACAAATATAGTATTTTTTTCCGTGTTGACATCAATAGTGGTATGGAAAGGCGTTTTTCTGTCCACACGGCAGTGGTTTTTGCGTTTTTGCCGTTTTTCCTTGCCGTGTTGACACAGGGAAGGGCTGTGGGGGCGTTATTCTGTCGACACGGTAGCGGCAGTGATGGCGCGGGCCACCACATAGCCCGTGCTCCAGGCGGCCTGGAGGTTGAAGCCGCCGGTAATGGCATCAATGTCAAGCACTTCTCCGGCAAAGAAAAGACCGGGATGGTGCTTGCACTCCAGCGTATTGAGGTCGATGTTGGACAGTGCCACGCCGCCGGCGGTCACAAACTCTTCGCGGAATCTGCTTTTCCCGGAGAGGGGATAGCTGCTGGCGGTGAGGGTGGCGGTGAGGCGGTTCAGCCCCTTGGAACCCAGTTCCGCCCAGCGGATGTCCTTCCGGAGCCCGGCCTTGTCCAGCAGGTGGCTCCAGAGCCGTGCCTGCAGAAGATGGGTACTGGAAACCTGTTTCTGGGGATTCTCCAGGGCCGATTCCTGAAGCAGCGAGCGCACCTGCCCTTCAGGGGCGTTAAGCCAGTTGACGCTGAGGGTCCCCTTGTATCCGGTTTCGGCCAGATACCGGGCGGCATGGGCGGAAAGTTTGAGCGTGGCCGGCCCGCTGAAGCCCCAGTCCGTGATGAGCAGGGGCCCTTCGGCCCTGAAAGCCGTCCCTTGCAGGCCGATGGAAGCCTCCACCACCAGCCCCATCAGGCTCCGGAGCCCGGGGTCCGGAACGGTAAAGGTAAAAAGCGAAGGAACCGGCGGCACCAGCTCCAGCCCCAGTCCCTCCAGAAACGGCAGCCCCCTGGCTGCACCACCAGCGGTAACCACCACAAAATCAAAGGCTTCTCCGTTAACGAAGAGCGTTTCGTCCGAAGGGATGGAGCTGTGCTCTGACGTAGCATCGGCTATATTTTTCGCGGAGGCAGAGCACAGCTCCGTCCCTTCTGCAACGGCATCAGCGCGCGTTGGGTTTGCGATGGCTTCGGGAAATTGGCTTTTCGGGTACCGCCCCGAAAAGTAATTATCCGATGCCGTGGGCCCAGCAGAAGCCGTAAGGGAAGTTACCGGTGTGCTAAGCCGCAGGTCCACGCCTTTCATGCCCCTTAGCAGGCAGCGTACTATGTCCATGGCATCCTGGCTCCGGGGGAACCAGCAGTGGTCGGCCTGAAGCACGCAGGGGACCCCTTCGGAGGTGAACCAGCGGATGGTGTCTTCCTGCGAGAAAGCCTTCAAGGCGCGTTTCATCACCCTTTCGCCCCGGGGATAGGCCTCGGAGAGCGAGCGGATGCCCTGGAAATCATTGGTGAGGTTGCATCGGCCCCCGCCCGTTATGGCCACCTTCGAGAGCGGCTTGGGCCCGGCCTCAAACACCGTCACAGCCAGCTCCGGAGCACATTTTCGGAGCTGCGCGGCGCAAAAGCACCCCGCCGCTCCGGCTCCTATGATGGCTGCGCGTTTCATCGGATCTTATATTCTTTCATCTGCCGGGCCAGGGCGCGGTGGCCGGGACAGACACTCTCCAGCAAGGCGTGGAACTCCGGACTGTGGTTCAGGTACTTAAGGTGGCAGAGTTCGTGCAGCATCACATAATCCCTTAGCTGGGAAGGCAGTTCCACCAGCCGCAGGTTCAGATTGATGTTGCCCAGGGAACTGCAGCTTCCCCAGTTGCTTACGTTATTCTTGATGAATACTTTATTGTAGTGGAAACCGTGAAGGGCGGCCAGCTCGGCCAGCCGGGGCGGCAGTTCCTGCTTTGCCTGGGTGCGCAACTGCTCCACCCGGGCGTTCACCGGTGCCTTGCGGGGTTTCCTTCTTCTTGCGACAATGGTGAAAAAACGACCCGTGAAAGGGTTGAGGAAGAGCCTAGTCATCGTCCTCCTCCGGCAGCACAATCTGCTTGTACTGATTCTTGCGCTTGAGCCAGCGTTCCCTGGCGTACTGCTGCATGTCCGTGATGGTGTCGTTCTCGTCTATGATCTCCATTCCCAGAATGGTTTCCATGATGTCTTCCAGCGTTATGATGCCCTGAAAACAGCCATAGTCGTCTATGATGATGGCCATCTGGTCTTTGGTCTTTAGGAGGCTCTCCCAGATGTCGGATACGGTGGTCTCCTCGTGGAAGGCGGCAATCTTGCGCTTGATGGTCTTGAGGCGCATGTCGAATTTGTCTTCGGCCAGGTTCTCCAGGACGTCGTAGCGGAGGATGTATCCGGTGATGAACTCCGGGGAATCGGCATACACGGGGATGCGGGAGTTGTGGGAAAGCTCCTCCTGCTTGTAGAACTGCTTGAGTGTCATGCTCTCCGGGGCGATGGCGGCCACCACGCGCGGAGTCATTACGTCGTATGCCTTTATGTCGTCCAGCTTGATGATGTTCTGGATAACCTTGTTCTCGCTGTTGTCCAGCACGCCCTCTTCCTCGCCCATATTGGCCATGGCGCTCACTTCTTCGCGGGAGATGCCCACGTCCGGATCCTCGTCCGAGATGCTGTTGTGCAGCTTGTCAATGACCCAGACGATGGGATAGAGGATGATGACCAGGAATCGCATGACCTTGGACAGCCACAGCAGGCCTTTCCAATGAGACGTGCCGATGCTCTTGGGAACGATTTCCGAGAAAACCAGGATGAGGATGGTCATGATGGCGCTGATGATGCCGAACCAGTGGTCTCCGGTGAGGAGGGTGGCCTGATGGCCCACGGCGGCGGCGCCCAGGGTGTTGGCTATGGTGTTGAGGGACAGGATGGCGCTCAGGGGGCGGTCCGGGTCCTGCTTGAACTTCATGAACAGGGCGGCGTTCTTGTCGCCTTCGTCCTCTTTCATGCTGATATACGACAGGGGTGTGGACATGAGCACCGATTCCAGCAGGGAACAGAGGAATGAAACTCCCATAGTGAGGAGCAGATATAGGATAAGCAGGCCCATTTTCAACTTTTAACCCACAAAAATACAGAATTTTCCGTAAATTTGCACATATTAACTGAGCCCGTTAGGAAAAATATGAAGAAAGAACAGATACTCATCCGCATCTCCGGTCAGGACCGGGTAGGTCTTACTGCGGATATCATGGCCATCCTGGCCAAATACGACGCACAGATCCTGGACATCGGCCAGGCCGATATCCACAGCACGCTTACGCTGGGCATCCTCATCCGCATAGACGAGGAACACTCCGGCCAGGTGATGAAGGAACTGCTTTTCAAAATCACGGAACTGGGAAGTATCAGCATCGGCTTCGCGCCTGTTACGGACGAGGATTACGAGGCCTGGGCCGGCCGGCAGGGGAGGAACCGCTACATCCTCACCGTTATCGGCCGCAGCCTCAGTGCGGAGCAGATTCACGCCGCCGCCAAGGTGATATCGGCCCACGGGCTTAACATAGACGCCATCCGTCGCCTTACGGGCCGGATGAGCATCATGCAGCCGGAAAAGAACGTCCGGGCCTGCGTGGAGTTCTCCGTCCGCGGATTCCTGTCGGCCGATGACAAAAAGGCCATGCAAAAGGACCTGATGGCCATGGGGACGGAAGCCGGAATAGACTTCTCTTTCCAGAAGGACGATATGTACCGCCGCATGCGCCGCCTTATCTGCTTCGATATGGACTCCACCCTCATCCAGGCCGAATGCATAGACGAGCTGGCCCGCCGCCACGGGGTGTACGACCAGGTGGCCGCCATCACGGAACGGGCCATGCGCGGAGAGATAGATTTCAAGGAAAGCTTCACCGAAAGGGTTGCTTTACTTAAAGGTCTGGATATATCTGTAATGCAGGATATTGCAGAACATCTTCCCATTACGGAAGGCACGGACCGACTCATGTCCGTTCTCAAGACCTGCGGCTACAAGATTGCCATCCTGAGCGGCGGCTTCACCTTCTTTGGAGAGTACCTCCAGCGCAAGTACGGCATCGACTATGTGTATGCCAACGAGCTGGAAGTGGGAGAGGACGGTAAGCTTACGGGCCGCTATGTGGGCGAGGTGGTGGACGGCCGCCGCAAGGCCGACCTGCTCAAGCTCATTGCCCAGACGGAGAAGGTGAACCTGGCACAGACCATCGCCGTGGGCGACGGTGCCAACGACCTGCCCATGCTCAACGAAGCCGGCCTGGGCATTGCCTTCCACGCCAAGCCGCGCGTGAAGGAAAGCGCCCGCCAGAGTATCAACACCATCGGCCTGGACGGTGTGCTGTATTTCATCGGCTTCAAGGACAGCCAGTTAGGCGAACAGGGAAAAATGTAGACCATGCTTAAGATCGGAGACAGAATGCCGGAATTCGAGGTCATGGACCAGGACGGCAACAGGGTTAGTTCCAAGGACTTTATCGGCAATGGCCGGAAGACCATCATTTACTTTTACCCTAAGGACAACACGTCCGGATGTACGGCCGAAGCCTGCAGTTTCCGGGACAATTATGCGCAGCTGACCGCTGCCGGCTATAACGTGGTGGGCGTGAGCAAAGACAGCGCCAAGTCCCACAGCGGCTTCCGGGCCAAGTATGAACTGCCTTTCCGGCTGCTGGCCGATACCACCACGCAGATGCTGCAGGATTTTGGTGCCTGGGGAGAAAAAAAGATGTACGGCAAAACCACGCTGGGTACGCTTCGCCGCACATTTATCTTCAATGAGGATGGCATCCTGGAGCGTATCATCGAGAAGGTAGATACCAGGAATGCTGCCTCTCAGATTCTGGAAGCATAGTTATTCATCTGTGATTATTCCTTTGGAGCTGCGGACCTGCCGGCAAACGTTGCAGGTCTGCCCTTTCAGTGTGGCAGGTATCCTTCATGACCGTAGCAGGTACCCCTTATGTCTGCAGCCGGTCTGATAATAGTTGGGGTACCTGCGACGCTAAAACGCGTGTATGGCCGATTCCCGTCGCAGGCCCCTATCCTCTTGTTTGACCTGCGACACTTACTGTCAGGACCTGCGACGGTGACCGGGATACATCCTTATACGGAAATGGCCGTATGGTTTTTTCTTGGCAAATCGGCCCTACAGGCTGCTGCAAGGCCATTTCTTCTCTTTTTGAAAGCATTTTTGCACGGTTTTCTCCTGTTGCTTACCTTAAAAAACGGCCATGGAGAGCACTGGAATGCCGAAATGAAAAGTAAACGTTTCTCTTTTTGCCAACACGGATAATCTTTCTTTCCTTTGTTGAAACATAGGCTATATGAAAAGAAGCTTAGAAAGAAGAATGCCGGACGGAACAGTGCGTACCGTTTATCCTTTCCACATCAGTCTGGAGGGGATGGAGTCGGTGGTGCTTTGCCGGGATGTGGAAGACTATGACCGGATGGAGAAAACTTTCTTTGTCTGCTCCTGGGAAAACAATGTATTGATTATCATTTATGTAGTGATGTCAAACCATGGGCATCTGTCGGTACTGGCAACAGACTATGAATCGGCCCGCAGGACAGGGACCGATATCCTGAAAAGATATTCCCAGTACATGTCCGGCCGATATCCGGTGCAGGGCACTTTGCGCAGGGCGAGCGTGGATGTCCAGTATCTGGACTCTGACTGGTATGTGCGCAATACGCTCGCATATATTCCCAGGAATGTGCTGGATACCGGTTGCCGGATAGAAGACTACCGGTGGTCCGGTTACCGGGGTATGTTTGTGAACGGCCAGTGCAGGGCGCCCCGGTACAAAGTGAGCGCCATGAGCCGCCGGCAGCGGGAAGCCGTATTCCATACGCATGCCAACCTGGCGGATGTGCCCTGGTGCTTGGATGCCGAAGGTCATCTGGAGCCGGCCAGCTGCTGTGACTGGCAGTATCTGGAAGCGGCTTTCAACAACGATCAGGCGTTTTTCCTGAAGACCATCGGCACCCTGAATCCGGCCGAAATGCATCTGAAATTAGTGGAGAGTCCCCGTCGCTGGCGGAATGATTCCGAGTTTATCCTGACGGTGGGAGACATTGCCCTCCGGTGGTTCAACAAGGAAATAGACAATCTGACTCTGGAACAGAAGAAGCGGCTGGTTCCCTATCTGAAAAGGAATTTCCATACATCCGTGTCACAACTGGCCCGATGTGTCCGTCTTAGCCCCAGAGAAATCCGGGAAACCCTGAAACAATGTGAAGGTGCCCCTAAAGAAAGGTAGTAAAACCTGGGACTGTTGCAGGTACTGAGAGTGAGCGTTGCAGGTCAAACAAGAGTATAGGGACCAGCGACGGGAATCGGCCATACACGCGTTCTAGCGTCGCAGGTACCTCATTTCTTTTCGGACCTGCTGCATTCATCCCGGGAACCTGCAACGGTTATTCTGGGTACCTGCGACGGACGAGATGGGGACCTGTGACGTTTGAGAGGGTAGTAAGAGAACTGAGGAGTGCAGGGGAGCAGAAGAGTAGTAGTCGGGAAGCCACGGAGGCCGGGGAAACTAAGTTGGAGAAGCTAGAGAAGCTGGGAAGCTGGGAAGCTGGGAAGCTGGGAAGCTGGGGGGATGGATAAGTGACTGACTGTAGCCTATAGGGCGGAAAGGAGGAGCTGGAACAGGCGGGGCTTGGCGTAGCGGTCAAGCTCCGCCTCCGGGACCCAGATATACCCTTCCGGCAAGGCGGGGCGGGCCGATGGCTCCCAAAGGTAGAAGTCCACGATGAGTGTGCGGTGGGTGAGCTGGTGCCGGACGCACTGGCGGAGCGGCTGAAGATGCCCGGGAAGGCCGGGCATGACGATGCCGCCAGCCCCAACAGATGGCGTATCCGGCTCCGACCCGGCAGATGCCGGCAACAATGCCGGAACGGAGGTATGCTCCGCCGCAGCATCGGCATAATTTATCGCGGAGGCGGAGCATACCTCCGTACCGGCATCTGAGACCAGCGGCTCCCAGAGGCCGGTCCAGATATCGCCCGGGCCGCGGCGGCGGATGGTGGTCTGGCCCTGAAAACGCACATAGACATAGGAAAAATGCCGTTCTACGGGCTTGACGGCCGGTTTTTTGAGCGGGAGCAGGGCAACGCGGCCGGTGCGGAAAGCGTTGCAGGAGGCTTGCAGGGGGCAATCCGGACAGGAGGGACTCGCCGGGGTGCAGACCAGGGCGCCGAAGTCCATCATCCCCTGGTTGAAAGCGGCGGAATCGGCCGGTAAAAGCTTCTGTGCCAGGGCGGTGAATTCCTTTTTGGCAGCGGTGGTCCCCACCGGGGTTTCCACTCCGAAATGCCGGGCCAGCACCCTGTACACATTGCCGTCCACCACGGCGGCGGGAAGGCCGAAACAGATGGAGCCGATGGCGGCCGCCGTGTAATCCCCAACGCCTTTGAGCGAACGGATGCCTTCCAGCGTGTCCGGAAAGCTTCCCGTAGCCACGATCTGCCGGGCGGCGGCATAAAGGTTCCGGGCCCGGGAATAATAACCCAGGCCTTCCCAGAGGCGGAGCACCTCGTCTTCGGAGGCCGATGCCAGGTCCTGGACAGTGGGGAAGCGCTGCATGAACCGCTCCCAGTAGGCAGTCCCCTGGGCGATCCGGGTCTGCTGCAGGATAATCTCACTGAGCCAGACGGCATACGGGTCCCGGCTGCGGCGCCAGGGGAGGTCCCGCCCGTTTTCGGCATACCAGTGAAGGATAGTCTGGGTAAAACTGTTCACAAACGCAAAATTAGCGAAAAAAAACGTATTTTTGCAGCATGAGAGTTATCATAGTAGGCGCCGGCATCTCCGGCTTGATATCGGCAGTGTATGCCCGCAGGTCGGGCTTTGAGACCCTGGTGCTGGAAAAGGCGGCCAACCCCGGCGGCGTGTCCACCAGCTGGAGGAGGAAGGGCTACCTGATGGAAGGCGGGATCCACTGGCTCATCGGCACGACTCCGGAAAACCCGCTCCACGAAATCTGGAAGGAGACCGGCGCGCTCCAGGAGAACAACCCCGTCTTCGTGAAAGATCCCATCTATACCCTGATGGACGGGAAAGGGGAGCCGATAGAGCTCTTCCGGGACCTGAGCAAGCTGGGCAAGGGAGCCGGAGTGGGACGCCTGCGTTTCTTCGTATCCTGCTTCCGGCATTTCCATACTCCCATACAGGACCTTCCGGGCATGAAGAGCCGGTATCCCCGCCGCTTTAACCCGTGGGAATACGTGCAGATGCTGCCGGCCGTCCTGCTTACGCCCTACCTGATGATTATCTCTGGATACCGGCTGCTTAACCGCGTCAGGGACAAACGTTTGCGGAACCTCCTCTATGCCGTGTGCGACCCGGAGGTGAACGCGCTTTCCTATGTGTACACCCTAAGCACTTTTGCCGCGGAAGGGGAAAGCGGCTATCCGGAAGGCGGTTCTATCCGCATGGCGCAGAATATAGCGGATACCGTCACCTCCCTGGGCGGGGAAATCCGCTACCGGACCCCGGCCGAACAAATCCGGGAACTGCCGGACGGAAGCTATATGGTGAGAACCGCAACGGAAGAGCTAAAGGCCGATGCCGTGATTGTTACCCTGGACGCCCGCAAGGCCATTGACAAACTTTTCCAGGAGCCCCTGCAGGACCGCTGGGCCAGGAAGATGCGGAAAAAAGTGCTGGGAGAGCACTGTATGTTCCTGGGCATCGGCGTAAAGGCCAACCTGCAGGCCTATCCCAGGAGCATGCAGATGATCTTCGACCCGCCGCTGGAGGCCGCCGGCCGCAGTTACAACTTCCTCATCGTGAACAACTATTCCCGGAATACGGAATATGCCCCGGAGGGGTGCACGGTAATAACTTCTCTTTTGGGCGGCTGGTCCTATGGCTACTGGAAGGCAGCCCGGGAGGACGGGACCTACAAGGAAAAGAAAGAAGCCGTAATCCAGGCTTTCATAGAACGAGTTAAGCGCTATATACCTGAGATTGAGGGAAATATAGAAGTGACCGATTTGGCCACTCCGCTCACATACGAGCGTTATTGCGACACCTTCGAGGGCAGTTATATGACCCACTGGATGCCTGGAAAGGCCCTTCACAACGCTCCGGTGCGTTACAAGAAAGGACTGTACTTTGCCGGGCAGCGCACCGCCTATTCCGGCGGACTGCCGCCCGCGGCGGTTTCCGGACGCAGTGCCGTGCAGCACCTCTGCCGGGACTTTGACGTGGAGTTTGTCAGCCGATAAAGCGCTGCAGGGCTTCGTAGACCCGCTGGACGGGGAAACCCACCACATTGAAATAGGAACCCTCTATGCGGGTGATGCCCGCATGGCCGATCCATTCCTGGATGGCATAGGCCCCGGCTTTGTCGAAGGGCTTGTAAGTATCTACGTAATAAGTGATTTCCTCTTCTGACAGCGCTTTGAACCACACCTGGGTAGTAACATCGAAGGTTTCCTCACGGGCGGCACTCCGGAGGGTGACGGCGGTGGTTACGTGGTGCTTCCGTCCGGAGAGGTCCCGGAGCATCCGGATGGCGTCTTCCCGGTCCCTGGGTTTTCCCAGGATCTCTCCCGGCCGCCCGCCTTCGGGAGGGAGGATAACCATGGTATCCGCCGTAATGAGGATTTCCTTTTCCCCAAGGGGCCGATGGAACCCCCGCGACTTACCTTCCGACATCAGGCGCGGCACCTTGTCATAGGGGACATCCGGCCCAAAGCTTTCCTGGAAGTTATTGCCTATATCTACTTCAAAATCAATATCAAGGCCTTTTAGCAGCTCCCGCCGTCTGGGGGAGTTGCTGCCCAGGATGATATGCCAGCCGTTCAGCTTCATCGGCCTAGAATCTTTGTTTGTAGACCACCGGGTCGAAGACCCATTTCCCCTGCTTTTTGAGGGTTTTCTCGATGGCTTCCCGCAGGCAGCCTTTACCGCCCGGGGCATCGGTCATCCAATCGGCCGCCCTCTGGGCCTCGGGAACGGCGTCGGAGGGACACACCGCACAGCCGCACGCCTGCATCACTTCCACGTCCGGGACATCGTCGCCAAAGTACATTACTTCTTCCGGCGAGAGGCCGTAGCGCTCACAGAACTGGCGGAATTCCACCATCTTGTCCCGACAGTGGAGGAACACGTCCTCCGGCTTGATCCCACTGGCGGTCATGCGTTTGCGGATGCTCTCCGAGCTGCCGCCGGTAATGACGGCCACCGGGTACCCGTTCATGCAGGCCATGCGGATGGCGAAACCGTCCTTGGCGTCGTACAGCCTTAGGAAGTCTCCGTCCGGCATGCACAGCAGGGTACCGTCCGTGGCTACTCCGTCTATGTCGAAGGCAAAGGCTTTGATTCCATTCAGATTCATCGGATCCCTCCCTTACGATTTGTTTCCGCCGCCCAGGGGGCCGAAGTCATTGAGGTTGAAGGTGGTGCCGGGCTGAGGGCCCTTGCCGCCGGTGAGGTCTATCACACCGTTCTGCGCCTCGTACTTGGAGATGTTGTCGAAGAGGGCGTTCATAAGGCGTTTTGCGTGCTCCGGGGTCATGATGATGCGGTCTCCGATGAGGGCCTTGGGAAGGCCCGGGAGCGTGGCGGCGAAATCAATGATGAATTCGCTCCGCGAGTGGGAGATGATGGCCAGGTTGGAGTACGACACCTTGGTGGTCTGCGGATTCAGTTCCAGGCTCAGCTGGTTCTGGGGTTTGGGCTGGTTATTGTTGTTGTCCATAGTCGAAGATTATTTCTGCAAAGTTAACACTATTTTTTTCTTCCCCACGCCGGTTCGTGGGGAAAACTTTGTTAATAATTATGGGTGTTATTAGCCGGGAAAGATCCTGGCTACATTTGCAAAAAGTTCATGAGATATGCTTACAAGAGAACAGGTCCTAGATATCCAGACCTATTGCGCTGAACACAAGATTACCATAGGAGAGCGTTTGGGTGAGTTACATATTGAAACGTCACAGTTTTACAGGTGGCAGCGGAAGTATCGCCAGGAGGATGAGCAAGGCTCCGATCCCGGTTCTTTTGTCCAGTTAACCCAGGGAGGCGGTAAGCATCCGACGAAGTACATATAAGTGACACGGAGTTATGTGCAAGTGGCAGCAACTTTTCCGAAGTTTCGGTAAGTTGCTGCCACTTTCGCTTAGTTGCATGCTACTCGCTGCGAGTCGCTGCGACTTTTTGCCAGTTGCAAGGAAGTAGCGCTCCGAGGTCGCCAGTATTACACGAACTTCGTCTGAGGCATGTACATACCCGGTATGTACACAAAAACGGCCCCTAAGCCTTTTGCAAATGCACATACATCAGTCAATAGGGCGTTCTGCTCCTTTTTCACGGAGGTATGTACGCGAAATCTGCCATATAGGCCAGTTTGCCTGTACATATCGAATAGTGGGGGCTTTACGCGGGAAGTTTTGTTTTATTCCAGAATACCACTACCTTTGAGAGTTGAATAACGAATCAGATAACATAATAAACGTCATTGCCTTATGAAAAGCAAATTACTGTTAGTCCTCGCTTCGCTGGTACTCCTTCTCTTTGTTTATTCCTGTGTGGGCAGCCTGCCGAAACGCTTCGAGAGCTTCGTTAACCAGGTGGAGAAAAATGCCGACAACTATTCAGAAGAGGATTGGAACCGCGCCAGCGAAAAGTTTGAGAAACTGATGAAGGCCTATGAGAAACAGCACGACCGTCTCTCAAAGGAAGATCGCAAGAGCATAGACAACAGCATAGGACGCTATCGCGGACTGGTCCTCAAATCCGGTATCAAATCGGCCATAGACGAGTTCAACGATGCCTTTGGCGAATTAGAGTCCTTTTTGAAGGGCCTCTCTTCCGGACTGGAATCCCTGATAGAATCCCTGACGGAGTAGCCATCTTTTACAGAAACAGGCAGATGAAAGCCCTTGTATTAGGCGCCACGGGAGCTGTGGGAAAAGACCTCGTGGAGCAGCTGCTTAAGGCTGATGTCTTTGAGCGCGTTGATGTATTTGTACGTCGTGAGGTGAAGGTCACATCGGCCAAATTGGTATCGCATTTGGTAGATTTCCAGCATCCTGAGACCTGGGCCGGGCTTCTGACAGGCGATGTTCTCTTTTCCTGCCTGGGCACCACCATCAAGGCTGCAGGCAGCCAGGAGGCCCAGTGGAAGGTAGACTACACCTATCAGCTCGAGGCCGCCAAGGCCGCCAGGGCAAACGGCGTTAAGAAGCTGGTTCTTGTTTCTTCTGTAGGGGCCGATGCAAAATCCAAAATCTTCTACTCCAGGATGAAAGGACAGCTGGACGAGGATGTGGCCAAACTGGGCTTCCCCGGCTGCTTCATCCTCCGGCCGCCGTCCCTGATCCGGAAGGGGAGTGACCGCTTTGGTGAAAAAGCCGGAGTGGCCATCCTGAAGGGGCTCAATGCCATCGGTCTCCTGCGTTCCTGGAAACCGATGCCGACAGAGGACGTGGCGGCAGCCATGATCCGGCTCGCGGTAGCCGGACAGCCCGGCACCTATATCATTGACTCCCAGGAAATCCTGTCTGTCTGAATCCAGTTTCCATACGCCTCTGGCTAAGTACATTTAAATAAAGGAGGCTTGCCGAACAATAGCCGGATGGGGAAGGGGCTTCGGACGGCGTAGCCGCCCGTGGCTTCGTATTCTAAGACTTTTCCAAGTCTTTTTTGAAAAAAGTGAAGAAAAAGTGTTCCTTTCGATTCACCGGGGTAGTTTGTAGATATTTATTACGCTCATAGAGGCGTCCTGCCCCTGGCCGCGCGACCACCCCTGGTTAGGAGATATAGTGAGACCGTATGAGAATGACAGGCATTCCATACGTCGTTTGTGTATGTAGATGGCGGACTATCGACCGGATTGGACGCGGAATTGAGCTTTTCTATAACTTTCAGCAGACACGTAGTCTAAATATCTAACTTGCAACCACTCGGGGTACAATCTGGCACTAAGAAAAAAGTATTATGATAGTTCAACCGATTGTATATCAATACTTCATTACCTTGTAAGGCGTTCCGGACTTGACAACTGAGAACATTCGGAGAACGAGTTTGAACTTGACCGCATTGAGTACAACGCCGTGCTGATTACGCTGATCTCCCTTCTCCTTCATCTTCCTATGATAGTAGTTCTTCATCCAGGGGTCATTGACGATTGCCGAACGTGCGGCCATGGTAATGGAAACTTTCTGTTGTTTACGACAAAACTGTGAGACGCGGGTACGGCCGTTGACGCTGGTGCCGGATGTGTGGTCAAAAGGAGCGACCCCTATATAGCTGGCATACTGTCGCGGAGTCTCAAAGTTCTGGAAGTTGTTGGTATAAACGATGGTGTCAATGGCCGTGATGGGGCCAATGCCCACCACACTCGATATAAGATCATACGTTTTCTTAAGGGCTTTGTCACCCTTGATAATCTCCATCATCTGCTTCTCCACGGACTTGACGGCAGCCGCATGTCTATCAATCAAACTCTCCCTGCGGTTACGACTTGTCGCGCACTCGTAGGATCCAATCTCTGCCTGCTGCGCCATCAGAGTGGCCTTCTGGCGTACATACAAACGTCTTTCCCTAAGTAGATTGGCAAGGGTAATGATGTTGCCGGATGGACGGTGGAACAACTTGAGTTTGTCCTTGTGCTCATACGCGTATTGAGCAATGCGGATGGCATCAATCTGGTCATCCTTTCCTCTGACCAAGCCCATAGAACGCTTAATCTGAAGTGGGCCTTCCAGGCAAAGAGCGATGCCCTTCTTTTCGCAGAACAACTGAAGTTCGTTGCTATATACGCCGGTGTGTTCGGCACAGATGAGCATGCCCTTCGTTTTGGCTCCGGCGGCCTTTGCCCAGGTGACAAGTTCCTTAAGGCCGGCCTTGTCATTGGTCAGGTGCTTGGTATCTGACCGCCGCATCTCGGCGGCATAGATGGCCGCATCGAGTGTGTTTTTGGAGATGTCAACTCCAATGTAATGAGAATAATGCATATATTTGTGTGTGCTTTTGTGGTTAACCGCCGTATTGAACCACCGACTGAAACTTTTATCAGACACACTTGTGGTCTATTATTCTAATTGGTCACTTCAATGCGGTACGGGGAGAGGAGTCGATTACTCAAGAAAGACCTCCATGTCTAAGTTAGGATAAGTTAACGTCCTCTCCCTGGTTAACCCTTTGTTAATCATCTCCCAAAGTTAACCATATCGCGTTGAAGATAGTTCTTTCAAAAAGAGAATGCCTAAACCATAATATAGACACAGGGTCTATCAAGGAGCCAAGGACACCCTCTCTATGTCAAAACGGTGGAGCCTTATACGAAGTCTTAGATATGAAATCTATGAACGGGAACAGTTCGCGCCACCGTTGTATGTGTTCTACCAGAACGATAGTGCAAATCTAAAAGTGAACGGGAGGGGCCCACCGGATGCGGCGTACGCCGCAGACGCGTGGGAGGGATAGCTCCGCAGGAGCGTACCGTCCGAAGCCCCTTCCCCGCAGGCGTTCGGCAAAAAAGCCCTTTGCAAGTGTGGTAAAAAAGAAGTAAATTTGTAAGTTTTAAGAAAAGACCAGACATATATATGAAAGAGTTAGCCGCCAAGTACAGTGCTAAGGAAGTGGAAGACAAGTGGTATGCCTATTGGCTGGACCATAAATGCTTCCACAGCGAACCCAACGAAAAGGAACCCTATACCATAGTGATCCCGCCGCCCAACGTTACGGGCATCCTCCATATGGGCCATGTCCTCAACAACACGTTGAACGACGTGCTCATCCGCAAAGCCCGCATGGACGGGAAGAACGCCTGCTGGGTGCCGGGAACGGACCATGCCTCCATCGCCACGGAAAGCAAGGTGGTGGCCAAGCTCAAGGCCATGGGCATCTCCAAGGAGGAAATCGGCCGGGAAGAATTCCTTAAGCACGCCTGGGAGTGGAAGGAAGAGCACGGCGGCATTATCCTGCAGCAGCTTCGCAAGCTGGGCTGCTCCTGCGACTGGGACCGCACCCGCTTTACCATGGAACCGGCTCTGAGCGAGGCGGTTATCAATACGTTCGTCTATTTCTACAAGAAAGGATGGATTTACAAGGGCGTGCGCATGGTGAACTGGGATCCGGAAGCCCTCACCGCCGTGAGTGACGACGAAGTTATCCACAAGGACACCCAGAGCCACTTCTATCACCTGAAATACTTTATCTCCGACGGCAATGGCAAGCCCACGGACAAGTACCTGGTAATTGCCACCACCCGGCCGGAAACCATCATGGCCGATGCCGCCATCTGCGTAAACCCCAAGGATGAACGCCACTTCTGGCTCAAGGGCAAGAAGGTGCTTATTCCGCTTATCAACAGGGAAATCCCTGTGATTGAGGACGATTACGTGGAGATGGACTTTGGAACCGGCTGCCTCAAGGTTACGCCTGCGCACGACGTGCACGACTATGAGATCGGCCTGCGGCACAACCTGCCCGTGCTGGAAATCATCGACGACCACGGCAAGCTGAACGAGAAGGCACAGATCCTGGTGGGCGAGGACCGCTTCGTGGCCCGAAAGAAGATTGTGAAGATGCTGGAAGAAGCCGGCAACCTGCTCAAGGTGGAAGATTACACCTCTCCCGTGGGTTACAGCGAGCGCACGGATGCCGTCATCGAGCCCAAGCTGTCGGCCCAGTGGTTCCTCAAGATGGACCAGCTGGCCCAGGTGGCCCTGGAGACCGTGGAGAGCGGCCGCACCAAGTTCATCCCGGAGAAGTATGTGAATTCCTACCGTCACTGGATGGAAAACGCCCGCGACTGGTGCATCTCCCGCCAGCTCTGGTGGGGCCAGCGCATTCCGGCCTATTACCTTCCCGACGGCTCCTACGTGGTGGAGGCCACAGCTGAAGCAGCACTTAAGGCCGCACAGGCTATCAATCCTTCCCTCAAGGCCGAAGACCTCCGGCAGGATGAGGATGTACTGGACACCTGGTTCAGCTCCTGGCTCTGGCCCATCTCCGTCTTCGACCCCCAGATGCCCGGCCATCCGGACCACAAGCCCAATGCCGACCTGGCCTACTATTATCCCACCAACGACCTGGTCACCGCCCCGGACATCATCTTCTTCTGGGTGGCCCGCATGATCATGGCCGGAAACGAGTTCATGGGCAAGGAGCCCTTTTCCAACGTGTATTTCACCGGCATCGTGCGGGACAAGATCGGCCGCAAGATGTCCAAGACCCTGGGCAACAGCCCCAATCCGCTGGATCTGATAGAGAATTACGGTGCCGATGCCGTACGTATCGGCATGCTCCTGTGCGCCAGCGCGGGTAACGATATCTTCTACGACGAGGCCCAGATCAAGCAGGGCGCCGCGTTCTGCAACAAGATCTGGAACAGCTACCGCCTGGTGAAAGGCTTCCAGGTGGCCGATATCCCGCAGACAACTGCCCAGAAACTGGCTGTGGAATGGTTCCGTGCCAGGCTGTCGGAAGCCATCGGCACGGTGGAAGACCACTATGGCAAATTCCGCATCTCGGATGCCCTCATGACCATTTACAAGCTCTTCTGGGACGACTACTGCTCGGCCTATCTGGAGGCTATCAAACCCGCCTTCGGCCAGCCCGTGGATCCGGAGACCCAGCAAGCCACCCTGGGCTTCTTCGAGGCCCTGCTCAAACTCATCCACCCTGTGATGCCCTTCATTACGGAAGAGCTCTGGCAGGACATGGCGGAGCGGAAGGAAGGGGAGACCATCATGGTTGCTCCTACGCCCAAGGCCGAAGCCTTCGATCCCGCCGTACTGGACAACTTCGCCCTGGCCATGGAGACGGTGAACGGCGTCCGCGGCATCCGGAACCAGCGCAACATCGGCCCCAAGGAAGCCCTGCAGCTTAAGGTCAAGGCCGCTGCTTTCCCCTGCATCCCGCTCATTGAAAAGATGGCCGGTGTTACGGTGGAACTGGTGCAGGATCTGGACGGGGGACAGGCCGCCGCCTTCCTGGTCCGTACCACCGAAATGGGCATCCCGCTCACGGGTATGGTGAACGTGCAGGAAGAGATGGAAAAGGCCCTGAAGGATCTGGAATACCAGCAGAAATTCCTTGCCGGTATCCGCGGAAAACTCTCCAACGAGCGCTTCGTGAACAACGCTCCGGCCGCCGTCATTGAAAACGAGCGCAAAAAAGAGGCCGATACCCTTTCCAGGATAGAAACGCTGGAAGCGAAGATTAAGCAGCTTAAAGAGAGTAAATAAAACAAAATTGTTTATATTGATAACATTTTTGTTATGGCGATATTCAAGGCAACATTCCCGGTAAGGTACTACGAAACGGACCAGATGGCGGTGGTTCACCACTCCAACTATATCCGCTATTTCGAGATTGCCCGTGACGAGATGATGGTCCAGCTGGGTTTTCCCATTGAGAAGTGCGAAAGCGAGCTGGGCGTGCTGGTTCCCATCGTGTCGGTAGAGTGCCGTTTCCGGCACCCGGCCCGGATGGGGGATGTGCTCACCGCAACGGCCGAGGTGAACAAAGTTCCCATGGCCAAGATGTTCATTAAGCAGGCCGTCTACAATCAGGACGGCGTGCTGTGCGCGGAAGGGCTGGTGGTGCTGGGCTTCCTGAACAAGGAAAGCTTCATGCCCACCCGCTGCCCCGAAGTGATCTGCGACCTGTTTGAGAAATTTATCAATAACCAATAGAGATATGCTGTACCCGTTGATTATGCTTGGAACTTGGGAAATCGTGGCCATAGTGGCCGTGGTGCTGCTCCTTTTCGGCGGCCGCAAGATTCCCGAACTCATGAAAGGGCTCGGCAAGGGCGTGAAGGAGTTCAAGGAGGGGATGAACGAGGTGGAGAAGGAGATCAAGGCCGACGACCAGCCCCAGAAGGACGACTATTCCAAGGAAGAGAAGTAAGGTGGACGGGAAGGACGCAGAGATGTCCTTCTGGGACCATCTGGAGGCGCTGAGGGGAACCCTTTTCCGCTCGGTGCTGGCCGTGGCGCTGCTTTCCCTCATCTTCCTGGCAATTCCCAAACCGCTTTTCCAGGCGGTTTTCTGGCCCACCCGCGCCCATTTTCCGCTCTACCGCCTCCCGGGGGTGGATTTCTCCATGGACCTGATAAACATTGAGTTATCGGCCCAGTTTTTCTTTTATCTCAAGGTGGCCGTCCTTTGCGGCCTGGTACTGGCGTTTCCCTATATTATCTGGGAGATCTGGAAGTTTGTGGCGCCGGCCCTGTACGAGAAGGAGAAAAAGGCGGTGAAAAAGGCCTTCTGGCTCTCTTCCGGGCTTTTTTACCTGGGTGTGGCCGTAGGGTATTTCGTGGTGCTCCCGGTGTGCCTGATGTTCTTTGTGAACTTCTCCGTGAGCGACGCCATAGTGAACACCATCTCCCTCACTTCCTATATGTCGCTGTTCACCTCCATGGTGTTCCTCATCGGCCTTCTGTTTGAATTCCCCACGGTGATCCTGGTGCTGTCAAGCCTTGGAATCGTGGACCGGAGCAAGTTAAAGCGCTGGCGCAAATACGCCTTTGTAATTGTTTTAGTATTAGCGGCTTTCATTACGCCTAGCGATCCTTTTTCCATGTTCGTCCTGGCCATCCCGCTGTACGGACTCTTTGAACTGTCCATCCTGCTTTGCCGCAAACCTGTCCCGGCCGAATGATCTCCCTCAACAACATAACGGTGGCCTTTGGCGGCTTCACCCTGCTGGACGATGTGAGTTTCCACATCTCCGACTCCGACAAGATAGGGCTGGTGGGGAAGAACGGCGCCGGCAAATCCACCCTCATGAAGCTCATTACGGGGGAGCAGAGCCCCACTTCGGGCTCCGTGGCCCTTCCCTCCGGCATCCGGATTGGGTATCTGCCGCAGATCATGGAGCATCACCGGGGCCGTACGGTGCTGGAAGAGGTACTCACTGTGTTTGACTCCATCCATGAGATGGAGCGGGAGATGGAGCGGATTACCGCCTCGCTGGGGGAGAGAACCGACTATGAATCGGCCTCTTACGCGGCGCTGATCGGCCGCCTGAACGAGCTTGGCGACGCCCTGGCCCTGGACAGCGGGGAGTCTCCCAGCGCCCGGGCCCAGAAAGTGCTCTCCGGCCTGGGATTCCGGGAAGACGAGCTGGAGCGCAGGACCGAAACCTTCAGCCAGGGCTGGAACATGCGCATCGAACTGGCCAAGATCCTGCTCTCGTCTCCGGACGTGCTGCTGCTGGACGAACCCACCAACCACCTGGACATTGAATCCATCGAGTGGTTTGAGGATTACCTCAAGGCCTTCCGGGGCAGCCTGCTGCTGGTCTCCCACGACCGCAAGTTCCTGGATAATGTGACAAGCCGGACGGTGGAAATACTCCTGGGGCACATCCACGACTATAAGGTGCCTTACAGCCAATATGTTACGCTGCGCGCCGAAAGGATGGCCCAGCAGACGGCCGCCTACGAGAACCAGCAGCGCATGATAGAGAAGACGGAAGACTTCATCAACCGCTTCCGATACAAACCCACCAAGAGCAACCAGGTGCAGTCGCGCATCAAGGCGCTGGAGAAGCTGGAACGCATTGAGATTGACGAGACCGACAATGCCCGCCTCACCCTGAAGTTCCCGCCCGCCCAGCGTTCCGGGGACGTGGTTTTCAAGGGAACGGACCTTACCGTGGGTTACCCGCAGAAAGTGGTTTTCCGGGATGCAAACATAGAGATCAAACGCGGCGAGAAGGTAGCCCTCATCGGCCGGAACGGCGAAGGAAAGACCACGCTCATGCGTGTGATCATGGGCGAACTGGAACCCATGGACGGGGAGGCCAGGCTGGGGCACAACGTTAGCATCGGCTATTATGCACAGAACCAGGAAGAGGTCCTGGACCCTTCCGAGACGGTTTTCGGTACGCTGGACCGGATAGCCGTGGGGGACGTGCGAACCAGGCTCCGGGACATCCTGGGGGCATTCCTGTTCAAGGGAGAGGACATTGACAAGCGGGTTTCCGTACTCAGCGGCGGCGAACGCGCCCGCCTGGGCATGGCCAAACTGATGCTTTCCTCCCACAACGTGCTGGCGCTGGACGAACCCACCAACCACATGGACATCCGTTCCAAGGATGTGCTCAAACAGGCCCTGATGGCCTTTGACGGCACGCTTATTGTCGTTTCCCACGACCGGGACTTCCTGGACGGCCTGGTGGACAAGCTGTACGAATTCCGGGACGGAAGGGTGAAGGAACACCTGGGCAGCGTGGCCGATTTCCTGCGCCGGCGCAAGCTGGAAAGCCTCTCGGAACTGGAGCGGAAGGATGCCGCGGCGCCGGCGAGGCCGCAGGCCGAAGGGAAGAAGGCATCGGCCCAGCAGCAGTTCCAGGTGCAGAAGGCCGTTTCCAGGGAGCAGCGCAAGGTCCGGAGCCGGGTGAACTGGCTGGAGAAGGAGATTGCCTCCCATGAGGAGCGGATGGCGGAGATTGAGAAGGTGCTGGGCAATCCCGGCCCCAAGGACGACATCATGGACCTTACGGCCGAGTACCTGAACCTGAAACGGGATATGGATGCCTATACGGAAGAATGGGCCACCCTTTCAGAACAATTGGAGAATTAAAAACTAATAAATATGAAAGTCATGATTAATAACACTATCCGTACAATTATTGCAATTGTCACTTTAAGTATTTTCACCCTTGGCGCCGCGGCCCAGGGCAGCTCCCAGCTGCAGGAAAAGACCTATCCGGTGGGCGAGTTCAGGACCCTGAAGGTCTCCGGAGACTTCGAGGTTACCCTTTCCAGGGGTGACTACAGTGCCAAGGTTACCGTAGACAAGGTCCTTGCCGATTATGTAGAAGTTTACGTCCGTACGGGCGTCCTGCACATCAGCTACAATGAAAAAGAGGTTCCCAAGGATATCAAGAAAGATCTGAAGGGAAAGAAGGCGGCCGACCTGGTGTTCCGCGCCGTAGTCTATGCGCCCCGTCTGGAAGGAATTGAACTGGAGGACAATGTGGTGCTTACGGGCGTGGACGAGTTCTCGGCCAACGATTTCTCGCTGAAACTGGAAGACAAGGCCCTGGTCAAGAACCTTTCCGTGACGGCCTCATCGGCCCAGGTCACCCTGAAAGACAAGAGCCAGGCCACCTTCCTGCTCAATGCCACCAGCGACATTGAACTGGATGTGGACGGCAGCAGCGTCCTGCGCGCCAACGTGGACGGCCGGAAGCTTACGGTGAAGGCCGGCGGAAGCGCCAAGGCTACCGTAGACGCCACGGCAGAGACGGTTTCGGTGGATGCCGGCGGTCGCTCCGAACTTACCCTGAGCGGCAAGGCCGATTCCCTCACGGCCAAGGGCGACCGCAACATGAAGGTGGATGCCCGTGCCCTGCCTGTTCCCAAGGTGGAAGCCAAAATGACGGGCGGTGAGCTTAGTGTAAAGGTGGAAAAGACCCTGGATGTGGACCTCAGCGGCGGTGCGGAAGTGTATTATGACGGTTCCCCTGAGATGAAGGTCCGCCGCATCCTCAAATCCACCCTGGCTCCCGTTTCCGAAAAGAAATAGCCCATGTACGATTCCCATATGGACACGCCCTCGCAGCTGGTGCGGCTGCGGGATCCCGGCCTGGACAATGCCTATGCCCAGGTGGATTTCCCCAAACTCCGCCGCGGGGGCGTGGACGGGGCCTTCTTTGCCCTCTATACGCCTGCCCAGATGGCTCCGGATGCTGCGACGCGCTATGCCCTGCAGATGCTGTCGGCCACTTACGACGCCGTGGAAGCCCATCCGGAGGAGGTTTCGCTTGCCTTCTCTCCGCAGGATGCCGATAAAGCCCGCAAAAACGGCCGTATTTCCCTTTTCCTGGGGATGGAGAATGCAAGTCCCATCCAGGAGTCCCTGGCCCTTCTACGGACGTTTTATCGCATGGGCGTGCGTTACCTTACCCTTACCCATAACGGCGACAATGCCGTGGCCGACAGTGCCGCGGAAGGGAAGCGCTGGGGCGGACTGAGCCCCTTCGGCAGGGAAGTGGTGGCGGAAATGAACCGCCTGGGCATGATGGTGGACCTTTCCCATGCCGCCGACAGTACCTTCTGGGATTGCCTCAAGCTTTCCCGTGCACCCATCGTGGCTACCCATTCCTGCTGCCGGGCCCTTTGCGCTCACCGCAGGAACCTTACCGATGAGATGCTGCAGGCGCTGGGGGAGAGCGACGGGTATGTGGGCATCAATTTCTACCCCTCCTTCCTGTCCGACGATTTTGGGAAGGACCCCGCCGATGCCGCCCTCCTGGATGAGGCCGATGCCGTGGAGGCCGCCTTTATCCGGAATCCGGCCGACCCGGAGCGGGTGGAGGCCTGGCACCGGATGCAGGACCGCCTCCGGGAGCTGCCCCGTCCGGGGGTGAAAGAAATCGTGGACCATGTGGACCATGCCGTCTCCCTGGCGGGGATAGACCATGTGGGACTGGGCTCCGATTATGATGGTATCCTGGTAGCTCCGGAGGGGATGGAGGATGTCTCCAAGATAGGCTGCATAGCACAGGAAATGGCCCGCAGAGGCTACTCTTCCAGGGACATAGAGAAGGTTACAGGGAAAAACCTTATGGACGTGTTCCAGCGGGTGATAAAAGCCGCCGAATCAATGTGTTAACTTGTAAACAAGTGTAAATGTAACAAAGTTGTTAGCGCGTCTAACAACTTTGTTATTTTTATTTATTTTCAGCGGTTTAGGTCTGCTAAAACAAAACGACGTAAAAAGTCCAGCGCAGAGGCCGCAAAGCGTTCAATATTGCGTTTCCTGTCGTTCCGGAACTGGTAGCGGACAGTCTGGGTTCCATGGGGTCCGGCGGCTCCTATCCATACGGTTCCCACCGGATTGTTCTCGTCGCCGGATGGTCCGGCCAGACCGGTTGTGGCCACGGAATAATCGCTCCCCGTAAGGCGTCTCACACCCTCTGCCATGGCGGCGGCCACCTCGCTGCTTACCACCCCGTGCTCCCGGATTACATCGGCGGGGACACCCAGCACATTTTCCTTTACGGAAATGGCGTAGGAAGTGACAGAACCCAGGAAATAATTGGATGAACCGGGGACGGAAGTGAACAGGTGGGCTATCTCTCCGCCCGTGCAGGACTCTGCAGCCGATACCGTCAGGTTGTTGGTTTTGAAGATCTCTCCCAGGGTTTCCTCCAGGGTGGAGTCCCCATCGGCATATACCTTATCTCCCAGGATGGCTTTCAACTGGGAGAGCTGCTCTTCCATCCGGGCATTTTGTTCGCCTTCATCCCCACTATAGATGGATAGGCGTAAGCGAATGCCAGTGAGCGGATTAGGTAAGTATGCAAGATGCATGTCTTCCGGCAGGGCATCCTCCCAGGGGGCTATTAACTGGGACAGGGCGGACTCCGCTATCCCGTACACCATGATGTTGCGGTGGCAGATATGGGTGAGCGCCTGGTGGGCCCGGATGTCTTCCACCAGGGCAGGGATGGCACCCACGGCCTCATGGGGAACCCCCGGAAGGGCATACAGCGTGCCTCCGAAGAGATTCCGGAATACCATAATTGGGGCAGTACCAAGCTGATTCACAATTACTTCTGCCTTGTCCGGAACAAGTGCCTGAGCCCGGTTGTTGGGGAGCATGTCCAAGCCCCGGAAGGCGAGGATCTTCCGGATCATTTCCAGCTGGCCGGCGTGCTCCACATAGCCTTTGCTGCCGGAAAGCTCTGCCAGGACGCCCTTGGTAATGTCGTCCTTGGTGGGTCCCAGGCCTCCTGTTGTGATAACTATGGTGCTGCGGGACAATTCTTTACGAAGCGTTTGGGCTATTTCCTCCCGTTCATCTCCAATGGATACCATCCGGGTTATGCGTACGCCGGCTTCTTCCAGGGCCACGGCAAGATGTGAGGAATTGGTGTCCACCACCTGGCCGATGAGAATCTCGTCGCCGATGGTGCAAATACAGGCGTTAATCATGTTTCTTGGCTTCTTTTTCCAGGGTTTTGAGCAGTTTCAGCGCCACGGGAGGGCGTACGTCCATCTCGATGAGGGAAGCGCCGTCCTGCAGCATGGCAGCCGCCTCTTCCGGCGCAGCGGTGCATCCTATCACGGGAATCCGGCACTGGGTGTACTCCAGGACCTGACGGACGGTTCCTTTGCCGCTTGCCACAATGCCATTGATGCCGGAAAGCAGGCAATAGGACAGGATAGAATGCAATTCTTCCGGGGTAAGGCCCTTGGGAAGGCGCAGGAAAATGGGGGTTAGCCGCTCATAGCAAAGCCGCAGATTCAGCAGTTCATCCAGCAGGAGGGGGATATCCGTAATATCCGGAGAGTCTATTCCGCCGTTGCTGTTGGTGTCTACGATAAGGATATCGGCAAAATCGTATGAAAGCGAGAAGGAGCGTTCTATGTTCTTGTTGAGGTTCACCGCCAGGAGGATGTCCTGGCTGTGGCGCTGCTGCGCCAGGCGCTGGATCCACTCCATGATATGGTCCGAATCCGGGGTGAGCGTTAAAAAACCCACTCCCAGGCCCGCCAGGGCACGGATCCTGGCCGAATCCCCCTTGCGGAAAAGCCCCACCGGGTTGCTGAAGCGGAGGCCGGAAACCTCTTTTTCCAGGCCCTTGAAGTGTGGTTTGAACAGTAGCATTGCTCCTTATATTATTGCTGATGCACAAATATAAGAAATAATCAGGCAGGATGGTATTCCTGGAAGGTGTTATCCGTATAGAATACGAGGATATGGCTGATTTCCTTGGTCTCAGGGACGGTTTCCGCCTCTTCTGAGAGCTCCAGAAACTCTGTATCCTGCGGAAGGGAAACCTCTTCCGGACTGTTTTTGTACATCTTGCCCTTGCCGGTGAGCAGCCAGTCCAGGTTTAAATTGGGGTAGTGAAGCAGCAGACTCTCCATAAAATCGTATCCCGGCCGGTTACGTCCGGAAAGGATATGGGAAACACTTCCGCGCGCCACGTCCAAAATATCTGCGAACTGAGACTGCGTGATGTTTTCTGCCTGCAAAAACTGCAATAAACGCCGATTCATATTTTTATACTTTTTCGTTACAAAAGTAAAAACAAATAACGGAAAAACCAAATCTCGAGGATGTCCATTTGTAAACAGAATAGGGGATAACAAGTCAGTATTTATCTAAAATATAACATTAGTTAATTTTGGATAAATTTCTGAATCATAATATAATAATTGAATAATTTCAGCTAGTTTTAGCCCAATTTTCGGCTGAAACCGGCAGGATATCCATTTCTATTTAAGTATTTATTTCGATTAAGCATATAAATAACTGATTATTCATTATATACAGAAATTCAGTTTTTTGGAATTATTTAGTGCGAAAAATTTTAGCAACAGGTAGTTTAAATATTTGAATTTTCGTTAAAATGTATACAAATTTGCACGAAATATTTGTGAACCATATTTCGTTTTTGTAAAAAACAATAAGCGCAAAAAGAGCTTTTTTGCCGGTATTGCGGAATCTCCGATAGATTGTGTAACTTTGCGGCAAATATTGAATTCTCATGATACCGGAAATTCATATCGAAGACTATAATTATGGCCTGGAGGACTCCAGGATTGCGAAATACCCCCTTCCGGAGCGGGATGCGTCCAAGCTGCTGCATTACAAAGACGGAAAGGCCTGTGAGTATATCTTCCGGGATTTGCCGGATTTGCTGCCTGCCGATGCCCTCATGGTGTTCAACGACACCAAAGTGGTGCCTGCGCGCCTGCATTTTCAGCGGGAAACCGGTGCGCATATAGAGATCTTCTGCCTGGAACCCGTTGCTCCGCCGGAGTACAACACGGCTTTTGCCGCTACGGAGGAAACCACCTGGAAATGCGTTATCGGTAATGCCAAAAAGTGGAAGGAGGATATCCTCTTTCTGTATAATCCGGACGCGGATTCCGCTGTATCGGCCATGGACCTTCGGGCGGAACTCCTTAATCGGGATGGCCAGACCGGCACGGTCCGTTTTTCCTGGAAAGACGGTTCTCCCTTCTCCCGTGTGCTGGAAATCTGCGGAACCATCCCCATTCCACCCTATTTAAACCGCGAATCCGAGCAGATCGACACCGAAAGGTATCAAACCCTGTATGCCAGATTCCGGGGCTCCGTAGCGGCTCCTACGGCCGGTTTGCATTTTACCCGGGCTGTGCTTGAGCGGATCCGGGAGAAGGGGATCCTGGAGGAAACGGTGTGCCTGCACGTGGGCGCCGGAACCTTCCTGCCGGTGAAGAGTTCGCTGGTGAGTGAGCATCCCATGCACCGGGAACCCTTTGTGGTATCCCGGAAGCTGCTGGAAGAGCTCAAGGCGGGTAATCGGCCCGTGGTGGCGGTGGGAACCACTTCCGTCCGCACCCTGGAATCCCTTTATTATGTGGGCGTGAGCTGCCTGGAGAAGGGAAAGCCGGCCGATGTGGACCAGTGGGCCCCGTACACGCGGGAGTACCCGTACAGTACGGAAGAAGCCCTGGGCGCCATCCTGGACTGGATGGACCGCAGCGGGGAGGACAGGCTCACCGTTGGAACGCGCATCATCATCGTCCCGGGCTTCCGTTTCCGCCTGGTGGAAAAGCTGGTGACCAACTTCCATCAGCCGGAGAGTACGCTAATCCTTCTGGTATCGGCCTTCGTGAACGGCGACTGGCGCACAATTTACGATTTCGCCCTCTCCAACGGCTTCCGTTTCCTAAGTTACGGAGACAGCTCCCTGCTGGAAAGGCCAAAGGCCTGAGGCTTGGGGATGTGGAATATTTTTTGTAGATTTGTATGCTGAAATTGTAACGCAGTTATGGATCTGACAGAATTCACCGACATCGCGCCATTTAACGACGAGGAAGCATCTGCGGCTTTGGCCCGGGTGGCCAATCATCCCAATGTCCCCTGGATTTCCAAGGTCATCTTTCCGGACCAGCCGGAAACCATGCTGGCCGATATTCTCCGGCGCATCCATTCCGTGGATGAGTTTCAGGACGCTGTCATGTCCCACGCCATCGAGTGGGTAATCTCCAATACGGTCCGTAACTTTTCCTACGACGGCATTTCCAAGGTCCAGGATACGGATAAAAAGTACCTCTTTATCTCCAACCACCGGGACATTATCCTGGATCCTGCCTTCATGCAGATTGTCCTGCACCGGAACCAGCTGCCTTATACGCAGATAGCGGTGGGGGACAACCTCCTCAAGCATAAGACGGTGGAGCTGCTCATCCGTTCCAACCGCATGATCAAGGTTATCCGCGGCATATCGGCCCGGGAGCTCTATCTGTCCTCCCAGCTGCTGTCCAAGTACATCCGGGAAACCATCACTTCCGGGCAAAGCTCGGTATGGATTGCCCAGCGCCAGGGACGCACCAAGGACGGGAACGACGTAACGGAACAGGGACTCCTTAAGATGTTCGACATGAGCGGCACCCGGGACTTCGTGCAGAATTTCATGGAACTGAACCTGGTTCCGCTTAGCATTTCCTATGAATATGAGCCCTGCGATATCCTCAAGGCGCGGGAAATGCTCATCTCCCGCACGCAGAAATATGTGAAAGGGGAGAATGAAGACCTGCAGAGCATCGTCCAGGGCATCCGCCAGTACAAGGGCAACGTCCATATCAACATCGGGGATGCGTTGACGGAAGAGGAAATCCGGGAGGCCTCCGCCTGCGACAAGAACGACAGGTACCAGCAAATCCGTCATGCGGTGGACCGCCGGGTAATCAGCGGCTATCAGCTCTGGAAGACCAACTATATGGCGTATGACCTGGTGAACGGTGAGGGGAAATATGCCGCCGAATATACGCCGGAAGAGCTGGAAGCCTTCAAGGCGTACATAGAAAAGCAATTGGGAACCGTAGAGCCTGAACTGAACCGGGAAGACCTCCGGGACATCCTCCTGCACATCTACAGCAATCCGGTCCTCTCCAAAGAGAATCTCCTTTAATCCTTTTTTACGTGAACATCCAGCTGGGGGAACGGGAAGGATATCCCGTATTTCTCCGGCAGGCGGGTGTAGATCTGCTCGTTGAGCCAATAGTAGGCTTCCCAGTAATCCTGGGCTTTCACCCAGGCCCGGACAACATAGTTGACACAGCTGCTGTCAAGCTGGCGGAGACCCACGAAAGGATTCTCTGCACCTTTATGTTCGGCATTCAGGAACAAAGGGTTATCGGCAATTATTTCAAGAAAAGCTTCCTTTGCTTTGGCCGCGTCTGTACCGTAGGGGAGGGCGATGGTCAGGTCTACCCGCCGCAGGGGATGGGCCGTGATGTTGGTGATGTTTCCATTGGACAGGGCGCCGTTTGGCAGCACGATGAGCCGGTTATCTATGCTCTTGAGCTTGGTACTGACGATGTTCACTTCCGAAACGGTGCCGGAGAAGCCCTGCGCCTCAATGAAGTCTCCCACTTTGAAAGGCTTGAAGATGAGGAGCATGAGGCCGCCGGCGAAATTCTGGACCGTACCGCTTAACGCCATGCCGATGGCCATGCCGCCGGCTGCCAGCAGGGCGGCCAGGGAGGTGGTGTTGACACCCAGGGCGCTCACGGTGAGGACAATGAGCAGTACCCACATGCAGATGGTGATGAGGCTGTACAGGAAGGAGGCCAGGGTGGCTTCCGTCTTGCGGCGCTCGAAGTGCCTCTTGAGGAGCTTGCGCACCAGGCTGATGATCCAGGCGCCGATGATATAGATTACCAGGGCCGCCAGCACTTTGAGGCCGAAGGAGATGGCGCTTTGGGTGAGGCTGGAAACCACCTCATGGGAAGAGCCTTGCTTGGCTGCCTCAATGAGTTCCACGGTCTTGATGGCCAGGGTGTCTACGGAGATTTTGCTGGCTTTCTCTATGATTTCCGGAGGTATGTTGGGAGTTGTCTGCAACAGGGTGAAGAGCATGGCTGATAATTAAAGGTGGATGAACAGATAGACCATGTAGGCGGCCCACAGGATAAGGAACAATGCGCCGTCCAGGCGGTCCAGCAGGTCTTTTTTGCCCACATAACAACAGGTGAAAAGGACCACGGCGCTGGCCAGGAGCGCCCCCAGGTCTACATAGCTGATGTCCTGGAAAGACAGGGTATGGATGAGGGCGGAACCGCCCAGGATGAGCAGGATGTTGAAGATGTTGGAGCCGATGATGTTACCCAGGGCCAGCTGCCCCTTTTTCTTGACGGCGGCCGCTACGCAGGTGGCCAGTTCCGGCATGGAGGTGCCGCCCGCCAGGATGGTGACGGCGATGAATTTGTCGCTCACGCCCAAAGCCTTGGCCAGGTCCGTAGCCGAATTCACAAACAGCCGTCCGCCGAAAGCTAGTCCGGCGATGCCGCCCGCAACCATGAGGAGGGAAAGCCAGACAGGGTGCTCTTTGGCCGTCTCTTCTTCGGAGGGAGTCTCCTTTTTCTGGCGGAAACATTTCCACATGTACAGGAGAAAACACAGAAGGAGGATGCCGCCGTCCACGGCATTGAGGCCGTCCGTCCCGATGCCGAAAAGGGTTTTTTCCAGGCCCAGCAGGATGAGCAGCACCGTGATGAGGATGTTTACGGGGATATCCTGCTTTTTGTTGGTGGCCGTGATGCCCATGGGCAGGATGAGGGCCGTCACGCCCAGGATGAGCAGCGTATTCATGATGTTGGATCCCACCACGTTGCCGATGGCTATATCGGCATTTCCCTGGGCGGCGCCGATGAAGCTTACCACCATTTCCGGCGCCGACGTGCCCATGCCCACGATGGTGAGGCCGATGACGAACTCACTGAGGCCGAAACGCCGGGCGATGCCCGAGGCTCCGTCCACCAGATAGTCCGCCCCGAAGACAACCAGCGCCAGTCCTACTAAAAGCAGTAATATAGAGATCCACATAAGTACTATCAACTTTTGCTTTGCAAAAATAGCAATTCTGTACGGAATTGCCTATATTTGTTAAATGAAAATCTTCCAGCATATCCGGATTTCCGCGGTTTGGGCCGTGGCGGCTGCCGTTTTGGCCTTATCGGCCTGTGAGGAACCCGGAGAGGAAGAAGCCCGGTTCGTGGTGAACCGGCAAACGCAGGATTCCACTTTCAGCATACCCCCGGAAGGCGGGGATTTCCAGCTTTATGTGGAGTGTGATGCCGAGTGGAATTACAGCCTCAAGACAAAGGCCGACTGGCTTTCCGTCAGGAATCGGCAGGTGAACTCCCAGTCCTGGATGCTCACCCTTACCGCTCCGGAACATGCCGGTGATAAACCCCGGACGGCGGTGCTGGTATTCACCGCCGGGCAGCGGGTGCGGGAGGTGACGGTGCAGCAGACGCCGGAAGATCCCATTATCCAGGTCACGGTTCCCGGCGCCTATGGCGTCACGGGAGGGGACTGGATGTATGACCGTTCGCAAACCCAGGTCAGCCGCCTTACGGATGGCAACCGCTATTCTTTCTCCCTGCTGTATCCCGCGGAAGTAAGGGCGGTGACGATATCGGTTCCGTCCACCCTGGAAGCGGGCGGCATCGTTACGCTCTCATATAAGGTGGTGGAGAAAGACCGTACGCTGGCAATGACGGAGTATTCCGCCACGGTCCTTAAAATCAAAGAGCCTTATGTATGGCTCAAGGTGGATGATACGGTTTATTTCGTGATAAAGAAGTAGGGGATGCGCCGGATGGTCCTGCTAATATCGGCTTTGTTCGTGGCCTTGGAACTGGCTGCGCTGCCAGCGCGTCCTGGAGGCGTAAAGTACGTCCAACCAGATGGTTCCACCCTGGAGATCTTCCTGCACGGAGACGAGTGGGGGCACTGGGTGACAGACCGGGAGGGCCGGCTGCTGGACCAAGATGCCCAGGGTTTCTACCGGCTCTCTGCCCGCAGCCTTCCCCGCGTAAAACGGCAGATGGCGGAGCAGGGCCGGGCCATGCGCCGCCATCTGCAGCAGCTGCGCCCCTCGGCCGCGGAATCCCCGGACCTTACCCATGGCACGCACCGGGTCCCGGTGGTGCTGGTGGAGTTCGCAGACCGTTCCTTCAGCGTATCGGCCCCGCATTCCACCTTTACCAGCATGCTGGACCAGAAGGGGTTCGACCTGGGCGGGGCCACGGGTTCTGTCTGGGATTTCTTCCATGACAATTCCAGGGGGCAGTACAATCCGGAATTCGACGTATACGGGCCCGTGAAACTGTCCAGGAATATGGCCTACTACGGCAAGAACAACCAGGAAACGGGCCGGGATTTTTTCCCGGGTCCGGAACTGGCGCTGGTGGAAGCGGCCCAGCTGCTGGACCAGAACGTGGATTTCTCCCGCTATGACGAGGATGGTGACGGCACCGTGGACATGGTCCTTTTCTACTTTGCCGGTTACGACGAGGCGGAGGGCGGTCCCTCCGATGCCATCTGGTCCCATCAGTGGAGCGTGCAGTCTTCGTCCAATGTGCAGGCAAGGAACATGGAGCTGGACGGGGTGAGGCTGGGCTCGTATATCTGCACCTCGGAGCTGCAGGGGAACTCGGGGGCCGTACTGGGAGGCATAGGGAGCACCGTGCATGAGTTCAGCCACCATCTGGGCCTGCCGGATTTCTATGATACCGATGATACGGAAAACGGCTTCACCTCCGGGCTGTATTTCTTCTCCACCATGTGTTATGGCATGTATAACAACAACGGGCACACCCCGCCTTCCTTCAACCTGGAAGAGCTGCAGATGCTGGGATGGGTCCCGGAGGATGCCGTGGTGGAACTTCCGGACGGGGAGGTGAGCCTCAAGGGGGTAGGGACCAGCGGGAAGGGGTACCGCATCTCCACCACCAAGGAAGGGGAGTATTTCCTGCTGGAGTGCCGGGACGGCCAGGGATGGGACGCCCCGCTGCCGCCCGGCCTGGCCATTTATCATGTAGACAAGTCAATGAGGGTTGTCCTGAATTCTTATACCGCCTCCGACATGTGGTATTACTGGCGGTATATCAACGCTCTCAACAACAATGGAAACCATCCCTGTTTCTATGTTGTCCCTTCCACGGAACCTGCCAGCTATGACTACAGGGGCGGTATAGAAGGCGTCCTCTTCCCGGGCAGCGGAAAAGTTACAGCGTTCCAGCCCATCGACTGGGAGGGGATTCCCACGGCACAGCAGATAACCGGCGTTCGTTATTCCGGCGGAACCGTCTCACTCACAGCCCGTTTTAATGTTGGAAAGAGTATCAACGGCCTGGTGGTGGATGTGGCCGGGGAGCCCTTGCAGGGGGTTACCGTGCGGGTGGATGCCGCGGGGCCGTCGGCCGTGACGGATAAGGCGGGGGCCTTTTTCATCGGCATGGATTCCTATGAGGCGGAGACGGAGGTGGACGTTACGGCGGAAAAGGCGGGATATGTGTCCAAGACCCTTACCATCCTCCTGAAAGAGACGGGAAACAACCTGTATATGATGCTCCGGAAAGAAGGGGAGCCGGAGGTTACCACCTTGGACAAGTCGGATCCGTCGGCACAACTCATGGCGTATTCGGCCAGCGGGAACAGCCTTATGGGCGCCGTGCGTTTTTCGGCCGAAGAACTGGCGCCTTACGAAGACCAGCGCATCTCCACCGTCACTTTCTATCCGGTGGTGTATAAGGCCGATGCCATCATGGTGATAGTGGAGTCCGGCGGACAGCGCCTGCTGAACCATGTGGTGAAAAAGCCGGTTTATGCCGGGTGGAACACCGTGGATATCAGCGAATACGATTTGAGGGTGCCGTCCGGCGAGGATGTCTATATCGGCTATGCCGTCCTGGGAGGGGATTACGAGCATCCGCTTTCCTGCCGCCTCAGTGCCCGGGAGGACCCTACGGAGAGTTATTACGCCAGCTACAGCGCCACGCCTGTGAGCTGGCTGCCCATGAAAAAGTACGACCTGGCCCTTTCCGCCACGGTGAGCGAGGTGCTGGTCCCGACGGCCCTTTCCGATATCGGCTTCCATTCCATCGATCCCGGCAGCGGCACGTATAAGGCCGGAAATACCTTCAAACTGCGCCTGAAGGAGGCCCATTCCCGGAGGCCGTCCTCTGTTTCCTGGTTTTTTGACGGCGTCCCGGTGAGCGGATCTTCCGTGCAGCTAAGCTCCGGAGTGCACGTGGTGGAAGCCCAGCTTGCCTTTGAGGGCGGGGCCACGGAAGTGCTTGAAATGGAGATAGAGGTGAAGTAATTACTTCTTTTTCAGCGCCACAACGTTCTCCACATGCATGGTGTGGGGGAACATATCCACGGGCTGGACAGCCGTAATCACGTATTTTTCACAGAGGATGGCCAGGTCCCGGGCCTGGGAGGCGGGGTTGCAGCTTACGTATACCATCCGGTCCGGTTCCGCGTTCAGGATCACCTTGGCCACATCCGGATGGATGCCGGCGCGGGGGGGATCCAGGATGATGACATCGGGCCGTCCGTGTTTGGCCACAAAGGCATCGTCCAGCACGTCCTTCATGTCTCCGGCAAAAAAGTGGCAGTTGGCGATGCCGTTGGCGGCGGCATTGGCCCGGGCGTCTTCGATGGCCTCCGGAACATATTCAATGCCAAATACTTTTGATGCTTTCCGGCTTACGAACTGGGCTATGGTTCCGGTGCCGGTATAGAGGTCGTAGACTACTTCGTTTCCCGTTAGGGCGGCGAACTCCCGGGCTACGCTGTAAAGCCTGTAGGCCTGGCGGGAGTTGGTCTGGTAGAAGGACTTGGGTCCGATCTTGAAGCGAAGGCCTTCCATCTCCTCATAAATGGCCTCCTGCCCCTTATAGAGGACGGGGGACTGGTCGCCGATGGAATCGTTAAGCTTTTCGTTGATAACGTAGTACAGGCTGGTGATTTGCGGGAATTCGGCGCTCACAGCGTCCAGCAGGGCTTCCCGCTTCTCCTTTTCTTCCCGGGCAAAGCACAGGATGAGCATCACCTCGCCTTTTTCCGTGGTGCGGACGAACATATTCCTGAAGAGGCCACGGTTCTCCCGGATGTTGTAGAATTCCAGGCCGTTTTCCAGGCAGAAACGCTTGATAAAGAGGCGGATGGAGTTGGAAGGTTCCGCCTGCAGCCAGCATTGTTTAATGTCCAGCACCTTGTCAAAGAACTTGCCCACATGGAAGCCCAGGCCTTCCCAGTCCGTTACGGTCTCCGGGTTCTCTCCGCTAAGCAGCCAGCGCCTGCAGGATGCACTGAATTCCAGTTTGTTCCTGTAGAACTGCGTCTTTTCCGAGGGCAGGGTGGGGCGGATTTCCGGTACATCCAGATGGCCGATCCTCACCAGCTGGTCCTCCACCTGCTGCCGCTTGGCTTCCAGCTGCATGGCGTAGGGGAGGGGCTGCCAGCGGCATCCGCCGCACACGCCGAAGTGTTCGCAGAAGGGCTCCAGGCGATGGGGGGAAGGCTTCACGATGCGTTTGATAAAGCCTTCCATATAGTTCTTCTTCTTTTTGTATACCTGGATGTCCACTACGTCGCCGGGGACGGCGAAATCCACGAAGACCACCATTCCGTCCACGTGCGTGAGGGCTTTCCCTTCGGCTGCGACGGCCTCGATGGTCACGTTTTCCAGGAGCAGGTCTATTCTTTTTCTTGACATTTGACGGGTTCTTTAATCGCAGTCTTTCCCGTCCACGAGGGCCAGCCAGGCATAGAAGGCCGGGAAGGCGAAAAGGACGGCGAGCGTAAGGGGGAGTGCAACCCACCAGGGGAAGGTGAAGAAGAAGACAATGCCCCAGAATATAAGCAGGACGGGCAGGCCGAACATCCGGACCAGGAAGCGGACGGAATTTGCAAAAGCCTTGTCTTTCAATTTTTTACATACATAATCGGCCAGCTGGGGCAGGGGGAGGGAGAGCAGCACCGCCAGCAGGAAGAGGGGGAAGGTGATAAGGCCGATGAGCAGTTTGAGGTAATAGGGCATGCGCTTTCTTCCGGCCTTGACCTTTGCCCAGGCGGCGGGGTAAGTCTCGTCGTCCGGGAGATACAGGATCTGCTCCTTGATTCCCTGGAAGATTTTGTCCTGCAGGAGTTTGCACAGGTCTCCAGGCAAGAGGTCCGGATGGGATTCCACCACGTCGTTCACGTTGATGGGCGTGCCGAAGGATACCTGGCAGGTGGTGGTGTAGTGCGTCCAGTCTCCGTATTCGATGCCCACGGGGACCAGCCAGGTCTTCCTGGCCGATGCACTTTCCAGTGCCATACGGGCAAGGCCCTTCCGGATGGGTTGCAGGGAGTGCATCTGCCGATGGGTCCCTTCGCCGAAAAGACACACCGGAAGGCCCCTGGAGAGGCATTCTTCAAAATCGGCAAAGGTTTCATGGTTGTTGGAAACCTCGCGGATGCCGTCCCGGATGCGGCTGATGGGGAGCACGCCCGTCATCCTGATGAACCAGTTCATCACGGGTTTCTTGAAGACATCCTGCCGGGCGCCGAAGACCACGCGCTTATGGATCAGGGGAAGCAAGACCAGCGGGTCTATGAGGCAGTTGGTGTGGTTGGGGCACAGGATGACGGCTCCGTCCTGCGGCAGGGAACCGCGTTTTTTTAGGGAGAGCAGGGAAGTGCGGATGAGCCAGTTGACGTACGGGCGCATGAGCCGGTATGTCCAATGGCTTTCCCAGGCTTTAGGCGCAGGCATCTTTACGGGTACGGTTAAATATGGTAGCTACAGTGAGGCCGGAGATGATGTGCCAGATGCCCCACCAGGCTGTAATGACCAGCATGCCTCCGTGCGGCGGGAAACCGGCGAAAATGCTGGTTCCCAGCATGAGGGCCAGTCCCAGGCCGGAATTCTGGATGCCCGTCTCGATGGTGAGCGTCCGGCGGTCCTTCCAGGGGAGTTTGGCCACCGTTGCCGTGGTGAAGCCAAGGGTAAGGGCCAGCAGGTTGTGGATGAGCACCACGATGAAGATATACTTGATGCACTGGAGGAATGCGTTGATGTTGCCGCTGAAGGCCAGGATGACCATGCCCACGAAAATCACGATTGAGAGCCACTGGAGGGGCTTTTTAAGGGCATTGGCCACCTTGGGAAGGAATCTGCTGGTAAGGATGCCCAGAACCAGCGGAATACCCAGCAGGATAAAGATGGTCTTGAAGACTTCCCATAGCGGAATTACCAGGGTGGGCACTGCATGGGCCACATTGGCGGTGTGAACATAAATGTTACCCCAGAGCCAGAAATTAAGCGGGGTCATGAAGACTGCGAGAGCCGTAGAAATAGCTGTAAGTGAAACAGATAGCTCAATATTGGCCTTGCCCAGCGAAGACATGAAGTTGGAGATGTTCCCGCCCGGGCAGGCTGCCACCAGAATCATACCAAGGCCCATCATGGGGGAAATCCAGCCAGTGAGCAGGATGGCCAGCAGGCAGGTGAACGCAGGCAGCAGGACTAACTGGCATATAGCGCCCAGGATTACGGATTTGGGCTTCTTGAACACTTCGATGAAAATACCCGGCTTGATTCCAAGTGCAACGCCGTACATTACGAAAGCCAGGATAATATTGATAGTATTCATGCCACCGGCATTCAGGTTTACTTCGATGCTGTCTATGGTGGCGGCTATTTCTGGACTCATACAGACTAATTTGGTTTTAGTTTTCAAATATACGCATTTTTTTTAAATCTGTTCCGTTTCGGGCCAGGGAAGTGTTTCCGTATCTATTAGTTAACATAATATCAATTGTGTAACAAAATGGATCATGCGTGTTAAACCAAAAAAGTAAAGGCCTATAGCTTGCTTATCTAAAAGTAATTGCTATATTTGCAAAGATTAGAAGCTAATCTTAACTCTAACAAAAATATGAAAAGAATTCTTGTACTTGTTTTTGCTGCGGCTATTCTGGCCGTACCTCAGGCTAAGGCCCAGGACAGCATGGTGTTCAATCACATGGCATTGGGCGTTACCCTTGGCGTAGACGGCGTGGGTCTGGACCTGGCCATGCCGATGGGTCATTCCGTCCAGTTGCGTGCCGGTTACGGCATCGATCCCTATGGTTCCCTCATTCCCGTAAACGCTACGTTGAACCTGGGTACCATCGAGGGCCGGAACCTTGACAATCTTCCCGTTTCGGCCAAGGTATGGGGTTCCGGTACCGGCCATCTGCTGGCAGATTTCTATCTTTCCAAGAAAGGCGGCTTCCATTTCTCCGCCGGTGCATTCGTAAATAACGGAAAGCTCCTTTCCGTATCGGCCGATTTAAGCAAGGTGCTGGATCCCGAAGACTGGGCCAAGACCGCCGTCAACGGCATTACCACGGATAAGAAAGGAACGGCCTATGTGGATGTAAAGCACTGGGCTGTAATGCCTTATCTGGGCCTTGGCTTTGGCCGTGCCCTCAATCCGGAGAAGACTTTCAGCTTTGTCTTTGACATGGGCCTCATGCTGTGGGGCAGCCCGGAACTCCAGAGCCGCAAATACACCGTGGCTTCCAATTATGAGCAGTATGAGACTGCGGTCATCAGTGCAGAGACCATGGGATTGAAGGAAAGTGACCAGGCTGCCAAGCTCCTGCGTCTGGTTTCCGAAATCCCGGTGTGCCCGTACATCCGCTTTGGTTTCTATTTCAAGCTTTTCTAGTGTAACTAATTAATTTTCAATAAATTTGCAAACTATGAAAAAGAATTTGCTTATTTTAGTTGCTCTGTCTGTAGCAGCACTCCCCTTCATCGTTTCCTGTGAAAAGAAAGATCCGGAGAAACCCGCTGGCGGTGTTATTGTGATGCAGGATCCGCCCACCAAGGCCGCGGCCGTTAAAATTGAATTCCCTTCCCAGGATCTGCCCAAGTATCTGGAGAAGAATACCGGAGGCCTATATGAAGTCATCAGCGTTGAATTCACGGAATCCCAGCGCGCCGTTATGAAGCGTCGTGTCCTCGAGGTTCCCACCAAGCTGGCCGTGGGTGATATCGAGACCATCGTTTTATCGTTCACGGAAAATAGTGGCACATATTCCATTCCCGGATTCGGCAGCGTAACCGTTTCCGGTATCGGCAGCGATATAGTTGTACTGGTTAATCCTGAAGGAAACGAAGGTTACAGGTCAACCAATGCCAAAGTGACGGATACTCCGGATCCTACTGCCCAGGATCAGAAAAATGCCAACCGTAACTGGAAGATTGACAATATGACGATAACAGTTTCCGGCAGCGCGTCCTTCTCGCATGACTTCTCCGGCTGTGACCTCAATGAGATTGCCAAATATGCCCAGGACAAAGGTGTCAACATCGATCCCAACGATTACGTCGGTTACCAAGTGAGGGAATTCATTTTTACCGGCAATAACACCTTCGTCATCAACTTTACAGGGGATGATATTCCGGCCATTGCGGGCACATATAAGATCAATGAGTCCGGCAAGACCATCAGTTTCTCCCTGCCGGAAGGCAATAAGTTCTTCAGCGGCAGCATCAACGGTTCGTACGAATATCCGGCCGACAAGAAGATGAACCTCACCCTTAATGCCAGCATCAAGGGCTATACCGGCAGCATGGACTTCTACATGTCCCAGAACTAAGGGATTCCCCTCCCCTGCTTTTATACGGCCTCCGGTTTTCCGGGGGCCGTATTTGTTTTGAGCGGAAAAAAATAGTATTTTTGCATAATACACGTTGTACTAAGAGAAAGATACTTCCTATGCCTGTTACCATCAAAACGGTCCAGTCCCGCGCAGATCTTCGCAACTTTGTGAAGTTTCCCCTGCATCTCTATAAGGATTGCCCTTATTATGTTCCCGGCCTGTTTATGGACGAGATGGGCACCCTGGACCCGAAGAAGAATCCTATGGGCAAATACGCCCGGTGGGAACTGTTCCTGGCCTATAAAGACGGCGAAATAGCAGGGCGCGTAGCCGCCATCATCAACCAGATTGCCAACCGGGACTGGAATCACGCCGAAGTCCGTTTCGGCTGGATAGATTTCATAGATGACAAGGAAGTCTCCCGGGCACTGATAGAGGCGGTAGCCGCCTTTGGCAAGCAGCATGGGATGACTACCATAACAGGTCCCCTGGGCTTCACGGATTTTGACAATGAGGGGTGCGTCATTGAAGGCTTCGACGACATTTCATCCTATGCCCTCCGCTTCAATTATCCCTATTACGGAGCCCATTTTGAGGCTTTGGGCTTCGGGAAAGTGAACGACTGGCTGGAATACCGCATTTTTGTGCCCGATAAGGTGCCGGAGAAGGTGTCCAAGGCTTCGGCCCTCCTGCAAGAGCGCTATAACCTGCATATCCGCAAGATTACCAAGAAACAGATCCGCTCGGAAAAATATGGCCAGAAGATGTTCGACCTGGTGAACCGGACGTACTGCGAGCTCTTCGACTTTACCGTACTCCCCCAGGAAGTGATGGACCACTATATAGACAGCTTCCTGGGCCTGCTGGATTTCAAGTATGTGACGCTGGTGGAGGATGCCGCCGGCAAGATGGTGGCCCTGGCCGTCACCATGCCTTCTATAGCCCGTGCCGTCCAGAAAGGAAGGGGTTACCTCTTCCCCTTCGGCTGGTGGCACCTGGTCAAATCCATGTACTTGAAGCACGAGGAGGCGCTGGAGCTGCTGCTCATCGCCGTGGATCCGGAGTACCGGAACCGGGGCGTGCACGCCATCCTGTTCAACGAGATCATCCCCAACCTGATAGAAGGCGGATTCAAGTACGGCGAATCCAATGCCGAGATGGAAACCAACAACAGCATCCAGAATGTCTGGAACCTGTACGAAAAGGAATTCAAACGCCGCCGGCGTGTTTTTTCAAAGGAGATTTAGATGAGCGCTTCTTCCGTCATGCTTCCTCCGCTTCCCGAGCGGATGCGTCCTTCTTCACTGGACCAGTATGTGGGCCAGCGGCACCTGGTGGGCGAAGGCTGTATCCTCCGGAAGATGATTGAAAGCGGGAATCTCAGTTCCTTCATTCTCTGGGGCCCTCCGGGGGTGGGTAAGACCACCCTGGCCCATATCATCGCCCAGACGTTGGACCGGGACTTCTTTACTTTATCGGCCGTTACGGCGGGGGTGAAGGAAGTGCGGGAAGTATTCGAAAAGGCCAAGGGAAACTCCCTGTTCCAGCAGAAGGGCGCCCCCATCCTGTTCATTGACGAAATCCACCGTTTCAACAAGGCGCAGCAGGATGCGCTCCTGGGGGCTGTGGAGAACGGTACCATCGTGCTGGTGGGCGCCACCACGGAAAACCCTTCCTTCGAGGTAATCACTCCCCTGCTCTCCCGCTGCCAGGTCTTTGTGCTCAAATCCCTGGATAAGGCCGATTTACAAGTTCTCCTGGACCGTGCGTTAAAGGAAGATGTCCTGCTGAAGGAGAAAGAGATAAAGGTGGAGGAAACGGAAGCCCTGATGCGCTACAGCGGGGGCGACGCCCGCAAACTCCTGAACGTGCTGGAGATAGTGGTGGACGCCCAGGCCGGCCGCTCCCCCATCGTAATAAACAACGCCGTGGTCACGGAGTCCATCCAGGAAAACATGGCCATCTACGACAAGGATGGGGAGATGCACTACGATATTATATCGGCCTTTATCAAGAGCATCCGGGGCTCCGATCCCAACGCTGCCATCTACTGGCTGGCGCGGATGATAGACGGCGGTGAAGATCCCCTGTTCATTGCCCGGAGACTGTGCCTCAGCGCCTCGGAAGACGTGGGCCTGGCCAATCCCAACGCCCTGCTGCTGGCCAACGCCTGTTTTGAGGTGGTATCCAAGATAGGCATGCCGGAAGGGCGGATTCCCCTGGCGGAAACAACTGTGTATCTGGCATCAAGCCCCAAGAGCAACGCTTCCTATATGGCCTTGGAGAGCGCCCTGGCCGAGGTGAAGCGCTCCGGCAACCAGCCGGTCCCCCTCCCCATCCGGAACGCCCCCACCCAGCTGATGAAGGAGCTCAATTACAGTGACGGCTACAAATACGCCCACGATTATCCGGGGCATTTTGTGGATATGGAATTCCTTCCGGACGCCCTCAAGGGCACGGTTTTCTACGAACCGGCTCCCAACAAGCACGAAAACGTCCTGCGCGCGTACTTGGAGGCCTGCTGGCCCAAATATTACGGGAAAGGTTGAATCAAGAGAAAAGGCGCTCTTCCTTAAAAACTATTATGTCCGTTCGCTAGAACGGATAGCCCACGCCGAAGTGTATTGCGTAGTTGCCGTTAAACCATTGTTTGGGGGCAACCCAGCGGTCTCCTGCATCCCGCTGCGGGTCATGGATGCGGATACCGGCATCCAGCCGTACCAGCAGGAAGTCCAGGTTAATCCGGATACCCAGGCCCCAGTCCAGGCCCATGGACTGCGGCAGGGTCTTGAAGCGGAATTCTCCCAGGTATTCGCTTTCCAGCATGAGATCCTCGGTGGGCAGATCCCACACATTGCCAGCGTCCACAAACAGGGCGCCTTCCAGTTTCCAAACCAGCGGGAAACGGTATTCTATGTTGGCTTCCAGCTTCATTTCGCCCACCTGGCTGGGGATGGCGAACAGATCCGCAAAGGATAAGGAATTGCCCGGTCCCAGGGTGCGGGCCTGCCAGCCGCGCATGGAATTGGCGCCTCCGGCGTAGAACTGCTTTTCAAACGGGACATTGGTAGAGTTTCCGTATGCATAACCCACCCCGGCCAGGAAACGGTATGCAAAGGCCTGCTTGTCCTGTTTGCCGAAACGGATGGTCCGGCCGATCTTGAGTTCACCCTTGATATACTGGGAATACTCCGTCTCCCAGATGGTGTGATGGTGGTATTCGTTTTCCGGCATCCAATTGTTGAACAGGCTCAGCAGGTTGCCGGAGATGTCGAAATCCAACTGGTAATAATGGTATGAACCCAGCGGGACTGCCGAGTTATCTGTGGTATAGTACAGGGTTCCGCCAACACCCAGGTCGAAGTGGTCCATGTAGGCGAAGAACAGGAAGGGATTCTTATTGAGGAGGTTGATTAGGAAGTCATCGTTATAGTCGAAGAGCCGGGCTATATTGGCCTGGAACGGGGCGAACTGGTAATAGAAGTTGTTCCCTATCTTGCCGGAATACGCCAGCGAAGTGGAAATGAGGGTGCGCCGGTATTCCGGACGGTCCTGGTAACTGAAGGAAGCGTTGAAGATGGTATGGGGCATGTTGGGCCCCTTGAAAATCCGGCTGGGAAGCCCCAGGAACTGCGGGAAGCGCAGGCTGGTGGTTACGGTGAGTTCCGTAGAATACGTGTTGGAATCCTTGGGCTTGAACTGGAAATTGCCCTTGAGACCCACTTGAAGCAATTCTCCCCCGTGGAATAGATTCCGGTGGTAATAGTTGATCTGGGGCGAAATGCCGATGAGGCCGGTGGAGTTCACGGAGGCCTCCAGGTTATTCTTGAATCCCTGCAGTTCCGAATTCTGAAGGGTGATGGCGGCGTCCACCCGGTTGTCCGATACCGGATTCATGGCGATGTTCACGCCGGACAGCATGGTGAGGTTGGAGAGCCTGCTATAGGCGGTGTTGATGTTCCTTTCGTCGTAGAGTTGGCCGGGGGCGATGGTATTCCGGCTTTCCAGCACGCTGGGGCGGATCTTGACCCGTTCCGGATACGAAATGGTAACATCGCCGATGTAGAACTTCTTATGCTCCTTGGCTGCTTCCGGCGTGTCTCCCATGGCATAGTCCCGGATGTACATCTTGAGTTTGGCGCTCCCGTCCCCCGCCAGCGTATCGGCCTCATAGGCATAATAACTCTTGGTAAAGCCGAAGTAGCCTTTTGTACGGAAATACTGGGCCGAACGGTCCGCCTCCGCCTCCAGAAGGGCGGCCGACAGGTACTGCCCCGCCTTGATGGTGCTGTTGTGCCGGTCCTGGGCAAAGTCCTGGGCAAAGGTGCCGTAGTCCGGCACTTCATAGTCTATCTCGCTGATTTTGTAGCGTTTCCCAAGGGATACGAAATACTTTACATCCACCTTTCGGCCATGCACTTCCACCACGCTTTCCACCTCCGACCCATAATAGCCGATATACTGCAGGTAATTCTTGATATTCTCCATGCTGGCGTCCACCTGCGAGGCGTCGTATACCACGGGGGCCACACCTACGCTGCGGAAGAACTGGGCCGTCTTGGTCTCTTTGGTTCCGCCCCAGTTATATACGGACAGTAAAGGGTTGAAACCCAGGATGGTACTGTTGGGCTTCTGGGTGAGATAGGAGGTTAGGGCCGATGCATTGAACTTGGGGTCGTCCACCTTGACGGTATTTTTCCGGAGCATGAACTCCCCGTCCCGGAGAGAACGCGTTGTACTGCATCCCCCAAGAAGCAGGACCGACAGGAAAAGAAATATGTATTTCTTTCGATTCATTCTTACAAAAATAATATTTTCTACTTATATTTGCACACTTTTATACCTAATTTAACTCTGATTTTGTGTTTTGTATTTTTTAAACTTTAACAAGGTTAAAGATGAAAAATAAGTACATCGACCTTATCGAACAGACGTTCGATTTCCCGCAGGACGAATTCATGGTGGTGGACGGTAACCTCATGTTTAACGACATAGACCTGATGGAGATTATCGAAAAGTACGGTACACCGCTGAAAATCACCTATCTTCCCAAGATTTCCCAGCAAATCCAGCGAGCCAAGCGTTTGTTCAAGGTGGCCATGGCCAAGGCCGACTACCAGGGCGAGTACCACTACAGCTACTGCACCAAGAGTTCCCAGTTCGCCTTCGTGGTGCACGAGGCGCTCCGCAACGATATCCATCTGGAGACATCATCGGCCTACGACCTGGACCTGGTGGATGCGCTGGGAAGGGACGGCTCCGTGGACAAGGAGAAACTGTACATCATCTGCAACGGCTTCAAGCGCCCCCAGTATATCCAGAACATCGCTTCCATGCGCAAGAAAGGCTGGAAGAACATTATCCCGGTGCTGGACAACAAGAACGAATTCGAAGACCTGGCCGACCTGATCGAGGAAGACACCATGATGGGGATCCGTATCGCCTCCGAGGAAGAGCCCAACTTCGATTTCTATACCTCCCGCCTGGGTATCCGCTATTCGGATATCGTAAAGTTTTACAAGGACACGGTGGCCAAGTATCCCAACTTCCACCTCAAGATGCTCCATTTCTTCATCAATACGGGCATCCGGGACACCGCGTATTACTGGAACGAACTGTCCAAGTGCGTGCGGGTGTACTGCGAGCTCAAGGCCATCTGCCCGGAGCTGGACAGCCTCAATATAGGCGGCGGCCTGCCCAACAAGACTTCCCTGGCCATGGATTTCGACTATGAGTATATGGTGGAGGAAATCATCAACCAGATCAAGGTGAACTGCAACGCCATGGGCGTGGAGGAACCGGACATCTTCACGGAATTCGGCAGCTTCACCGTGGGCGAAAGCGGCGCCACCATCTTCAAGATCCTGGACATCAAGCAGCAGAACGACCGCGAGAAGTGGTACATGATAGACAACAGTTTCATGACCTGCCTGCCGGATACCTGGGGCCTGAACCAGCGCTTCATCCTTCTCCCCATCAACAAGTGGAACGACGAGTACCAGCGGGTGTTCCTGGGGGGCCTCACCTGTGACAGCCAGGACTTCTACAATGCCGATTATCACGCCAACGCCATTTTCCTTCCCACCATCCGGAGCCGCCGGGAAAACCTGTATATCGGCTTTTTCCATACCGGTGCGTACCAGGATGCCATTTCCGGCTTCGGCGGCATCAAGCATTGCCTGATGCCTTCCCCGCGCCACATCCTCATAGACCGGGACAAGGAAGGGAACCTGAACACCACCGTCTTTGCCGAAGAGCAGACTTCGGATTCCATGCTCAAGCTGCTGGGTTACAAATAATGACAGCCGCCGAAATCAAGTTCGTGAAGTCTCTGTCGCAGAAGAAATTCCGCGACGCTTCCGGCTTGTTTGTGGTGGAGGGGGAGAAACTGGTGGCCGAGGCCCTGGCTTCCCGTTTCACCGTGGAGAAGGTTTACCGGCGGGAAGAGATCGGCGAGGCCGCGATGGCCCGGATATCGGCCCTTTCCTCCCCTTCTCCGGCCCTTGCGCTGGTGAGGCGGCCCGGTGACCTCCTCCGGGACGAAGTGCCCGCAAAAGGCCTTATTCTGGCCTTGGACGGCATCCGGGATCCCGGCAACCTGGGAACCATCCTCCGCATAGCCGACTGGTTTGGGATCGATGCCGTTTTTGCCTCGCCGGACACGGTGGACGTATTCAACCCCAAAGTGGTGCAGGCCACGATGGGCGCCATCTTCCGCGTGCGCTTCCATTATACGGAGATTCCCGCTTTCTGCCACCGTGCGCTGGCTGCCGGCGGCAAGGTGTACGGCACCTTCCTGGATGGGGAGAACCTGTACCGGAAGGCCCTGGACAACGGTTCTGAGGCGCCTTCCGTGATTGTCATCGGCAACGAGGCCAACGGGATTTCCGCCGCAACGGCCGCCCGGGTGAGCGAGCGCCTGTACATTCCCCCCTTCCCGGCCGATGATCCCGGCTCGGAGTCCCTTAACGCCGCCGTTGCCACCGCCGTCACCGTGGCCGAATTCCGCCGCCAGGGTTCCCTCTAGAAATGGACGCCAATTCCGGCCGTAACGCCGATGTTCTTGAAAGCCAGGGTCCCTACGCCCAGGCCAAGGCAGAGCCTTCCCAGTGGAACCATTCCTCCCACTTCTACGGAAACGCCTGAGAATGAGGCCGATGGAATCTGGGCCCAGGCATGGTCGGAGTCTTGCCAGAAAACGGTTCGGCTGCCATATCCCGCTCCCAGGTAAATCACTACGGGTCCTACCCCGGCCAGCAATCCTGCGTGGGCGGCCATCTCTTTTATGGCGGATTTGCCATTGGTCCAGATTAAATCCGGATGCTCCGCCACATAAGTATTCCCCAATCGGGTAAAGGCGGGATGGATGCGCCAGCTGGCATAGAATCCCAGCCCGGAGGGGTGGCGGGCACCGGCCATAAGACCCAGTTGCCACTGGGGTGTAAAACCGGCTTGCAGCAGCACGTAATAATGCCAGGGAATCCTCATTTTGGGAACGGGACCCGGAACGGGCGGTATAATGGCGGCGGGTATTGGCTGATAAGTAAGGGAAGAACGGATTTCCGGCCGATGCCATCCGATCCGCCCGACCCGGGGCTCCCGGAGCGGGATTACGGCAGTCTGGACGGGTTCTTCGGCCTTTTGGGGAGTGGAGGGGGTTGCGATGAGCGGTTTTGCCGGAGCCGCCTTTTGTGCTGCCGGCTGCTGCGTGGCGGGCTTTGGAGCGGCTTTTTCCTCCTGCGTGGCGGGTATCGTGAGCGGGAGGCCGGCCCGGAGCGAGATAGCGTTGAAGCGCTGCTGCTGCAGGGAGGTCATCTTCCCTATCGGGTGCTGCAGGAGCCCTTCTATCCTGAGCTGCTTTTCCCGGAGCGTTTCGGCGGCTCTCCTGGAACCTCGCAACTGCTCCCGGACGTTCGCAAAATCTTCATAGGCATCCAGGACGGATTCCCAGTACAGGAATTCCTCCTTCTGCCGCTCCCCAGTTTCCTGGGCCACAGCCAGCAGGGAAAACAGCAGGAAGGCGGCTGTCAAAAAAAGTTTGCGAAACATATTACAAATTTAACAAAATAGCCGTAAATTTGAAACTATGCAGACAGAATCGGGTTTCTTGGGAAAAATGCCGGTGCTTCCGGAAGAAATGACGGAAGGATGGGAGCCTGTCCCCTCCTCCGGCTCCGGCTTCACCGTGCTGTACCGCAGCCGCCGCGCCGGACGTTCCCGCCTGTACAAGTGCCTGAAACCGGAATGGCAAGGGGATCCTGTCTATGAGTCCCTGCTCCGGAAAGAGTTTGAAATAGGCTTTTCCCTCAACCATCCGGGCATCTGCGAATACTATTCCTTCCAGGATTATCCCGGTAAGGGCCGATGCATTGAGATGGAATGGATAGAGGGGCAAACCCTGGGGGAAAGGCTGTCCCTCAGAAGCATCGACGGAAAAACTGCCCGGAAGATCCTCCTGGAGCTATGTGATGCCTTGGATTATATGCATCACCGCCAGGTGATTCACCGGGACCTCAAGCCGGAAAACATCCTCATTACGGACAATGGCAACAATGCCAAGATCATCGACTTCGGCTTTTCGGATGCGGATGCGTATGTCATCGGCAAGGAACCAGCTGGAACTCAGATGTATGCTGCACCGGAGCTTCTCTCCGGAAAGCCGGTGGACTGCCGCTGCGACATCTATTCCCTGGGGCTCATCATGAAACGTCTGCCGGGCATCCCCGAGTGGGTGGCCGCGCGCTGCCAATCTCCTCTTCCGGAGGACCGGTATGCTTCTGCGCTGGAGCTGAAAGAGGCCTTGCTTCAAAAACGGAAGTTTCCCATGGCCGGTGTAGTCCTGGTGCTGGCCCTGCTGGCGGGACTGGCCGTCGCAGCCTTTTATCACTATGATTCCCGCCGGAATCAGGAAGAGGCCGACCGGATTATGGAGGATGTCTGGGAGCAGATCCAGGAGGCGGGTTTCCCTACAGAATAGCCACCCGCGTAAGGCCGCTCTCCCTGCCGGCCACATAGACGGGCGTATCGTCATCGCCCCTGTGAATGCGGGGTATATACAACGGAAAACCTTTTATGAAGGCGATGGCGTTGAATTCATCCCCTTCCTCCAAGGTAGCATTGATACTCTCGACAACGCGGAAACGACAGTCCCCCAGGTACTCCAGCGTTACAAGCCGATTGGGGTTCCAGCCAATCTCCAAACGCTTTCCAACGGCCAGGGAGGCGCTTTCCACATACTCCGAATGCAGGAAACCGGACACGAAGGCGGGATTCTTCTTCAGGCTTTCGCAAAAGTCCGGAAAACTCCGGGCTCCCGCATACCGGGCCAGGATATCCAAGGTGACGGGACTGGGCGTGGAGGTATAGTCGTCATACCCCCAAAGCCGTTTGAGGGTACTGCTGGAAATGGGTTCCTTCACTTCCTGTGTGATGGTTTCGGCCAATAATTCATAGTCTTTGGGAACCGCTATCCGGCGGTTGTATTTCTGTTCCACCTTTTGAAGCAGGTAGTTCAGTTCCGGGAGGTGTCTGTGCGTCATTTGTATTTGATTTGGGTGTGCGGGTCTTTGACAATCATGGCCGTGCTTCCCTCCCCATAGGGCAGCCAGACCACTTTCAGTTTTTCATTGCCGCAAAGATTGGCATAGGTAAGGGTAACGGATAGCCCGGAGAGGTCCAGTTCTTCCATTTCGGTCCCGGTAAGGGTGAGCATGAGGGTGGCGCCGTCGTTTTGGATTCTGTTCAGGTTGATGGAGCTCAGCGGGGCTTCTATGACTACTTCCCTGGTGGCGTAATCCGGGAACTCCCAGTGGCCCCGGAGGGCGTTGGAATGGACTTCGAAATGGCCGCCGTATTTGGTTTCGGGGGCCTTTACGGCCGGCAGGACAAGCTCTTCCAGATTGGGGGTGCGCAGGACGAACGATTCAATTTTGGGATCGGCCAAAGCGCTCAGGTCCAGGCGGGTAAGCGCTTCCTCTTCCATCTGGATCTCATTCAGGTTCCGGAGGTTCTCAATCCCGGAAAGGGACCGGATGCCCAGGTTGAAAAGCGGCAGGAAGCTGATACCATCCGCCTCCGCCCGGCTCAGCTGTCCGTCCCGGTCGGTATCGAAGTTCCCCAGCAGATACTCCCAGAAAACGGCATCTTCAAAGGGACGAAGACCTGTTTCAAAATGCATCAGGGGTGAGCGGTATTCCTTTTCGCCGACGGTGATGAAAGCGCAGTAATAATAGGACTGGCAGGCGGCCAGTCCATCGGCCCAGGCCTTCCACGCCGTGTCCCCTGCCTGCGTGTCCAGGGCCTTTAGGGCCGATGGATCGGTACCCAGGCGGAAGCCGGCGCTCTCGGGCGTTACTTCGTTGCCGTACAGGGGGCGGGCCGACAGCGTTACGCCGAGGGATTGATCTACTGCGGCCTGCAGGTCCGTGACAATTTCATTTGTGCTAAATAGCTGTATGCCAGATACTTCTTTTATTCCATCCACCTCTACGAAGGCGGCGAAACAGTAGCTGTGGCCGGGCTCCAGGTTCTGAAGATGCAGGGTTCCATCGGCATAGGGATAAGTCTCCAGGGCCGATTCGGATTCCCCGAACAGGAATCCCTTCTGCCCCGTTCCGCTGATATCGGCATGGAGGGTGGCGGAGAAAACGCCGGATTCCGCCCTCACGACGATGGCGGGTAAAGGGGCGGTGTGGCAACTTGTCCAATCCGTGTAGCGGACCTGCCGGCCGTTTTCGATGAAAGCCCGGATCCGGTAGTCGGAATCGGGCTTGAGCCCATCGGCCCGGAGGGTGAAGATGCCCTCTTCACTCCCCTCTGCGCGGAGGATTCCAGCCCCCTCAGGGCCCTCCAGTTCGGCTCCGCAGCCCGTTACCGCCGCAGGCAGCGTGTATGTGGCAGTGAGTTGGATACTCCGTGACGAAACGTTCATTTTCAAGTCCTTGATCTCCGGTATCTGCACCTCCGGCTTCGCCGCCGGGTCACAGCCGGAGAGCATCAGTCCGAATGAGAGAAAAAGGAGAAAACGTTTCATAGTACAAATTTACGTTTTTTTCCTTTATTCTCCATTCGTGGTGGGAACTTGGAGATAGGGATTGTCGTTTAGTGTTTTCAATTTGATCTGAGCGGTCGCTATCCCTTGTTGCTGACGCATCAAATTCGTCATTATTATATCATTATCACGCTTGCTCATGTCAATCTGCTCGCTCAAAAACTCGCTCCGCTCCGCCGCCACCATGCCGATTCGCGTAGCAGGTGAGCCCAAAAACGCAGACCTGCGACACGTTGTCTTTTAGGTCAGGTTCTTTTGAACATATAATTATAGAAGATAGTTCCTTTGGAAACGCCCATAATCTCTATTATTGATTGCTTCCGTAATACAGTAAATAGCATTCTTCGAGAGCATTTGGACCGTATAGAAAACCTCTAATAACAACCTCATCTCCCACTCTTAATTGTTCAGTGAACTCGTCCAAATCATTATCATCATCAGCGGTAAACTCGCATTTAAATTCACTTTCTTCCCAAGGTTCGTTTTCGCTATCTCTCCACCAGCTAAATAATTCTATCAAGACCTCCGAGATAGAAAAAAAGGAATCATCTGCATTTACTATGTCCCCATCTTCGTCAAAGAACAGTAAATTTTTAATGCGCCCGGCTGTCAGAACTCTTTTGCCATCATAGATTCTATCAAAGTCATCCTCCCCCAATCTGAGATACTCCATTGCAATCTCCTCTGGAAACATTTTGTAGTCATAGGCTAAAGAAGTTACAGAATCATATTTTTCCCGAGCACGGTCAGAAATCTTAGTGCTGGGACTGGTGCTACAGCTAATGATAGTTATAGGTACCAGAAGAAGTGAAAGAATAAATCTTGTTTTCATAAATAAAATCCATTTGATAATATAAAACTAATTCCACCCCACATTTCCAAATAATATGCATTTTCTTGCATTGCCCTATTCACGAGATTATAGCTCATCTCCGGTTGAATGATAGTAGTGAAGCTCGCGTACTGCTGAATTCTTATAATTAGCAGTTATCTAACGTGCTAATCAAAGAGGTTAACAAAGATGGCCGGGATGCTTTTAGCCAGACAGAAAACTGCAATGGCAATCAATGCAACTCGGATGACAAATCCCAGGAACATACTGAATGGAATTCCAAAGGGTCTGCATATGACATATGTCAGCCCGGAGGCAGATTTCCCGGCATAAATCAATGCCCCGATAAATTCAAGGACCAGAATGATCCCCACAATAAACATAACAATCATAACTATAAGTTATTATTCACCGTACAATTCTTCTTTGTCTTCTTCATCGAACATCATGTCGATGTCTTCTTCCGGATCGTACTCCCAATCCTCATCGTCTTCATCGTGATCGTAATTTCCCATGGCTTAATTAATTATATGTTATTGTTCTGACAGTTTCAATTCCCGCAGCTCTTTTATCGGAGCCAGCATGCTACTCTCCGGATACTTCAGCTCAACGGCTTCGATGATCTTATCCAGGTCCTCCAATTCCGAGTGCTCCGGTCCCGGGCCAAAAAACTCTCCATACAAACTGGCGATAGCAGCACGATACATGTTCTGCCAACTTTCTTTAAGATAGTCTATCTCCTCTTCCATGAAAGGATCATTCTTTGATTTTAGTTCTTTGATCCTCCTTTCGCTCTCAGACAAATTTATTTTGAGCGCTTCAACGACATCCTTAACAGACTCAGTGATTTCTTCTTTTTTTTCATCACTGAGATACAATTGGTCCGCCAGAGGATTACCAATACTCTTCGGCGCCTCGGACGAAGCATTCAGGTTACCGAACTGTCCGTATTCAATGACACGGACCATGGTGTTCTCCAATTTGGGTTCCCTATTCCCGTTCAGTGTCTTGTACTTTTTTCGCTCAATCCAGTTTCCGTGGTCGTCATACACATATTCGTAAAAGAAATCCCCGTGACGGTTGTAGGATGCTTTGAGCCAGGGCATGGTATTGAGTTGTTTCTGTACCGCCGCGTTGGAAGATTCGATGACCAGGTCTCCTTGTTTGTTGTAGCCAAAGTATTCGGCATAGCTGGCGGCGCCGTTGCTGGCCACAAAAGATCCTCCGCGGGCAAGCAGATGGCCTGCGTCATCATAGATGGAAATGCCACCTCTGCCATCCACCTTTTTCCCATTTTCCGTGGCAACCTCTCGGACAATGGTTCTGCCTTCCTCGTCGCAGACAATATGCGTAAAACCATCCGCAGTAAAATTCCATACTTCCTTTGCTCCTTCGGAATATCCGGATTGAGGATCGAATTCATCCCCCCGATACGGAGAAAAGTAACCGTGATTAATCCTCCAACCGTTTGAATCCAATCTGTAATATGTAATGGAGTGCAGTCTTCCGGAACTGTCATATTCGTATTCTGCCTTTTCCGGGAACCCACCTATCTCTTTGATTCCGGAGTTGGGCAGTTCGCCTTGTGCGTGGTAGTACATCACAGTAACGAGCTTGCCGGATCCATCGTACTGGTACTGTTTTGTCACAGCAGTCTCATTGGTGTAATCATCGTACCACTCACTTTCTCCGAGGATCTGCGCATAGACGAGATTGCCGGACGGATTGAAATAAAACCTCCGGCTGGGAGAGAGAACGGTTTTTTCCTCTCCCCACTCTTCCGTGACATGTTTATAAAAATACTCGACCGTGGAAACATTCCCTTTCAGATTCATCCGGTGTAAATCTGAATCTTTTGATTGGGAATACGCATTCAGCAAACAGGTTATTGCTATGAATGCAGAAACAATGAACCGTTTCATTACATTTAATATTGAGGTTAGTTCTTTTGGAGTTATTAGTTGTTCAAATTTGGGAAAAAGGAGCGGATTACTCAAACTCACAGAAACTCAATTTGAATACGAGAAAGGCGTTTTATCCGAGAATAGGCTGACCTAGGTTAATATTGGCTTTTGGCCAGACTTGTTTTAGGTGTTGCAGGTCAAGTCTCTAAGTGTCGCAGGTCTGCTTTTGGGGGTGTCACCTGCGACGCAAATTGACCTTAGGAGCAATATAGTGTCGCAGGTCTGGCACTTTTTTTCGGACCTGCGACATCCTGTTGCCGGACCTGCGACGTCCTGTAGCCAGACCTGCGACACTTAACTACATCACCTGCTACAAAGGAGGAGTAAGGGAGCCCCTCCCCGTCCCAATCAAGCAGAAATCTATAGGGAAGGTCACAGGCGGGAAAAACAGAATACGGTTTTTGCGGTCTGCGGAATAAACTGTATCTTTGAGACTATGTTAAAGAGAATCATCATTTGCGGGGTAACCCTGCTGCTCACGGCTTGGATGCTGGGAGCGCAGCAGCCGGTGCAGATCTGTGCGCACCGGGGCTTCTGGAAAAGTGAATCGGCCGGGAAGGCACAGAATTCCATTGCGTCCCTGAAGGCCGCCCAGGACAACGGCTTCTGGGGCAGCGAGTTTGACGTGCACCTCACCAGCGACGGCGTGGTGGTGGTGAATCACGACCCTGTTTTCCACCTCACCAACGTCCAGACGCACAGCTACAACCAGCTCACCCGCAAGGGAAAGCTCTCCAACGGGGAAACGCTCCCTACGCTGGAACAGTACCTGGAACAGGGCCGGCAGTCCCCTGTCATGCTGGTGCTGGAACTCAAAAAGCAGTGCAGCCGGGAGCACGCCGAAAAGCTGCAGGACCTGTGCATATCGGCCCTCAAGGAGAAAGGGCTCTGGGACCCTGCCCGTGTGATGTTCATCTCCTTCGACTACGAGGCCTGCAAGCGTCTGGCCCGCCTGGCACCAGGCTTTACCGTGCAGTACCTGGAGGCCGATAAGGACCCGGAAACGGTTCATTCCGATGGCATTAACGGCATCGATTACCATTTCTCCGCGTTCCGGAAGCATCCCGACTGGGTCCGGCGGGCCCACGACCTGGGCATGTCCGTGAACGCCTGGACAGTGGACAGCAAGGCCGATATGAAATACCTGGTGGACCTGGGGGTGGACTGCATTACCACCAACCAGCCGTTGGAACTGCGGGAACTGCTGAAAGGACGGGAACAGCGTCCCCGCCGGCAGATGAGTCAGGAACAAGTCCAGGCATGGCTGGCCCGGCAGAAGCCGAACCCCGCCGCCCATACGCTGCATCCGGACACGCTCATCTCCCGGAACAGCCCTTACCGTGCCAGCAAGAACTTCGGCAAGCGCATCGCCGTCTTCGGCGGTTCCCTCTCCGTGAACGCGGAATCCGATGCCGCCAAGCAGATCTGGGCCGATTTGCTTGGAGCAGAAGTGGTTACCTATGGCGTAGGTGGTGCCGGTTTTTCCCGGGAACAGGGCTGCACCCTGCAGCGGCAGGTAGATACGGCGGGCGTATATGACGTGTACGTCCTCTGGGCTTCCACCAACGACTACACCAACAGCCGGGAATGCGGTAGCTGGCAGGATTACACCGCCTTTGACAACTACGACGAAAGCAAGCTTTCCACCCAGTGCGGCGGAATCAACTACTGCATAAAAACCCTCCTGGAAAAGAATCCGGAGGCCGAAATCTACTTCTTCACCTCTCTGCGCTTCTTCGGGCAGGACGCCGGCAACAACCCCTTCTCTACGGCTCCCAACAAGACCGGGAAAACCTTTGCCGATTACATCGAGGGCCAGAAAGAGTGCTGCGCCTACTATGGCATCCCGGTACTGGACCAGTTCAACCTGCAGGGCATCAACCAGTTCAACGTGGGGTACTATTACAAAGAAGACCTACTCCATATGAATGAAGAAGGTTATCGGCGTATAGGCCCCGTCCAGGCGGCTTTCCTGGCCAACGGGTTTTAATGCACTTCCGTTATACGGAAATCCCGCTCGGGAACTTCCAGGGTGTAGACGGTTCGAACGGCTTTAATTCCCATATAATCAAGCGCTTCCGGAGGGATGCGGACCGATATGTCTCTGGTACTGCCGAAATTGGCCACCACCAGGAAGGTCTGCTTCCCGTCCGAGCGGAGGAAGGCGAAATGCCGGTCCGGATTGAAAGGGCCGATGTCCTGGCAGTAGCCCAGGTCGAAGGTCTTCCCCTCGGCAAATGCCGGATTTTTGGCCAGCGCCAGAAGCTCTTTGTAGCGTTTGAGCACGGACTTGTCCGGATTATCAAGCGCGGGAACCCTGCACCAGTCAAAGATGGAGGTGCGTCCGTCCAGGCCGCTGAAGCCTTCCGCCTGCATGCCCCGCTCCCCTGCCTCCTGGCCGAAGTACAGCATAAAGGGGGCGGTGTTCACCAGGAGCGAAACCGCCAGGGCGGCATAGCCTCCCGCCGCACTCCCGCAGAAGAAATCGGAGGCCAGGCGCTGCTCGTCGTGGTTCTCCAGGAAGTTGAGCATCCGGGGCTGGAGGTCTCCCAGGAACTGCCAGTTCCAGGAGATTCCTTTTGCTGAAGCGCCGCTGCAGGTGACTGCGCGTAACGTATCGTAAAGACCGGATTTATCGTACAAGAGGTCGAATCCTATTTCCTCTGCGTACATCCTGTATTTTTCCTTCTCGTAAACCTCGGCGATAAAGACTATGGACGGGAAGTCCTCCTTTATTCTTGCGATGAGCCAGCGCATGAACGGAGGTGGCACCAGCTCCACCATGTCGCAGCGGAATCCGTCCACTCCTTTCCGGGCCCAGAAACGCAGGATATCCAGCATCTTGTCCCAGGTTCCGGTGTGGAAGTCACAGTAGTTTAGTTTCACCGTCTCATACCAGTCCGTAAGGGAAGGAGCGGGTGAGAAACAGTTGCCGGAAGCCTTTGCCGGATACTCGTAAAACTCCGGTCCCTTGCAGGGCACGGGGAGTTTCAGGGCCTGTCCGGGATAGTAGAAAAAGTCGTTTTCCGGAGCCCAGTGGATGGACTTGTTGTCCGCTTTTCCAAAGTTGATATTGTCCCGGGAAACGTGGTTGGGAACGAAGTCGATAAGAACTTTCATCCCTGCCTGATGGGTCCGTTCCACCAGTTGAACGAATTCTGCCATTCTCTTTCCCGGAACGTCTGCCAGATAAGGATTTACGTCATAGTAGTCATAGATGGCGTATGGGGATCCGGCATCCCCTTTCACAATCTGGGGATGGGAGGGAGAGAAGCCTTTTCCCGTCCAGGTGGTAGCATGCCGGATGACACCGGTATACCATAGGAAATCGACACCGAGCCCCTTCCAGTATTCCAGGGACCCGGCGTCGATGCCTGAGAATTTACCGGTGTTCCAAAGTCTGGGGAGCAGCTGGTAAATTACTGTTTTCACTACCAATTAAGGATTTTCTTGAAGTCGTAGTCTTCCGGATTGGCTACAAACTTCTTGGCAGCCTCATAGTCGGAGGGCGTGATATAGTGGCAGATATACTCGAAGTAGTTGTTGCAGATGCCGTTGGTGATGTCTACGCGGCGCGGGGGGATCTTCCCTTCCTCGTTCTGCAGGTTCTTGAGGTAGAGCGGATTGGAATTACCAGCCGGATCTACATATACCATACAGCCCGTTTCTCCGGCGGAGAAGAGGTTGTATACGCCCATGGCCAATTCCGTGCAGTAGGAAACATCGTAGGCGATAGGGTCTATGCAGCGGACGTCGTAGCCGATTTCCACGGGACGGGATTTCACCTTGAGGTTCAGTTTCTTGAACTCCTTGTCCAGGATGTCGTTGAACAGGACGGCCTTGGAGATTTTGCCCAGTTCCGGATGACCGTGTTCGTCATAGGTCATGGAAACACCGGCATTCTTGATTTCCTGCGGGTCCAGGTCGTGGAATACGCCTTCGGCCACCACTACGGTACCATAGCCGATACCCATGAGCTGACGCTTGAGGATGGCGGACAGGGCCAGGTTCACAATCTTGTCCAGGGTGATGGCGGTCTTGTTGAACATCTCCGGGATAATGGTCATGGGGCAATGGGTTGCCTCGCCGATACCCAGGGCCAGGTGACCGGCGCTGCGGCCCATGGCGCTGATGATGAGCCAGTTACCGCTGGTACGGGCATCTTCATAGACCACGCGGGCCAGGTGCGTACCTGCATCTTTGGCCGAGTTGAAGCCGAAGGTGGGGGCGTTGCCGGGCAGCGGAAGGTCATTGTCGATGGTCTTGGGAACATGGATGTTCTTGATGGGATACTGCTTGGCTTCCAGGAATTTGGCGATACGGTTGGCGGTGGAGGCGGTGTCGTCGCCACCCACGGTTACCAGCAGCTTGATGTTGTTCTCCCGGAACAGGTCCAGGTTGAAGTTATTCTCAAAGTCAGAATCCTTGGGCTTGAAACGGGACATCTGGAAATACGAACCGCCCCGGTTGAAATACGCGTCCGCCATGGCAAAGCTGATTTCTTCGTAGCGGGGAGCCTTGGAGAAAAGGCCGCTGTAACCGCCATGAAGGCCGAGCACACGGTAACCGTTGGTAAGGAATGTTTTTGCTACAGACATAACGACGGTGTTCATGCCCGGAGCCGGGCCGCCGCCACAAAGGATAATGATGGAATCTTTCATAATGTTATTGAACTTGTTTGTTGATTCGTTTTAATCGTACAAAGTTAATAAAAATTCCTCTAAAATGTTTATTTTTGTACTGCACTAAAACGAATCTCCATGAGTACTAGTAAAACCAAAAGCATATTGGTCCGATATGGGATCTCCACGCTGGGACTGGTGGTGGTCGCCCTGGGGGTGGGTCTTTCCATCAAATCCAACCTGGGCATCGCTCCCCTGTCGTGCATACCCACCGTGCTAAGCCTCAGATTCCCGGCCATCTCGGTGGGTACGTTTACCTGGGCGTTTAACCTGCTTTTCATTGTAATCCAGGCATTTATCCTAAAGAAAGAGTTTACGTGGAAGCATGTGGCCCAGGTGCTCCCCATCTTCATTTTCGGCTATCTGGTGGATGGGGCCATCTGGCTTTTCGACGCCCTCCAGTCCCCCGCCACCACCTATTGGGTGCAGGTGCTGCTGTGCCTGGCGGCGGTGGTGCTCACCGCCATCGGCATCCGCCTGGAAGTGGTGGGCCAGGGATGGATACTCCCGGCCGATAATACCTTGCACGTAATCACCCTCCGCACCCGGGCCAAGTTCTCCGTAGTGAAGGTGATCATGGACGTGGCACTGGTGGTGATAACGGCGGTGCTGGCCCTGCTGTTCTTCGGCCTTCTCACCGGTAACGGACACACCATGGTGGTGCGCGAAGGAACCCTTATCCAGGCCGTCCTCACCGGCGTGTGCATGCATGTGACGGATCCCGTCCTTAACCGCTGGCTGGAGCCGGTGGTGGAGAGGAACATGTAGCGGAGGGGTAATCCCATTTTTTTTACTATCTTTGTGAAACACCACACAACCAAACTGTTATGAGGATAATCAGAATTGGCCGCAGCCAAAGCAACCATTATGTCCTGCAACATCCTTCGGTGAGCAGTTCCCATGCCGACCTCCGTGTCCTGGATAACGGAATCATGGAGTATACGGACCACAGTACAAACGGAACCCTGGTGAACGGACGTTTTGTTCACAATGCCACCGTGCGCCTGCAGGGCCATGAGGTGTTGGAATTCCCCGGCCATATCCGCGTACGGGTGTCGGAGATAGTGCCTCCCGGCGGAACTGTGGTGGAAAACCTGGCTTCCAATCGGTATGAGGACCGTCCTCCCCGGCGTCCCTCCTCCTTCTCTTCCTATAACCCGGAGGTATCCCGCCAGGAACCGGAGGCTTCCACTCCCGTTCAGGGCATGGGTTTCGGGGAAACGCTTACGTACTATTTCCAGCATTATGCCGACTTCAGCGGGCGGGCCCGCCGTCAGGAATATTGGTACATAGTGCTTTGGAATGTCATATTCATGGCCGTCCCCTTCGTGGACATCATCTGGGCCGTGGCAACCATCATCCCCGGCCTGGCCGTTTCTGTGCGCCGCCTGCATGACACTGGCCGCAGCGGCACCTGGCTGCTGCTGGCCCTGATACCTGTAGTGGGTTTCATAGTGATCCTCATCTTCACGCTGGAGGATTCCCAGCGAGAGGCCAACGAATATGGCATCAGTCCCAAGTACGGGGCGTAGTTTATTGCTAAGGGTAAAGCGGAAATCCGTTTTTTTTCTTATCTTTGTATTTCGTGTACACATGTGCGTGTACGCGGGTGCAAAGCATGGATTTTACAGAAGCCAAACACAGGATAGAGCAACTTAAGGCTATTCTCTGGGAGAACAGCCGGAAGTACTATGTGGAGAACGCCCCCACCATGAGCGACTATGAGTACGACCAGCTCATGCACGAACTGGAGGCGCTGGAGGCCCGGTATCCGCAGTACGCCACGGAGGACTCCCCCACCCGCCGTGTGGGGTCGGACCTGGAAACGCGTGAGGCTCAGGCTTCTACCGGCCGGGAATTTGCCAAATACCCGCATAAGTATCCCATGCTCTCGCTCAGCAACACTTATTCCATCCAGGAGGTGGAAGAGTTTGCCGACAGGGCCTCCAAGACCCTGGAATCGGCCTTTACCTGGTGCTGCGAGCTAAAGTTTGACGGCACGGCCATCTGCCTTACGTACCGGAAGGGAAAGCTGCTGCGCGCCCTCACCCGGGGAGACGGAGTTATGGGAGACGACGTAACCCAGAACGCCCTGCGGATAGCCTCCATCCCGGAAACCCTGCAGGGAACGGGCTGGCCGGAAGAGTTCGAGATCCGCGGAGAGGTGCTCATGCCTTACGAATCCTTCGACCGCCTGAACCACGAACGGGAACTGCAGGAGGAGCCGCTTTTTGCCAATCCCCGTAACGCCGCCAGCGGGTCCCTGAAACTGCTGGACCCGGAAGAAGTGGGCCGAAGGGGCCTGTTCTGTACCCTGTACCACATTCCGGTGGGCCAGGTGGACTACCCCACCCACGACGAAGCACTCAAAGCGGCCGCATCCTGGGGCCTTCCCATAAGCGACAAGCGGCGGATCTGCCATTCCATCGGCGAAATAGAGGACTTCATCGGCCATTGGGATACGGCCCGCAAGGACCTCCCTTATGCCACGGACGGTATTGTGATCAAGATCAACGAACTCGCTTGCCAGAGCCTGCTTGGCTATACCGCCAAGAGTCCCCGGTGGGCGGTTGCCTATAAGTTCAAGGCCGAACAGGCCTGTACGCCCATCCTCTCCATCGATTATCAGGTGGGACGCACCGGAGCCGTAACGCCGGTGGCCAATCTTTCGCCGGTGCTGCTGAGCGGCACCATGGTTAAGCGGGCCACTCTGGTGAACGAGGACCAGATCCGCTCCCTGGATATCCACGAGGGAGACTGGGTGTATGTGGAGAAAGGCGGGGAAATCATCCCCAAAATCACCGGCGTGGAGCTTTCCAAGCGCCGGGAAGGAGCGGCCATCCCCACTTTCCCCAGCACTTGTCCGGATTGCGGAACACCGCTGGTCCGGGAAGAGGGCGAAGCCAAGTGGTTCTGCCCCAACAGCCAGGGCTGCCCTACGCAGATCAAAGGCCGATTGGAGCATTTCGTGAGCCGTAAGGCCATGAACATCCTTTGCGGAGAAGCCACCATAGACCAGCTATATCAGCTGAATCTTGTAACCCTCCCCTCCCAGTTCTATGGCCTGAAGGCAGAGCAGCTGGTGATGCTGGAAGGCTGGAAAGAGCGCGCCGCGGCCCGTTTCCTGGAATCCGTTAAGGCTTCCCTGGACGTTCCGTTCGAGCGCGTTCTCTTTGCCATAGGCATCCGTTTCGTGGGAGAAACCACGGCCCGTGATGTGGCCCGTCATTTCGGCTCCATCGACGCCATCGCATCGGCCTCCAGGGAAGAGCTCCTGGAAGTACCGGAGGTGGGGGAAGTCATAGCGGACAGCATCTTCCGCTATTTCCTGGACGTGGAGAACTGCCGGGAAGTGGAGGCCCTGCGGGCTGCCGGTCTCAAGATGAGAGTGGAAGAAGGCGCCGCTGCCGGAAAGTCCGATGCCCTTGCCGGCAAAACCATCGTCATCAGCGGGAATTTCTCCATCTCCAGGGACGATATGAAGGCCCTCATAGAGGCCCACGGCGGCCGCAACAGCGGTTCCGTAAGCGGAAAGACGGACTACCTCCTGGCCGGCACCAAACCCGGCCCGGAGAAGCTGAAGAAAGCGGCCGATCTGGGAATCCAGGTCATTGATGAAGAGACTTTTATGGCTATGATTTCCGAAGGGAACAGGTTTTCCTACGCTGATAATAAGGCCGATGCTCCGGAAAACCTGTTCCCTTCAGATACAGTACAAAAGCGTTCTTCGGAGGAAGGTATGTCCTTTCCCGAAGCATCGGCCTCCTCTTCTGCGAAGGGAAAGGACATACCTTCCGCAGATAACTTAATGGAACCTACGTTATTCTGATGTTCAAGAAGTTGGGGCATAAGATCGCAGTGATTGTCCGGTGGATTTCCATCTGGATAAGCCGCATCATGCGTTTTGTCACCCACGACCTCTGGCTCCTCAATACGGATGATTTCTCCCGCTGGAAGGCCCTGCTCATCAAGGACCTCAAGACTATCGTCCTGATGCTGAATACCTTCATCGACCAGAAGATCGGCTATCAGATTACGGCGCTGGCGTTCAAGAGCATGCTGGCCGTGGTGCCGGCCATCGCCATCGGCTTTTATCTCACGGACACATTCGGCCTGCGGGATCAGTTTGCCAGCATCCTGTACGCCCATCTTGGAGAGGAGGACCTCATCAACTCCCTCCTGAATGCGGCCGATACCATCGTGAAGACCGCGGAGAGCGGCCTCTTCGGCTTTATTTCCATGGCCTCTTTCCTGTGGATCGTTATCTCCCTGATGATTACGGTCCGCCAGGTCTTCAACAATGTCTGGAAGGTGGAGCGGGAGCAGAACTTCCTGAAAATGATAGGCATCGTTTTCGGCATCATGATCCTGGCCCCTTTCGTGGTCATGATCTTCTTCTCCGGATCGGTGGTCTATTCACATATCCTGGACGTGCTGGTGCCCGGGCAGCTTTTCTTCTCGGATGGTCTTAAGACTTTCCTTTCCTGGGCGCTGTTCACCGTTGCCATCGTCCTTATCATGACCATCATGTTCAAATACATTCCGGGCACCAAGGTCCGGACCAGATATGCCCTCAAATCGGCCTCGCTGGCAGGGCTTGTGTTTACCCTGGTGCAGTACCTGTACCTGGAGACGCAGGTGATGGTGAACAAGCAGAATGCCGTTTACGGCGTGCTGGCGGCCATCCCGCTGTTCATGATCTGGCTGAACCTGGGATGGACCATCATCCTCTACGGGGCGGAACTTACCTATGCCTTCCAGAATGTGGAGAAGCACCGTGTGACGGTGGAAAAACTGGACGAAATGAATGAAGATGCCGTTCGCCGACGCAAGCAGCGGCTTCAAAAAACCATGCAGATATGAGCTTTTCGGAATTTACCCAAAAGGATTACGACATCATTGAGAGGAGCTATGCCGTTCTGAAGGAATCGGCCCGGAAGCGCTGTGCCAACGAGGAAGAACTGGCCTTTGTGCAGAAAGCCTTCGAGTTTGCCAATGATGCCCATCGCAACGTCCGCCGTCGCAGCGGGGAGCCCTATATGCTGCATCCCATAGCCGTGGCGCAGATTGTGGTGGACGATATCGGTCTGGGCTACAAGTCCATATCGGCCGCCCTGCTGCACGACGTGGTGGAAGACACGGAGTATACGGTGGAGGACATCCAGCGGGAGTTCGGTGACAAGGTGGCCACGCTGGTGGACGGACTCACCAAGATCAAGAACGTGCTGGATACGGAGCAGAAGAATCTGGATTCGGACGCCTCCCAGCAGAGCCTGCAGGCCGAAAATTTCAAGCGGATCCTCCTCACCCTGAACGACGACGTGCGGGTGGTCCTGATCAAACTGGCCGACCGCCTTCACAACTGCCGCACCATCGAGCATATGCCGGAGCACAAGCGGGACAAGATCCTCAGCGAAACCATGTTCATCTTCATCCCGCTGGCTCACCGTCTTGGCCTTTACAGCATCAAGAGTGAACTGGAGAACATCTGGCTGCGCTACAAGGAGCCGGAGGCATATGCCGATATAACGGCCCGCATCGACAAGAACATCCATGAGCGGGAGAAGGAGATGAACGAGTTCGTGCAGCCCATTTCGGAAGCACTTACTGCGGCAGGGTTTAAATTTGAGATCAAGCGGCGGGTGAAGACCCCCTACTCGGCCTGGCACAAGATGCAGGTGAAGCAGATCCCCTTCGACGAGGTTTATGACCTGTATGCCATCCGGATCATCTTTGACGCCACGCGGGATTCCAAGGATTCCGAACGTGACCAGTGCTACCATATCTTCTCAATAATCACGGGCATTTACCGCTATATGCCGGAGCGCCTGCGGGATTGGGTGAAGCATCCCAAGTCCAACGGTTACGAGAGCCTCCACTGTACCCTGCTGAGCAATACGGGCGTATGGGTGGAAGTGCAGATCCGCACACGCCGCATGGATGACATTGCCGAAAAGGGTATCGCCGCCCACTGGGCATACAAGAAAGACGGCTATCTGGGCGAAGGCGACAAGGAGATGGACACCTGGCTTTCCCGCATCAAGGACATCCTGGTGAATCCGGACGTGAATGCGCTGGAACTGCTGGACATCATCCACAACGACTTAACCAGCGCCGAGATCTATGTCTATACGCCCAAGGGCGAACAGCGGACCATCCAGAAAGGCGCTACGGCATTGGATTTTGCCTTCCTCATCCACTCGGAAGTGGGCTCCAAGGCCATTGCGGCCAAGGTGAACCAGCGCCTGGTGAAACTGAGCCACGTGCTCAAGACCGGAGACAAGATTGAGATTATCACGGCCGAAGACGGCAAGCCCCAGCACGACTGGCTGCAGTTCCTGGTTACCCACCGGGCCCGCAACATCGTGGTGGAATACTTCAAGACCCAGCGTCGCCAGTCGGTGGAATTCGGCCGGCAAACCCTGGAAACGCAGGTGGAATCCCTTGGCTACAAACTGGATGAAGGAACCCTCCAGCGCCTGGAAGTGGCCTACAACGCCCCATCCCGTGAGGAACTGTTCTTCCGGATCGGCATAGGCAGCCAGAACCTGAACAACCTGGCCGATGTGCTCAAGCGCTCGTCCGGGAACCGCCTGTCCTGGTTCAAGAAGATGCTGGGACGCGAACAGCCGGACCAGAAGGTATCGGCCCAGCGGGAGTTCATTATTGACACGGACGACCCTGCCGGCCCGCAATTTGCCATTGCAAGCTGCTGCAACCCTATTCCGGGAGACCCTGTGGTAGGCTTCAAGGCACCGGACGGAACCATTACCATCCACAAGAAGAGCTGCCCGGTGGCGGAAAGCATCGCCGCCCTGCACGGAGACTGGGTGGTGGTGCCCAAGTGGCTGGAGCATGCGGCCGAGGACAATTCCTTCCTGGTGCGCCTGTCCCTGAGGGGCATCGACCGGGTGGGCCTGTTAAACGAGATCTCCCGCTATCTCTCCCTGGTGATGGGGGTGAACATGCGGCGGCTCAACCTGTCGGCCGAAAGCGGCCTTTTTGAAGGCTATATAGACCTGTATGTCAATTCCCGGGAAATCCTGGAGAAGATGATCCGGAAGCTGTCCTCTATCGAGGGCATAGACAATGTATCAAGAAGCGAACTATGAAGCTGAAGTCCCTACTCCCCCTCATACCCGCCGCCCTGGTGATTGGCGCCATGATGTTCCCGTCCGGCTGCGCCAATACCACATCGGCCCCTACCGGCGGCCCCAAGGATACCATTCCCCCGGTGATAGTGAAGCTGTCGCCGCTGCCGGGAACGGTGAACGTGCCGGTGCACAATGCGTCCATCCGCTTTACTTTCAATGAGTATGTCAAGATCAAGGACGCCAACGCCATATATCTCTCACCGCCCCAGGAGAAGAAGCCCAAGGCCGTAATCCGCGGGAAATCCGTGGTGGTTACCTTCGAAGAAGACCTTCTGCCCAATACCACCTATACGCTGGACCTCACCGGTGCCATCCAGGACAACAACGAAGGCAACCTCTATCCGGGCTATACGCTGGCCTTCTCCACGGGTGACCAGCTGGACACCATGTGCGTGACGGGACTGGTGCAGGACTGCAATACGCTCATGCCCCTCAAGGGAGCTACGGTGTTGCTCTATAAGGACCATGCCGATTCCGCCATTTTCCTCCATCGGCCCGACGCGGCGGTGCGGACGGACGACTGGGGCTTTTTCAGCCTCCGCAACATCCAGGATACCCTGTACCGGGTCTATGCCCTTAAGGACTTGAACAACAACAATATGTACGATCCGGAGACGGAGAGCGTGGGTTTCCTGGATTCCCTCTTCCGTCCGGTGCGGGTAATCAACGACACCCTGTACGAGTTCAAGAAGTTTGACATGAAGGACACGTCCCTGTGCCTGGCCCGCAAGACGGAAATGGAGATTAGCGTATTCCGTGAACCCCCGTCCAAGCAGATGATTGTGAAGAAGGAGCGGGTGGGTCTCCGGACCGGCTATCTTACTTTCATGGCTCCCAATGCAGTGATCCACGACATGCGCATCAAGGGCCTTCCCCGGGAGAAGCTGATCTCCCAGTTCAATCCCCAGAGGGACTCGCTGGAACTGTGGGTGAACGACCAGCGCAAAATGCCGGATACCCTGCAGCTGCAGATCCGCTACGACAAGACGGACACCGCCGGGGTAACCAAGCCTACGGACGAAACGGTGAGGCTGGTCCTGGACAAGAAGCTGAAGGCGGAACTGAACAAGAGCAGCTCCAGCAGGGAGCGTTCGCACGAGGATACCCTCTGCCTCTATACGGCAAAGGCCGATCCCACCACCGTGGAGCAGTATGGCTTTGAAATGGAATTCAAGTACCCCATTGTGGAGGACGGCTGGGATTCGCTCCTGCTCCGCTCCGTGAACCCGCGTCAGCAGGAAGCCCTGGTTTCCTTTACCCTGATAAAGGATTCCACCAACCTGCGGAAGTTCCGCGTGATGCCCGACGAGCCCTTCCAGAAGGGGTACGACTACATCCTGCGGATCCCACATCGGCGTTTCCGGGATATAAACGGCTTCTACAACGACAGCTCGCTGGTGAAGGTGACGCTTCCGGACGAAGAGAAATTCGGCTCCATCCGGCTGGAACTTTCCGGTGTGCACAACAAGTACATCATAGACCTGCTCAACGAGAAGCGGGACAAGATTATCCGGAGCTTCATTGTGACGGAGGACGGTCCGGTGGTATTCCCTTACCTCAAGAACGGCAACTATTGCATCCGCCTTACGGAAGACCGCAACCGGAACAACATGGTGGATACCGGTAATCTCCTGGAGCACCGCCAGCCGGAAAAGGTGCAGTTCTTTAAGGTGGACGACCAGTTCCTCATAAAGGTGCTGGAGCGGGCCGAGATGATATGGACCCTGGATATGGAGGAACTGTTCCGATGAAAAAGCTCTTGCTCATATTGCTGGCGGTCTTTTCCGCCTATGTGGCCCGGGCGCAGGTGGAAGTGGATCTGAACGAGGAGTTCTTCACCCTTCCCTCGGAGGTGACGGACGCCTATCTGGACAGTATCACCGTAAAGAAAACGGCCGTCAACAACTACTGGATGGCGGGCGCGTTTGGAGGGGCCGCCTTACCGTACGGCTATTTCAACCCGGTCCGCTACGTGCGCTGGCAGGTCAAGTACCCCGTGTATGGTTTTTCCGTTATCCGCTATTTCACCATGTTCGGCCGATTCCCCAACATGGGCCTGGAGGTAGGCGCCCAGCTGGATTACGAAGGCTATGAGTTCAAGCGGAGCAAGGAAACGGGCAATATCTTTACGGAGTCGGGGGCCTACAAGGCTCTGATGTCCGTTCCGGAGGCGTTCATGCTGTCCCATTTCCATTTTGATGTGGGAGACCACTTCAAGCTCATGGCCAAAGTGGGCATCTACGGCGGCTACAGGCAGTCCATCACCCGTATACCGGAAGAGAGTTATGCGCAGTCCAAGACCTTCCTGGAGCACGAGCATTCCTTCCAGGATTACGACAGGCGCTGGTCCTATGGCCTCAAGGGCGGAGTGGGCTTCGGCCTTATGTTCGACCCCATAGAGATCCATGCCGTGGTCCATATCAAATGGGGCTGGGGCTCTTTCTGGAATCCGGACTATACAAGCCCGTACTATTACCGTTTCGGCTATCCGCTGGACAGTGGATTCACCATAGGTGTCTATTATCAGCTCACTCCCCGGCACGGCCATTCCCGCGCGTACCTGCGCAAACTGGCAAGACAGATCGTAGAACAGGAAAACAAGCAGTAAGACTATGAAGACGCTTCCCGTGAAAATAGGTCCGGTGACCATCGGCGGCGATGCCCCCATCGTCCCCCAGACCATGCTCAATACGCATACTTCGGATATGGATGCCACCCTCTCGCAGGCCGTGAAGGTGGCCGATGCCGGCGCGCAGCTGATCCGCATCACCGTCCCCGCGCTCTCCGACGTGGAGTGCCTCTCGGAGATCCACCGCCGTTTCCGTGCCCTGGGCTATGACGTCCCGCTGGTGGCCGATGTCCATTTCTCCTCGGAGATAGCCATCGCCGCTGCCAAGGTGGTGGAAAAGGTGCGCATCAACCCCGGGAATTTCCATCCGGACCATGAGAAGGCACGGGAGCGTTTCGCCCGGTTCCTGGAGGTGTGCAAAGAGCATGGGACCGCCATCCGCGTGGGCCTGAACCATGGTTCCCTGGGCCGGTATATCGTGGATAAATACGGCAATACGCCCCAGGCCATGGCCCTGGCTGCCATGGAGTGGCTGCAGATGTGCAAGGACGCTTCTTTCTATAATGTGGTGGTGTCCCTCAAGGCTTCCAATACCGTTGTCATGATCCAAGCCTACAGGGAGCTGGCCCGCCTGATGCAGGAGGACGGAACGGTGTTCCCGCTGCACGTGGGTGTTACGGAGGCCGGAAACGGCGATACGGGCCGGATCAAGTCCTGTGTGGCCATTTCCACCCTGTTGCAGGAAGGGATCGGCAATACCATCCGCGTCTCCCTCACCGAACCGCCGGAGAACGAGGTGCCGGTGGCCCGGTATCTGGCCGACAGGTATGGCCCCTCATCTGATGGCTCTTCGCATATGTTTCGGCGGGACCATCGGCATTTTTTCGGTTCCGCTGAAACATATGCGAAGAGCCTTAGCTCACGGGAGGAAGCCATCCTGAAGGCGGCCTGTGACTGGGGCGCTCCCCTGCTGAACCACGAAATCGATGATATCCCGCTGGAGGACGAATACCTGAAAAACGAGATTCTGCAGGCCTGCCGACGCCGTTTCTATAAGCCGGAATACATTGCCTGCCCGGGTTGCGGACGTACCATGTATAACCTTCAGGAAGCCTTTGAGGCCGTAAAGGCCCGTACGGGGCATTTAAAGAACGTGGTGATAGCCGTAATGGGCTGCATAGTGAACGGCCCCGGAGAAATGGCCGATGCCGACTTTGGCTACGTGGGGGAAGGTGCGGGAAAGGTTACGCTCTACAAGGGCAAAGAACCGGTTTTCCGCCACATTCCCGAGGCGGAGGCAGTAGACCTGCTGGTGAAGCTGATAGAAGAATCTGGAAAGCAATAATGGCCTATTCCGGCAGTACTGCCAAGACAGTTTCAACGGCCTTTACCTTGTCTCCCACTTTGACCTTGATTTCCGCGTCTGTGGGAACGAAAAGGTCTATGCGCGATCCAAATTTGATTACACCGCACTGCTCTCCCCTGTATTCCATCTTGCCGGGCTCCGAGTAGCAGACGATGCGGCGGGCGAAAGTGCCTGCGATCTGCTTGAATAACACCTCTCCATGCTCGTTCTTGAGGCAGGAGGAAGCATGCTCGTTGAGTTCCGAGGACTTGGGATGGAAGGCCAGGAAATACTTTCCGGGATGATACTTGTAATAGGTGACTTCTCCGTTCACCGGCCAGAAGTTGCAGTGCACGTCGAAGAAATCCATATAGACCGATATCTGGATGCATTCCCGCCGGAGGAATTCCTTTTCCGTGACCTTGTCCACAATGACCACTTTGCCGTCTGCCACGGAAGTGACCAGCCGGTTATCCAGTTCGTTGGGCGTATTGCGGTCCGGAACACGGAAAAACCAGGTAATGAACGCGATGAATAGAATTAGCAGGCCACATACGGGGATGGAGATCCACAGCGGGTGGATGAAGTGCGCCACCAGGAAAATGAGTATGGCACATACGGCCCAGGTTCCCAGGATGGTTCCGTAAGAGTCTCTGTCAATCCTAATTACTTTCATACTACTAGAAAAGTCCGGTTAATACCAAATATGCTACGCCGGTGGGGATGGCGAATAAGGAACTGTCGAAACGGTCCAGCAGACCTCCGTGTCCGGGAATGAGGGAGCCGGAGTCCTTGATGCCCACGGCACGCTTCCAGAGGGATTCAAAGAGGTCTCCGAAAACACCCATCACATGCATGAGGGCGGCCATGAAAAGGCAGTGCCAAAGCGGGAACCGGACCAGGCCCGTCCAGGAAACGACGGCACCGGCGAGGACCGCCATCAGCAGGCCGCCGATGTATCCGGCCCAGGATTTCTTGGGAGAGATCTTGGGGCACATCTTGGCAGGCCAGAGTTTTTGACCGATGAGCATCCCGAAGCAATATGCGCCGATATCCGATGCCCAGATAATGCAGAAGAAGGCCACCATGAGCAGACCGCTGAACTCCCCTCCCCGGCTTACTACGGCAAAGGAAAGGGCCAGCGGAAGGCCGATATAAAGCAGGCCGGCATACAGGAAACCGGTCTTGAAGAAGTTGCTGTGGTCTTTCTGGAAAATGGAGGCGACCATTATCACGGCCACGCAGAAAAACCCTTCCACCACGAGTTCTTTCAGCGAGTCCTCGCCGAAGAAGAACCTGCCTGCACACAGGAAGAAGGCAAAGCCCATACAGGTGGCAAGCATCTGCAGCTGCCTGTACGATTTCTCCATGGTCATGCGGTAGAATTCGTCCAGCATGACCAGGGTGATGAAGGCGAAAAGAATGGTGAACAAGAGCCGGTTAAACAGCAATCCTCCCAGCATCACTGCCAGGAAGATGGCTCCGAATATGGTTCTTTTTACGGTTGCGTTCATTCCGCTGCCGGTTCTTCAAAACGGTCGTCCTCTGCGGGTTTGGCCTTGGGACCCAGGATCTTCTCAATATCTTCTGCAAAGATAACTTCTTTTTCCAAAAGAAGGGCACCCAGCTGCATAAATTCCTCTTTATGGTCTTCAATAATCTTGCGGGTGCGCCGGTGTACGCCTTCCACTATGGCCTTCACTTCCTGGTCCATGAGTTCGGCCGTTTTCTCGGAATACGGCTTAACCAGGTTGTAACCCTTTGATCCTGAGGAGTCATAGAAGGAGAGCGTGCCCACCTTTTCGCTCATGCCCAGGTACTGGACCATGCCATAGGCCATCCCGGTCATGCGCTCCAGGTCGTTGAGGGCGCCCGAAGAAGGTTCTCCGTTGATGACCTCCTCTGCTACGCGGCCACCCAAGAGCATGCTCATCTTGTCCAGCATCACGCTCTTGGACCAGTTCTTCCGCTCTTCCGGCAGGCTCCAGGTGAGGCCGAGGGCCTTGCCGCGCGGGATGATGCTCACCTTGAACACAGGGTCGGCATACGGGAGCAGCCAGCCCACCAGGGCGTGACCGGCCTCGTGGTAGGCCGTGGTCCGTTTTTCGGCCGGGGTCATGATGGTGTTGGACTTGCGCTCCAGGCCGCCGATGATGCGGTCCACGGCATCCAGGAAGTCCTGCTGCATCACCTTCCCGTGGTTGCGGCGGGCGGCGGTGAGGGCCGCCTCGTTGCACACGTTGGCTATGTCGGCACCGGAGAATCCGGGCGTATGTTTGGCCATGAATTCCACGTTGAAGTCCTCTCCCAGCTTGATGTCCCTCAGGTGTACCTTGAAGATTTCCTCGCGTTCCTTCAGCTCCGGCAGTTCCACGTGGATCTGGCGGTCGAAGCGGCCGGCCCGCATGAGGGCGCCGTCCAGGATATCGGCCCGGTTGGTGGCGGCCAGTACGATGACACCGCTGTTGGTGCCGAAGCCGTCCATCTCCGTAAGCAGCTGGTTCAGGGTGTTTTCCCGTTCGTCGTTGGAAGAGAATCCGCCGTTCTTGGCGCGGGCGCGGCCCACGGCGTCTATCTCATCGATGAAAACGATGCAGGGGGCCTTCTCCTTGGCCTGGCGGAAGAGGTCGCGTACGCGGGAAGCACCCACGCCCACGAACATCTCCACGAAGTCTGAGCCGCTGATGGAGAAGAAAGGCACGTTGGCCTCCCCTGCCACGGCCTTGGCCAGCAGGGTCTTACCCGTTCCGGGAGGGCCCACCAGCAGGGCTCCCTTGGGGATCTTGCCGCCCAGGGAGGTGTACTTCTGCGGATTCTTGAGGAAATCCACAATCTCCATCACTTCTTCCTTGGCGCCGTACAGACCGGCCACATCCTTGAATGTGACTTTCACTTCGTTCTTATCGGCCTCACGCGCGGTGGATTTGCCGGTATTGAAGGGGTTGAAACCGCCGCCGGGACCACCCTGGCCGCCCATGCCCCGGTTCATGCCCCGGAACATCCAAATCATGAAAAGGAGAAAGATGAGGAAGGGAAAGAGCATCTGGAGCACTTCTCCCCAGATATGGTCTTCGTTCTTGATAATCACCTTGAACTGGTCCCCCGCCGGAAGCTCCTCATTGAGGGCGGCGAAACTTACCTCCGGATCGAACTTGGTGGAAACCAGGAAGTAGAAATGCGGGGAACGGCGCGGAGGAGTGCCGCCGGCGAACTTGTCGGCATACTTGGCCAGGCGGTCTGCCTTTACTTTTATCTCTCCCTTGAAGTCGTTCCGGACAAAGGTGATCTCCGCAACGTCTCCGCTGCGGATCATGCCCTGAACCTCCGTCCACTCAATCTTTTCCGGAGAGGACGACTGCTGGTTGCGCATCAGCAGCCAGCCGATGCCGAGGAACAGGAGAAGGTATAGCCACGAAAAGTTGACTACTATTTTGCGCCCCTTCGGGGATTTTTTTCCGTCTGCCATTTATTCTTGGGTATTTGTGGCGCCTTTCTTTACCTTGCGCAGCTGATAGCCCTTGCGCGGGACATCGGCCCAAAGGTCTTCCAGGCGGTAGAAATCGCGATATTCTTTGAGAAATATATGTACTACTATGTTGCCGTAGTCCTGAATGATCCAGAAGTTGTTTCCTTCTCCCTGGGAACGGTACAGCGTATGCCCTTCTTCCTTCATCTTCTCTGCCACGTTATCCGCCACCGCACCCACCTGGGTTGTGTTGGAGGCATGGCAGATAACAAAGAAATCCGTGATGGCACCGTCAATCTTACGCAGGTCCAGGGATATCACATCCTCTCCCTTCTTGTCAAAAATAGCATCGGCGATGAGCCGAAGGTCGTGTGTAATCATGCAAATCTTGTTTTTCTTCGTATCTTTGTACAAAGATAATCAATTTTAAGGCCAATGCAAATAAAGTGGTTTGAGGAGTTGGATTCCACCAATGAGGAGCTTCTGAGGCACATTTGGACGTATGACAATTTGTCAGTGGTGGCCGCCCTCCGGCAGACGGCGGGGCGGGGCCAGCGCGGGAACCGCTGGCTGTCGGCCGATGGGGAAAACCTCACCTTTTCCATCCTGCTGCGGCCGGAAGCCCTTCCCGCTGCGGAGTTCATGTCTCTCACCTATATGGCCACCCTGGCTGTAAAAGGCTGGCTGTGCGCGCAAGGGGTACAAGCCGAAATCAAATGGCCCAACGACATCTATGTGGGCCGGCGGAAAACCTGCGGCATGCTGGTGGAAAACCGCCTTTCCGGGGACCGTGTTGCCGCCTCCGTCATAGGAATCGGCCTGAATCTCAATCAGACGGCATTCCCCGGAGAACTGGTAAACGCCGTGTCCCTCAAGCAGCTTACCGGGCAGGACTATCCGCTGGAGGAAACGCTGGAAGCGCTCCTGGCCGGTTTCGATTTCTCCGCCCTGGACTCCCCTTCCGGCCGCACCCGCCTTTGGGAGGCCTATGGGGAAGGCCTCTTCCAGCAGGGACGCGAGTGCCTGTACCGGAACCTCCTGACCGGGGAGGAATTCAAGGGCACGATAAAAGGCGTCACCCAAGAGGGACGCCTTCTGATGGCCGATGGGAAAACCTTCTCCTTCAAGGAGATAGGATATATTATTTAACCCTTCATTTTAGCTATCACTTCGGCCGGGTCATCGGCCTTGAAAACGGCGCTGCCGGCCACCAGGATGGTGGCTCCGGCCTTGGCCAGATCCTTGGAGTTGGCAGGGCTTACTCCCCCGTCCACTTCTATGTCCACTTCATTCCGGCCGATCCGCCGGAGCTCCTTCCGTACCGCCTTGATGCGGTCCAGGGTTTCCGGAATGAACTTCTGGCCTCCAAAGCCGGCGAAGACGCTCATCAGCAGCACATAATCCGCCTTGTCCAGATACGGGAAGATCTTTTCCACAGGGCAGTCCGGATTAATGACGATGCCGGCCTTGATCCCAAAGCTGTGGATGAGGTCCAGAATCTTTCCGGAGGCCTCCAGGGCCGCCTCATAATGGAAGCTGATCATGGCGGCGCCCGCCTTGGCGAAGCGCTCCACATACTTTTCCGGATGCACGATCATCAGATGTACGTCCATGGGCTTTTCGGCCTTTCTGGCGATGGCTTCCACCACCGGGAACCCAAAGGAGATGTTGGGCACGAAAGTACCGTCCATGATATCCAGATGGAAGATATCGGCATGACGGTTAATGGTTTCCACATCCTTTTCCAGATGCAGGAAATCCGCTGCCAGTATGGAAGGTGCAATTAACATATTGTTATGAATGCTTCACTTGCAGGACAGCTCCCCTTCGAAAACCGTCGCTTCGCGACCCCTCCCAACTCGCCGTGCCCTTTTGGCACTGGCTGTGGGCCCCTCCCTCTTACACGGCCGAGGGTGGCCATGGGTTTTCGAAGGGACTGTCCTTCCAGTTTCACTTATTTAAAGTTTAGAACTACATCGTTTAGATGGGCCACGAACTTATCCAGGGAGGCCAGTTCCAGCTTTTCTCCCGGGGCATGTACACCGCGGAGCGTGGGGCCGAAGGAGATCATGTCCAGGTCCGGGAACTTCTCCAGGAACAGGCCGCATTCCAGGCCGGCATGGATGGCCTTCACCTCCGGATCCTTCTTGAACAACTTCTTGTAAGAGGCTACAGACAGCTCCAGGATGTGGGACTTGAGATTGGGTTTCCAGCCCGGATAATCTCCGTGATGCTCTACGTCAAAACCGCCCAGGAAGCACGTGGCTTCCAGTTTTTCGGCTATGGCGCTGAGCTCGCTCACAACGGAACTGCGGTGGGAGCAGAGGACGGTGAGCTTGTTCCCTTTGGTGTGTACGGCGGCCATGTTGGTAGAGGTTTGCACAAGGCCGGGAATGTCCGTGGACATGGCCTGTACCCCGTGCGGGATGGCCAGCAAAGTGGCGATGATGGCTGCGGCATCCCCTTCCTCGATGGGCTGCAGGGGGGTATCGGCCGATGCCACCGCGGCTTCCACGTCCGGATCCGAGCTGGCGAATTCGGCCTTGAGGATACCGTTGAAGGCCTTCACGTCCTCCTTCATATCCTCCACCTCGTCTTCCGGGACGGCGATGAGGGCATAGGCTTCCCGGCAGATGGCGTTGTGCTTGTTGCCGCCTTCGATGCAGATGAGCTGGAAGTCGTACTGAAGCTCTGTATAGAGGAAGCGCACCAGCTGCTTGAGGGCGTTCATACGCTCCTTGTTGATGTCATCTCCGCTGTGCCCGCCGATGCCGCCGAAAATTCTGACCTTCAGCACCTTGTAGCCTTTGCGAAGGGGTTCGTTGGAGAATTCGTAGCTGGCGTTGCTCTCCTTGCCGCCGGCGCAGCCCACGAACAGCTGTCCTTCGTCTTCCGAATCCAGGTTGATGAGGGTTTTGCCCTCAAAGAAGCCCGGTTCCAGCGCAAAGGCGCCGTCCATACCGGTCTCTTCCGAGATGGTGAACAGGCATTCCAGCTTGCCCATGGGCTCCTGGCTTTCCAGCAGGGCCAGGCAGGCGGCGATGCCGATGCCGTCGTCGGCCCCCAGGGTGGTGTTCTTGGCCACCATCCAGCCGTCTTCTATCTCATAGGGAATGGGCTGGGTCTTGAAGTCGAAGTCAAAATCGGCCAGTTTCTCGCATACCATGTCCTGATGGGCCTGGAGCACCAAAGCGGGAACATCCTCCTTGCCGGGGGATGCCTCCTTGATTATGACGACATTGCCGGTTTTATCCGTTTTGCACTTGAGCCCCCGTTTGGCGGCAAACTCCTGCAGATAGGCGGTGATGGGGCCTTCGTGGCCGGACTCACGGGGAATATTCGTAATTTCCTGGAAAAACTTGAGAACAGTGGCGGAATCCATAATCATTTGGGTTTTATTCTTCCAAAGATAGGCATTCCGACGCGTTATTCCTATGAAAACTGCAGAATTCTGAGTAAATTCGCAACCAATTTAAGAGAAGAATGGAATATTTGAGTTATAAAGACGTGGAAGACATCGTCTTTCACGGAAAGGAATTTGTTGTGGATCCCGCCGCCATGGCCCAGGTAGAACGCTGTTACCGCTTCCTGGAACAATTCCACAAAGACAAAGTCATTTACGGTATCAATACCGGGTTTGGTCCCATGGCCCAGTGGAGGGTGGAAGACCAGTACCTGAAAGATTTGCAATATAATATTATCCGCAGCCATTCCACCGGCGCCGGCAAACCCCTGGGAGATGCCTCCGTCAAGGCCGCCATGGTGGCCCGCGTGGGGACTTTCCTGCAAGGCAAGTCCGGCATCCATCCGGATGTGGTAAAGCTGCTGGTGGAATTCATCAACCGGGGCATCTGTCCCTTCATTCCCCGCCACGGCAGCGTAGGCGCCAGCGGAGACCTGGTCCAGCTGGCCCACATGGCTCTGGCGCTCCTGGGAGAAGGCGAAGTACATTATAAAGGGGAATGGCGTCCTTCGGCCGATGTGATGGCCGAATGCGGCCTCAAGCCCATGGACATCCATATCCGGGAGGGCCTTTCGGCCGTGAACGGCACTTCCGTCATGACGGGCGTTTCCCTGGTGAACCAGTTCCAGGCCAGCATCCTGCTGGACTGGGCCACCCTGGCTGCCGTCTGGATGAACGAGATTGCCGGTTCCTACGACGATTTCATGGCCCAGCCCCTGAACGAGTGCCGCCGCCAGAAAGGCCAGCAGGTCATTGCCCGCCGCCTGCGGGAACTGGCCCGGACCTCCCAGTGCTTCTCCAAGCGGGAAATAGACCTTTATACCGGAGAGAACAAGGAGAAAGTGTTTGAAAAGAAGGTGCAGGCGTACTATTCCCTCCGCTGCACGCCCCAGATCCTGGGTCCCATCCATGACACCCTTGCCTATACCCGGGAGGTGCTGGAAAATGAAATCAATTCTGCCTGCGACAATCCCATTGTGGATCCCGATACGCAGTACGTGTACCACGGAGGCAATTTCCACGGAGATTATGTCTCCTTGGAAGAAGATAAGGTAAAGATTGCACTGGTCCGTCTTACCATGCTTACGGAAAGGCAGCTGAACTACCTTTTCCACGACCGTATTAACGGCATTCTCCCCCCGTTCCTGAATAAGGGAACTCTGGGACTGAACTATGGGATGCAGGCCTGCCAGTTTACGGCCACCAGCACCACGGCGGAATGCCAGACCCTGGCCATGCCCAATTACGTGCACAGCATCCCCAACAATAATGACAACCAGGATATCGTTTCCATGGGTACCAACAGCGCCCTCTTGTGCCGCCAGGTGGTGGAAAATGCCTTCCAGGTAATGGCCATCCACTTTATGGCCCTGGCGCAGGCTACGGACTGCCTGGGCATCAAGACCCGCCTTTGCGATACCTCCAGGGCTGTTTACGAGCAAATCCGCACCATACAGCCGGAAATACTGGAAGACACGCCCTTTTATAAGGAAATTGCCCGGGTCATTACTTACCTGAAGCGGAACCCATTGCAGTTGAAATAAAAAAAGAGGCCTCTTTCAAGGGGCCTCTTTTTAGTTTTCTACGGGAACAACGATCATGCCTTCGATATCTTCTACCCACTGGCGGAAGAGTTTGTCCGTGGCCATGAGGTCCTGTACGGTATTGCAGGCGTGGAGTACGGTGGCGTGGTCCTTGCCGCCCAGTTCTGCGCCGATGGTGCTGAGCGAGCAGTTCTGGATGAGGTTGCGGCACTCGTACATGGCAATCTGGCGGGCCTGGACAATCTGGCGCTTGCGCGTTTTGGAGAGCATCATGTCCCGCGTGATATTGAAGTACTCGCACACGGTGCTCACGATGAGGTCCATGGAAATGTCCGAGGACTGTTCCGACACAATCTTTCCGGTGATGTTCTCTGCCAGGTCCACGGTGATGTCCCGGTGTCCCAGGGTTGCATGGGCCACAAGGGAGATGAGCGTCCCTTCCAGTTCCCGGAAGTTGGATTTGACCCGGGAGGCCAGGAAGGAGAGGACGTCCTCACTTACATCTACACCTTCCCGCTGGGCGCGCGAGCGCAGCATGTGCAGGCGCGTGTCATAGTCCGGACGGGAAAGTTCCACGGAGAGACCCCATTTGAAACGGGACAGGAGGCGCTCTTCGAAGTTCTGCAGGTCCACGGGGGCGCGGTCACTGGTGAAAATGAGCTGCTTGCCGTTCTGGTGCAGGTGGTTGAACACGTTGAAGAAAGAGTTCTGGGTGCCCTGCCCCACCATATCCTGGATGTCATCCACGATGAGGACGTCTATCCGCTGGTAGAAGGCCAGGAAATCCACAATCCGGTTGCCTTTTACGGCATCCATATATTGGGTTTTGAACTCGTTGCCGGTTACGTACAGCACCACCGTCTCCGGGAAGCGCTCCTTGATATCTATGCCGATGGCCTGCGCGATGTGCGTCTTGCCCAGGCCGGGGCCGCCGAAGAGGAACAGCGGATTGAACGGAGTCTTTCCGGGGGCCAGGGAGATGCTTTCTCCCGCGTTTACGCCCATCTTGTTGCACTCCCCTTCCACCAGGTTTCCGAAGCAGTACACCGGGTTGAGCCGGGGATTGATCTTGAGCCGCTGGACACCCGGATACACAAAGGGACTGGGATTGCCGGCAGGCTGGTACGTGGGAACGGAAACGGGATTGTTGGTGGGTACGGGGCCGTTGGAGGCAGGGATGGTCATGCTTGCCCCGTTGCGCACCGGCTGTACAAGATAGAACAGCTGGGCGTCTGCGCCGATGGCCCGGCGGAGCGTAACCTTGAGCAGGTCCATGAAAGCACCTTCAATGTAATCCCGGAAAAAATCCGAAGGAACCTGCACGGTTAGTTTCGCCCCCTCCAGGCTCACCGGGACGATGGGCTTGAACCAGGTATCAAACTTCTGCTGATCAATGTTGTTTCCAATGATCTGCAGACAGTTATTCCATACCGCAATATGTCTTTCCTGGTCCATTTGGAGGAAGTAGCTTGGGATAATAGTAGTGTTGTTATTTTCGCAAGTGCAAAATTGGTAGAAAAAAACTTAATAAAAAAACACTTCCACTATTGGAAATGAAATTTTTTATCTATATAATTATGGAAAGCGACCCCCTTTATTCAGATTTTATAAATTGCCTGAAAATCAGTCATTTATTTTGGTGAAAATGCATTGTATTTCGAATAATCAATCTTTCTTATTTAGAACGATTCTAAATTAATGAAATGCATTTTTTCCTTTGTTGCAGGGCCTTGCAAAAGGGAAAATCATCGAACCGGAGAAGTGGCTCCATCCTCAATTTTCACCAAGTATGCATCCGGGAAAATTTTCTGGAGGGCGCTGTATTTTTTCTTGGCTTCTGCCAGGGAGGAGGAAGTTTCAACAATATACTTGTAAAGTTTACCGCTTTTCACCACGACGGGCTTGTATCCCTTGAAGAAAGGATCCGTCAGGGACATCTCCTTGCCGATGGCCAGGATCTGGGTGCCGTATACCGGACCTTCTGCCTTGCCGGTGGCGGGAGCGGCCGGTTTATCCTTCGATGCGGGAGCGGCTTCCGGAGCCGGGGCCGGGGCCGGAGTCTCATCGGCCGATGAACCGTCGTAACGCTTCTTGAAGGTGGAGAAGGCGTTGAACAGGTTCCGGGCGATGCCGTCCCTCCCCTTTTCCGAGCGCATGGTGGCCAGGTCGTCCGGATTGGTGATGAATCCCACCTCTACCAGCACGGAGGGCATGGTGGTGCGCCAGAGCACCCAGAACGGGTCCTGGTTCACGCCGCGGCTGTGCTTGATGGGAGAGGTGCCCATGGCTTTTGCCACGTCGTCGGCAAAGGTGAGGCTGCCGGCCAGGTGGGCGTTCTGCATGAGGTTGAAGATAATGTAGGACTGCGGGTCCTCCGGGTCGAAACCCTGGTACCGGGCCTCGTAATTATCTTCCAGCATAATAACGGCGTTTTCCCGCTTTACAAGGTCTAAGTTCTTGGAAAACAGATCGTTCCCCTTCTTGGCCGATTGGCCCAGCGTATGGATGGAATAGCCGTTGGCGGTGGTGCCTTTATCCACGGCGTTCACGTGGATGGAGATGAACAGGTTGGCATCGGCCTTGTTGGCTGTGACGGCGCGGTTCTCCAGTTCCACAAAGGTGTCGTCCTCCCGCGTCATGACCACTTTCACATCCGGGAAAGCGGCCTGGATCTTCTCTCTCAGGCGCAGGCCCACGTCCAGGACGATGTCCTTTTCGTAGGTTTTCTTGTCCCGGCTCACGCAGCCCGGGTCCTTGCCGCCGTGTCCCGGGTCTATGACCACGGTCCGGAGTTTTACAGTAGCACTTTCCCTGCCGTTCTGTGCGGGCACGGGGATTGCAAGGAATGCTGCTGCTATAAGCGCTAGGACAGGGCGGAAAAACGGCGTCATGGCTGCTTCAGTTTTGAAAATTGTGGAATATATAGTACTTTTGTAAATTATATTATTGCACAAATTTAGCAAAAAATACGGAATGGCAAGGAAGTTAATGCAATATATCGGCTTGGTAACAGTGCTGGTCCTGGTGACCGGGCTGTTTGCCGATGCCCGCAAACTTCCCCTCCGCTACCGTTCCCTCCGCAAAGAAAGTGCCATCAGCATCAGGCGGCAGGTGCCGGATTCGCTCTCACGCCTCCTGGATTCGCTTAGAAACCAGAAAGATACGGTACCGCAGTCCCCGAATGATACCCTGCTCTCCCAGAACGATTCTGCGCTGGTCCGGAAGGACACTTTGATGACTCCCGAAGATTCCCTCAGGGCCCGTCGGCGGGATTCCCTGGCACGGGCCGATTCCCTTGCCAAGGCCAGGCAGGACTCCCTGGACATGCTGGACAAGAGTTCGCTCAACTGGCCGGCTTTCACCACCGCCGAAGACTCCATCGTTACGGATTTCTCCAACGGAAACAGGCTCATCTATTACTACGGCGGTGCCACGGTCACGTATCAGGACATGAAACTCACGGCCGATTATATCCGCTTTGACATGTCCACCAACACGGTGTATGCCCGCGGACAGCTGGATACCCTCACGGGAGAATGGAACGGCCTTCCGGAGATGTCCCAGGGCAGTGCCAGCTACAAGATGGACGAGGTCTATTATAACTTCGACACCCGCAAGGCGCGCATCACCAACATGGTCACCAAGGAGGCCGAAGGCATCCTGCAGGGCCAGAAGATCAAGATGATGCCGGACCAGTCCATCAACATGGAAGACGGCATGTACACGGTCTGCGACCTGGAGGAACCGCATTATTATCTGCGCCTGAGCCTGGCCAAAGTCATTACCAAACCCTCGCAGAAGACCGTTTTCGGCCCGGCCTGGCCCGTGGTGGGCGGCGTTCCTGTCCCCATCGGCCTGCCTTTTGGTTTCGTGCCGGAAAAACCCACCCGTGCCACGGGACTCCTCATGCCCACCTTCGGCGAGGAACAGGCCCGCGGCTTCTATATGCGGGATGCCGGCATGTACTTCGTCCTGGGGGATTACCTGGACTTCTCCATCACGGGAGACTATTACACCCTGGGCTCCTGGGCTGTGGATTTCAACTCCCGTTACCGGGTAAATTACAAATTCAGCGGTTCCATCTCCCTCACCTACTCCAACGACCAGACGGGTGAAAAAGGAAGCACGGACTTCGTGCAGTCCCGGAACTTCGGCCTGCGCTGGTCGCACCAGCAGGATGCCAAAGCCCATCCCGGAACCACCTTCAGCGCATCCGTGAACTTCTCCAGCCCGTCCAACAACAAATTCAACTCCCGTTCCGTGACGGAAGCCCAGCAAAACCAGGTGAGTTCCTCCGTTTCCTATTCCCGGAACTGGAACGGCAAGTTCAACCTTAGCGTGAACGCCCTGCATAACCAGAATACCAGGGACTCCAGCTACACCTTCACCCTGCCCAATATCACCTTCTCCGTAACCCGTTTCTATCCTTTCAAGAAAAAGGTGCGTGCCGGCAAGGAAAAGGCCTATGAGAAAATATCCTTCGGTTATAACGCCTCTTTCCAGAACAAGATCAATTTCAAGATGCGTGACCTGCAGGACTTCGTGATGCAGCCGGACGGGTCCCACCTGGTGCAGATGGATGCCAACGGGAATCCGTACCGGGTGAAGGAGTTCGGGGATTCGCTGGGCGTGAAGGCCCTTGGCCGCCTCACCAACGGACTCACCCATTCCTTCCAGATCGGCCTTCCCAGCTTTACGCTCCTGAAATACATCAATGTGACGCCCAGCGTGAACTATGGCATGAACTGGATGTTCTCCAGCGGTTCGCAGACGCTGGAAAACGTGGTGGACGAGGACGGCAATCCGGTGATGGTGAACGACAAGGAAGGCAATCCGGTATGGGCCCAGAAGGTGGTTACGGACCCGGGACGGGCCTTCAACCACTTTGGCATGACGCATACATATTCCGGAAGCGTGTCCATGTCCACACGTGTGTACGGTATGTTCAATTTCGGCAAGCACCGGGCGGTGCAGGCCATCCGGCATGTGATTACACCGTCCCTCTCCATCAACCTGTCACCGGAGAAGGGCACGGCTTTCAACGGCTGGCGCACTCTGGATCCCTATTACGACAAGAATGGGCAATACCATGCCGAAACCTGGTATAATATCTATACCATTACCGGAAACCACAACAGCGTGACACCGCCGGGACGGGGAAAGACCGGTTCCTTGTCACTCTCGATCGGCAACAACCTGGAGGCCAAGGTGAGGGATAATGCCGATACAACCGGCACCGGCACCAAGAAAGTGAAACTGCTGGACCAGCTGAACATCAGCACCGGCTATAATCTTCTGGCCGATTCGCTCAAGATGCAGAATGTCTCCATATCGGCCTCTACCAACTTGTTCAACAAGCTGAACCTTAGCGGAAGCCTGAGCCTGGACCCCTATGCCATTGACGAGCAGGGCCGGAAGATCAACAAGTACAATATAGTGGCCACCGGTGTGCCCTTCCGGCTCACGAACGCTTCCCTTTCGGCTTCCATCGGCTGGAGCGGAAAGGGAGCCCTGAACGGAGACGACGGCACCAAGAAATCGGGCGGAAGCGGGTCCACAGGAGAAGGAAACGCTTATCAGCGGATCTACGAGCACCCCATTACGGGCGAATACATACCCGGCGGTTACCTCTATTATATGAACCCCAGCGCGCCCTGGAACATCAGCTTTAGTTACTCTTTCAGTTACAGCAAGTCGTATTCGTACCAGTCGGCCACGAAGACTTTGCTGGAGAATAAGCGCTTCACCCAGACGCTCAACATTTCAGGCAGCCTGAAGCTCACGCCCAGGATGAACATCCAGGTAACCAGCGGTGTGGACCTCATGGCCATGAAACTCACCACCACCCAGATCAGTGCATCGTACGACATGCACTGCTTCAACATCGCGTTCAGCTGGGTGCCCATGGGCCAGTGGAAGTCCTACAGCTTCCGTATCGCGGCCAACGCATCGGCCCTGGCAGACTTGCTGCGCTTCAAGAAGAGCGAGTCCTATATGGACAATATGCTCAAATAGAGCAAATTGTCCATAGGACATAATTCTCTCTACGTTGCCCCCTCCCTAAATCCCTCCCCTCGGGGGAGGGACTTACTATCGGCCTTCGGCCTCCAATGGGTTTTTGTTTTATTTTTTGTGGTTAATTGAAAAAAGCGTATATTTGCATTGGTATTCCGTTCGGCATACCTTCTTTAAGACATATCTCTTTAAATTATGCCCCATAGTTTATTTGAACTTAACTCCATGAGCGAGGAACAGCTCAGGACATTAGCAGAATCGTTGGATATAAAGGTTACTAAGAAGATGGACAGCGCTGCGCTGGGTTTCGCCATCCTGGACAAGGAGGCTGTGATAGAATCCCAGAAGCCTGCGGCGGCTCCGGAGAATAAAGCCCGTAAACGCGGACGTCCCCGCAAGGAGGATAAGCCTGCTGCAGCTGCGCCGGAAAAGCCTGCCGCTGCGGCACCCAAGGCGGAAGAAAAGCCCGCCGCCAACCGCAAGAAGAAGCAGGCCGCCAAGCCGGAGGCCCAAAAGCCTGCAGAGCAGCCGGCGGCCGCAAAGGGCGCGGAGGTATCGGCCGATGCCGCCCCCCAGCCTGCCGCCCGTAAACGCGGACGCAAGACCAAAGCCGCCCAGGAAACCCCTGCAGAGCCTGCCACGCAGGCCGATAAGCCCGCCGCCGAAGAGAAGGCCCCGGAGGCTCCGGTGGCATCCCAGGTGGACGGGAAGCAGTTTATCCACGATCTGTTCGACGATCTAAAGTCGGATACGGTGCAGCAGCCGGAAAAACCCCGGAAGCAGCATCAGCAGCAGCGCCCTCAGCAACAGCAGCAGCCCCAGCCCAAGCCCCGTATTGAATTCGAGGGTTCCGTGGTGGCAACAGGCGTGCTGGAGGTGATGCCGGACGGTTACGGCTTCCTGCGCTCGTCAGACTATAACTATCTTAATTCCCCGGACGATATTTACGTTTCCCAGCAGCAGATCAAGCAGAACGCCCTCAAGAACGGAGATACCGTCACCGGTGAGATCCGTCCTCCGCGCGAGGGAGACAAATATTTCCCGCTGGTCAAGATCAACTATATCAACGGCCGCACGCCGGACTTCGTACGGGACCGTGTGCCTTTCGACTTCCTCACTCCCCTGTTCCCCACGGAGAAATTCAACCTCCTGGGGCACGGGCACGAGAAAGACCAGTCCATCCGTGTGGTGGATATGTTCACGCCCATCGGCAAGGGCCAGCGCGGCCTCATAGTGGCCCAGCCCAAGACCGGTAAGACCATGCTCCTGAAGGCCATCGCCAACGCCATTGCCGACAACCATCCGGAGGTGTACGAGATTATCCTGCTGGTGGACGAGCGTCCGGAAGAGGTAACGGATATGCAGCGAAGCGTCAAGGCCGAGGTGGTTGCCTCTACCTTTGACGAGCCGGCCGAGCATCACGTGAAAGTGGCCAATATGGTGCTGGACAAGGCTCGTCGCCTGGTGGAATGCGGGCACGACGTAGTAATCCTCCTGGATTCCATCACGCGTCTTGCACGCGCCTACAATACGGTGCAGCCGGCCTCCGGCAAGGTGCTCACCGGCGGTGTGGACGCCAATGCCCTCCAGAAACCCAAGCGTTTCTTCGGCGCCGCCCGTAACATCGAGAACGGCGGTTCGCTCACCATCCTGGCCACCGCCCTAACGGAAACGGGTTCCAAGATGGACGATGTTATCTTTGAGGAATTCAAGGGAACCGGCAACATGGAGCTTCAGCTGGACCGCAACCTGTCCAACAAGCGCATCTTCCCGGCCGTGAACCTGGTGCTTTCCAGCACCCGCCGCGACGACCTGCTGTACGACCCGTACACCAACAACCGCATCTGGATCCTGCGGAAACTCCTCTCGGATATGAACCCCGTGGAGGCCATGACCTGGATGCAGCAGCATATGGACGAATTCAAGACCAACAAGGATCTCATAGACAATATGTCCAAGTTCGGACGCTATGACTAATCCCTATCAGGACACCATCGTTGCTCCGGCCACCACCCCTGGGACCGGAGCAATTTCCATTATACGGATCAGCGGTCCGGAAACCTTCCGGATAGTTGATGCCGTGGTTCAATTAAAGTCCGGAACCGCTTCCGGTGCAATGGCTTATACCATTCATTTCGGGAGTGTATTCATGGAAGACGGTTCCCTGCTGGATGAGGTCCTGGTGTCTGTCTTCCGCGCGCCGCACAGTTACACCGGTGAGGATTCCGCAGAGATTTCCACCCATGCATCGGCCTACATTGTGCAGGAGCTGGTGGGCCTGCTGCTCAAGGCAGGCGCCCGCTTTGCCCAGCCCGGGGAATTTACCAGGCGCGCCTTTCTGAACGGAAAGATGGACCTGGCCCAGGCCGAGGCAGTTGCCGATGTAATCGCTTCTAACACTTCTGCGTCTCACCGGGTGGCGATGAACCAGCTGAAGGGCGGGTTTTCGGCCGAACTGGCCTCCCTTCGGGAGCAGTTACTGGAGATGGCGTCCCTGCTGGAGTTGGAACTGGATTTCAGCGAGGAAGACGTGGAGTTCGCCGACCGGAAGCAGCTGGAAGCCCTTTTGGATACAACCTTGGAGCACGTGGAGCGTCTGGCTTCCTCTTTCCGCCAGGGCAATATGATCCGTAACGGTGTTCCCGTAGCCATAGTGGGTGCGGCCAATGCCGGCAAGAGTACGCTGCTTAATGCCCTTGTGGGAGAAGACAGGGCTCTGGTTTCCGACATAGCCGGCACCACGCGCGATACCATAGAGGAAGTCCTGAACATAGACGGCATCCTGTTCCGCTTCATCGATACGGCAGGTATCCGGGAGTCGGCCGATACGGTGGAAAAGATGGGCATAGACCGCACTTTCCGCAAGCTCTCGGAGGCTGAAATCGTACTGGGAATGCTGGATGCCACTGCCCCCTTGCTGCCCCAGCTGGAGTCTGTCTGTTCCCGCATAGACTTCCGCTCCCAAAAGCTCTTTTTACTCTTGAATAAGGCCGATTTATTGGATGCGGAAGGGGTTAACAAAAATGTTACCATAATAAACAACTTTGTTTCTTCTACTGAAAATAAAGCTGTTATAATCTTATTATCTGCCAAGGGCGGTTCTGGCCTCCCGGAATTGAAATCGGCCTTGAAGGAGGCCGAAAAAGGCCTCGTTCCCAATGCCGATTCCGTCTTTGTCACCAATGTGCGCCATTACGAGGCCCTGGTCCATGCCGCATCGGCCCTTCGCGACTGCCGCACTTCCCTATCGGCTGGCATCCCCTCCGACCTGGTGGCCGAAGACCTTCGCCGCAGCCTCTCCTCCATCAACGCCATCCTGGGCACCGACCTCTTGGACCCGGAGGCTATTCTGCAGAACATCTTTAGCCGGCATTGCATCGGAAAATGATATAGCCCTGGTTTCACCGGAAGAATACGACGTCTCACTCCTGGCCCGCACAGAACGTGTGAACACCTGGTGTCGGCAGCTGGGCAAACGCAATGTCTGCCTGGTCTCCATCCACACCAATGCTGCCGGCAATGGCAAGCTGTGGATGTCTGCACGCGGCTGGACCTGCTACACTTCCCGTGGCCAGACCGCCGGTGACCATCTGGCCGATTGCCTCTATCGCGCCGCTGCGCTCTTGCTCCCTGGTCACAAGCTCCGGAAGGACTACTCCGACGGAGACCCCGACTGGGAAAGCGACTTCTTCATCCTGATGAATACCCTCTGTGGTTCCGCCCTGACGGAGAATCTCTTCCACGACAACTCCGACGACTGCCTCTTCCTAGAATCCGACGAAGGCCGCCGGGCGATTGTCGCCCTGCATGTTGAGGGGATTGTGAATTATGTGCTGAAAAGATGGTAGGCTTATCGTCATGCCCGACCTGATCGGGCATCTCCCCCGCTCCATCACTCCCTCACTTCCATCAGTTCCTGCATTTGATGGAAGTTTTTTAATGGTCATTCCTTTCTGCCGAATCAGCTTTTCTGAAAGGAATCTGCGGACAATGCTCTATGCCCTCTCCAAGCCATTCTCCAGTAATGACCCAGAGTTCATAGAAAAGCAACCATTCTGAGGCCCAGGGGACAATCTTTTGTGCTAAAAACATTGTTGAATTCCATTCTCCAAACGGGCCATAATAAAGACAGATCTGCTGTGTTTTCGTGTCATAAACATGTTTCAACTTATCTGCACCCTCTGGCCGTGCCAAGACGGGAGGATCAATCACATATACGTAGGGTTTTTGATTAATTGTATAGTCAATGCGGATACGATAAGTAGCACTATTGGGCGTTGGGATGATATCTGTTTCCCATACCAAACGGCGTAGTGTTTGAGATTTCACTACGCCATTTGGATAATACTTAGCCAAGATGGAAATCTGGGCTGGAATTGGAACCGGTGTGCCTTTACTCATTCTTGCCGTAAAAACTATGCGCTGCCACTTTGGTTCCAGCGCCTGTGCCAAGGGTGGCTGCTCCTGCAGCCGCAGTCAACTTGCCGGCCTTCCTTTGCTCAAGAATCTGATTGCCGTATGCCTTAAAGGATGCTTTCGACACCTTCTCCCCAAACAGTTCTTCGAACAAGACCTGGAGCTTATCAAGCCCCTGTCCAGCAGCCGCAATCAATCGATCCACATCCAGCTGCAACTTATTGACCCACTTATAGAAGTTTTCCTCCTTCTCATTCTCTGACTTCCACCTGTCAGCGAAATTCTCCGAAGGGTTGACAGGATTTCTAACGATACGGTGTCCAGGCGTACCCTCAATGTAAGACGTCATGTTGCGTGCAATGTGTTGAAGTGCACTAAGCAGATCCGTCGCGTCGTTATATGCCCTAGCTGCAAGCGTTGTTATGATGATTGAAATCGGTTTGTCGTCCTCGTTACCATCAAACATCATATCACGGTGCCGCTTCATTAACTGAACCACACGCTGCAGCGGAGCCTTCGTCTCATAATACTTCGGAACGGGCGCGACGGCCTCTTTTAGGTTGATTGTTCGCTGCAAGTTTGTCGGACGGTAAGCTATGTTATAAAACCACTTGGCTAGTGCGAATGGATTACTCTTCTGCCATTTGTCGGAGTCCGTCTCAGTCATATAGTCAGGTCTGGTCCTATCTGTAATACGAATGGCCGTCGTATCCGAAACCACTGTGTCAGAAGAAGCGAGCATCCTCTCTAACGCTGTTGAATAGCCTTCATTCACGATGCACGGAAGAACATCCATATGATACTTTCCGTCAGCATATTTTAGCGTCCAGCATCGCTTACCCTCCTTGTCCAGCATATTACGATAGCGGTCTGAATCTTTCAGCCTGTCCCCAACTGCCTTCTTTGTTGAATACTGTGTCCAATGGGAAGGCTTCTTGGTCAGTTCGCATACGAGGTCGATGTCCAAATCGGCATCTTTCGATACGGGACGCACGGCGGTACCAAACAAGAATGAACCCTGCGGCCGGATTTGTGGTGAATAAACACTCAGCGGGCTCGGATAATCCGCCAAATAGCTACCCACTGCCTTATAGCTGGTCGTTATCTGATCATACTCTGTCTTCGTCACGTCGAGCGCTTTCCCAATTTCATTAAGCAGGACGGAAATCTGTTTTCTCTGTTCTTCAGTCATATCTGTAATTATTTAATTGTAATCGTTTCAATATCATCCACATCCACGGCGTTGTTCTTATCGAATAGCACCAGCTTCTTGTCTGCCTTCGGCATCAATACTCGCCCCAGTTCCACAGCACATGCAGCCGGCATCGCCATGAATACCTTCACGGAATCAAATCCAGAAGAAGCATTGATATCATCCAATACTTTTCGTGTCAGCTGCCGGAACTCGGCAAGCTGGTCCGCAGACCTCAACATATCATTATTGGGATTCTCCGCCGTCACCTCCCATATACTTGCATCATCTCCAAAGCGGTTCCTCACCCTGTTCGAGATAGCCTTCGCACTCAGTGAATAGACAAGTACAGGGGTCTTTGATGTGTCTTGTGGCCTGACAATTCTAATCGGATTCGGTTCGGTTATCTCTTGCCACTTCCACGTATCCGGCTCCCGGTGCTTCTGATACACCTTCACTTTATGGAGGTCCGAAAGCATCGTCCCAAGCTTCACCAACAGTGGTTGAGGAGCCAGGGCGAATACTGACACGCAATCAATATCCTCCTTACCGATAAGCGGTTTAAGGAATTCATTGTACTTCTGCTCAAGTTGCGCGACTTCAGCCTGCCAAAACAACTCTTGCGAGTCATGCAAGCCTGAGTTCTGGCACGAAATAGTGACTACGTTTTCAGTGGGATAGTTATCAGGAAGCATAGCCTGTGCGAGCTCTCTCCTTGGAATGGACACTGCTTCTTTTCCGACGTTCGTTCCATAAACGACGGGAACGCTAATCTTTGCAGCAGCTATTTCCGTCACTTCCCTGACGCGATCCTCGTGTTTCTTCTTCATCGCACGTAACCTGTCAACGGTATGCTCGGCTACTTGCTCGTGGTCTATAAGTCGATGATGATCATGACACAGCAACATAACATTGCCGATGTCGTCCACCAACTGGGCGGATAAAACTACGTCCCCTCGCGGTCCATCAGGTGATGCCGCAATAATATGGGCGACGAATCCCCGGTTGATGTCCTCCGATGTCAGGTCATCCTTGTACAGCAATTTATTGCAGCCGTCGTATTCACAACGGCCGGCGGCTTTCGCCCATAGTTTCGCTATTGTATGTGCGGTTGCATTCCCCGCTCTCTTTTTTGCCATATTCTTTCCTGATTATACCCTCGTGACAATACGCGGGTTTATGGATTCTTTTTGTTGTTTATCAAAGGTTTTGCCATCGCCTAAAATGCGATGTTTCCCTGCCATAATGTCAGTGGGGACCAGCGTTTTACTGATCCCCCGACATCAGGTTCAACTCGGCGTTCCCTTCCGGCGCCTCGGTACCGATAACCCCTTCAGGCAACGCAGGGATTTCATCCACATCCAGCAGCGCCTTGATGGGGTGCCTGTCGCTGTTCTTCGCGCCAAGCTTGATCAGCTTACCGGAGGTGTTGATGATGCTCTGGCCCTGAGGCACGAGCTTTTTCTTGCCGTCCTCGTATTCGTCGGACGCTTTCTTCAACGCCTTGCCGACAGCCTCATACTTCTCCATGAAAAGGCCTACACGGTCAATCATCTCATTGGCCAGCTCATACACCTTCTCGTGGTTCTGGGCCTGGGCGACCTGAGTCCACGTCATACTCACGATCTTCAACGCCCCGTACAGGGTCTGTTCATCGGCGATATACACATTCATATCCGCCGCCTTACGCCACAGATCCGGCTCGGCATTAAGCGCAGTCCAGAGGGCTCCCATATTGGGGACAAACATAATCACGTATCCGGCTGCGACCTTCGGAGACTGGACATACGAGGCATAATCCTTCGCAGCCAGTTCCTTCACGTGCTTCTTGATACTCTCAAGATGCGCCTTCAGGAAAATCTGGCGGTCGGCGTCGTTCTCGGCGTTGACATAGTCAACAAAAGATGTCAACGACACCTTGGAGTCGATGATCACTTCCCGACGCTCATCAAGGTGAAGGATGATATCGGGTCGCATGATACCCCCGTCTTCGTTCCGCACCGGCTTCCCGTCGATGCCGCGGATAACCGCCTGTGTATCGAAGTGGACGCCCTTCGTGAGTCCTTGCGATGCCAGCAACTCCTCCAGGATGGTCTCACCCCAGTCTCCCTGCATCTTACTGCCGTGTTTGAAAGCGGCAGCTAACTCATCGGCGCTCTTGCGGGCGGCGTCACTATGCTCCATAAGACTCTGGATGCGCTCACGCATCTCGCCATTGCGCTCCGCCTGCTCCTTATTCCCCTCCTCCATCGCTTTCTTGAGCTCGGCGATATTCTCCTTCAGCGGATTCACAATTTGCCCGAGGCTCAGGTTGCTCGTCTCAGAAAACTCTTTCTGGCGGGCCTTGAGCATTTCCGACGTATCCGACTTCACCTGTGCACTCACCTTGGCCATCGTCTCGTCAAAACGAGCCTGAAGGGCATCCATCGCCTCCTTGTGAGCCTTGTCACGGGCAGCAATATCATCGGCGTTCCGCTTGCTGAGGTCGGCCTTCGTGTCCGCAAGCAGTTTGGCGGCCTCCGTCTTGGTCTGCTGCAGCAATGCATCTGCCTCGTCCTTGGATTTCTGCAGCGTTACCGCCGCTTCTTCCTTGGCAACCTGCACCTGGCGCTCCGCCTCTTTCTTCGCGTCTTCCAGTTTCGCAAGCAGTTCCTCAGCACGTGTGTTGGCATGACCCAGATCAGATTCCAACCGGGCCTGCTCAACCTTGAAAGAAGACTCCGCCTGCATCCGGACCGACTGTTCGGTCTGGCTGACGCGGGATTTGACAATACCCCTTGCGATGAAGAAAGCAATCAGTGCGGTGAGGACAAGTCCTCCAAGAAAAGAAAAAAGAATCTCCATAAGCAAAAACACTATCTAAACCAATCAATTATATCTCTCAAAAGTGGGCTCCGAATAGAAAGCCACCATATACTTTCCGTACTCCTCTCCACGCAAGGATGTGTAAAGAATGGGAGCGCCGGAATCCTCGTATACATCTATAAATAGATCTGAGTCCAAAACTGGAAACTCCACGGTGCGCTTCGGCGTCACCAGCTGGATCTTGGATGTGGGACGGAGAACATACTCCTCACCCTTCAGCTCCGCAAAAACATTCAGGTTCTCATCGGTCACGTCCAGCACGACGAGCTTATCCTCAACAGCCTCGTCAACGAGCCTCTCGCTGTATGGAAGCACGATTACATCCCCTTCTCTGTGAGGGACAAGGTCTATTACCTTGTGTGCCGGTGGAAGCACATCCATCGGCGTATTGAAAATGCCGAGTTTGCCCTTCGCCGGGATGGGCTTGTCGAAGAGGTATGCACTCTCGAGAATCCATTTGACGAAATCTTCGCCGCCGTCCCAGAGAGACTCAGTGTTGTGCGAATAGCCAACCAAATCCACATAGCCGATGATTGCTCCTGTCGGCATATCCTCCATTTCCGGGAGCCAACCGTACTTCACGGCATTGTCCATAACGGAACACCACTCGAACGGCAGCATTCTAATCTCCTCCTCGGACACCTTCTTGCCCGAAGCGTGGATCAACAGTTTCTCTCCGATGGCCGACACAGGGGGTACCCAGGTGCGGTTTTCTACGTCCTTAATTCCAGAACAAATGAGCGAAGCCCAAGGCTGTCTAACAGATAGAGTCCTCATAAATAAAACAACAAAAAAGTACCGTCATCGGATTCATTTCCTCTGACGGTACAAAGATAAATCGCAGGTGTGCAGTGTTCCTGCCGACCAAAAATGATTAGTATCCTGCTTCTTCCAAGTCGCCTATACTCCAAGCTGTCACGAAGAGATACATGGCCACAACCACCCTGGTGCCGGCAATCAACTCTTGCTCTGTAGCGGCAGGGGCAGCGTGGGACTCCAAGTTCCTCCACTCCTTGAGGTTGGACAAGTATCCATAGAAAGTCTGATACGCAGGGTCCGTGTCGTACTTCAGCTCGCGCAGGCAGTCAAATGCAAAGATTGCATTGGACAGGGTCGGGACTGTATCTTCCGGAGCGTGCGGATTCGTCGGCACATCAGTCTGGTGGATCAAGTAATACAACTTCTTCAAGAAGTTTTCATACTTCGTCACCAGCTGATTAAAGATGGTCCGCCTGTCGATAGCCGTCAAGTTCGGGTTGCAGAACACGTGGTTGAGGCCATCTTTCAGGATATCGTCCGCGCCGTCATAAAGAGCCGTACTCGGAGTCCGAAGAACATAGAGCAAGGATTCAGACACTTCCTCCAGTGGACGCATACTCCTGCTAAAAGGCTCGAACATCTGGGCCATCTCACTTGACATGGCAGCGATAAGCGCTTCCTCGTTATACTCCAGCCTTGATGCTGCATAAGTCCTTTCTGCGATAGCATCCACGAACCGCCTGATAAGCGCGACTGAGAAGGATTGATTCTTCTGGAGGATCTCCATGAAGTTGTAATACTTATCAATTTGCTCGGCTATCTTCTCGTCGAACTTCTCCCTCACCAGGTTGATGAGGTTGTCGTAAGTATTGTTCGCGCGGAACGCCTCGTTTACTTCCGGATCAACCAGGACAGACTCCCAAATCTGCTTCAGAATCTTGTCATTCTCGTCCAAGATGCCGGCATAAGGCTCGTTGGCAATGTGGAGGATCTCCTTGATGGTCTTCTCCTCATCCGGTTTCTTTCTACCCGGCTCCCCGATACGGCTGGCGGACAACTCTTTCTCCTCATCCTCCAACTCCAACTGCCCCTCGAAGGACATCTGGATACGAAGCTTATCCAGGTCAATATGCTCCAGGATATCCACGGGGAGTGTCTCCTTCGTGTACGGGAGATACTTGTAGAGCACCTTCAGGAACACGTAATACTTCTCCAGCTCAGGATCGACAAAAGACATGACCTGTGCGATGAATCCATACTGACGGATATACCGGTTCACCAGCTTGCGGAAACGGTCCTTCTCCGCGTCCTCCATCGGTTCCACGCGGTCCGTCACGATCCGCTTCATAATGGACGGTACGCCAATGGCTGTAGCGGCCGATTGGAGTCGCTTCACCACGTCGTTCACCTGTTCCTCCGAGAACACCTTGTACTCGTCGATGTCAGATTTGATAGGATACATCCTCGTCTGATCCACAGGTCCGTTAAGAACCGTCTTGGTATAGTAGTCCTGGAACGACTTCTGAACCACATCGGAATCATTCCGGAAGTCAACGACCAGCGTGTCGTCCTTACCCGGGCAACAGCGGTTCAGGCGGCTGAGCGTCTGGATGCACTGGATACCGCCCAGAACTTTGTCCACATACATCGTATGCAGTAACTTCTGATCGAATCCAGTCTGGAACTTTTCCGCCACAATCAGGATCTTGTACTCGGGCTCCTCGAACTTCAGGCGGATATCGTCATCCTTGACGCCTCCGTCGTTCATATTGGCCTCGGTACACTTCCTCCCGTGACTATCCTCCACCTCTCCAGAGAAGGCAACCAACGTCTTAATGGCACCGCCATACTGTCCATTGATAATGGTGTCGATGATTCGCTTGAAGTCGGCAGCAGCTCTGCGGGAATCCGTAACAACCATTGCCTTTGCCTGTCCGCCGATCTTCTTGATAGTGTGACTCATAAAATGATCGACTATCATGGATGCCTTGCGGAACATGATGTACTGGTTCTTATTCAGGCTGTCGTAAATGACCTTCAGCGACTTTTTCTCCTCAAAGAGTTTCTTCAGATCCTCGTCAGGATCCTTCTCCACCAGCTCAAACATGGTCTTGTAGCTGATGTAATTCTCCAGAACATCCAGGATGAATCCCTCCTCGATAGCCTGTTTCATCGAATACAGGTCGTGAGCCTCGTGCTGGTTCTTCCCGTACAAGGCAAACGTCGTATCCTTTGGAGTGGCCGTAAACGCGTAATAACTGATGTGATGCATCATCTTACGCATTACCTGCTGATATGCCATCAGGGCATCCAGCTGGTTGTCATAGTCCTCCGGGTGGAAGTCGTCAATCTGACGGAGGTCATCGTCCGAGGACAGGGCGCTGATGATGTCCTTCGCGCTCTCCTTGCCCAATGCAGTATGCGCCTCATCAATGATAACCGCGAAATGCCGATTGTCCTGCTTCTTGATATTCGGCAGGGCGTAAGCGAATTTCTGCACCGTACTGATAATGATGCGGTACCCGTCGTTGATGGCCTTGGCCAGGTTTACCGAACCGCGGCGCACATCCTTCACCGTTCCCGGCTGCATTTCGAAGGCTACCACCTCATCGGCCATATTCCGGTTAAGGACAATTCGGTCCGTGACCATGATAATGCTGTCGAACAGCGGCGTATTGTCATCATTGGTCAGATTGGACAGCTCGTGCGCCAGCCAGGCCATAGACATGGTCTTGCCGCTGCCAGCGCTATGCTGCACCAGATAATTATGTCCCGGGCCCTCCTCTTTGGAAAGGCTTCTCAGCAGTCGCACGGCTCTAAGCTGGTGGAATCTCGGGAAGATGACCGTATAATTTCCCTTGCGGTCCTTCACTCGCTTGATAAAGTGCTGCAGGATATCCAACAGACTGTCCGCTTGTAGGATCTGATCCCACATATAGTGCGTCGGATAGTCAGCATCACCCTCGACAGGAGGATTGGTTGTGCCGATATTGAACGGCAGGAAGTTCGTGTCTGCTCCAGCCAGCTTCGTTGTCATGAACACCAGATTGTTATCCATAACAAAATGCACCAGGCAGGCATTCAGCATCCGATTGCCGGCATTGCGGTTCGTTTGATACTGGATGATGCCGTCCTCATAGCATTGCCCGGTTCCTTCGTTCTTCAGTTCGCAGGTAATGATAGGAATGCCGTTGATAAGGATACAGAGGTCAAGCTCGTTATCTCTGTCTGCAGCGTCAGTGGAATACCTCATCTGACGGACT